>ULVI01095979.1_pt1 | contig 14063 bp, 11 predicted proteins | sample 1959331 | NCBI WGS metagenome assembly ULVI01 (sample SAMEA4835782, study PRJEB28245) | human gut metagenome | biome: gut microbiome; material: fecal sample | place: Denmark | collected 2008 | reverse complement strand
CGGGACCCGCAGCCGCCCCGCCGGGTGGACGCCCCGGCCCAGCCCCGTGTCATCCGCGAGGCCATGGATGTGACCCAGGGAAAGCTCTCCATGGGCTTCCGCTGCGGCACCGACGATGTGCCCGCCATGCTCCTGGCCAATCTTCTGTTCGGCGGCACCAGCAATTCCAAGCTGTTTCTCAACGTCCGGGAAAAGCTCTCCCTGTGCTACTACGCCTCCAGCAATTATGTCCGCTCCAAGGGCATCCTGACGGTGTCCTCCGGCATTGAAAGTGCCGACTATCAGCGGGCCCTGGACGAAATTCTGCACCAATTGCAGGAGGTCCGGGACGGGCACTGGGAGCCCTGGGAGCTGGAGGGGGCCCGCAGCACCATGCGCAGCGCCCTGGCCTCCCTGTCGGATTCCCAGGGCGCCCTGGAAAATTACTGCCTGGGTCAGGCAGCCACCGGCCAGAGCGAGGACCCGGAGACCATGCAGCGCCTGCTGGACCAGGTGACGCCGGAGCGCATCCGGGCCGCCGCCGGCAGCGTGACCCTGGACACCGTATACTTCCTGCACGGAAAGGAGGAGGCCTGATGAAAACCCTTACCTACCCCCGCATCGGGGAAAAGGTCCTGTGGGAGACCCTGCCCAACGGCCTGCCCGTCTGCGTGGTGCCCAAGCCCGGGTATGCCCGGAAGTTCGCCTTCTTCACCACCCGCTACGGCGGCATGGACATGCGTTTCCGGCTGGACGGCCGGTGGCTGGACACCCCCGCCGGCATCGCCCACTATCTGGAGCACAAGATGTTCGACACGGCGGACGGCAGCGCCATGCAGGAGCTGGCCAAGGGCGGGGCCGAGCCCAACGCCTTCACCAGCAACGCCGTCACCGCCTATTATTTCGACTGCACCGAGCATTTTTATGAAAATCTGCGGATCCTGCTGTCCTTCGTGTCCGTGCCGTATTTCACCGACGAGAGCGTGGAAAAGGAACAGGGCATCATCGCCCAGGAGATCGGCATGATCGAGGACAACCCCGAGTGGCAGGTATACCGCCAGATGATGCAGGCCCTGTACCGCCACAGCCCCGTGCGGCAGTCTGTGGCCGGGTCCGTGGAGAGCATCCGCCGGATTACCGCCCAGACCCTGTACGACTGCCACAAGGCGTTTTATACCCCCGCCAACATGTGCCTGGTGGTGGTGGGCGACGTGGACCCGGAGGAGGTTCTCCGGGCCGCCCGGGAGGTCCTGCCCCGGGAGAGCGGCCCCGCCATCCCCCGGGACTATGGCCGGGAGGAGGACCTGACGCCTCATATGGCCCGCATAGAGGACCGGATGGAGGTGGCCATGCCCACCTTCCTGCTGGGCTTCAAGTGCCCGCCGGTGCCGGAGGGAGAGGAGCGCATGCGCCTGGATATCCTGGGGGACCTGGCCTGCGACGTGCTCATGGGAGAGTCCAGCCCCCTGTTCACCCGGCTGTACAGTCAGGGGCTGATCAACGGCACCTTTGACAGCGCCTATGACCTGCTGCCGGGAGCCGCCTATGTGTTCTGCGGCGGCGACAGCAACGATCCCGAGGCCGTGCAGCAGGCCGTTCTGGATGAAGCCCGCCGGGTGGTCCGGGAGGGGGTGGACCCGGCCTATGTCCAGCGCATCCGCCGGGCCAGCTTCGGCGCATCCATCAAAAGTCTGAACTCCTTCGAGGCCATCGCCTCCACGGCGGCCGAGGGCTGCTTCCAGGGATACGATCCCTTCCGCTTCCCAGAGGTGTACGATTCCATTACCCAGCAGGATCTGCTGGACTTTATCCGGGACAATATCCGGCCGGAGCGCATGGCCCTGTCCATCATCTATCCAAAGGAGTGACGCTATGAACGAGAGTTGGAAATTTTCTGATATTCCCTATACCAGCCCGGACGTGGAGGCCCTTCAGACCCGGTACGATGCCCTGACCCGCCGGGCCAGGGCTGCCGCCTGCCCGGAGGACCTGCTGGACGTGGTCCGGCAGCGGGACGCCCTGCAGCAGGAGGTGGCCCTGTGCCAGAGCATTGCCACCATCCGGGCCTTCCACGACGTCACCGACGAATTTTACCAGCGGGAGCTGCAGGAGACCCTGCCCCGGCTGGAGACGCTGGATACCCAGTCCCTGTCCATGGCCATTGCGGAGAGCCCCTACGCTGCGGCGGTGGACGGGAACTTCGGCCCCCAGCTGCGCCGCCTGCTGACGCTGGATCAGCGGCTCCACACCGGCGGCAAGGAGCTGCAGGCCCGCATCTCCCGGCTGACGGCCCAATACCAGCAGCTGACGGCCTCCGCCAGGTATCAGGTCCAGGGCGAGACCCTCAGCGGCGGTCAGCTGCGCTTTGCACTGGCCAGCACCGACCGGGAGCGCCGCCGGGCCGCCTACGAGGCCCAGCAGCAGACGGCGCTGGAAAACGCAGAAGCCCTGGAGCAGCTGCTGCGGGACCTGGTCCACGCACGAAATCAGCTGGCCCGTGAAAACGGCTTTGACAATTTTGCCGACTACGGCGATCTCTGCATGCAGCGTCTGGGCTATGGCCGGGCGGAGCTGGACGAATTCTGCCGCCAGGTGCAGACCCATATCGCCCCCCTGTATCTGCGTCTCCAGGAGGAGCAGCGCCAGCGCCTGGGGGTAGAGGCGCTGCTGCCCTATGACCGGGCCCTGGTGTTCCCGGAGGGCAACGCCGTCCCCGTGGCGGCGGAGGAGCTGCCTGAGGCCGCCCGCCGGATGTACCATGCCCTGAGCCCGGAGGCAGGGGAGTTTTTCGACGAGATGGTCCGCCACGACCTGCTGGACGTGACCGGCTCTCCCAATAAAATTTCCGGCATGGGCTTCTGCGACATGCTGGGCGCCCCCTACCGGATGCCCTTCATCTTTGCCAACTGCGACGGCACCGCCGGTGACGTCACCGTATACACCCACGAGCTGGGCCACGGGCTCCAGGGGTATCTGTCCATCCGCAGCCAGCCGGTGGCGGACTATGCGGGCCTGAGTCCGGACCTGGCGGAGGTCCACTCCAAGACCATGGAGCTGCTGGCCCAGCCCTACGCCCGGGATTTCTTCGGGAACCACGCCCCCCAGTTCCTGACGGAGCACCGCTATGACTTCATCAAGGAGCTGTGCGCCTTCTGCTCCATCCACACCTTTGAGACGTGGCTGTATGAGCATCCGGACGCCTCTCTGGCCCAGTGGGCAGAGGAGTTCGACCGCATTGAGAAGTCCTTCGGCCGGGCCCGGAACAACGAGCCCTGGCGGAAGCAGGTGCTCTCCGGCTGCGACCTGTTCACCAATGTGGCCCTGTACATGTTCCCCCGGTATGTCATCAGCTACGCCCTGTCCATCGTCTGCGCCCAGCAGCTGAAGGCCGCCTATGACGCCGACCCCGCAGACGGCTGGACCCGGTATCACGCCCTGTGTGCCTCCGGCGGCAGCAGGCTGTATGCCGAGACCCTTTCGGATGCCGGACTGCCCCTGCCCTACGCTCCCGGCGTGGTGGAGAGCCTGGCCCAGGACCTGGCCCGCCAGTTCTGGGGATAAAGCCTCCTCTGCAGCCGCCGGTTGCGGAGGTTCCGGCCCCGGTTGGCAGACGAAAGAGAATAGACCGACGGCGGATGCACAATGCATCTGCCGTCGGTCCCTTTTTATAGGTTTTTCGGGTGGTCAGAATAAATCGGGATACAGGGCCGCCACCTGCTGATACCAGCTCTGATATTGGGAAAGGGTACTGCTATCCGGGGAGTATACCTGCCACGTGTCGACTGGGTCGGAGGCGGTGAGGGGCTGGTCCGTCAGGGGGTATTTGCCCAGCTCCAGCTCGGTGGGGTAGTACATGCCCGCATAGTCGGAGCCGCTGGGGTAGGCGGTGAGGAACAGCAGATAGGACCGTCCCTTTTCCATGGGCAGATAGCCGCCCTGGGTCCACAGGGCATCATCCAGGGTGTAGCACTCCTCGGTGATGACCAGCTGCTCCGGGGCCTGGCCCTTCAGCACCTGGGATACTCTGCCGGTGGTCCGGGTATAGCCGGAGGAGACGTTGCCGTCGCTGTAGCGGGAAAGGACGTTTTCCTGAGTTTCCGGGGTGAATACCACGATCAGATCGCTGACCTCCTGCAATTGGGACACCGTTGCCGCCTGGGTCAGACGGTCAGCGGATATCTGGTACACAGTTTCCCGCTGTCCGCAGGCGGTCAGCAGAAGCAGGAACAGCAGCAGACAGGAAAGAATAAGCCGTCTTGTACGTTTCATGGAAAGCCTCCTTTATGATTTAATAATAGAATTATATCATATATGGGGGGGAAACGCAAGGAAAATGTACTCGACCTACAGGGTAGTCTCGAATTGCTCCAGGCCGTGGCTCAGCAGCTGGGCGGCCCGGTCCCCCTGTCCGGCGGCGATGAGGTCCGTAAACCGGGCCAGAGTGCGCAGACTCTCCTCCCGGCCCACGGAGCGGATGTAGCCGGACCAGAACTCCAGATTAACCTTCTTAAAGGCGTTGAACAGCAGGGGCGTGATGGTGTTGCCGCCCAGGAACACCACACCCCGGTGATACCGGAACAGGGCCTCCGGCAGCTCCTCCTCCGGAGCCGTCTGGGCCTGCCGCAGCAGCTCCCGCAGTGCCTCCAGGTCCCCGGGGGTGTGACCGGCAGCCAGATCCCGCAGGGCCGGAGCCTCCAGATAATACCGCAGGCGCAGGATGCTGCGGGCGGTTTTCTCGTCCGGCAGGCCGCCGTGATAATCCATAATGGCCGTCAGCGTTTCCAGGCTGCCGGTCTGGGCATAGTCCGCCACGGTGACGCCCCGGCGAGAGGCGATGTCCAGAAAGCCCAGGCGGTGCAGCTCCCGCAGGCCCTCATGGACCACGGTCTTGCTGATGTGCATGGTGTCGGCCAGCTCCCGCTCCGTGGGCAGCCGGTCCCCGGGCTTCAGCTGCCCGGACAGAATCGCCCCCTCCAGCTGCTGAATGAACAGCTCCCGGATGGACGGGGCCACAATGGGGCGGAAATCCATGGCATATCCTCCTTCTGGTCCGACCAGGACCATAAAATAGGATATCATAACTTTAGAGAAACAGTCAATAGCTTTTTGCGGCAGAAGTTGCTATTATAATAGTGAGTTGGTATCGAAAAAACCGCCCGTTGGGCGGAAATGAAGGAGATTTGACATGGGAAAGAACATCAACGGCGATCGTCCCACCGCGTTCCCCCTGGAGCAGGAGAAGCTGCCCTTTACCATCCCTGTGGTGGACGAGCCCCGGCCCAAGATTGCGAAGCTGGTGGCCATGATTACCGACCGGGTGCCCGCCAAGCTCAAGGGCGTCAAGGGCAACGATCCGGAATACTGGGGCCTGGCGTACCTGGTCACCGACGAAATGGCCGACGTGGCCCTGAAGATGGGCGTCCGCAAGCCCAAGACCATCGGGCAGCTGATGAAGCTGACCAAGCTGGAGCGGGAGCCTCTGCAGAAGCTGCTGGACGACATGGCCTGGGTGGGCCTGATCGAATACAACTGGGAGAATCTGGACGGGAAGAACCCCAACCACGAAAAGCGGTATGTCCTGCCCCAGTTCGTCCCCGGCAGCGCGGAGTTTTTCAACATGCGGCGCAGCCAGATGGACGAGCATCCCCAGGTGGCGGCCTTCTTTGAGCGGATGACCTTCCTGCCCCTGGAGAAGATCACCCCCATGGTGCCTCCCGGAGGGGCCGGCATCGGCATGCACGTGATCCCCGTGGAAAAGGCCATCGAGACGGAGAATGAGGCCGTGGGCCTGGAAAAAATCTCCTATTGGCTGCACAAGTACGAGGGCAAGTATGCCAAGAGCATGTGCTCCTGCCGGGCCAGCCGCCAGTATCTGAACGAGGGCTGCGGCGACGACCCGGAGAGCTGGTGCATCGCCGTGGGCGATATGGCCACCTATATTGTGGAGACGGGCCGGGGCGAGTACATCACCTATGACGAGGCCATGGCCATCTTCAAGAAGGCCGAGGACAACGGCTTCGTCCACCAGATCACCAACATCGACGGCGAACAGAAGATTTTCGGCATCTGCAACTGCAACGTCAACGTCTGCAATGCCCTGCGCACCAGCCAGCTGTTCAACACCCCCAACATGTCCCGCAGCGCCTATGTGGCCCGGGTGGAGACGGACCAGTGCGTGGCCTGCGGCCGGTGCGTGGAATACTGTCCCGCCGGTGCGGTGAAACTGGGCCAGAAGCTGTGCACCAAGGACGGCCCCGTGGAATATCCCCGGCAGGAGCTGCCGGATGCGGTGAAGTGGGGCCCCGACAAGTGGTCCATCGACTACCGGGACAAGAACCGCATCAACTGCTACGACACCGGCACCGCCCCCTGCAAGACCGCCTGCCCCGCCCACATCGCCGTGCAGGGCTATCTGAAGCTGGCGGCCCAGGGCAAGTATCGGGAGGCGCTGCAGCTGATCAAGCGGGAGAATCCCTTCCCCGCCGTGTGCGGCCGCATCTGCAACCGCCGGTGCGAGGATGCCTGCACCCGGGGCACCGTGGACCAGGCCGTGGCCATCGACGAGGTGAAGCGGTTCATTGCCCAGCAGGACCTGGACGCCGCCACCCGGTTCGTGCCGGAGAAGGTGATCCCCAAGGTAGACGGCGAGTTCGATCAGCAGATCGCTGTCATCGGCGGCGGCCCGGCGGGCCTGTCCTGCGCCTATTACCTGGCGGAGAAGGGTTACCGCCCCACCGTGTTTGAAAAGGAGCAGCGTCTGGGCGGCATGCTGGAGAACGGCCTGCCCAGCTTCCGGCTGGAGAAGGACGTGGTCCGGGCGGAGATCGACGTGCTGCGGGAGATGGGCGTTCAGTTCCGCTGCGGCGTGGAGGTGGGCAAGGATGTGACCATTGCCCAGCTGCGCCAGGAGGGCTTCCGGGGCTTCTATGTGGCCGTGGGCCTGCAGTCCGGCGGCAAGCTGGATATCCCCGGCGGTGACGCTCAGGGCGTTATGGCCGGTATCGACTTCATGCGCCGGGTCAACGGCGGCCAGTGCAGCAAGCTGGCGGGCCCCGTGGTGGTCATCGGCGGCGGCAACATCGCGGCGGACGTGGCCCGGACGGCGGTGCGCTGCGGCGCGGAGTCCGTGGACCTGTACTGCCTGGAGGGCTATGATGAAATGCCCATGGGCGCGGAGGACCGGGGCGAGTGCCAGCGCGACGGCGTGACCATCCACGCCGGATGGGGCCAGACGGAGGTGGTGACCCGGGACGGTCATGCCGCCGGGATTCGCTTCCGCAAGTGCCTGCGGGTGAAGGACGACCAGGGGCGCTTCGCACCGGTGTTCGACGATAACGATGCCTGCGAGGCGGCCTGTGCCACGGTGCTGTACTGCATCGGCCAGAAGGTGGATTGGCGGCAGCTGCTGACGGGCACCGCCGTGACCTTCAACCCCAACGGCACCGCCCAGGTGGACCCGGTAACGTATCAGACGGCGGAGCCCGACATTTTCGCCGGAGGCGATGCCGTCACCGGTCAGAAGTTCGCCATCGACGCCATTGCCGCCGGCAAGGAGGGCGCCATTTCCCTGCACCGGTTCGTGCAGAAGGCAACCCTGACCATCGGCCGCAACCGCCGCCAGTTCGTGGAGCTGGACAAGGAGAACGCCCTGATCCCCGTGGGCTTCGACAACACGCCCCGCCAGCGGATCGGGTACAACGAGGCCCTGCGCCGGACCTTCCGGGACGAGCGGGTGGCCTTCACCGCCAAACAGGTGCAGAAGGAGACGGCTCGCTGCCTCAGCTGCGGCGCCTCCGTGGTGGACCCCAACAAGTGCATCGGCTGCGGTGTGTGCACCACCAAGTGCGCCTTTGACGCCATTCATCTGCACCGGGAGCGGCCGGAGTGCACCCACATGATCCCCTCCGAGGATAAGATGAAGGCCATCCTGCCCTACATGGTGAAGCGGCAGATCAAGATCCGGAAGGCCGGGAAGAAATAATGCACGAGCTGGGCATCGTTTTTCATGTGATCCGGGCCGTGGAGGACATTGGGCGGCGGCAGCAGCTCACCGATGTGGCGTCGGTGACGCTGGAGCTGGGCCAGGTGTCCGGTGTGGTGCCCCATGAGCTGGAGAGCTGCTGGAAATGGGCTGTGGCCCGGACGGAGCTGATGCCCCGGGCACAGCTGCGGTTCGAGACGGTCCACGCCATCACTCACTGCGATGGCTGCGGCCGGGACTATGACACCGTACCCCAAGGCCGGATGTGTCCCTTCTGCGGCAGCGAGGACACCTGGCTGGTTCAGGGAAATGAAGTGAATATCAAAGAGATTGAGGCGCAGTAGCCTGTGTCCGCCCCCGTTTGCCATTGACAAGCGGGGGCGGACGGCGTATAATGACAATATATATTGAATGCATTGAGAGATTGAGTCATGCAAAGGGCCGCCCGGGAGACCGGGCGGGCTTTGGCGTGGCTCTTTTTTCGCGGAAAGGAGCACTTTGTATGCAGGATGTGGTCATCATCGGCGGCGGCGCAGTGGGCTGCGCCGTGGCCCGGGAGCTGAGCCGCTGGCAGCTGGACGTGTGCCTGGTGGAGCAGGGAGAGGACGTATGCGTGGGCACCAGCAAGGCCAATTCCGCCATCGTTCACGCCGGGTTCGACGCTCCGGCGGGGAGTCTGAAGGCCCGGTTCAACGTGGAGGGCAGCCGCCGGATGGAGGCGCTGTCCCGGGAGCTGGACTTCCCTTATCGCCGGAACGGGGCCCTGGTGCTATGCTTTGAGGAGGCGGGCCTGCCCCATCTGGAGGAGCTTCTGCACCGGGGACAGGTCAACGGCGTGGAGGGCCTGGAGATCGTTCGGGGAGAGCAGCTTCGTGCGCTGGAGCCTGCCCTGTCGGAGAAGGCCGTTGCCGCCCTGTACGCCCCCAGCAGCGCCATCATCTGTCCCTTCGGCATGACCATCGCCCTGGCGGAGAACGCCGCTCATAACGGCGTGACCTTCCGCTTCGACACCCGGGTGGAGCGCATCCGCCGGACCCAGGCGGGCTATACCCTGGAAACCAACCGGGGGACCATGGAGACCCGGGCCGTAATCAGCGCCGCCGGTGTGTGGGGCGATGTGCTCCATAACCAGGTGTGCAGCGATACCGCCCGCATCGTGCCCCGCCGGGGTGAATACTGCCTGCTGGACAAGAAGGACGGCGGCCTGGTGCAGCGCACCGTGTTCCAGCTGCCGGGCCCCATGGGCAAGGGCGTGCTGGTAACGCCTACGGTCCATGGCAACCTGTTGGTGGGCCCCACCGCTGCGGACCAGGAGCAGCGGGACCTGACCGCCACCACGGCGGAGGGACTGGCCTTTGCCCAGGATATGGCCCGCAAGAGCGTGCCGGGTCTGCCGCTGCGGGACGTGATCACCAGCTTTGCCGGGCTGCGGGCCCATCTGGCGGAGGGGGACGACGATTTCCGCGTGGGGCAGCCGGTCCCCGGCTATTTCGAGGCCCTGGGCATCGAGTCCCCGGGGCTGTCCTCCGCTCCGGCCATTGGGGCCTATCTGGCGGAGCAGGCGGCGGCGTATCTGAATGCGCGGCGGAAGCAGAACTTCGACCCCATGCGGCGGGACATCGTCCACCTGCGGGAGCTGCCCTTTGCCCGGCGGCAGCGCCTGGCAGAGGAGAACCCCGCTTACGGCAACATCGTGTGCCGCTGCGAGGGCATCAGCGAGGGGGAGATCGTGGACGCCATCCACCGGGTCCCCGGGGCCCGGTCCCTGGATGGGGTGAAGCGCCGGGTGCGGGCCGGTATGGGCCGGTGCCAGGGAGGCTTCTGCACGCCTCGGGTCATGGAGATCCTGGCCCGGGAGCTGGGGATACCCCAGACGGAGCTGACGAAAAACGGCGGCACATCTCGGCTGCTGACCGGCCGGACCAAGGAGGAAGCATGATGAAACACGTACAGCTTGCCATTATCGGCGGAGGCCCTGCGGGCCTGGCCGCCGCCATCGCCGCCCGGAGGGCCGGGGTGCAGGATCTGCTGATCCTCGAGCGGGACCGGGAGCTGGGCGGTATTCTGAACCAGTGCATCCACGCGGGCTTCGGCCTGCACACCTTTTCCCAGGAGCTTACCGGGCCGGAATACGCCCGGCGGTTCGCGGACCAGGTCCGGGAGCTGGAGATTCCGTATCTGCTGAACACCATGGTGCTGGACCTGTCCCGGGACCGGGTGCTGACGGTGACGGGCCGGGAAACGGGACTCATGCAGATCAGCGCCGATGCGGTGATTCTGGCCATGGGCTGCCGGGAGCGGCCCCGGGGCGCGCTGAACATCCCCGGCTGCCGCCCGGCGGGCATTTACTCCGCCGGTACCGCCCAGCGGCTGGTGAACATGGAGGGGCTGATGCCCGGCCGGGACGTGGTGATCCTGGGCAGCGGCGACATCGGCCTGATTATGGCCCGGCGCATGACCCTGGAGGGGGCCAAAGTCCACGCAGTGGCGGAGGTCATGCCCTATTCCGGCGGCCTGAAGCGGAACATCGTCCAGTGCCTGGAGGATTTCGATATTCCCCTGTACCTGTCCACCACGGTGGTGGATATTCACGGACAGGAACGGCTGGAGGGTGTGACCCTGGCCCGGGTGGACGAAAACCGCCGCCCCATCCCCGGCACGGAGCGGGACATCCCCTGCGACACCCTGCTGCTGTCCGTGGGGCTGCTGCCGGAAAACGAGCTGAGTCAGCAGGCAGGCGTCCGGCTGGACGCCGTTACCGGCGGCCCGGAGGTTGGGGACGATCTGTCCACCTCTATCCCCGGTGTGTTTGCCTGCGGCAACGTGCTGCACGTTCACGATTTGGTGGACTTTGTGTCCCAGGAGGCGGCACGGGCAGGAGAAAACGCTGCCCGGTACCTGCTGGAGCAGCGGCGGGAGCGGCAAACCGTCCGCCTGACCGGGAAAAACGGCGTGCGGTATACAGTGCCGCAGTATCTGGACCCGGAGGGGATGGAGGAGTCCGTCACCGTCCGGTTCCGGGTGGGGAAGCCGTATCAGAACGCCGACCTGGCGGTCTACGCCGACGGAGCGCTGCTGCGCCGGGTGCATAAGCGCATCCTGCCCCCCGGCGAGATGGAGCAGCTGACCCTGCGGCGGGCAGACCTGCCCCGGGAGTTGGCGGAGATCACCATTCAGGTGGAGGAGGTGGCACAATGAGCATCCGCGAGCTGACGTGTATCGGCTGCCCCATGGGCTGCCAGCTGACCGCCGTTATGGACGGCAGCCGGGTGACGGAGGTCACCGGCAACACCTGTCCCCGGGGGGACGCCTACGCCCGGAAGGAGTGTACCCATCCGGCCCGCACCGTTACCGGCACCGTCCGGGTCACCGGCGGCCTGCTGCCGGTGGTGTCTGTCCGCACCCGGGGAGACGTACCCAAGGAAAGGGTGCTGGATGTGGCCCGGGCGCTGTGCCGGGTGCATCTGACGGCCCCGGTACACGCCGGGGACGTGGTGATCCCCAACGTGCTGGGCACCGGCGTGGACGTGGTGGCCACCCGGTCCGTGTAATCGTATAGGAAAAGAGCATCCGCAGGGGCCTGCGGATGCTCTTTTTAGCCCGGTACAGGGCCTGCCGCTTGGGGGAAATGCCCCCGGGAAAATCACCGGTTGACAGGGATGCCGGGAACAGTATATAATAACTTGAATCATAAATCCCTGTAAAAATGATTGTTTTCACCACGAAAACTGATATTTCATATTAGCAAATAAGGAGGCTATACATGGATATTTTTGAAAAATGCAGCGCCCCCTCTTTGGCCAAGGAACTGAAGGAGGCGGGAGTATATCCCTATTTCCACGCATTGCAGTCCCGGCAGGACGTGGAGGTGCAGATGGAGGGCAAGCGCCGCATTATGCTTGGCTCCAATAACTATCTGGGCCTGACCATCGCGCCGGATGTGGTGGAGGCAGGCATTCACGCCCTGGAGCGGTACGGCACCGGGTGCAGCGGCTCCCGGTTCTTAAACGGCACCCTGGAGATGCACCTGGAGCTGGAGGCAGAGCTGGGGAAGTTTCTGCGCAAGCCCGGCATTGTCACCTTCGGCACCGGGTTTCAGGCCAATGTGGGCATTATCAGCGCCCTGGTGGACCGGCACGACTATGTGATCTGCGACCGGGAGAACCACGCGTCCATCTACGCCGGCTGCCAGCTGAGCTACGGCAAGATGCTGCGCTACCGCCACAGCGACATGGCCGAGCTGGAGAAGATGCTGCAGCGTGTGCCGGAGAAGAACGGCGCGCTGATCGTCACCGACGGCGTGTTCTCCATGGGCGGCGACATCGCCAGGCTGCCGGAGATCTGCGCTCTGGCCAAGAAGTATGGGGCCCGGGTCATGGTGGACGACGCCCACGGGCTGGGCGTTCTGGGCGAGGGCGGCCGTGGCACGGCCAGCTACTTTGGCCTGGAGGACCAGGTGGACGTGTATATGGGCACGTTTTCCAAGTCTCTGGCATCCCTGGGCGGCTACATGGCGGCCTCGGAGGAGGTGGCGGACTATGTGCGCCACGTTTCTCGTCCCTTCATCTTCTCGGCGTCCATTCCGCCGGCCAACTGCGCCACGGCCCTGGCAGCCCTGCGGCACCTGGAGCAGCATCCGGAGCTGCCGGAACGGCTGCGTGCGCTGAGCCTGTATGCCCGGAGGGGCATGACGGACCGGGGGCTGAAGATCCGGGAGTCTGCTCTGACGGCGCCCACGCCCATCATCCCCATCTATACCTATGAGACATACCACACCCTGGAGGTGGCCCGGGACATTTATGACCGGGGCGTGTATGTGAACCCCACGCTGCCCCCGGCCACGCCGGAGGGGGAGGCCCTGCTGCGGACCAGCTATATGGCCACCCATACCGAGTCCCTGCTGGATGAGGCCATGGACATCATGGCGGACGTGCTGGTGAAGGACCATGAGTGAGATTGCGGTTATCACCGGAGGCACCTCCGGCATCGGAAGGGCTACGGCCCTGTGCCTGCGGGATGCGGGCTATGATGTGTATGAGCTCAGCCGCCGGGAGCAGGGGGTGGAGGGCCTGCACCACATCCGCTGCGACATTACCGACGAGGACCAGGTCCGCGCCGCCGTGGCGGAGATCATCGGCCAGGCCGGACGCATCGATGTGCTCATCAACAACGCAGGTTTCGGCATCTCCGGAGCGGTGGAGTTTACGGACACGGCGGAGGCCCAGCGGCTGCTGGACGTGAACTTCTTCGGCATGGTGCGGATGAACAAGGCCGTGATCCCCCACATGCGCCAGGCGGGCCGGGGCCGCATCGTGAACCTGAGCTCTGTGGCGGCGCCCTGCCCCATTCCGTTCCAGGCGTATTACTCCGCCGGCAAGGCGGCGGTGAACGCGTATACCATGGCCCTGGCCAACGAGCTGCGGCCCTTTGGCATTACCGTGTGCGCCGTACAGCCCGGAGATATTCACACGGGCTTTACCGCCGCCCGGGTAAAAACCATGGCCGGAGACGACGTGTATCAGGGCCGCATCGGCCGGTCCGTCCAGAGGATGGAGCACGACGAGCAGACGGGTATGGACCCGGCCAAGGCCGGAGCGTTTATCGCCCGGGTGGCCATGAAGCGGCGGCCCAAGCCCATCTATACCATACGGCTGGACTATCAGTTCTTTGTATTCCTGACCCGCATTCTGCCGGGACGGACGCTGAACTGGCTTATTGGCTTGCTGTACGCCAGGTGAGCGTGCCGGAGAGAAATACACAGATACCCCCTGGACCCGGTCTTGCCGGGCCCAGGGGGGTATTTTGCGGGGTCCGACGGTCTGCACCATCCCCGTTTCAGAGGAGGCAAATTTTTCTTGCATTTGTCCACAAAATAAGGTATAATAATCGAGCTATATGCCGGTGTGATGGAATGGTAGACGTAGCGGATTCAAAATCCGCCGGGGGCGACTCCGTGTGGGTTCGAGTCCCACCACCGGCACCATATCGAGTGGTCATAAGGGATTTCACTTATGACCGCTCGATTTTTTCTGTTCTGTTATAATCTGATGCAGGGGAGCAGCATTTCTGTTACCTCCTTTTTGCGCAAAAAGCGGCTGCCGGT
>ULVI01082216.1_pt1 | contig 14183 bp, 10 predicted proteins | sample 1959331 | NCBI WGS metagenome assembly ULVI01 (sample SAMEA4835782, study PRJEB28245) | human gut metagenome | biome: gut microbiome; material: fecal sample | place: Denmark | collected 2008 | reverse complement strand
GAAGAGAATCATCGCCAGACCGAAGCCCGCCGCCGCGCAGAAGCCGTTGAACGTGCTTTCCAGCAGGTTGTAGCCGTTATCCACGTTCAAAATCGCCACGCCCAGCACCGCGCAGTTGGTGGTGATGAGCGGCAGGTACACGCCCAGCGACTGATACAGCGAGGGGGAAATCTTCTTCAGCGCCATTTCCACAATGCCGACCAGCACGGCAATGACGAGGATGAACGCAATCGTCTGCATGTATTCCAGGTGCAGCGGCACCAGAATCAGGTGCTGCACGAACCAAGTAATGAAGCTGGCGAGCGTCATGACGAAGATAACCGCCATCGACATGCCCTTCGCCGTGTCGTACTGCTTGGAAACGCCGAGGAACGGGCAGCAGCCGAGGAAGCGGTTCATGACAAAGTTATTGACCAGCAGACCGCCGACAAGAATCGTCAGCAGATTCGCCCAAATGTTGCTCATGCTGCCGCCCCCTTCTTTTTCGACTTATTCGACAGTGCATTGACCAGAATCAGCAGCAGACCCAGCGTGATGAAGCCGCCGGGAACCTGCGTCATGATACCCATCGGCTGATAGCTGGCGGGCATCACCTGCAGACCAAAGAACGTACCGTTGCCCAGCAGCTCACGAATGACGGACAGCAGCGTGATGGCGAAGGTGAAGCCCAGCCCCATGCCCAGGCCGTCTGCAATGCTCAGCACTGGCGGATTCTTTGACGCGAAGGACTCCGCACGGGCAAAGATGATGCAGTTGACAACAATCAGCGGGATAAACATGCCCAGCGCCTGCGACAAATCCGGCAGGAACGCCTTGAGCAGCATGTCAATCATCGTCACGAAGGACGCGATGATGATGATGTACGCCGGAATACGCACGCTGTCCGGGATGATGTTGCGCAGCAGGCTGATGAACAGATTCGAAAAAATCAGCACAGCCGTAACCGCCAGACCCATGCCGATGCCGTTCATGCCGGACGTGGTGATGGCCAGCGTCGGGCACATGCCCAGCATCAGCACAAACGTCGGATTCTCCCAAATCAGGCCGTTCAGCAGGACACTCATGAAGGTTTTCTTCTGATTAGCCATGCTTTTTCACCTCCCCAAACGGATGCGGCGCGGTGAAGCGGTCAATCAGGGGCGTGCAGACGTTCATGAACAGAATCGCGAAGGAGCAGCCTTCGGGGTAGTTCGCGTAGGCACGGATGATGAACAGCAGCAGACCGCAGCCAATGCCCATGATGACGCGGCCGGGCACCGTCACCGGGCTGGTCGCATAGTCAGTCGCCATGAAGAACGCGCCGAGCATCAAGCCGCCCGCAAACACCTGATAAATCGCCATTTCAGCGCCATCCTTAATCAGGTAGCAGACGAACACGGTCGCGATGAAGGACACCGGGATGCGCCAGTCAGCAATCTTGCGGACGCACAGGTAAATGCCGCCGACGAGAATCGCCAGCTTGCAGGTTTCGCCCAGCACGCCGCCGCAGTTGCCCAGCAGCAGATCCATAAAGTTCACGCCGGAAACGCCCTTGCTCAGCAAGCCGAGGGGCGTTGCGGAGGTCGTCGCATCCACGGCGAAGTTGGACTGCGGATAGCTGCTCATCAGCGCAGACCAGCTGACGAACAGAATCGCACGCGCGGTCAGCGCCGGGTTCATGAAGTTGCTGCCGATGCCGCCGAACATTTGCTTGACGAGGACGATGGCAATCACGCCACCGACCACCGCCAGCCACCACGGCGCGTTCGCCGGGAGGTTGTACGCCAGCAGCAGACCCGTCACGACGGCGCTCCAGTCGCCAATCGTCACCGTCTGCTTCGTCAGCTTTTCCCACACAAATTCAGATAGAACACAGGTTGCCACGGACACGCAGATGAGCATCAGCGCGCTCCAGCCGAAGATGATAACGCCCGCAATGCCAGCCGGCAGCAGCGCCAGACAAACCTCCTGCATGATGCGCTGCGTGCTGCTATGGTCGCGCAGGTGGGGCGAGGAGGTCATCACAAGATTATTCTGCATGGTGTTATGCCTCCTTCTTGGACTGCTCTTCAGCAGCCTTCTTTGCAACTTCTGCCGCGGCTTTCTTCGCGGCTTCCGCCTTCTTGCGGGTCGTAATCACCTTTTTGCCCTGACGGCAGGACTGCGTAAGCAGGCGCTTGGCGGGGCAGACGAAGGTGCACGCACCGCATTCGATACAGTTCATGATGCCGTACTTTTCGGCTTCGTCATAGCGGTCGGCGCGGACGCAGCGGTCAAGCAGCGTCGGCATCAGCTGCATCGGGCAGGCGCGCAGGCAGCGGCCGCAGTTGATGCAGGCGGATTCCACCGGGTCAACGGCTTCTTCGCCCAACACAAGCACGCCGGACGTGCCCTTCGTGACCGGGATATCCGTGCGGGTAATCGCCATACCCATCATCGGGCCACCGCTGATGAGCATCCGTGCGCCGGACTGCATTCCGCCGCAGGCTTCCAGCAGCGTGTCAATCGGCGTACCGACGCTGACGAGGAAGTTGCCGGGGTTGTTGACCAGCCCGCCAACGGTCGTCACGCGCTGCACGAGCGGGCGACCCTCGCGAATCGCCTGCTGAATGGCATACACCGTGCCGACGTTGCTGACCACGCAGCCGACATCCAGCGGCAGACCGCCGGTCGGCACCTTGCGGCGCGTCAGGGCATACACCAGCTGCTTTTCACCGCCCTGCGGATAGCGGACGGGCAAATCATGAATCGTGATGCCTTCGACGTTCTTCGCCGCGGCACGGAGCGCTTCCACCGCGTCCATCTTGTTGTTCTCCACACCGACGTGCGCTTCCTTGACATCCAGCGCAAGCATCATCAGGTGGATGCCGTCGATGATTTCCGCGGGCTTTTCCAGCATCAGGCGATGGTCAGCCGTCAGGTACGGTTCACACTCCGCGCCGTTGATGACGAGCTTCTCAATCGTCTTGCCCTTCGGGGGCGTAATCTTGACCTGCGTGGGGAACGTCGCGCCGCCCATGCCGACGATGCCGGCTTCGCGGACGATGGTCTGCAATTCCTGCGCGGTCAGCGTTTCCGGATGCTCCGCCGGATGCAGCTCCACCCAGTTGTTCTGGAAGTCATTCTCGATGACGACGGCGGACACCGTCGAACCATTCGCCAGCTCGACCGGCTCAATGCCGACGACCTTGCCGGAGACGGACGAATGCACCGGTGCGGACACAAAGCCGCCCGCTTCGCCAATCTTCTGACCCGCCAGCACCAAATCACCCTTCTGCACGATGGGCTTGCAGGGCGCACCGATATGCTGCGAGAGCGGAATCACCACGCGCGCAGGCGCGGGCAGCTCACGAATGGCGTTGCCGCTGTTGACGGCCTTGCCGTTTACGCCCTCATGCGGATGCGTTCCGCCGGGAAACATGTGTTTGACAAACACAGAGAAAACCCCTTTCCAAATCCTTTCGCATCCCCTGCCGTGACAGCAGAAAACACATATTCAGACGGAATCCGTCTGAACAGGACACAATCACACGAAATCTATTATATCATATAACAAGGCATTTGGTACAGTGAAAAGTTTGACAAATGTCAGCCAAAGTTTTTTAGTCAATTTCACCATTAGCTATGACTAATATCTTCTTCCGGCAGATTTCCCGCCACATAGAGCATGTGCGCTGCGTGACTCATGGCACTGCCCTCGCTGCCGTCCGCGCCGCCAAGCATCCGCGCGACTTCGCTGATTCGTTCCTTGGGTGAAAGCAGGCGAACACTCGTATTCGTCCGCTCCCCTTCCACACGCTTCTCCACAAGAAACTGGTGCGCCGCCATCGCCGCAATCTGCGGCAGATGCGTCACGCAGATAACCTGCCGCTTGCGCGCGATCAGCGCCATCTTCTCCGCGACGACCTGCGCCATCCGCCCGCTGATGCCCGTGTCGATTTCGTCGAACACCATCGTGCCGACGCCGCCTTTTTCAGCTTCGAGGCTCTTAATCGCCAGCATCAGGCGCGACAATTCGCCGCCAGACGCGATTTTTGACAGCGGCTTCAGCGGCTCGCCGGGGTTCGGGGAAATCATAAACTCAATCACGTCGTCGCCGACCGACTGCGGCATGAAAATCTTCCCTTCCGGGCGAATCGCGAACGACACTTGGAAGATGGTGTTGCCCATGCCGAGGTCTTTCAGCTGCGCCATCATGTTCTTCTCAAACTCATTCGCCAGCCCGTGCCGCGCCTCCGTCAGCTGACGCGCGAGCTGCCGATACTGCGCCAGCAAGCGCTTGTGTTCCGCGCCGGTTTTGGCAACCTGCTCATCCAGCGAGACGTAATTGTCGTATTCCTCCTGCATCTTCTTCTGCTGCGAAAGGACTTCCGCCACCGTTTCGCCGTACTTGCGTTCCATGCGCCGAATCAAATCCAGCCGTGTCTCAACTTTCTCCGCCCGAACGGGGTCGAACTCCCCTTTTTCGGTCAAATCCGCCAGTTCGTAGCCGATTTCCTCCAGCTCATAGTACGCTGAATCGCACCGCTGCGCCAGACTGACGTAGTTTTCGCCGAACGCCGCCAGCGACCGAAGCGCATCCGCCGCTTCCTTCACGCGCGAAAGTACCGTCTCGCTGTCATCGTTCGCTGAAATCGCCCGATGCGCCGCCGCAACCGCTGTCGCAATCTTCTCCGAATGCCGGAATCGCTCTTTTTCCGCTGCCAGCGTTTCTTCCTCGCCCAGCTTCAGCCGTGCTTTTTCCAATTCCTCCAGCGACTTTTTCAGCGATTCCATGCGGTACTGCTTCTTCTCATTCTCCTTGACCAAGCGCGCGTACTGCCGATGGTTGGTGATGAACGCCTGATACGCCGCGTCCACGCGGCTGAGCAGCGCCTGATAATCGTCGCCGCCCGCAGCATCCAGAAACAGTAGGTGATACTGCGAGTTCATCAGGAACTGCGCCTCGTGCTGCCCATGCACGTCCATCAGCAGTACGGCGATGTCTTTGAGCGCGGACAGCGGCATCACCACCCCGCAGACGCGGCAGAGGTTGCGCCCGGAGCGTGTGATTTCGCGGTAGAGCGTTACCGTGCCGTCAAAATCATCAAGTGCCTGCGCTTGCGCCCATTTTGCGACTTCCTCATTGCCGCTGGCATCGAACACCGCTTCGACCCACGCCTTGTCTGTTCCCGTGCGGATGAGTTCCCGCGCGGCGCGTCCGCCCAGCACCAGATTGACCGCGTCCACGACGATGGATTTGCCCGCGCCGGTTTCGCCGGTCATAACGTGCAGCCCTTCGCCGAATTCCAGACTCAGTTCCTCAATCAGCGCGATATTCCGCATTCGCATGGATAGAATCATGATGGATACTCCTTTTCCGTGCCGGGGATAACCATTGCCGTTATTTCATCATTTCCCGGATGCGGCTGGTGACGGTGATCGTCTCCTCGTTCGAGCGGATAATCAGCAGCACCGTGTTGTCGCCTGCCAGCGTCCCCAGCACCTCCGGCCAGTGCATACTGTCCAGTGCTTCCGCCGCGACGTTCGCCGAACCCGACAAGGTTTTCACCACAATCAGGTTGTTCGCCGATGAGACAGACAGCAGCGATTCCGCCAGCATCCGAATGAAACGGTCGGTCAGATTGTTGTCCGCCTGATCGCCCGTTGCGTATTTGTACTTGCCGGAGGGGGTCAGCACTTTCAGCAGCCGCAATTCCTTAATGTCGCGGGATACGGTCGCCTGCGTCACGCGGATGCCCCGCGCATTCAGGGCGCTGGCGAGTTCCTCCTGCGTTTCAATTTCCTGTTTTTCGATGATATCGAGGATTGCCACTTGTCGAACGGTTTTCATATTTCCGCAGCACCTGCCTTTACATTTTGTGTTATCGGGTCCATTCCGTCAGCTTTTCGCGGACAAGGTTGAAGAACGGCTGGTCACTCGTGCGGATGAGCTGCAGCGTTCGATCGGCACGACTGATTTCGACCACCGCACCGTCATCCAGCTGCGCGTACGTCTGCCCATCGACTTGCAGGCAGGCGCTCTGCGGCGCATCCGACCCCAACAGAAGGCGAATCTGTGCGCTGCCCTGCACAACGGTCGGACGATGCTGCAAACTGTGGGCACAAATCGGCGTGAGCACCATGCAATCCACTTTCGGGGAAATAATCGGACCGCCAGCGGAGAGCGAATAGCCGGTTGACCCCGTCGGCGTGGCGACAACAAGCCCATCGGCAATGTAATGCCCGGCGAGTGCGCCATCCACCAGCGCCGTAACCGTAATCAGCCGCGCATAGCCGCCGCGGCTCATCACCACGTCGTTGATGGCGTACCAGCTTTGCCCATTCATCTGCACAGACAGCACTGCGCGGCGCTCTGTCTCGTAGTCGCCGCGGATGACCTTGTCCAACAGCTTCGGCAGGGCGTCTGCCTCACCTTCCGCCAAAAATCCGACGCGCCCCAGGTTCACGCCGAGCAGCGCCGCATCCCACGAAAGCGCATACTGTGCGCCGCGAAGCAGCGTGCCGTCGCCGCCCAGTGACAGAATCACGTCCGCCCGCGCATCCGGCGCATTCAGCGAAGTCACGCTGCCCGACGCAAACGCTGCCAGCACCTCATCTTCCACCAGCACCTGCGCGCCGCAGGACGCAAGCTGTGCCACTACATGATGCGCCGCTGCCATTGCATCCGGCCGATGACCATGAATGACGATGCCAAGTCGCACGCCGTTCCCTCCATCCTGATTCAGTCTGCCGTTTTTTTCACAAACAGCACCCGAAGTATCCCCATTATAACACAAGATGAATATTCATGCAAGCATATACAGAAATTTTGATGCCATTTCCAAATGAGAATGCGCACGCAGATGGCGCAGGTGAATGCAGGGAATCGTATTACTTGTGTGAAGACCCCTTTAGCTCCTGATGCGCCTTTTTTACCAGCTCGTGGATGATTTCCGGCGTCATCGGCTCAGCTTCCTGCGTCCGGACGGTGATTTTGCCCAAGAACTCAATGTTGCCCTCCGGTCCCTTAATCGGCGAATAATCAAGCTGCTGCACCTGCCAGCCGATGCTCGGCGCGAATTCCACAATCTCCCGCAGCACGTCCTCATGCACCTTCGGGTCGTGGATGACGCCTTTCTTGCCGATGCGGTCACGTCCCGCCTCGAACTGCGGCTTAATCAGCGTATAGAACACGCCCTCCTCGCCCATCAGCTGCGCCGCAACAGGCAAAATCAGGCGAATGCTGATGAAGGACACATCCATCACCGTAACAGTCGGGTGCAGCGGCAGCATGTCCGGCGTCAGCAGGCGCGCATTCGTCCGCTCATAGAGCGTCACGCGCGGGTCGTTGCGCAGCTTCCACGAGAACTGCCCGTAGCCCACGTCAATCGCATAGACATGCGCCGCGCCGTTTTGCAGGCAGACGTCCGTGAAGCCGCCGGTCGCCGCGCCGATGTCCATGCACACCTTGCCGCGCAGATCCGCCTGAAAGGACGTAATTGCCTTTTCCAGCTTCAATCCGCCGCGGCTGGCATAGGGGTTCGACTTGCCGCGGATTTCCAGCTCGTCCTCCGGCTTAATCAGCTCCGATGCCTTGTCGATGCGGCGCGTGCCGACGTACACCTCGCCCGCCATGATGCTGACCTGCGCCTTCGTGCGGCTTTCGCAAAGCCCGCGTTCCACCAGCGCTACATCAGCCCGTTGCTTTTCGCTCATTAATGCTTTTCTCCATTCTTCAGCGCGATGACGATGCGCTGGGTCATCAGTTCCGGCGTCAATCCCAAGTATTTCAGCAGCTGATCACGCCGCCCATGCTGCACGAAGGTATCCGGGATGCCGAAGGACAGCATCGGCGCGGGCAGCCCTTCGCCGGACAGGAACGCGCAGACCACGCTGCCAAAGCCGCCCGTCAGTACATGCTCCTCCATCGTGACGATTGGGCGATTCGCCAGCTGACACAGCATTTTCTCGTCCATCGGCTTCACGCTCCGGCAGTTCACCAGCGCCGCGTGAATGCCGCGCTTTTCCAGCAGGTCGCGGACTTCAATCGCTTCCGCCACCATCGAGCCGACAGCCAGCAGCGCCACATCCTCCCCCTGCTCCATCAGCTCCCATTCACCGATGCGGAACGGCTTATCCTGCGCCGGGTAGCGCGCCGACAAATCGACGGATTCACGCCCATAGCGAATGGCACAGGGGGATTCGTTCTCCTGCGTCCAGCGCATCATGGTGCGCAGCTCATTCAGGTCGCGCGGCGCCAGAATCACCATGTTCGGCACGGGCAGCATTGACGCTAAATCCCACACGCCGTGGTGCGTCGCGCCATCCTCGCCGACCAGCCCCGCACGGTCAAGCAGCAGCGTCACGTTCAGTTTCGGCATGCACACGTCATGTATCATCTGGTCAAACGACCGTTGGAAGAACGACGCGTAGACCGCGAAGTACGGCTTCATGCCGCCCGCCGCCAGCCCTGCTGCCATCGTGACGGCATGTTCCTCCGCAATGCCGACGTCCATCATGCGGCGCGGAAAACGCTCCGCAAAGTACGACAAGCCCGTACCCGACGGCATAGCGGCGGTAATCGCAACAATTTTTTCATCCGTTTTCGCCATTTCGGACAGCGTTTCCGCCATCACCTGCCCATAGGACGGCAGCGTTCCCTTCTTGCGCGCCGTACCGGTTTCCACATAGAACGGCGGCGTGCCATGGAAGCGCTCCGGCTTGTCCTCCGCCGCGCTGTACCCATAGCCTTTTTTTGTGAGCACATGCACGACAACCGGCTCATCCAACTGTTTGACGGCCTCCAATGTGTGCTCCAGTGCCTTGAGGTCATGCCCGTTAATCGGGCCGAAATAATGGAAGCCAAGGCTGTTGAAGAATCCCTCTTGATTTTCGCGCACGAACATGGACTTGACGCTCTTTTTTGCCCACGATAAAAAACACTGAAGCGGTTTTCCGACTACGGGCAGGCAGGACAAGCCTTTGCGGATGACCCGCTTCGTGCTTGTCCACCCGCTGGAGACGCGTAAATCCGTCAGATGCTGCGAAAGCGCCCCCACGTTCGGCGCAATCGACATTTCGTTGTCATTCAGAATGACAATCATACGCGTATGACTGTCACCCGCGTCGTTGAGCGCCTCATAGCACATGCCGCCGGTCATTGCGCCATCGCCCACCAGCGCCAGCACATGGTGATGCTGCCCCTGCAAATCGCGGGCGCGCGCCAGCCCCAGCGCTGCGGACAGCGCGGTAGAGGCATGACCCGTCTCGAACACATCATATTCGCTTTCGGAGCGCTTCGGAAAGCCGGACATGCCGCCGAAGGAGCGCAGGGTACAGAACGTGCGGTAGCGCCCCGTCAGCAGCTTATGGACGTAGCTCTGATGCCCCACATCGAAGACGATTTTGTCCTCCGGCATGTTGAACACGCGGTGAATCGCCATCGTTAATTCTACCACGCCCAGATTGCTCGCCAAATGCCCGCCGCGCTTGGAAATAGTCGTGACCAGTTCTGTGCGAATCTGCGCGGCGAGATCGTTCATCTCCGCATAGGACAAACCTTTAATGTCCTGCGGCGACTTGATATCCTCCAATCGCAAGCATTTTCCCTCCTTCATGGATTTTGCATTTGTGTTGATTGATGCTATTTCTCAGATAAGAATGCGCAAGCGGATGGCGCAGGCGAATGCAGGAAATAGTATTAGAATTTGCTGCCCTTGCTCCCCTTTGCGCCCTTCGCGCCGCCGAGCGAAACGCCCTTCAAAATATCGGAGGAATAAGCATAATTGCGCATGTTGCGGTCTTCGTTCGCCTTGCGCGCGCAGTCCACCATGCGGTCAATCAGCCGCGAATACTTCACGCCCTTGTTCTCCCACAGGTAGAATGCCAGCGAGCCGGGAATCGTGTTGATTTCGGTGATGTATACCTGCTCGGACGCGCGGTCAAACATGTAGTCGATGCGCACAACGCCCTTACAGTCCAGCATCCGGAAAATATCGCAGGACATTGCCTGAATCTTATCGCGCAGGCTATCCTCAATCGGCGCAGGCAGCACGCGGTGCAGGCTCGCCATGCCCTTCGAGCCGCCATTGGCAAGATACTTCTCCTTGAAATCGAGGAACTGCTGACCCGACAGCGGCATCTCAATCGGGCTGGCTTCCACGTCGCCATCGTAGCCCAGTACGGAGCAGTTCAGCTCAATCGGGTGATCCAGCCCCTTCTCAACCAGCACGCGGCGGTCATACTCAAACGCCAGTTCAAGGCTATCTGTCAGCCCTTCGCGGTCATCCGCACGGCTGACACCGATAGACGAGCCAAGGTTCGCGGGCTTGACGAACACAGGATAGCCCAGTTCCTTCTCCACCTTGTCCAGCACGGCGTTTTTGTCCTGCTGATACATGGCGCGCGTGAACCAGCAATCCGGCAGACACGGCAGCGTCCCCGCGCCGCGGAAGAACTGCTTCATCATGATTTTGTCCATGCCGATGGCGCTGCCTGCCACGCCCGTGGACGTGTACGGCAGATTCGCCAGTTCCAGCATTCCCTGCAGCGTGCCGTCCTCGCCGTTCAGCCCATGCATGACGATAACGCAAACTTCCAGCCGCGCTACCATGACCTGCGTTGGATGAGAGAACAGCCCCTTGCCGGGACGGTTCGCCAGCAGCGCGCCCGAACCCGCCGTCACATCCAGCGCAACGGCTTCGATGCCCGCTTTGTTCGGGTCAAAGGGCGTGTACGTCTCAATGCGGCGGAGCGCATTCCCCGTATACCAGACGCCGTTTTCGCCGATATACACCGGGATGACGTCGTACTTCTCGCTGTCCACATGGTTCATCAGCTGCACCGCGCTGATGATGGATACCTCGCGCTCACAGCTGCGGGAACCGAAAATCACACCAAGCTGAACCTTTGCCATAACAAAAATCTCCTTGCCTTTACGGAATCTCTGATTGATTCGGCAGAGCTTCCTTACGTTTCAGAATAGTGATCCGGAAGATCGTTTTCAAACATTGCAATGTCGCCGGGACGCCCAATCTGCCGCAGGAGCGCCGTCGCTTCGTCGAGGCTGGCGACGACGTGCAGATTTCCCTGCGGGAAGCCCGCTGCGAGCAGCCCTTCAGCAATCGGCTGCGTGTGTTTCTTACCCACGAGAATGGCGATATCCGCGTTGCCGCAGATTTTCCGCCCAAATTCGCGGTTGAACGCCGCTTCCTGTCCGCCCAATTCGACCATACCGGGGGTAATGATGATGCGCCGCGCTTGGAACGCCCCCAGTACCTTCACCGCCGCTTCCGCGCCCTTCGGGTTGGAATTGAATGCATCGTCGATGATGGTGATGCCCGGCGACGGAATCAGCTGCAAACGGTGCTCCACCGGCTGCAGTTTGCTGATGCCGCGTGCTACTTGCCGCATGGTCAGCCCCAGATGGAGCGCAACCGTCGCGGCAAGCAGGATGTTCTGGATGTTGTGTTCCCCCAGCAGGCGCGTTTCGCACGCAATTTCCTCCGCCGACGTATGCAGGACGAATCGGCTGCCCATCGGGGAAACCGTCACATCCGTTGCCCACACGTCCGCGTCCGGGCTGTAATGCAGGCAGCAGAGGCGCTTTTCTTTCTCCGTGCGGTCATAGAGTTCGCGGCAGATTGCGCCGTCATCCGGGAAAAAGCAGCAGCCATCCGCCGGAACAGCGTCCATCAATTCATATTTCGTATTTTTGATGCGCTCCAAGGTGTGGAAGGTGTCCAAATGCTGCGGGCCGACGCTCGTCAGCACGCCGTAACGCGGATGCACCAGTCGACACAGTTCCTTGATATCCCCGACATGCCGTGCGCCCATTTCCGCCACGAACACCTGCGTCGCGGGCGTCAGGCGCTCACGGATGATTTTCGTCACGCCCATTGGCGTATTGAAGCTGCTCGGCGTAATCAGTGTCTGATACTTCTCCTGCAGAATCGTGCCGAGGATGAACTTGACGCTCGTCTTGCCGTAGCTGCCGGTAATGCCGATTTTGATGATGTCCGGGCGCGCCGCCAGTTTCTTCTGCGCGTCGCGGAAATACATTTCGCTCACGAGCTTCTCAATCGGCCACGCCAGCAATCCACCCAGCGCCACCCAGAGCGGCAGCAGCAGCGGCAGCAGCCCGCAGAAGTACACCTTCGTCAGCAGCGCAATCGGCGTGCAGAGCAGCGTATAGACAACGCCCATGACAATGTACGTCCGCTTGACGCGCATCGTGACGACAAACGGCTTTTTCGCCTTCTTCTGCTGGAAAATCGACCGGCACCACCAGCCGCCCGCGACCGCCAGCGCCGCATTTACCAGCGCCAATAGGATTTTGCCGACGCTCATGTCCAGCATCCGGTCAACGCTCCGGTACGCCAAATACAGCAGCGTCAAGTACGCCGCCAGCGTGATGCCGGGCAGCAGCGCGCGCTTCCAATTGCGCCGCAGTGTCCGGAAATAGCCGGGAAATTGGTAGCTTTCCAGCTGAAAATCATGCATCAGGCTCCGTTGTGCCAGCAGCATCGCCAAGGCGGTTGCCAGCGCCGGAAGCCATTTCAGAAAGTTAATCACCTGATTCACTCCTGCCCCATCCAAATCAGTTTAGCAGAAACTGACGCACAATCGTCTGAAAGCGCGTCGCCTGCTCCAGATATGCGAAATGCGTGCCGCCTTCCAGCACCACCAGACCGCTGTCGGCAATTTCCTTTTCCATCTGCTGCCCCATCCACAGCGGCGTTTCCGTGTCGCGGTCGCCCCAAATCAGCAGCGTCGGGTTCTTGATATGCGAAAGCAGTGCGCTCTGGTCATAACCCACGACCTTGACGAACGTCTTGCGCATTTCCGGCGACAGGGCGGCGTAATCCCGCGAGCCGTACTTCTGCACGAGATTTTCCTGCCACTTGTCCGGCAGACTGCCGAAGAGGTGCGTCTTTTTCGCTACACCGACGAGCTTTTTCAGCCGCTGATACCGCTGCGACTTCTTGCTCTTTTCGCTGGATAGCTTCGGCCGGATGCCCGCCGCGCCTGTCAGAATCAGCTTTTCAAAACGTTCCGGATGGTCGGCGGCGAGCTCAATCGCCACGCGTCCGCCGAAGGAATGCGCAATCACGCTGCACGGTAGAAAGTCCAGCTTCATCAGCAGTTCCAGCAGATTCGCGGCGAAATCTGGCACACCCCACGGCTGCGGCGGAAATCCGCTTTCGCCATGCGCCGGAAAATCCACCCGAAGCACGGTCATGTCCGGCGTGAGCGCATCGCTAATCCCCGCCATCAGCTTTTCCGAGCAGCCCCAGCCATGCAGCAGCACCACTTTTCTTTCGCCGTGGCCGCCGATTTCATAATGGACGCGGACGCCCTGAAGCGTCATTTCCACAAAACGCATCTCCTTTTCAGCCGTCGATTCGCCAGATGTATCGGCACTTGACGGCGCTGATTTCCCAGCGGTCGCGGATTTCCTGCGGCACGGCCACGGTTCTTTCCAGCGTGCAGCCCAGCCCCAGGCACGTCTTGCGGCTCGCCCAGTTATCCGGGTCAGTCGTGATGACGACGCTGCTCTTGCCGTGCAGGGCAATCAGCGGGCGCAAGAGCGCACAGGCGCGGCGCGCGTAGTGATTGCCGCGATACGGCGGGTCAACATGATAGCCAATATGCCCGAAATAGTACACACAGGGGCTTTCCCCCATCCGCAGGGAGATGCGTCCAACTTCCCGGTGCGTCCCGTGCGGCACAATCATATAGTCATACACGCGGCCGAATCCCATTTCCTTTTCCGGCGGATAGAGCCGCAAGGGCAGCAAGTCAATCACGCCATCGGAAAACTCAGCACGCACTCTGCGAAACAGCATCCTTACACATCCTGTATCTGCACCTGCGGAAGCAGGGCAGCAAAATCATCGGGACGAATCAGCTGCGTCCCCTCGGTCATTACCGACGCACAGCCCGCCGCCGCGCCATACGCCAGCGCACGGCGAACGTCCCCTGTTTTCTCCAAGCCAGCCATCACACCGCCGACCATTGCGTCGCCCGCGCCAACGGTGGACTGCACCCGAACCGGAATCGCCGGGGTAAACATGGTGCCGCGTTCCGATACCCACAACGCACCCTCGCCGCCGAGGCTCACGAGCACATTCTGCGCGCCCATTTCAAGCAGCTCCAGCGCCGCCTGATGCACATCCGCCATCGTCGGCAGCGGACGGTTCATGGCGGCTTGCAGTTCACTT
>ULVI01048639.1_pt1 | contig 14590 bp, 14 predicted proteins | sample 1959331 | NCBI WGS metagenome assembly ULVI01 (sample SAMEA4835782, study PRJEB28245) | human gut metagenome | biome: gut microbiome; material: fecal sample | place: Denmark | collected 2008 | reverse complement strand
CGCTGCGCCGCCTTTCCTGTTTGAACGTAGCGTCTGGTCTGCATAATTTGTTTTTGTTTGATTATATGAATAATACCAGTAGGCGGTATAATACGAGCAACAACCAAAACAAAGGAGCATTTGACCATGAATGATAAGAAGATCAGAAAGCTTGTCCTTGCCGCTTTGCTTGCGGCGCTTGTCTGCGTGGCGACGATGGTCGTCCAGATCCCTTCTCCGATGCAGGGCTATGTGAATTTAGGCGACTGCTTCGTGCTGCTCTCGGGCTGGCTGCTCGGCCCCTGGTACGGCTTTGCGGCGGGCGGCATCGGCTCGATGCTGGCGGATCTCTTCCTCGGCTACGGCCACTATGCGCCCGGCACGTTCGTCATCAAGGGACTTGTGGCGCTCGTCGCCGCGCTGGTATATGAAAAGCTGGGCCGCACGCAGGTGTCACGCATCGTCGGCGGCGTTGTGAGTGAGATCGTGATGGTGCTGGGCTATTTCGGCTATGCGTCGCTTCTTCTCGGCAAGGGGCTTGCCGCTGCGGCGAGTATTCCCGGCAATATTTTCCAGGGTACGGTTGGCCTCGTGGTCGGCGTGCTGCTGGTCGCGGTGCTGGAACGCGCCAAGGTGACGGAGAAGCTGGCATAAGCAAAACAACATGTTAAAGAGGTGTCAAATCATGGCGGGAATCGTACATGAGGTAGAAAATCATCGTCTGGTAGAGCAGGCGGAGCAGGAGGCGGCGGAATGCGCGCGCCAGCTGGCGGAGGCGGCGCATCTGCGCCGCGGGCAGATCGTTGTTGTCGGGTGCAGCACGAGTGAGGTCGTCGGGCACCAGGTCGGCAGCTGGTCAACGCCGGAGGTGGCACAGGCGATCTTCCGCGGGCTGTCCGGTGTGTTTTCGCCCATGGGGGTGCACATTGCCGCCCAATGCTGCGAGCATCTCAACCGCGCGCTCATTGTGGAGCACGAGGCGGTGCCGGGCGGCGAGATCGTCAACGTCCTGCCGCAGCCCAAGGCGGGCAGTTCCTTTGCAACGGCGGCCTATGAGGCGTTCCGCCACCCCGTGGCGCTCGAGGAGATCCGCGCCGACGCGGGACTTGACATCGGCGGCACGCTGATCGGCATGCACTTGAAAAAAGTGGCTGTTCCCGTGCGCTTGAAGCAGAATCGCATCGGTCAGGCCATCGTGCTGGCCGCGCGGACGCGCCCCAAATTCATTGGCGGCGAGCGCGCGATCTATGATGAGTCGCTCAAAGAAGGTTATCCTGATTTTGTCGATTGATAGCAACAGAAAATGCGAGATACCCGAGAAAACGGGTATCTCGCATTTTCGTTATTCTCTGCGGTGCTCTCAGGCAAGGAAGCCCTTGAGGATCGTATCCTCGGCCTCTTCCTCGGTGAGTCCCAGGGTTTGGAGCTTCAAGAGCTGATCGCCCGCGATCTTGCCGATGGCAGCCTCGTGGATGAGCTGCGCGTCGGTCGAATTGGCGCTGATGGCGGGGACGGATTCGATCGTTGCCTTGCCCATGATGATCGAGTCGCACTGCACGTGGCCGAAGCACTTGTTGTTGCCCACGACCACGGGGTGGAAGACCTGCTTGGACTCGTCCTGCGCAACAGAGCGGGAAATGACGCGGCCACGGGAGTCCTCGCCGTTGAGTTCGATCTCCATGTCGCTCTCGGCAAGCTGCTTGCCATGCGTCAGCAGTCTTTCGGTGACGATGGCCTCGGCGCCCTTGCCGCAGACGATCTTCGTCTTGCGCACGGTGGAGTCGATGCCGCGGATCTGAACGGTCTCCATCTGGATGCTTGCGCCCTCGTCGAGGTAGACGACCGTGGTGGGGTTCATCACACGCGCACCGTTGCCGTCGCCCTCGCCGTAATGCTTTTCCGTATAGCGCACGTGGGAATTCTTGGAGATATAAAAGGTGTGGATACCGTCGTGACGGCTCTCGTTACAGCCGGAGTTGTGGATGCCGCAGCCTGCGACGATGTCCACATCGCAGTTTTCGCCGACGTAAAAGTCATTGTAGACCATTTCGGTCACGCCGCTTTTGCTGATGATGACGGGAATGTGGCACTGCTCGCCCTTTGTGCCGTCCTTGATGCGGATGATGATGCCGCTTTTGCCCTCGGGCTGTGGGTCGATGGCGATGTGCTCGGTGGACTGGCGCGCTTCGCAGCCGCTGTCCTTTCGGATGTTGAACGCGCCGACGGGTTTGCCCGTCAGGTCGGCGATCTTTTCAAGCAGGGAAGCGTCGATTTCAGTGATCATGTGTTCTTCCTCCTTACTTGTTCAGCACCGGGCAGGAGCCCAGCGTATCCGCCATGATGAGCGGGAAAATTTCCTTTGTGCTGCCGCGATGCATCAGCTCGCCGCCGCCCACGACGACGATCTCATCGGCCAGCTGAATGATGCGCTCCTGATGGGAGATGATGATCATTGTGGCAGTCTCCTGACGTCGCAGCTGCTCGAAGGTCTCGGTCAGGCGCGCGAAGCTCCAGAGGTCGATGCCGGCTTCCGGCTCGTCGAAGATCATCAGCTCGCTGCCGCGGGCAAGCAGCGTTGCGATCTCAATGCGCTTGACCTCGCCGCCGGAGAGGGAAACGTCCACCTCGCGGTCGAGGTAGTCGTTGGCGCAGAGACCCACCTGCGTGAGGTATTTGCAGCACTTGTCCTTGCTGAGGTTTTCGTCGCCCGAGGCGATGGTCAGCAGGTTTCGCACCGTGATGCCCTTGAAGCGCGGCGGCTGCTGAAAGCCGTAGCTGATGCCGAGGCGCGCGCGCTCGGTGATGCCGAGATGCGTGATGTCCTGGCCGTTGAAGAGGATCTGGCCGCCCGTCGGCGTGACAAGGCCCATGATGATCTTGGCAAGCGTGGTCTTGCCGCCGCCGTTGGGGCCGGTAAAGACGATGAGCTTGCGGTTGGGAATGTCGATGGAAATGTCCTTCAAGATCGTCTGCTCCCCTTCGGGAGAAGAGACGGTATAGGTGATGTGCTTCAGTTCCAGCATGAAAAGAAGACCTCCTTACAGAAACTGCCGTTGGAGTATTCTTAGCTTAACGCCTGCGGCAGAAAATGAAAAGTTGCAAATGCAACAAAATGTACAAAAATACAAAACAAATGTAGTTTACCAGAAAAATGGGAAAAAATCAACGAGCGGGGTGCGATTTTTGAGATTTCTTTTTCCGGGAGGAAAAGAAGAAAAAAGCAGCCGGCACACAGAGGCGCGGCCGGCATAGAATGGGGCGAGAATTGTTCGGGAAGGGGAAGGAGAATATGATCGAGCAAAAAAATCCGTCCGTCTATGACTACGACGCCTGCCGCGCGCTGTGGCAGCGCGTTTCGCCGTCGGAGGATCCATATCCTGCGGCGGAAGAGGTGGGCACGCAGAGCGGAGAGCTTTCGCTCCCAGGGGCGGAGGGGGATCCCTGCTGCATGGGAACGGAGGCGGCGGATTCCGTCGAGGTGCTGCAAGGCTTTCTGCGCGAGGAACTGGGCGACGCGCAGGTCTACTCCTATCTTGCCGCAAACCTGCCGCGGCGCGAGACCGCGCGCCTTTTCCGCGCGCTCAGCGAGGAGGAAAAGCGCCATGCGCGCGACCTTGCCGCCGCGATCTACCTGATCACCGGAAAGCCCTACTGCCCGCGCGTATGCGTTGAAAGACCGGATATGGGCGATCTCTGCGCGCTGCTGCGCGCCCTTTACCACGGTGAGGCCTGCGCGGGCTACAACTACGCCCGCGCGGGGGAAGAAACGCTCGATCTATGCCTGGGAAAGCTCTTTGCGGCGATGAGTGCAGACGAATACCGCCACGCGGAGACGCTGCTGAAGCTTCTCGGGCGAAAAATGAACATTTGAAAAAAGAACCGGGACAGAGAGTGCTCTCTGTCCCGGTTTGCTCATTCGATGGAGATGATATAGTAGTAGACCGGCTGGCCGCCGCAGATGAGGTTGATCTCGGCGTCCGGGCACTTGTGGGTGAAGATGTCGCGCGCCTTGTGCGCGTCCTCTTCCGCCACATCTTCGCCGTAAAAGACGGTGATGAACTCTGCCCCGCGGGACGCGGCCTCGTCGGCAAGACCGCCGAGCAGCGCGGAAACATCACGGTCGGTGCCGTGAAGCTTCCCGTCGAGCAGCGCAAGATAATCACCCTCGTGAATGTCGAAACCGTCGAAATCGGAGTTGCGCGCGGCGTAGGTGATCTGCGCGGTGGAAACGTTCTGCGCCGCGTCCGTCATTGCCTTTGCAATGGCGTCAGCGTCGCTCATGTCGGGATCGACCGCCATCATCGCGCTCACGCCCTGCGGAATGGAGGCGGTAGGAATGACAACGACGTTTTTCTCTGTCAGGCCAATGCACTGCTGCGCGGCCATAATGATGTTTTTGTTGTTCGGCAGGACGAAAACGGTGCGCGCGGGAACCTTCCGGATCTCCCTGAGAATGCTCTCGGTCGAGGGATTCATGGTCTGCCCGCCGCTGATGACGCCGTCCGCGCCAAGGTCGGTAAAGACGCTGGCAAGTCCGTCGCCGGCGCAGACGGCAAGGAAGCCGTAGTCCTTTTCGGGTGCAGCCTCTTCGTTGCTGTCCTCCTGCCCGGCAGCCTCCAGCTCCTGCTCGATGGCGTCAAGATCGTCGGTAGACTGGGCCGTGCCGCCGGCGGCAAGCTGCTGCGCCTGCGTGCGCATGTTCTCGATCTTGGCAAGCTCGAGCGTGCCGTACTTCTGCGCTTCGCTCAGCGCTTCGCCCGGAATGTCGGTGTGGACGTGAACCTTGAAGGCCTCGTCGTCCTCGCCGATGACGAGCGAATCGCCGATGCCGTCCAAAAATCTGCGGAACGGCTCAATGCTGCGCCCGCTCTTGCGGACGATGAACACGGTGTCGAACGTGAAGGTGATGTCTTCTTCGGAAAGCATGGCAAAATCCGCCTTTTCCTGCGTGTCTTCCGCTGTGAGCTCGGGACGCTCTTCGCCGCGAAGCGCACTGAGCATGCCGCCGAGAATGAGCAGGAAGCCCTTGCCACCGGCATCGACTACGCCCGCCTTTTTGAGAACGGGGTTCATGTCGGTCGTCTGCGCGAGCGTGATCTCGCCCTGGGCGATGGCCTGCTCGAGCACATACTCGACGCTGTTCTGCTCCTCTGCCGCGCTCGCGGCGCGCTCGGCGGCGAGACGCGAAACGGTCAGGATCGTGCCCTCGGATGGCTTCATCACGGCGTTGTACGCCGCGGCGACGCCCTCCTGCATTGCGGCGGCGAAGGCCGCGCCGTCGGCTTCCTTGCAGCCCTTGAGCTCCTTGGAGATGCCGCGGAAGAGAAGAGACAGAATGACGCCGGAGTTGCCGCGTGCGCCGCGCAGCAGCGCGGAGGCGGTGACGGAGGCGGCCTGATCGACCGTGGCAGGCTCGATCTTCTTGAGTTCCTGCGCCGCGGTCTGAATGGTGAGGCTCATGTTCGTGCCGGTGTCGCCGTCAGGAACGGGAAATACGTTTAAGTCGTTGATGGCTTGTTGTGCCTGTGCGATGGAGACGGTGCCGAAGAGCAGCATCTCCTTAAACATGGCACCATTGATGGTATCGTGCATGGGATGATGTCCTCCTCGATTTTACAGATTCATGCTGTCAACGCAAACGTCGACACTGCGGATGCTCGCGCCGGTGTTTTCGCTGACCATATAGCGAACCTGATTGATAATGGAGCGGCACACGGCGGCGATGTTCACGCCGTGCTCCACAACAATGTGCAGCTCAATGGAAATGTCCCCTTCTTCGTGGGGAATGATGCGCACGCCCTTGCTCATCGCCTCGCGGCGCAGCAGGTGGACAAGCCCGTCCGTCATGGAGCGGAAGGCCATGCCCTTGACGCCGAAGCAGCTTGTGGCGGCAGCGCCGGTGATATTCGACAGGGCGGCATCGGAAATGCTGATCTCGCCCTTTTCGGTGTGTAGCCTGATCATGGAAGATACTCCTTTCTCCCTGGTCGATAAAATGTGACCATATTACTACTCCATACCATTATATACGAAGCGTGCTGGAATAACAAGAGAAAATATTTTGCGGAAAATGCGGGAAAATGTCAGAGTGTCTATTGAAAATGAACGGAAATTCACGTATTATGGAAACCAGAGAGTATGTTGCGCCGCGACCGTCGGCGCTGTGGAGGAATAACGATGAGAGTGATCACAGGCTCGGCGCGCGGACGGCGGCTGGGCGAACTCAAGGGTATGGAGACCCGGCCGACGACCGATAAGGTCAAGGAGAGCATCTTTAATTGTATCCAGTTTGACGTGGAGAATGCGCGCGTGCTCGATCTGTTTGCGGGCACAGGGCAGCTCGGCATCGAGGCACTTTCGCGCGGAGCAAAAAGCGCGCTTTTCATCGATAAGCGCGCGGACGCGGTGAAGCTCGTGCGCGAGAATCTTGCGCTGTGCCGTCTTGAGGAGAACGCGCAGGTCATCTGCGGCGACTCCGTTGCGGCGCTCGGCGCACAGCGGCAGAAATTCGACATCATCTTTCTCGATCCGCCCTACGGCAGCGGCCTTCTGGAGCAGGCGATGGAGAAGATCGCCTCGTTTGACATTTTATCGCCCCATGGTATAATGGTGGCGGAAAGCGCGCTGGATCAGGCGCTGCCGGCGCTTCCTGCGCCGTACAGCCTGTACCGCGAATACCGCTACGGCAAGATTAAAGTGACGATCTATCACCGCGCGGGGGAGGAAGAGGCATGAAGATCGCAGTCTTTCCCGGCTCGTTCGATCCCGTGACGATCGGGCATCAGGACATCATCGCGCGTGCGTCAAAGCTCTTCGACCGCGTGTATGTGTCCATCGTGCCGAACGGAACGAAGACGCACCCGATGTTTTCGGACGAGCAGAAGCTTGCGCTGATGCGCGCGAGCATTGAGGACTTTCCCAACGTGGAAGCCGAGCTTGGCGGCGGACTCTTGACCGACTACGCGCTCCGAAAAAACGCACAGTTTCTTGTGCGCGGTGTGCGCAACAGCGTGGATTTTGACGCCGAGCAGCAGCTCTCGCTCATCTACCGCGATGTGTCGGAGGGGGCGCTTGAAACGGTGCTGCTCGTTGCAGAGCCGAAGTATCAGCACATCAGCTCCACGATGGTGCGCGAGATGATCAAATACGGACAAGACCTTGAAAAATATATGCCGCTGCGCGCAGCGGCGCTTGTGAAAGAATGGGGAGAAGACCATGGCGAACAATGATGTGCAGCATCTTCTGGATATGCTTTATGAGATGATCGACGGGGCGAAGAATGCGCCGCTGTCGAGCGACAGGTGCATTTTGAACCGCGATGAGGCGCTTGATCTGCTTGATGAGATCCGCGCACAGCTGCCGGTGGAGCTCGCGCGCGCGCAGGAGCTGATCCGCGCGAAGGAGGATTATGTCAAGGCTGCCAAGCGCGATGTGGAGCGCATGATGCAGCAGGCTGAACTGGACGCGAAAGCCAAGGTCTCCGAGACTGAGGTGCTTACCGCTGCGCGTGACCGCAGCCGCGAGATCATCAAGCGCGCCGAAGATCGCAGCCGCGAGATGTACCGCGTTGCCAACGAATACACGGAAGATGCGCTGCGCCGCACCGAGGAGGCCATTCAGATGGCGCTGGCCGAGGTGCAGCAGTCCCGTTCCGACTTCCGTGCCGCATCTGTGGCGCAGATGCAGAAAAAACGCGAGGAACTGGCACAGTCCGCTGAAAAACAAGCGTAAGTACAATGAAAAATTGTCAAAAGTGACAAAAACCGACAAAATTGGTAGACATAATCTATATTTGGACACAAGAAAAAGGAGCCGCCACAAGATATTGTGGCGGCTCCTTTTTGTTCAAAATAAAAGTAGAACAAAGGTTTCAAAAGAGACGCGCGGCGGCCGTTTTTTTGCGGGAAAAAGCGGCAAAAGCCTTGAAAACGCAGGGAAATTTCTGCTTGCATTTTTTATGTGAATCTCGTATACTCAAAGCGAAGGTGGGGAAAAGTGGAGCATCATACCATGAAAATGGTTCTCTTTCCCATGTGAGCATCAGAACAAGCGCGGCACGGCTTTTTCGGAAAACGGGAAAAGGCCGCGCTTTCGCGCCCCCGCGATGCCCCAAATACCAAAAAAGGAGGGAGCCGCCGTGACAGGTCAGTATCAGCATACGATCGATGCCAAGGGGCGGCTCTTTATTCCTGCGAAGCTGCGCGAGGAACTGGGCGACACGTTTTATGTCACCATGGGCATGGATTCCTGCCTGAGCGTCTATTCCGACGCTTCCTGGGCGCGCTTTACCGAAAAGTTTGAAGGTCTGCCCTACACAAAGACCAAGGCCATGCGCCCGCTCTTTGCCAATGCCGCCAAGTGCGAGCCGGATGCGCAGGGACGCATCGTGCTTCCGCAGAAGCTCAGAGCCTACGCCCATCTTGAAAAAGATGTGGTCGTGATCGGTGTGTCGAACCGCGCCGAGATCTGGAACGCGGAAAAGTGGGCAGAGATCGAGGCCGCGGAACTCAACCCCGAGAATCTGGCCGCCGTGATGGAAGAGTTGGGATTCTGATATGGAAGAGAACTACGGCCATAAGTCGGTGCTGCTGCACGAGTGCCTCGATGCGCTCGCCATCAAGCCTGACGGCATTTATGTGGACGGCACGCTCGGCCGCGCCGGTCATTCGCTTGAGATCGTGCGCCGCCTGACAACGGGCAGGCTCATCGCGCTCGACCGCGACGAGACCGCCATCGAAGCGGCGAACCGCCGTCTTGGCGACTATCTCGATAAGGTCACGCTCGTCCACAGCAACTTCAGTGCGCTTGACTCTGTGTTGTACGAGCTGGGCGTCCGCGGCGTGGACGGAATGCTCTTCGACCTCGGCGTTTCCTCCCCGCAGCTTGACGAGGCGCAGCGCGGTTTTTCCTACAAGCAGGACGCGCCGCTCGACATGCGCATGGACGAGTCCGCCGCACTGACGGCGCACGAGGTGGTGAACACCTGGTCCTATGAAGAGCTGCGGCGCATTCTCTTTGAATACGGTGAGGAGCGCTATGCGCCTGCCATTGCAAAGAAGATCTGCGCATACCGCGAGCAGAGAAGCATCGAGACAACGCTTGAGCTTGCAGACCTGATCCGCTCGGCGATGCCGGCGAGCGCACTGCGCGAAAAGCAGCACCCCGCCAAGCGCAGCTTTCAGGCCATCCGCATCGCCGTGAACGACGAACTGGGCGAGCTTCCGCCGATGCTCGACGCGGCAGAGAAGAACCTGAAGCCGGGCGGACGGCTTGCGGTCATTACGTTCCACTCGCTTGAGGACCGCATTGTTAAGAAAAAGCTCCAGGAGCTTGCACAGGGCTGCATCTGCCCGCCGGAATTCCCGGTGTGCGTATGCGGACGAAAGCCAAAGGTCAAGCTCATCACAAGAAAGCCCATCGTTTCGGGCGAAGAAGAACTCGCAGAGAATCCCCGTGCCCGCAGCGCAAAGCTGCGCGTCGCAGAAAAGTGCTGACAACAGCAAAGAATACGCAAAAGAAAGGAGATCGCCATGGCCAGCCGCAGAGAGCAGAACATGAAATACCGCCGCTACAGCGGACGAGTCAATGGCAATCTCGCTTACGATCCCGCCTACGAAGAGCGCCAGCGCAGACTGCGCCGCGAGCAGGAATATGAGCGCGAGCATCAGCGCGAAGAATTTATGCGCCCGCCGCAGCGGAAGGTGCAGAAGAAAGCTGCACCCGTCCGCCGCCAACGCGAGAAGGTCTCGCTCGGCGCACTGTGCGGCTTTGCGGCACTGGCTGCCATGGTCGCGCTGATGATCCTGTGCCGTGCGCAGCTTACCGAGATCTCTTCGCAGGTCGTTTCCGTGCAGAAGGAGATCGCTGCGCTTGAGGACGAGCATGTCGCGCTGCTCACGCGTTATGAAGAAACCTTTGATCTCACCACCATCAAAGAGGCGGCGGCCGCGGCCGGTATGGCCAAGCCAAGCGCCTCACAGGTCTACTATATCGACCTGTCGGAAGCTGACAGCGTGGTCGTCTATCAGCAGAAGAGCCAGAACGTGCTGGCTCGGGCGCTCACATCGCTTGGCAACGGCGTATGTGCGGTGGTGGAATATTTCAAATGAGCGAAGCTATACATAAGGAGTAAGGAGCTTCCTTACTCCTTTTCCATCTTTAAGGAGGATGAACAGCAGTGGCACAACCCCAAAAAAGACGTCCCGAATCCGCGCGACGGGCAAACCGCATCATTCAGACAAGAACGCTGCTGTTGCTCGGCGTGTTCGGCGTGCTGACCTTCGTGCTGCTCTTTGCCAAGCTTTATCACTGGCAGATCACCGAGCACGATGAGCTTCAGTCCGTCGCCGTGCGGCAGCAGACGCTGCGCACCACGGTGGAGGCGAGCCGCGGCACCATTTACGACAGAAACGGTACGATCCTTGCGATGTCCGCCTCGGCGGAGGATATTTTTCTCTCACCCAAGGAGATCGTCGAGAACGATCAGGACCAGAACCTGATCGCAAACGGCCTTGCTGAGATCCTGAACCTCGACGCTGCTGACATTCTCAAAAAGATGGAGAAAACAAATTCTCAGTACGAGATCCTCAAGAAAAAAGCGGACGATGAGCTTGCCGACAAGGTGCGGGAATTCATCAACAAGAATGAACTCAGGGGCGTTTTCCTGCGCCCGACGAGCAAGCGCAGCTATCCCAAGGGGACGCTTGCCTCGCAGGTCATCGGCTTTGCCAACGACAACGGCGGCTCGATGGGACTGGAGGCGACCTATAACGACGAACTGACCGGTGAAAACGGCATGGTCGTCACCGCACGCGACCGCGACGGCCGCTCCGTGCTCTACCAGTATGACCAGTATTTCGACGCGGAAAACGGCTGCGACCTGCACACGACGCTCGACACCACCATTCAGTATTACCTTGAAAAGGGCGTGCAGGAGCTGGAGGCACGCTTCGGCACGGGAAAGGGCGCAACGGGCATCGTCATGGACGTCAACACCGGCGCGGTACTGGCGATGGCGTCGCTCCCGACGTACGATCTGAACGCTCCCGGCACGGTCTACAACGATTTTCTGACCTCCGGCATGACGGAGGAGCAGATCGAGGAGAACATGAAGGATCTTCTCAACAAACAGTGGCGCAGCAAGGCCATCAACGATACCTATGAGCCGGGTTCCACTTTCAAAACGCTCACGCTCGCCATGGCACTTGAGGAAAACGTCGTCGATCTGAACACGGGCTTCTACTGCGGCGGCAACACCACCATCGAAGGGCAGAAGATCTGGTGCTCCAAGCGCGTCGGCCACGGCCAGCAGGACCTTTCCACGGCCTTTGCAAACTCCTGCAACCCCGCGTTCATCAACATCGGCCTTCGCGTCGGCAACGCGAAATTCTACCAGTACATGCAGGATTTCGGCTTGCTGGAAAAGACCGGCATCGACACCACGGGCGAGGCCAGCGGCTTTGCCAACAGTGAGATCAAGTATTCAACGCTTGCCCTGGCGTGCTATGCCTTCGGTCAGAACTTCAACGTCACGCCTGTTGCGCTGCTTGCGGCACAGTGTGCCTGCGTCAATGGCGGCTATCTCTACACGCCGTATCTTGTGGAAGAGATCACCGATCAGGACGGCAATGTTGTCTCCCGGCACGACGCAACGCCCATTCGTCAGGTCATCTCTGCGGAGACCTCCGCGCTCGTGCGCGATATTATGGAGTACGAAGTGACCACCGGCACGGGCAAAAACGGCCAGGTCGCGGGCTACCGCATCGGCGGCAAGACGGGCACTGCCGATAAGGTCGGCGGCAACGTTATCGTTTCCTTCGTGTGCTTTGCCCCTGCGGACGATCCGCAGGTGATGATGCTTCTCACGCTCGATGAACCGAACAAGTGGACCGGAACCTATGTTTCCGGCGGTAACATGGTCGCGCCCGTGGCGAGTTCCGTCATGGGGGAGATCCTGCCGTATCTCGGCATCGAGCCGAGCTACACCGCCGAAGAACTTGTCGGCGCGGATAAAACCGTGCCGAACGTTGTCGGCCTTTCAAAGGACGCGGCGGCCGAGCGCCTGAGCGCGAACGGCTTCAGCTTCCGCACCGTCGGCAGCGGCGATACCGTCACCGACCAGACGCCCGCAGGCGGCGCGATCGTACCGAACAGCGCGGAGATCATCCTCTACCTCGGCGCGGAGAAGTCGACTGACAAGTGCATCGTCCCGAACGTCGTGGGCGACAGCGCCGCGACCGCGAACCAGAAGATCGTGAACGCGGGGCTCATCATGGGCGTTTCCGGCGCGACGAACGCAAGCTCGTCCACGGTGCGCGCCATCTCGCAGAGCATCGCCGCGGGCACGGAAGTCGAGGCCGGTACGGTCGTGCGCGTCCAGTTCAGCGACAGCTCGGTGCGCGACTAAAGACAGCAAGACCCAATTCCGAAAGGAATTTTTCAAACGCAGTTATCTGAGCTTATTTCCGCATTAGAAGACAAAACGGTGCATGCGCCGCCTGACCTGATAGTCAGCGGCCTTGCGCTCGATTCCCGCAAGGTAGAAGAGGGATTCCTCTTCTTCGCCCTGCCGGGGGAGAAGGAGGACGGCGGCGAGTTTATCGCCGAAGCCAAAGCGCGCGGCGCGGCCTGCGCCGTGTGCGAGCATCCGCCGGAGACGGAAATTCCCTATATCTTAGTGCCGGATGCGCACAAAGCGCTTGCGCTTTGCGCGGCGGTATGGTATGGTACTCCGGCGGGAAAACTCACCGTGGTCGGCGTGACCGGCACAAACGGCAAAACGACCACGACGTATCTTATCAAACAGCTCTTGGAGCGCACAAAGGGCGCGAAGGTCGGCCTGATCGGCACAAATCAGAATTTGATCAGTGACAAGACCATCCCGACCGACCGCACAACGCCCGACGCGCTGACCGTGCAGCGCCTGCTCGCCCAGATGGTCGATGCGGGCTGCACCTATGCCGTGATGGAGGTCTCGTCCCACGCGCTGATGCAGAGCAGGGTAGAAGGAATCCGATTCCGCGTCGGTGTTTTCACGAACCTGACGCAGGATCATCTTGACTACCACGGCACGATGGAGGCCTACTGTGATGCAAAGTCGCGGCTTTTCGACCAGTGTGACATCGCCTGCGTCAACGGTGACGATGCGTGGACGGAGCGCTTGCTCGCCCGCTTTACGAGCGAGCGGATTACATTCGGGCAGGGCATGACGAATGACCTTGTCGGCTGGCGTGCCCGCTACGAAAACGACTGTGTGCGCTTTACCGCCTGCACCGACCTCGACCACGAGGAGACGAAGATCGGCATCCCCGGCGGCTTTTCGCTCTATAACGCGCTCGCGGCGCTCTGCGCCGTGCAGGCGCTCGGCGTGCCGCTTTCCGACGCGGCAAAAGCGCTGACGGAATGTGTCGGCGTTAAGGGGCGGTGCGAGGTCGTACCGCTTGATGCACCGTTCACCGTCATCATTGACTATGCGCATACGCCCGACGGGCTCAAAAATATTCTCTCTACGGTCTGCGGCTTTGCCGACGGGCGCGTCATCGCGCTCTTTGGCTGCGGGGGAGACCGCGATAAGACGAAGCGACCCCGCATGGGCCGCATTGCCGCGGCGCTCTCGGACTTCGTTGTCCTCACGAGCGACAATCCCCGCACCGAAGACCCTTACACCATCCTGCGCGATGTGCTCCCCGCCATTTTGGAGAGCAGAACGCCGTTCGCCGTCATCGAAAACCGGCGCGAGGCCATCGGCTTTGCTCTGCGCGAGGCGAAAGCGCGCGACGTCGTCGTCCTCTGCGGCAAGGGGCACGAGACCTATCAGGAGATCGGAACGATAAAATACCACCTCGACGAGAGGGAGGTCGTGCGCGAGAGGTTCGCGCAAGTACAAAGGAAGGACGCCGCCGACGCGGCGAAGGAAAACGAACATGAAGATCATCATTGCCTGCATACTGAGCTTCGCGGTCTCCGCGATCACGGGAAAATTTCTGGTCCCTGAGCTGAGAAAGCTCAAGGCCGGACAGAGCATCCGCGAGGACGGCCCCACCTGGCACGCCGGAAAGGCCGGCACGCCGACGATGGGCGGCTTAATGTTCATCCTCGGCATCTTCGTCTCTATCCTGATCTGCGGCTGGAAGGGCATGATGGCGGGGGACTTTAAGCACCTCTACATCTTCTTTTTTGCGCTGATCTTCGGCGGCATCGGCTTTTTAGACGACTTTGAAAAGGTGAAGCACAAGCAGAACCTCGGCCTCACGGCCATCCAGAAGTTCCTGCTCCAGCTCGCCGCGGCGGTCGCGTTCCTCTGCCTGATGCGCTTTGAGGGCATGCTGACGCCGAACCTCTACGTGCCGTTTTTCAACACGCAGATCGTCATGAGCTGGTGGGTGTACATGGTGTTTGCGGCGTTTGTCATCGTCGGCACGGTCAACGCCGTCAACATCACGGACGGCATCGACGGCTTGGCCGGCAGCGTGACGGTGCCGGTCGGCCTGTTTTTCACCGTGCTCGCCATCTGGTGGCAGGGCTATGAGCAGCTCGGCATTTATGCTGCGGCGCTCGTCGGGGGAATTCTCGGCTTCCTCATCTATAATTTCCACCCCGCTAAGGTCTTCAT
>ULVI01111449.1_pt1 | contig 14904 bp, 12 predicted proteins | sample 1959331 | NCBI WGS metagenome assembly ULVI01 (sample SAMEA4835782, study PRJEB28245) | human gut metagenome | biome: gut microbiome; material: fecal sample | place: Denmark | collected 2008 | reverse complement strand
CTACGAAACACAGAAATTGAATGCAGCCCATTTGTGTTGCTGCCGATTCTTTACGCGCTGCTTGCGGGACGCCCCGGAACAATGTTACTAAATCTATTGGCTCTGTTTCTGCATGAGCTTTGTCATGTTTTTGTTGCACGCGCAATGGGATACCGGATCAAGCGCATCGAGCTCCAGCCTTTTGGTTTTGTGGCCCGTATTGAAAAACGCATCGGAAATCGATGGGATGAACTTGCCGTCGCTTCTGCGGGGCCGTTGTTCAGCCTGGTTTCCGCGGCTGCCTGCGGAGCGCTATGGGCAAGCGAAAGTCTGCATCTGCCCGGGCGCACGCTCATTGCGCAGTTTGGGCGCATCAACGCATTGCTGGGCATTATCAACCTTGTTCCAGCGCTGCCGCTGGATGGCGGCCGCATGGCGGAATCCTTGCTGCGCATGGTGCTCCCGCCACGCCAAGCCTCGCAGCTTCTCCTTTTTCTTGGGAGCATCACCGGAGCTGCCGCAATTGTCTGCGGCATTTTTGTTCCCACTGAAGTTGATACGCAAACAATGATGTTCATTATGGGGGCTTTTTTGCTGCTTGCTGTCTGGCGGGAAAGCAGGCAAACCAAAGAAGCACGCATCGATGGAGTCCTGCGCCGTTTTGAAACAATACGTGCCGGCGATTGCCTCCGTGTGCGCTTTATTGCCTTGCATCAATCTGTGCGCGGTGAGGATGCGTTGCGTTTTACAGACCCACGCAATATCACATATATCCTCGTTGTAAACGATGCGATGGAAGAGATTGGACGCCTCAGCGAATCGTGTCTGCTTGATGGCATAGCGCGCCTCGGTATGGGGGCAACGCTCCGTGCAATCTTATTGTTACATTGACCTTATGCAAATTCAGTGATAAACTGAAGATGGCAAAAATACCATTTGGAGGGCGTTTTGGATTCACAACTGATTGATCGCATTCTATCGTCCGTAGAAAAGCCGGCACGCTATATGGGCGGAGAACTGAATATGACACAGAAAACCGATGCTGAACTACGCTTTGCGCTTGCGTTCCCCGATGTTTATGAGATTGGTATGTCGCACCTTGGTTCACGCATCCTGTACCACATTTTAAACGCGCGGGAGAACACAATTTGCGAGCGCGTTTTTGCGCCTTGGCCTGACATGGAACGTGCGTTGCGCGAAAATGGAGTTTCCCTGTTTACACTTGAAACAAAGCGTCCGCTTGCAGACTGCGATGTAATTGGATTCTCCTTGCTTTATGAGATGTGTTATACAAACATCCTCACAATGCTTGAGCTTTCTGGCTTGCCATTTCATTCAAAAGCGCGAGACGGCAGCATGCCGCTTATCGTTTGCGGTGGGCCTTGTGCCTGCAATCCGGAACCATTGGCCCCGTTTGTGGATGCTTTCCTGATCGGAGACGGTGAAGAGCTGATTGAAGAGTTTGCAGACGCCGTTCTTAAGGCAAAACAGCAGGGATGGGACAAGCTGACCCTGCTGCGATCGATCGCTCAAATACCGGGTATTTACGTTCCATCATTTTATGAGCCTGTCTACGATGAGACAGGCCGCTTCCAACGCATGGCTGTGATAGAGCCAGGTGCGCCGCACCGCATTACGCGGCGTGTGGTCAAAGATTTGGAGCATGCGCCGTATATCGGGAAACCAATTGTGCCCTACATGTCCATTGTGCATGATCGTATCGCGCTTGAATTATTCCGCGGTTGTACGCGCGGCTGCCGGTTCTGCCAGGCAGGTTTTATCTATCGTCCCATTCGGGAGCGCAATCGTGAAACAGTGATGGAGCAGGCGCGTGAACTGATAGCCTGTACAGGCTATGATGAGGTTTCTCTCTTCTCCCTGAGTTCGGGGGACTATTCAGAAATCCACACACTCGTACCGGAAATCATGGACGAATTTGAAAAGAAGCGCGTTTCAATTTCATTTCCGTCCCTTCGCATTGACGCATTCATGAAAGATGATCTGGAACGCATGCAGTCTGTGCGCAAGGCAGGGCTGACGTTTGCACCTGAAGCAGGAACCCAGCGCCTGCGTGATGTCATCAATAAAGGGGTGCAGGAGGAGGATCTGCTGCGCTCTGCACGGGATGCTTTTGAGGCGGGCTGGAACAGCGTGAAGCTCTATTTTATGATCGGTCTTCCTACAGAAACGGAGGAAGATCTCCTCGGCATTGCTGACCTTGCCCGAAAAGTATCTGCGCTGTTTTACAGCATGCCAAAGGAAAAGCGTGGGAAAGGTCTGCGCCTCAGCGTAAGCGCTTCCTCCTTTGTGCCGAAGCCATTTACCCCGTTTCAGTGGGAGCCCCAGGACAGAAAGGAAACGCTTATAGAAAAGCAGAAGTTCCTGCGTGCAGCTATGAAGGGGATTCGCGGCGCAGAGTTTTCGTATCATGCACCGGATATCAGCGTCCTTGAAGCGGTTTTTGCGCGCGGTGACCGCCGCCTTGCGGACGTGATGGAAACCGCATATCGCTATGGTGCGCGGTTCGATTCCTGGGACGAACATTTTAAACCCGAAGCCTGGAGCACCGCTTTTGCCGAAAACGGTTTGCTTCCTTCTGATTATGCCCATAGGCGGCGTGAGCCTGGCGAACCATTGCCTTGGGGGCATATCGATATGTTGGTAACGGAAGCGTATCTTATGCGCGAGCTTTCTCGCGCAAATGCGGCACTCACAACAAGGGACTGCCGCAGTGGATGCAATGGTTGTTTTGGAGAAAAGTATGCGGATTATTGCAAGATTTGAAAAGGGAGAAGCGGTGCGCTTCGTTTCTCATCTCGATATTCAGCGCACGTTCCAACGTGCTTTCCGTCGCGCGAACATACCCCTCGCCTATTCACAGGGGTTTAATCCGCACCCGCTGCTTTCTTTTGCAACGGCGCTTTCCCTTGGTTATACAAGTGAAGCAGAATGGTTTGATGTAAAGCTTGCGCAGGATATGTGCTCCGATGCATTTCGTGATGCAGTAAATGCAGTGCTTCCCGGCGGCTTTCGCATTTTGGAAGCAGTGGCCGCTGCTGAAGGGCTGTCGGCTTTAACAGCGCTCATGGCGGCAGCATCCTATACGATTCGGTTCTTTCCTGAGAACCCTTCTTTTGCGGAAGGGATAGAACAGGCGTTTTACAGCATGATACAGGCTCCCGTTTACGTTGAAAAGCGCACAAAAGGAGGAATCAAAACGGTGGATATCCGCCCGTTGCTGCTGGATTTCAAGTTCAGCCGTTCGGCTGATAATGATTCCTTGTCCCTTTCCCTTTTTGGCGTTGCAGACGCAAAGGGAAGTTTAAATGTAGATCTTCTGCTTGGAGCGCTCGCTTCCCGCTGCTCCTGCGCTTTTTCTTATCGCGTGCACCGAACCGCCATTTATTCAGCAGATGGTGTCGTTATGCCCGCCTTGCCACAAGATATTAAAGACTTCAGGAAAAACTAATGCCGAATCGGCACACCATGAATTTTCAATTAGGAGCGAATATCGTGGAAAAGGAAATCATTGTTGATATTAACCCATATCAAACCAGGGTGGTTTTGCTTGAGGACGGTTGCCCAAGCGAAATTTATATCGAACGCAGAGGGCGCGAGCGTCTTGTCGGCAATATTTATAAAGGCCGGGTACAGAACGTTTTACCGGGAATGCAGGCTGCTTTTGTCGATATTGGTTTGGAACGCAACGCTTTCCTTTATGCGGGTGACATCCAAATCGACCGCTCCGATTTCACGTTTCATGGGCAGCAGAGCGAACTCAAGTCCGCTCCATTGAACATCAAAGATATCGTTAAACCGGGGCAGGAAGTTCTGGTACAGATTGTAAAAGAGCCTGTCGGCACAAAGGGCGCCCGTGTTACTACAAATATTACCCTCCCAGGGCGAACGCTCGTTCTGATGCCAAGCGTGAACTACGTTGGTGTTTCTCGCCGCATTGAGGATGAGTGTGAACGGACACGTTTGAAGAACCTGCTCGAAGGCCTTACCGCCGAACAGAAAATGGGGGTGATTGTCCGCACGGTTGCGGAAGGGAAAGGGGAGGAAGAATTCCAAGCGGATTTACACTTCCTGATTCGCCTCTGGGAACGTATTCAACAAAAGAGCAGGCTTGTCAGCGCACCGCGATTGATTCATGCAGAGGAACCGCTCGTGTTCCGCACAATTCGTGATCTGTTCACGCCGGACATTAAGCGCCTTGTGATCAATGACCGCGAGTTCTGCGAAAAAATCCAGCTCGTTGCAGGGATTATTTCCCCAACATTGCGCGACCGGGTAGAGCTTTATGAAGATGTGCCTGATATGTTTGATCTTTTGGGGCTGGAGAGCGCAATTGACAAAGCGCTTGCCCGCAAAGTATGGATGAAAAACGGCGGCTACATTATCATTGACCAAACAGAGGCGCTTACCACCATTGACGTTAACACGGGAAAATACGTTGGAACGGATAATCTTCAGGAAACGATTACCGTTACCAATTGCGAGGCCGCAAAGGAGATCGCACGCCAACTTCGGTTAAGGGACATCAGCGGCATTATTATTGTAGATTTTATTGATATGGATGAAATTGCAGACAAAGAGCGCGTACTTGCCACGCTGCGTTCTGAGCTGCAAAAGGATAGGACGAAATCAAACGTGCTTGGCATTACACAGCTTGGCCTTGTGGAGATGACGCGAAAAAAAACGCGGCAATGCATTTCCCATACCCTTCAATCGCCTTGTCCTTACTGCGGAGGGGATGGTAAAGTTCTCTCGCATGAAACCGTGGTGTTAAAGGCGCGTAAGCAGCTCATGCGCATGATCAGCACGGACGCATCCTGCGATTATTTGCTGCGGGTGCATCCGCATATCGCCGAAATCATTGCAGATCATTCTTTGCCGCAGGCGCCAATCCTGCCCATAACGAATGGAAGAACAATTTATGTGCAGGGTGACGGACATATGCGTGTTGACGAGTTTGAAGTCACGCGCCTGAGTTCGCAGGAAGATGTCCGCCACGCCCAGACGGTGGCAAGGGCTTATCCCGGAACATGAACCCGGACAAAAAATTTTTAAAAAACTAGTGACAGAACAAGATTTGTCTGTTATAATAAGAAACCGTTGGTGCACGTTGTGCATGGCGCGCCAATGTAGCTCAGTTGGTAGAGCGGCGCACTCGTAATGCGCAGGTCTGGGGTCCGAGTCCCCACATTGGCTCCAGTTTCGGGGCGTAGCGCAGTTTGGTAGCGCGTTTGGTTCGGGACCAAAAGGTCGCATGTTCAAATCATGTCGCCCCGACCATGAAAAAAGCTAGGTTTTACCTAGCTTTTTTCATTTTGCGCTATCTTGCTTTCCCCTAAAAATGGCAAGGTATAACCCTTTTTTTCTTCATTCATGATATAATGAATACAATGTCCAAAGAGAAGTGGGAAAGGGTATACTACAGTGAAAAAAGCAATAAAAATAATCGGAATTACCTTTGCCGCGTTTTTTCTGCTTATAGCAAGCTATGCTGCGTACCTTTTGGTGACCTATGACCGCATTGCGGATATGCAGGAGCTTTCAATTATTCAGCCGCAAGATATAACAGAATCTGCGCCAACATCCTTGCAGCTTGGGGAGGAATATAGTGCCGCTACTTATAATATTGGCTTCGGAGCCTACACGCCGGAATACAGCTTCTTTATGGATGGCGGGAAATCCTCCTGGGCGGCCAGCAAAGAGAGCGTACTGAATACCGTGGAGGGCGCCTCCAGCCTGATCGCCGCTCTCGATCCGGACTTTGCTTTGATTCAGGAAATAGACTTGGATGCAACGCGGAGCTACCATATAGATCAATATGAGCTTTTGCGCAAAGCGCTGCCGGACTATTATTCAACGTTTGCGGTCAATTATGATTCTGCATTTCTTGCTTATCCTTTCACGGAGCCGCACGGAAAAAGCAAATCAGGCCTTGCGCTCTTTTCACGTTTCCCCATTACGGGAAGCATGCGCCGGAGCTTTCCGATTTCCACCTCAATCACAAAATTTTTTGATCTTGACCGCTGCTACAGCGTTTCCCGCTTTCCGGTGGAAAACGGGAAAGAGCTTGTGATCCTAACGCTCCATATGTCTGCCTATGGCAATTCGGATGAAATCCGTGAAGGGCAGATTCTTATGCTTTGCGAGGACATGGAACGGGAATATTTTGCCGGCAACTATGTGATTTGCGGCGGTGACTTCAACCACGACTTAAAAGCGCTGGCGGATGACAACATGGAACGGGAGTCTTGGGCATATCCATTTCCGCGGGAAAAACTTCCGGAGCATTTTGAGTTTTGCATCGATATGCTGTGTGGTGAGGAGCGCGCGCAACTATGGAATAGCGCAAGAAATGCGGACATGGAATATGTGCCTGACCTAACCTATACCGTCACGCTTGATGGGTTCATTATTTCTGATAATATAAAGTGCACCGCATATGAGAATATAAGCACAGGCTACTGCTATTCGGATCATGATCCCGTGCTCCTGCGTTTCCAGCTCTTGGACTAATTTTATCGATCGATTTAAAAGAAAGGTGGGTATTTCAATGCTTCTTCTTTGTTATCCCAAATGCAGCACCTGCCAGAGAGCACAACGCTGGTTGGATGGCCACGGTATTTCTTATGATCTGCGCGATATCAAACTTGAACGTCCTACGCTTGACGAACTCAAAACCTGGTATGCGAAAAGCGGCCTTCCGCTCAAGCGTTTCTTTAATACCAGCGGCCTGATCTACAAGAACATGCAGTTAAAAGAGCGCTTGCCTGAGATGGGGGAAGGAGAACAGCTTATGCTTCTGTCTTCGGACGGCATGCTTGTGAAGCGTCCGATTTTAATTGGGGATGGGTTCGTGCTTGTTGGTTTCAAAGAAAGCGAATGGGCAGCTGAGCTTGGAATTTAGGGAATTCTACGTTCCATAGGGTGACAGGAGTTCATGCGTCAGTTACCCTGAAGCCATAAATTTTTGAAATTGGAGGCTTCATATGGATCCCAGAAAAATAGGCGCCTTCATCGCAGCTTGCCGCAAGGAGAAGGGATTCACCCAAGGCGCCCTTGCATCTCTGCTTGGCGTTACCGACAAAGCGGTGTCTCGATGGGAAACGGGGCGAGGTTTGCCGGACATTACGATGTTGCCCTGCCTCAGTACTGCCCTTGATGTGTCGGTAAGCGAGCTTCTTGCCGGGGTGCGGATTGAAAAAGAAAATGTTCCGCAAGCTGCGGAGCAGCTGCTCGTTAATGCACTTTCGGAAAAGCAGCGCATCGTGCGCGGAGTCGTAAGCAGCTGCATTGCGCTGTTGGTTGTTCTTTTGTTTGCATTGTTCTGCTCTTACGGCCCGGCCGTGTTTCAGCGCGGTAACCCTTTGCCGTATCTCAGGGCAATGGCAACGCTGAATCGTAAGCAGCCGTTTGCGGAAGTGCCGCAGCGAAGCGGCGAATATATTTCCCTGCTGGGTGAAGCCGCCGAAGCAGCCGTTCTTATGCATATCGAAGCTGAATATGATGCCGTTGCATGCGATCAGCACGGAAGAGCATTTGTTTTCAAACGGGGAGAAATGCGCTTTTATGTTATGACAGAGGTATACTGGGGACGTTTCCGGGTCTGGGTAATCCCACCGACCCCTACGGCAGAGGCTGCAGCAGATACGGAAGAATAGCACGATAGGCCTCCGCAAGCGCACTGAACGGCATCGCGCAATTTGCCGGGCTTGGGGAGGGGAGACAAATGCATCCGCTTCCGCAAAGACGCGTATAAAATTTTGCCGCAACCCTACCGGTTGTAAATACGGCGCGGATGTCCGCTGCTGCGAAGATCGGCGTGAAATCGTTCGCAACCGGGTCATGAATGCTGCTGTCCGCAGCACCTGTGATTTTACACGATGCAAGTACATCCCAAAGGGCGATACCTCTTCGCAGGAGCATTGCCCTTTTTTCTTCTATTGAAGTTGGCAATGGCTCCTGCAGAACGGTGGATAGCACATGCCAGAAGCGGTTTTGTGGATGACCATAATAAAACCCCTGCGCACGCGATTTGGGCGAGGGAAAGGTGCCAAGGATCAGGATGCGTGAATTGGCGTCATATATGGGCAGGAGTATGTGATAGATCGTTTCCATGAAACAAAGTATAACACAAAAACTTCGAAATGTGCAAAAGAAAGAAGTATGGCGGAATCGGATATGGCATGATATAATCGAACATGATTTATTGCGGATGGAGAAGATTTTAATGAAGCACAGAATTACAGCCATAGACATGGATTCGATTGCAGAAGAGCTTGGTGTAGAGCCGGGCTGGTCGCTTGTATCCGTTGACGGAGAAACTGTGCTCGATGTGATTGATTATGAACAGCTGACAACGAAGGAAACATTGGAGCTTTGCTTTGAAACATCAGATGGTGAAAGCGTTTATGCTGACGTAGAAAAGGAGCTCTATGAGCCGCTCGGCTTAAACTTTGAAAGTGGATTGATGAGCCCAATTAAAAGCTGCAAGAACCACTGCGTGTTTTGTTTCATTGACCAAATGCCCAAGGGAGTGCGCAGCACCCTGCATGTTAAGGATGACGATTGGCGGCTATCCCTCATCATGGGGAACTATGTAACGCTCACGAACATTGATGATGCAGAGTTTACGCGCATCCTGAAACGCCGCGTCAGCCCTCTTTATATTTCCGTACATGCTACGGATGGGGAAGTGCGCAAGGCCATGATGCGCAATCCCACAGCCGTGCGCCTTATGGAGCGCTTGGGCAGGCTTAAGCGGGAGGGCATGCAGTTTCACGCGCAAATTGTGCTTTGCCCAGGACTGAACGATGGGGAAATCCTTACGAATACGCTCCGCGATCTTTTTTCGCTCGCGCCTGCCGCACAGTCCGTGGCAGTCGTTCCCGTTGGCCTTACAAAGCACAGGGATGGACTGACGCCGCTTCGGACGCTGACGCGTGAAGAAGCGCAGGAAGCAATTTCCCGCGTGGAAGCGTGCAATGCGCATGCATTGCAGGAGACGGGGCAAGGCTTTGCCTATGCTTCGGATGAAATGTACTGCATTGCGGGTCTTCCGCTTCCCCCGTATGAGGATTATCAGGAATTCCCACAAATCGAAAACGGTGTTGGGCTTCTGCGCAAGTTTGAAGCCGAATTTAAAGAAGCGCTTGCGGAAAAGGCTCCACTTAAAAATCCGGTAACAGTGGATGCTGCAACAGGCGCTTCCGCATTTCCGTTTTTGCAGCCGTTGTTTGCCATGCTTGCACCCTATGGCATCCGGATTGTGCTGCATCGCATTGAAAATGATTATTTTGGCCATAGTGTGACTGTAAGTGGCCTCATGACAGCGGGCGATCTTGCTGCGCAGCTCAGGGGGAAGCTCGCAAGCGGGATGCTTCTTTTGCCGGATGACACTTTGCGTGAGCGCGAAGATGTTTTCCTTGATGGAGAGCATTTGGAAGGGCTTCAAAACCGGCTTTCTGTGCGGATCGTGCCGCTTTGCGCAAGCGACGGCACGCTGTTCATTGAGGAATTGTTTGATACATTAAAAAACTGGAAATAAAACGAGGTATACAGGGATATGGCAAAACCTTTGGTTGCGGTTGTGGGCCGGCCCAACGTGGGAAAATCCACACTTTTTAACAAGGTTGTCGGAAAGCGGATCGCCATTGTGGAAGATACGCCCGGCGTTACACGGGATCGCATCTATGGTGATGCGACATGGCTTGAATATAACTTTGCTTTGGTGGATACCGGGGGAATCGAGCCCGCACGCGATGACGTTATCAGCGTGCAGATGCGCCGGCAGGCAGAGCTTGCAATCGAAACGGCAGATGTCATCGTTTTTCTTGTGGATGGGCGGGAAGGCATTACGGCGGCAGATGCAGAGGTTGCAGAAATGCTTCGCCGGTCTCGCAAGCCGGTCGTGCTTGGCGTGAACAAGGTGGATCACATTAAGTATGCGGATTCGGTCTACGATTTTTACGAGCTCGGTATTGGCGCGCCCGTCGCACTTTCTGCAGAGCAGGGGCTCGGCATTGGCGACCTGTTGGATGAAGTTGTTTCTTATTTTGAAAAGAACCCGGAGGATGAGCATCCGGAAGTGACGAACATTGCGGTAGTGGGGAAACCAAATGTTGGAAAATCCAGCTTGGTAAACGCGCTGCTCGGCCAGGAGCGCACGATTGTAAGCGATATCGCGGGAACAACGCGGGACGCAATAGACACACCTTTCACCTATGGCGGACGAGATTATATGCTTGTTGATACGGCTGGTATCCGGCGGAAGCGTGCGATTGAAGATGAAAGCATTGAGCGCTATAGTGTAATCCGCTCGCTCGGTGCGATTCGCCGCGCAGACGTGGTGCTGATTGTGATTGATGCGGCAGAAGGCTTAAGCGAGCAGGATGTGCGCATCGCAGGCTATGTACACGAAGAAGGAAAGGCTTCGGTTTTAATCGTAAACAAGTGGGATCTTATTGAAAAGGATACACATACGATGAACGAATTTAAAAAGAAGCTTTCAGCCGACCTGGCGTTTATGGATTATGTGCCAATGCTTTTTATTTCTGCCTTAAGCGGCCAACGCGTCGGCAAGGTGATGGAACAGGCGGATTTTGCATATGCGCAGAACTGTTTGCGCGTTTCTACCGGCACGCTCAATGACATCGTTTCCGAAGCTGTAATGATTACGGAACCGCCTTCGGATAAGGGCCGCCGCCTGAAAATCTACTATGCAACACAGGTATCGGTTAAGCCGCCCACGTTCGTCCTGTTTGTGAATGAGCCGGAGCTGATGCATTTTTCCTATAAACGATACATGGAAAATTATATCCGCAAGTCCTTTGGGCTAACGGCAACCCCCATCCGGCTTCTCGTGCGCCAGCGCACGAAAAATGCACCGCTCTGATTCAAAATTAAAAGGCGCCATTCAATTTGCCCTCCTTCCATATGGAAAGGGGGGCATGTTTCTTTTCCGCGGCACATATACTTCACTAGTCGATTTATAACAGTGGGGAGGACACCTGAATGGACAGGACTGAATTATACCGCGATATCGCGGAACGAACGAATGGAGATATCTATATTGGTGTGGTCGGCCCCGTCCGGACGGGAAAATCGACCTTTATCAAACGTTTCATGGATCTCCTCGTATTGCCGGGGATGGAGGATCCGCATGCGAAGGAACGCCTGACAGATGAGCTGCCGCAAAGCGCTGCAGGACGGACCATCATGACAACGCAGCCAAAGTTCGTCCCGAACGAAGCTGCGCAACTGAAAATCAGCGACACGACATCTATCCGAGTCCGCATGGTAGATTGCGTTGGTTATATGGTTCCGGGTGCGGTTGGACACATTGAAAACGACATGCCGCGCATGGTGCGCACGCCTTGGCATGATCATGACATCCCCTTTGAAGAAGCTGCGGAAATCGGCACGCGAAAGGTCATCACGGAGCATTCTACCATCGGTGTTGTTCTGACGACGGACGGCAGCATCACCCAGATTGGCCGCGAGGATTACGTGGAGGCAGAGGAACGGGTTATCCGTGAACTGAAAGAGCAGGGAAAACCCTTCGTAATCGTCCTGAACAGCACACACCCCAACAACGCAGAAACGCTTGCGCTTGCCATGGCCATGCAGGAAAAATACGACGCTACCGTGCGGGCCGCAGATGTAATGCAAATGTCATCTGCAGAATTTTATGATCTTATGGAACTCGTGCTGATGGAGTTCCCGATCCGTATGGTACATGTGACACTTCCGGAATGGATCAGCGCACTCGAGCTTCAGCACTGGCTGGTTCAGCGCATCATGGAACCGGTTTATGCAGCGTCAGAACAACTTTCACGCATGCGAGATTACGGGAAGCTCACAGAGTCACTTTCAGGCATAGAAGGTTTTGAAAGCTCTCTGGTAAAACGGGTCGCACTTGGAAGCGGGGAAATTGAAGTTGACCTCAGGCCGGAGAGCAGCCTGTTTTATACGGTGCTTGGCGAGGCCTGCGGTTATGAAATTCGGGACGACGCGCATCTAATCGCTTCAATAAAAGAATTCGTTGCAGCGAAGCGGGAGTACGACAGGCTGCGCGGCGCGCTCGATGCAGCTTACAGAACGGGCTACGGCATGGTTCCGCCTGCCATGGATGAGATGTCGCTTGATGAGCCGGAGATCATGCAGCATGGCAGCCGCTTCGGCGTGCGGCTGCATGCGAAAGCAACCGGGCTGCATATGATTCGTGTTGATATTGAGTCCGAAGTTTCGCCTCTTGTCGGAACGGAAGATCAGGCAGAAGAGTTCCTTGCCTACTTGATGGAAGCAGCCAAACGAGATTCCGCCGGAATTTGGAATACGAATATTTTTGGTAAACCGCTCTATGACCTTGTTAAAGAAGGTATGACGGGCAAAGTAAACCGTCTGCCGGACGAGGTGCAGCAGCGGCTTCAGGAAACCCTGCAACGCATGGTAAACGAAGGCTGCAATGGGCTGATCTGCATTTTGTTATAGAATGCACGTATGAACAAGATGCATGGTCAACCGGTAATGATGTTTGCCATGCATCTTGCTTTATTTCGATATCCCGGCCAAAAAACATATCGCTGCAAGCACTTGACAAATACACGCCGGAATGCTACTATATTCAAGGTTCGAGAAAATCGAACCGCGCATAGTCTTTCTGGGTGTGGCGCAGTTTGGTAGCGTGCTTGAATGGGGTTCAAGAGGCCGGAAGTTCGAATCTTCTCACCCAGACCAAAAACAAAAAGCAGGATGCTTAGCATCCTGCTTTTATGTTTAAACCGTTTGTAAACACTTTTTCGGCCGGTTGCTTTTTCTTTTCTGTAAGGTTACCATAAATCTGCAAGGTTACCGTAAAAGGAATTGAGGAAGGGGGCTTGATTTTGGGATTTGCGTTGTTTAAACCTGTGCCCACTCACGGAACTGTTTTCCGCCATGTTTGAAAAAGCAGGAATTCTTGGTTCACAGGTTACGCTCAACGTGCTGCTTTTTGTGCCACTCGGATTTCTGCTGCCATTGGTATTTCCTGACAAGTTCAATCGGTTTTGGAAGGTTGCGCTTTGCGCATTATGCACAACGTTCAGCATCGAAGCAATTCAATATTTTATCGGGCGTTCGGCCGATATCGATGATATACTAGCTAACACTTTCGGCGGAATGTTGGGATTTTGCCTTTTGCGCCTCTGCGAGAGCATCTTTTCCCGGCGTGTTTGGTGGAAAAAACTTTGTACAGCTCAAATTCCTCGCGCTAAATGGCGTACTGTTTGCGCCGGCTTGGCGCTTTTGCTTTCCATCTGCGTCCCTGCGGCGATCGATATTGCAAGCACACATTCCAAGTACGGTCTTTTGCGCGATGCAACCAGCAAAATCCCGGAAAACACAATCCTGAATATCCCGCTTTCCGAAAAGACGGGGGAGGTTCCCCTATGCTCCTATGACGGCGATTATTTGCAGACGCTTAGAAGCGTGCTTGCAGCGCTTGAAATCAAACCGGAAACCGAGGAAGCACTTCAGGTGCACGCCTGGGGAGGCGCATCATACATTGGCCAATCAAGAAACAGGAAAATTGGTGTGTGCGTTGGCGTAAATACGATTCGGATGAAGTGGACGCAGCTGCCCAAACGCCATCCGCACATGCGTTGCCGGGGAGGGGCAAGGAATTGAGCAATTCCGAAAGACTTTTGCTTACAGGTGGCTTTTTCGAGCCTTTTCTGCTTTCCGGCGAAAGCCTTGCGCTGGAAAACGCTTCCTTTATTCAGGATGACGAAGCACAGCAAATGACAGTTACTGTTCCCGTAAACACGGAAGATGGAATTGCCGCATGCGATGCTCCTGATGCATCTGTCAGCGCAATCTTTCGCGGAGAAGACATGATAGAACTTTTCTTTAACGTGGTGCGTTTGAAAAAACTAGACGAAACTGTCGAAAGCATTTCAGAACAGGATGCATATGATTTTGCCAAGCGGTATGGGAACCTGCAGGTTGGCGGTGGGCGCTGGAGCGCGGATGGCGCCGTCTTGAATGCGGTAAGCTTGAACTATGACGATTCAACTTATGGAGCGAACCTTTTCCGTGCCGATGTTCCCATGATCCCATATTATGTGTTTTCAGGAACGTATCGGGCAGAAACCGGAGAAGTGCGTTCGTGGAGTGTTAGAGTAGACGCACTCCTGCGTTAGCCTGAAAACTTGGTGCGGATTTCAAAAGAAGGCAGGGTTCCCAATTTATTACTATTCGTTAAACACAAGTTTAACGAATAGTATGATGCCTTTTAAACCTTTTTTGATGCTTGATGGGCTTTAATTGCTCCGGTAGCCAATTGATCACAGCGGTTATTATATTTGTTATCACTGTGGCCTTTCACTTTAACCCAGGTAATCCTATGCGTTTTTGTGTGGCGCAGCAATGACTCCCAAAGCGCACGGTTTTCCACCGGTTTTTTTGAGGCAGTCTGCCAACCATTGTGCATCCAATTGTAGATCCATCGCTCATTAAATGCGCGGCAAAGATAGGCGCTGTCCGTATAAAGCTCAACCTCGCATGGCTCTTTCAAAGCATCCAGCGCCTGAATGGCAGCTGTAAGTTCCATGCGGTTGTTGGTTGTTTCCGGTTCATAGCCGGAAAGCTCTTTACTGTTTTCCCTGTACATCAGGATTGCACCCCAACCGCCCGGGCCGGGGTTTCCAGAACAGGCACCATCAGTATATATCGTTATTTTTTTCACATCAAGCCTTTCCTTTCAAAAAATGCCCAATTTGTGCTGAAATTATACCATATGTGTTGGCGCTTCGCCACCGGCTATACAATTTGTTTGGATTTTCTGAGAAAAGTTGTTGACAAGTGAAACAAAATACGGTATATTACTAAGCGTCGCCAAAAGCGAAATGCGAACGGGGTGTAGCGCAGTTC
>ULVI01096736.1_pt1 | contig 14924 bp, 8 predicted proteins | sample 1959331 | NCBI WGS metagenome assembly ULVI01 (sample SAMEA4835782, study PRJEB28245) | human gut metagenome | biome: gut microbiome; material: fecal sample | place: Denmark | collected 2008 | reverse complement strand
GTGGGTTCCGGAGTGTCCGTAGGAGGCACCGGAGTGGGTTCTGTCGGCTGCTCGGGATCGGAAACTTCAAGATCGTTCGGGAGGAACATTGCCATATAATCACCGCCGTTGTAAAGCCCTCCGCAAAACTCAGTTTCTCCGGTATGATAGTCGAGAATATAGAGACCGTTGGACAGGGAGTTGCACCAGTAAATGCACTGGTTGTCGTGATCGAATTCCATTGTGTTTGCGAAATAGGTCGGAATACCGGTATCGGCGATGATTGAGCATTCGCCTGTTTCAAGGTTGACGCTTGCCAATTTGCCGGTGTCAGTCCTGTCATAGGAACCGGTATCACTTGCAAGAATTGTGTAGGCATTTCCTTCGGAATCGATGGTAAAACCCCATGCGTTTTTGCCGAGGGTATTCATTTCGGCAATGGTAGTAATAGAACCGTCGCGGCGATCAACTTCGATAAGCCAAAAGTCGCTGCCGTAATGAGTTGCCATTGCAAACATTCGCTGCCGCTCGTGATCATAAGCCATGTCATAAACAAGGTAGTCGCCTGCTTCCTCGCCGGCAGGGAAGGTGATCTCCCATGTGGTAAGATCAATAATATAAAAATCGCCGCTGTATATACCGGGCTTGGTATAACCGTAGACATAATTGCCTGCAACGGCTGCGCTTGATGTGCCCGGTCGAACAGCGGGGCAGTCGGGAATGTCGAGAACATGCTCGATAATATCCGGGGCAAGGTCGGTAAAATGAGCGATGAAATCCTGATTGCCGCCGATCGGATCATACTGGATGTATGCATAAAGATTGGCAAACCGTGCATCGTTAGTGACAGTTACAGTTACGGCGGAACTGATACCGCCGTCAACAGATGTCACGGTTATTTCGGCGCATCCTTCGGAAACTCCCGTAACTGTGCCGTCTTCAGAAACGGCGGCGACGGAAGGATCCGATGAAGCAAACGTAACGGTCTTTTCGGTTGCGTTTTCGGGAAGGACAGTGTACTTGAGTTTATATTTCCCGTTTTCGGGAATTTCACGGGGTTCATCAACGATGATGCTTTCAACATGAATCATATCGAAAACGCGAACCTCATCCAACCATGCCGTGTCCCAGGATTCACTGTATTGGCCGTCCTTTTCATACACCCAGCTGAAAGTGTATTCACCCGAGGAAGGAATGGGGAAGACAAACTTTTCGAGCGGAGCATAATAATTCATAATGCCGGACCAACGCGCAATTTCCTGACCGTTGGAATAAAAAATCAGGAAGTCACAGTCCTGCTGAGACATAACTCGATAGCTGAATTCGAGAATCTGCCCTGCTTGCGCAAAAACGGTTGTGGAGACGTTTGATTTTGAGCTGTCCAAGTCGCGGTTTGATGATTTTGCTGCATCGATGTCAATGGACCAGTCGAGTGCGTTGTCGGAATCTCCGTTAAAGAAAGTAAGCTCTCCTCCTTCAACGTTCAGTGCTTCGTCAAGAGTCTGTGCATCCCGCGTGCCGGCGGTAAGCCCGTTTGGGTCCGTTAAGAACGGCGCAGCTCCTGCAAGCGGCGCGGCAACGATCGAAAGCAGTGTCACGGCAGTTACGATCAGTGCAAAAAATTTTTTCATTTTTTTCTCCTTGTTGTTAATTTTATTTGCCCGTCAGCGGGCTGTGGCTCTGCGGCAAAGAACACCAAATATGTTGATTGAATGCTTAACCTCAATTCGGTGATGTTTACCGTACACTAAATATAATCTCTGACCACAGCTTTTGTCAATAGCTTTTTTCAAAAAAATATGGTATAATAGAAATATATTAAAATGTTGCCGCTGCATTTTTATGTGCGGCAGGAAAGTATGGTATCAACGATCGTATGAAACAGATGAGCCCTCTGCCCATTTTTGAGGCAAACTGCTTCTTTAAAAACCACATAAATGGCTTCACAACGGAAAGGTTTTATCAGATAATTAAAAAACGTTTTCCGAAAAATGAAGCGGAGTACAAAGCTCAGTTCGATATTTTGCTGCAGGTTGATGCGCAGCTTACGCTTAATATTGCGATAACACGGGAGGAAGCGGAATTGCTGTACTGTCCGCTTTCAATAAAGCATGATGAAGATGCTGTTGTTGCACAGGACGGACTTGCAGATATCCTCATACCGGACATAATGGCTTATAATTGCACAGATTGCAATGATTTTTTTGCGCACCTCCGTGCGGAAAAGCCGAATATTCCAACACGCATTGCCGCTGCGGTCTGTCCGGACGAAAAACCGCCTGCTGTTTGCGGAACAGCGGAATTGCTCGCACTGATTAACGGATGTGATTGGCGCGAAAGTTCAAAGCTGACATTGATAGAGCTTGCGTTTAATCCGGAAAAATATATCTCAATTCTTGAACGCGCTCTCATCCCTGTTGCTGCAGCATTTGAGGCATGCCGGGGACTCTGGAAGCCGCTTGTCGAGGCTTTCGATGCGAATTTCGGATTGCCGGAGCAATACGCCGATATTCTTCACGAAAGATTCGGCGACATTGTCCCAAAGGCGAAAAGATACTATGCTGTTCCGACAGTCACGGGATTCCGACAAGTGTTTTTTTCCGAACCGGGACAGGAAAACTGTATGGCGGTTATAGGTGTGCTCTATGATACTTTGCTGAAGATTTCGACGCTGGAGTCAAACTCGGAAGCGGAACTTTCGCGGATTATGAGTGTGCTGGGGGATCCGAGCCGCTTTAACATTGTTCTTCGACTTGCAAAGCAAAAATCTTACGGTCGGGAGCTTGCAAAGCTTTTGAATATTACTCCGGGCGCGGTGTCTCAACATCTCAGCATCCTTATGAGTACCGGACTCATTGAATCAAATAATATCGGCAATCGTGTTTATTACTCGCTTAACAACAAAAAAATGCAGCATTTTATTCACTTGCTGCAATGCACGTTTCCGCTTGCAGAGGAGGAATGACGAGCATACGCAGTACAGCGGAAATATAGTTGCAGAATGTATAAAAACTGCAAGTATATGCGTCGGAGCGGCTTAACAGTCGCTCTTTTATTATTTAACTAAAAGTTGATTTGCATAGTGGACGCACAACTACTTTCGGTCGTTCGGCTCTCGCATACTTTTGAAACAGTTTCGCTGTTTATGTAATCTCATGGCTTTGTCCGAATATATTGCCCTGTGCATGTATTTTCGTCTTTTTCGGTGTTTGCTTAACAGGCACTTTCCATATCCATGGAACAAAATCTCGAATAATTGTTCCATATGTATGGACTTTTCTTTTTTTATGTGCTAAAATGCATATACACGCATGATCGAGACATCATGCGCAGAAAAAAGAGAAAGAGGAACAAAAATGAAAAGTATCAAAAGACTCGCGGCTGCGGTTCTGGCTTTTGTGATGCTGTTCACCGCCGCAGTCGGAATGACGACCGCCGCAGCGGAAGGCGCAGCAAACCCGGGCGCGGCGGCGAAAACGACTCCGACGCTTGACGAGGCCCTCAACATTGCGGGCGGCACACTGCATTTTGAACCCTATATGCCCGGTGAAGTTGTATGGCCCGAGTGGACGGTTCAAACCGGCAGCGAACAGGGACATGAGGCTTATGCAATGAGCAGCACGGAGGACAGCACATATCTTTGCCTGAAGAATGTTGAGCTCGGCGGCAACGAAACGCTGCAGCTGGACTACAAGTGGTTCTTTATGTACAACGGCACCAGCAATCTGCAGGTTGAATTCGGCCCCGCGGGCGATCCGTACAACATGTTTGCGCTCACCGTTGAAAGCCCTGTCAATCAATACGACGGAACATGGCATGCGGGCAATGTTGACCTTGCGGAAGCTCTTGAACTTATGGGCTGGGAACCCGGCAGCTATGATATCAACATCAACTTCTCAAAGAACGGCGACGACACGAGCTATGCCTGCATCGACAACATCCGCCTCGGCGAGCGTGTTTCGGTAACCGGCGTTTCCGTGGAGGACGCTGAACTTTACGTGGGAACGAGCCGCAAACTGACCTGCGTCGTTTCCCCCGTTGAAGCAACCAACAAGAAAGTCGTTTTTGAAAGCGATGACTGGAGTGTTGCGGAAATTAATTACGAAACCGGTGTTGTTACCGGTATCGCGCCGGGCACAACGACCGTCACCGTCACAACGGAGGACGGCGGATTTACCGACAGCTGCACCGTGACCGTCAGCGAACTCGGCGAGATCACTTTTTACGGCAACAGCATCAGCAGCTCATCCGGCACATATGCGGGCAATTGGATAAGCTTTACCAATCGCAGCCTTGAAACGGAGGCTGCAAACCTCGGACCTGCACTTCCCACGGGTTATGCGGCGGAATATGTCGGCGGGGTTATTTACGGTTACGCGCTGACGGAAGGCGGAATGCAGCTTTATACCTGCACTCTTGACGATCTGTCTCCCATTCCGCACGGCGTGCCCAACAATCGCAAGTATGTCATGGATATGGCGTATAACTATGCGGACGGCACGATGTATGCGCTGAACGTGCATTCCCACCTTGTGGGCGTTCAAACGGTGAAACGTTTCCTGTGCAAAGTCGATATCGTTTCCGGCAAGCTTTACGATGAAAAGCTGATTGACTGCGGCGACGGCGTTGAAGCGGTTGCCCTTGCAATTTCCGCCGACGGTGCGGCATATGTAATGGATAATTTCGGACAGCTCCGCACGCTGAATCTTGAAACGGGCACAACAAACGCTATCGGCTGGTCGGGACTGAATACGAGTTCACATGTTCAGTCAATGGCATTTGACCACGATACGAACACGCTGTACTGGGCAAATGTTATGGATGATCAATCCGCGTTCTACCTTATTGACACCGTGACAGGTGCAGGCACAAGCCTTGGCATGATCGGCGGCAACCCCACCGAAATTTCCGGTCTGTTCACCGTCAGCGAGAGCGTTTCCGCAGAACCTCCCACACCCCGCGCGGTGACTGTTGCCTTTGTTGACGAAGTCACGGGAGAAACTCTCGGCACGGCAGAAAAACTGCAGTGCGAACAAATGACGGCCGAGGATTACCCCGAAGCTCCCGCGCATGAGGGCTTTGAATTCCGCCGTTGGAGCGTTGAAGCGGGTGATGAGGTCTATGAAGACACCGTTGTGAAAGCAAAATACACCCGCCTCCGCCATGAGGGCGATGCAGCTGTTATTCTGCGTGCAGCGGATGTGTGGGGCAACGGCGGGGGTTATCAGATGCTTCTTGACGCGGATCACAACACATATTATTACGATGGCTTTGCCGATCCCGATGATCTCGGCGAGACTCAGGTGATCCCTCCGTTCGGCGGCTTCACGGAATTCGGCGATGCCGATCCCGCAGACTACGAACTGTTCGAATACACCCTTCCGTTCGATGCGGACGGACGCTGCTCAACAGAAAACATCATTTGCGATGATATGATGAAAATCTATATCCCCGCAGGCGTTTACGATTGGTGCATCACGAACCCCACTCCCGGCGACCGCATTTGGATCGCAAGCAACGACGGCAGCTGCCGCGGCAGGGGGGACGATTTTGAGTTTGAAGCCGGCAAAACCTATGTATTCGATGTTAAATTCGAAAACAACGGCGACAGGGTCGATCTCACGGTTTACGATGATGAGCAGTACGTTGTAAGGTTTATTGACGGTGCAACCGGGGAAACCATCGGCACGCAGCTCGTTGCCGGCGGTTCCGCCGCGGAGCTTCCCGAACTTCCCGTTCACGAGGGCTGGTTCTCCTTCGGTTGGAATGCTGATGTTTCATGCGTTACCGAAGATATGACCGTTACGGCACTGTTCGCATTGCCGGGCGACCTTGATATGTCGGGCACCGTGGATATTTCGGATGCGATTCTCATCCTGCGTCATGCAATGGGCGCGGGCGAGCTTACCGAAATGCAGCTTGTTCTCGCCGACATTGACAACAGCGGCGATGTTTCCGCAGCTGATGCACTTACGGTTCTGCGCAGAGCAATGGGCATTTGAATGGGCATTTGAATGAATTGAACCGGGGCATGTATCGCCCCCAAACAAAACAATAACAGGCATTGACACCGGCGGGCGGAACGTTCATTCTCCCGTCGGTGTTTTTATAAGGCTTTGTCCGCCGCGTCCGAAAACATGCCGAAAACACAACGAACACATGCCGAACGCCGCTTTCTTCAAAATCCGGCCGAAAAAATCCCGTTCGACAGTTGAAAGAAACCGCGCAGGGTATTATAATATGGTATGAGTATGCGGAGCGGTACGGAGTTTTTGCGAACTTCGGAGGATTTGCCTCTGCACCGCATCCGACACGAAAGGAGAAAACGGAAAATGAGGAGAAGTATGCTGTTTTTGCCCGGCAACACGCCGAACATGATCATAAACGGCGATGCGCTCGGTGCCGACAGTATCATTCTGGATCTGGAAGATGCAGTCTCGCCGGATGAAAAGGATTCCGCAAGGCTGCTCGTTCGCAGCGCAATGAAAAATATGGGCTTTGCGGGCTGTGAAATCACCGTCCGCATAAATTCAATAGATACCGATTACTGGAAGGACGATCTTGAGGCCGTGATCCCTCTTAAGCCCGACCTTATTATGCCCCCCAAGGCAAGCTGCGCGGAGGATATGCGCATTATTGATGAATACATTGCGGGAATCGAACGCCGCTGCGGCATGGAAGTCGGAACGGTAAAACTTATTCCGCTTATCGAAACGGCTCTCGGTGTTGAAAACGCATTCAATATTGCTTCGGCCTGCCCGCGCGTTGCGGCATTATTCCTCGGCGGCGAGGATCTGACGGCTGATCTGCGCTGCAAGCGCACAAAGCAGGGCAACGAGATAAACTATGCCCGCACGCGGCTCGTTTGCGCCGCCCGTGCGGCCGGGGTCGATGTTTATGACACTCCGTTCACCGACGTTAACGACGACGAGGGCATAGTGCACGATGCGGAATATGCAAAAAGCCTCGGTTTCAGCGGTAAATCCGCGATTGCACCGCGCCATGTGCGCGCAATAAACGAAGTGTTCAGCCCGTCCGCAAAGGATATTGAATACGCAAGGCTTGTGTTCGAGGCGATCCGCATCGGCAAGGAACAGGGCAAGGGCGCGGTTTCGCTGCGCGGCAAAATGATAGACAAGCCCATTGTTGAGCGTGCAAGGCAAACGCTTGAAATCGCAAAACAACTCGGGCTGGACGGAGGTGCCGAATAATGAAAACAAAGCTTACCGAATCGGTCAAACAGGCAATTGTCAACAGCGGACTCCGCAGCGGAATGACAATTTCGTTCCATCACCACCTGCGCAACGGCGACTATGTTTTGAACATGGTGCTTGAAGCGATTGCGGAACTCGGAATCGGCGATCTGACGGTGAACGCAAGCTCACTCTTTGATGCGCACCGTCCGCTTAAGGAACATATCAAAAACGGTGTTGTAACAACGCTCCAAACGGACTACATGTCCCGGGAACTCGGAAGATTTATTTCTGCCGGCGGAATGAAAAACCCCGTTCAATTCCGCACGCACGGCGGCAGACCCTGCGATATTGAAAACGGAAAAACTCCGATAGATGTTGCTTTTATCGCCGCGCCTGCTTCGGATGCAATGGGCAATTGCACGGGCAAAATCGGCAAATCCGCCTGCGGCTCGCTGGGCTATGCAATTCCGGATGCAAAATGCGCAAAGCATGTTGTTGTTATCACCGACGAACTGCATCCCTATCCGCTCATCGAATGGTCGATCCCCGAAACGGATGTTGATCAGGTCGTTGCGGTGGAGTCCATCGGTGACCCGAACGGAATCGTTTCCGGAACAACAAAAATCACCCGCGATCCCGTCGGTTTGCTGATGGCAATGACGGCTGTGGACGTTATAAAAGCTTCCGGTCTGCTGAAGGAAGGCTTCTCGTTCCAGACGGGCGCGGGCGGAGCATCCCTTGCGGCGGCAAAATATCTTAAGGATGTTATGCTTGCCGAAAAAATACGCGGCAGCTTCGGCCTCGGCGGCATCACGGGCTATATGGTGGATATGCTCAACGAAGGCTGCTTCGAATCCCTGCTGGATGTTCAGTGCTTCGATTTGAAGGCGGTTGAATCCATAAGGAGCAACCCGCGCCATCGTGAGATTTCCGCAACGCACTATGCTTCTCCCGGTGCAAGCAGCGCGGTGACGGACAGCCTGGATGTTGTTATTCTCGGCGCAACGCAGATAGACACGGATTTTAATATCAACGTGCATACGGATTCCGACGGCAGGATAATGGGCGGCTCGGGCGGACACAGCGATACGGCGGCGGGTGCAAAACTTGCAATGATAATCGCGCCGCTTTCCCGTGCAAGGCTTCCCATCGTGACGGACAGGGTGAACTGCATATCCACTCCGGGCAGCACGATAGACGTGCTTGTCACTCAAAAGGGCGTTGCCGTGAACCCGAAAAACACGGAACTGCATGACAGACTGCGTGAGGCAGGCATAAAACTTGTTGACATAAACGAGCTCAAAGCCCTGGCGGAACGCACGAGCGGCGTGCCGAAAAAGCCCGCTCTCGACGACAGAATCGTTGCAAACGTCATCTATCGCGACGGAACGGTTATCGACACGATAAAGCAGGTCGCGGACTGAGCGAAACTGCGGTCCGAAAACTGACTGAACAGCTGCGGGCGAGCGTTGCGGCAAAACAAAACGGCCGCGTTCGCCCGCACAAACAGAATACATAAATGCCGGTTAGAATCGTTCGAAGCACAAAGTGCGGAGATTCGAAGTCCGTGCGTTCCAAAAAATACAGCATAAGGAGATAAACCATGCGGGAAATTAACGCGCAGCTCATAACCGATAAGGTTGCGGAGCTTTGCATTGACGCCAATTGCAGCCTTCCCTGCGATATCAGAAAGCGCATCGAGGATGCAAGGGCAAACGAACCGTGGGCAACGGCTCAGGGCATACTCGATAAAATTATCGAAAACTATAATATTGCGGATGAAAACCGCGCACCCATCTGCCAGGATACGGGCGTTGCCTGTGTGTTTTTGAAGATCGGGCAGGATGTCCATATCAACGGTGACCTTACGGAGGCCGTCAACGAGGGTGTTCGCCGCGGCTATCGCGACGGATATCTGCGTAAATCTGTCGTCAAAGACCCGCTGCGCAGAGTCAACACGGGCGACAACACTCCCGCAATGCTCTATATCGAGCTTGTTCCGGGCGATAAAATCGAGCTTACCGTTGCACCGAAAGGCTTCGGCAGCGAGAACATGAGCCGTATTGCAATGCTCAAGCCCTCCGACGGCATTGAAGGCGTGAAGAATTTTATTCTTAAAACGGCGGAAGAGGCGGGCCCCAATCCGTGTCCTCCGATCGTTATCGGCGTAGGTATCGGCGGAACGTTCGACAAAGCAGCATTGCTTGCAAAAAAAGCACTGATGCGCAGCACCGACGAGCGCAATGCGGATGAGTTTTATGCGGAACTGGAAAATGAAATGCTCCGAAAGGTCAATGCTCTCGGCATCGGGCCGCAGGGCTTCGGCGGAAAAACCACTGCGCTTGCGGTCAATATCGAAGCTATGCCCACGCATATTGCAGGCTTGCCCGTTGCAGTGAACATCAATTGCCATGTTACAAGGCATAAGAGTGCGATAATCTGAGTTCGGGAGGAACAAACGAATGGAAAGACATATCACCCTGCCGTTAACGCGTGAGGAAGCGCGTAACATTAAAAGCGGCGAACAGCTCCTGCTGTCCGGCGTTATATACACTGCGAGGGATGCGGCGCATAAACGGCTTTGCGAACTTGTTGAAAAGGGCGAACCGCTGCCCTTTGATGTTAAAAACGCAACGATTTATTACGTCGGCCCCACTCCCGCAAAGCCCGGACAGGTCATAGGTTCGGCAGGCCCGACAACAAGCTACCGCATGGATGCGTATTCGCCGACGCTTATCCGCGAGGGCGAAACGGGCATGATCGGCAAAGGCAAGCGCAATGCGGAGGTCATCGATGCAATGAAAAAATACGGTGCGGTCTATTTTGCCGCAATCGGAGGCGCAGGTGCGCTGCTTTCAAGCTGCATCAAAAAGGCGGAGATAATTGCATACGAGGATCTCGGCGCGGAGGCTCTCAGAAGACTTGAGGTTGAAAACTTCCCCGTGGTTGCGGTTATAGACAGCGAGGGAAACAACCTTTACGAAAAAGGCCGCAGAGAGTATCTTGAGACCGTTGACGCAAACGGAAATGCATAATTCGTTATGCTGTGCCGTATCGGCACAAGAACGATAAAAAACTTTTTTAAAACAGCCGGAACATCATCCGTCCCGAAATTGCAGGGCAGCGGGTGGTGTTCCGGCTTTTCCGCGCAGTGTCATTCGCGCGGACGATCGTCGTTTTGTTCAATCCCCATTCGTCGCTTTGCTGCGACAAGGTCATCGATAATAACACGGATATGTGACAATTCCTCCGTGCTCAGCCCGTCAACGATTATGGATGTTCGATTGTCCAGCCCGAGCAGAAAATCCGTTGATACGGAGAAGAAATCCGCAATCTTCATAAGCATTTCGATCGAGGGCTGAATGTTTCCGTTTTCCCAGTTTGAAATGCTCTGTTTGGATACATTAAGTTTTTCTCCGAGTTCAACCTGGCTGATGCCGCGGACGCTGCGCAGCAGCCTTATGTTATCACCCAACATGGCATGCAGTCTCCTTTCTTTGCAATTTATTTTGCCGTTCGGTTATATTTTGATACGGATTCATGCGCCGTATACGGCAGGGGTGCACACCGACTTCGGATTTTGTTTACCGCCGGAAGGTTCGCTGTATCCTGAATATAACCGCAGCCGTCTGTTCAATTTTAAGGTCAAATTTCCTAATGAATAAATACCGCAGTATCGCAATGATGGACAAGGGACAAGTTCGCTCAAAGTGATGAAAAAAAGGGACAAATAAGGGCAATGTTTGCATAATTTCGCCGAACGGAGAACATTTTGCTCCGGCGGCGTTTCGTTGTCAAATTTGCTTTCAAAAACGAATAGATTTTATATTGAACCGCATTTGCCGCATTTGGGTTCACGCAGCCGGAGAATTGTGTTATAATATGCGGAATTGCTGCGGTTTTTAAAATACATATGCGCACCGCTTTGCAGCGGGAATGCACTGCATGCCGCCCGAAAGGAAATAAAACAATGAGCAATATGACAAAAGTCATCATCGGCATCGTTCTGCCGTTTCTCGGAACAACGCTCGGTTCCGCAACAGTCTTCTTTCTGAAGAAAGAAATGAATTCAAAGCTTCAAAACCTTCTGCGCGGTTTTGCGGCGGGCGTTATGATCGCCGCTTCGGTATGGTCGCTGCTGATTCCGTCAATAGACATGGCGGAGGCTGCGGGCAAAACTGCGGCATGGCTGCCCGCCGTTGTCGGTTTTCTTATCGGCATCGGATTCATGCTGCTGTTGGACAGCCTGATTCCGCATCTGCATACGAATTCCGCCCGCCCGGAAGGCCGCCCCTCCGCAATGGGAAAAAACCTTATGCTGATGCTTGCCGTAACGCTGCATAATATCCCCGAAGGCATGGCCGTCGGCATCGTCCTTGCGGGTATGCTTAACGGAAACAATGCAATAAGTGCCTCCGGCGCAATAGCTCTCGCTGTCGGTATTGCGATTCAAAATTTCCCGGAAGGCGCAATAATTTCAGCCCCCCTCGCCGCAAGCGGAACCTCGAAAGGCAAAGCCTTTGCCTGCGGAACCCTCTCCGGTGCTGCCGAGCCTGTCGGCGCAATACTGACCATCCTCGTAACCTCTCTCGTAAAACCCGTGCTGCCCTATATCCTCGCTTTCGCCGCCGGTGCAATGATCTATGTTGTCATCGAAGAACTTATCCCCGAGTCTCGGTCCGATGAGCACAGCAATGTAGGCACCGTCGGTGCCGCCCTCGGGTTCGCGCTGATGATGCTGCTCGATGTCGCCTTGGGGTGAGGGAAGAAGCTGTTTTGATGCAAAACATATTGAGTAATGCGGCCTTGCGAAAACAAAGACGGAATCCGCATTGAACCCTCCGCAGTCTGTCAATAGACGGGCTGCGGACTTTAATTTAGGAATATATTTTTAACAACATTTGAATTTTCACATTTTTTTGCTATAATACAACTGTATTTAAACACTGCGTGCGTACTTTGTCAATAGTTTGATAATCCACGAATAATTACTTACGGCATAAACGAAAGGAGATTACGATATGAAATGCATATATTGCGGTTCGGAAGATGTCATTTATCGAAAATTTCATCACATATGGGAATGTCAGGATTGCGGCGAATCATTTGATCCCGATGAACGTGAAAGGATGACGGAGGAAATTAATGTTTTCTTCAGCTATGCGCATGACGATGAGGATTTCGAAAACGGTGCAGTCGTTGTTGACAGGCTGAAACAGCTCATTGAGGAAAAATCAGGAGGAAAAATCAAAATCTGGCTGGATACCTATTCCATTCCGAGGAATAAGGATTGGCGCGAGCTCATAACAGGCGGCATTGTCGAAAGCGATCGCTTTGTGGGTTTCATGTCCCGAAAGGCGTTGCGCGACCCCGGTGTTTGCAGAGATGAACTCGGAATCGCCGTCGGCAGCCGCTACGGGATCATAAGCTGCGTTTTGCTTGAAGGCGAACGCACACTGAACCCTCCCGCAGAGTTTACCGAGCGGCAGTGGATCGACCTTTCGGATTGGAAAAAGAAGCGGGATGAAGGCGAAGCGGAATTCGAACGCTTTCTGAACGATGCTGCGGACGAATTGATTGGCATTTTGAGAGATCCGGAAACGCTGCGCTTCAATCACGAAGTGAAAAAACTGAAGGAATCCCTCGGAATTTCCGCCGTTGACGAAATGACCCGCATTGACGAACTGCTGAAGTTCAAAATGACGGGGCGCGGCTGGCTTGAAGATCAAATCAACACTTGGCTGAACGACAAAAACGGTTCGCGCGTTATGACCCTTTATGCCGACCCGGGCGCGGGCAAATCACTTTTTTCGGCACATTTCCAATTTGCAAACCCGAACGTCATCGCTGCACTCGCCTGCGACAGCCGAAGCGAGGAATACAGCCAAACGGACAAAATCACCGATCGCCTTGCCTACCTTATCGCCCTGAGACTGCCGGATTATCGCCGGCAGCTGATGTATATTTTGACAGATAAAAGCACATTGACCAAAACGGGACACGACAGGTTCAACACCCTTATCGCAACCCCGCTCAGCAGGGTTATAGACGGTGAACGCTCTGCAAAGCTCATCATCATTGACGGATTGGACGAAGCAAAGAGCGGTGCGCTCGCCGAGTTTATCCGCAGCTATCATGACAAGTTGAAACCTTATATCCGCATACTTATCACCGCAAGACCCGAACGCATGCTCAGGCGGCAGCTTGCACCTTCCGCCGAATTCAGCTGCACGGAGCTGAATCTTGATGATTATGCCGAAATGAACGATGCCGATATCCGTCAATACTATGAAGAAAATCTCGAAGACCTGTTGAAAGACCGTACCGGCTGCGACATTTTTATGAACCGCCTTGTTGAGGCAAGCAGCGGAATCTTCTACTATGCCTTCACGATCCTGCCGCAGCTGCGCGAGTCGCTCGAAAAAGGGGAGCCGCTCGAAGGCATGACCTTCCCGAAGGGGCTCAATGCCTTGCTGCTCGAAACCTTCCTGCGAAAATTCGGGGAACCGGATGCTTCCGGCAGTGTCGAAAAATACAATGCGTTCGTGCGCGAACCGCTTTCAATGGTCGCTGCCTCCCCCTATGCTCTTCCGCTCAAAACGCTGCAAAAGATGCAGGGCTGGACGTACGCCCGGCTGGAGGATTTTCTGCGCCCGCTGGAAACGATGCTCGACCTCAGCGGCGGTTTCATCCGCCTTTTCCACAAATCCTTCACCGATTGGCTGAACGACAGCGAGGCTTCCGCTGCGTTCTATGCGCCGCAGGAGGACGGCATACGGAGCCTTGCCGCTGCCTGCTTCAAAGCCTTTGAACAGGGCACGGATGAAATGGATGAGTATGAGCTTGCAAACGCTTCACGCCTGCTGCGCAGTGCGGGAATGAAGAAGGAATACGAACAGCTCACCGATTCTTCGGAATACACCTCTGCACTGGAAAAACTCGCAAAAGCCTATGCGGATGACCGGCAGCATGACAGAGCGGCGGAGCTCTATCTTGAATATGCGCGAATATTTAAGGAGAAATGCGAAAACAGCGGTGATCCGGATCAAGCGCATGAAGCCGTTTGGGGCAATATTTATGCCTGCCGTGCACTGAGTGCCATGCTTGATTATACCGCAGCGGAAGTCGCTGCAAATGCGGCGCTGGAAATTGCGGAAAAGTTTGCGAAAAAGTATCCGGATAACGCGCAAATGCAGCGCGACCTGAGCGTTTCGTATGAAAAACTCGGTAATATTGCGAAAGCACGGTACGATTATAGAGCTGCGGAAGGGTATTATGCAAAGGTTCTTGAAATCAGTGAAAGGCTTGCGGAAAAGTACCCGGAAGACCCGCAAATGCAGCGCAATCTGAGCGTTTCGTATAATAAACTCGGCGGTATTGCGGAAGCACGGAACGATTATAACGCTGCGGAAGGGTATCATGCAAAGGCTCTTGAAATCGGCGAAAGGCTTGCGGAAAAGTACCCGGATGACCCGAAAATGCAGCGCGACCTGAGCGTTTCATATGAAAGACTCGGCGGTATTGCGGAAGCCCTGAACGATTATAAAGCGGCGGAAGGATATTATGCAAAGGCTCTTGAAATCGGCGAAAAGCTTGCGGAAAAGTACCCGGAAGACCCGCAAATGCAGCGCGATCTGAGCGTTTCGTATAATAAACTCGGCGGCATTGCGGAAACACGGAACGATTATAGAGCGGCGGAAGGGTATTATGCAAAGGATCTTGCAATCAGCGAAAGGCTTGCGGAAAAGT
>ULVI01088625.1_pt1 | contig 15074 bp, 15 predicted proteins | sample 1959331 | NCBI WGS metagenome assembly ULVI01 (sample SAMEA4835782, study PRJEB28245) | human gut metagenome | biome: gut microbiome; material: fecal sample | place: Denmark | collected 2008 | reverse complement strand
CCTAAACAACGCAGCTCCGATCACGGATTACACCGTTACTTGGATTGCCGGCGCGGATGGATATCCGACAATTAGCGATATTCAGGATGCTGTTGGCATCAAGAGTTTTACTGTAGCTGGCGTTGCTGCGACCATTGACCAGAAAGCGCACACAATTACAGCAGAACTTCCAGCAGGTACTGATCTAACAACGCTTGCTCCGACTATCGTATGCTTCGCTGGTGCAATTTCTGCACCGGCAAGCGGTGTGGCACAGAATTTCACAAAACCGGTGACCTATACCGCAGACAGTATTTCGTATAATGTTACACTTACGGTTGCCGAGCCGGACTTCCCTGGCAGCGGTACGCAGGATGAGCCGTATCAGGTCAACAGCCCAAAGTTACTGTTGAAGCTCAGCACGGAATATAACAAGGATCCTGCGAGCTTTGCTGGGAAGCATTGGAAACAGACTGCCGAAATCGACATGACCGGCGTAAAGTTTACGCCGATTGGCATTTCCACGGCGTTCAGCGGAACCTATGACGGCGGTAATTATGCAATCAAGAACCTGACAATTGCCTCGGATGCCCCCAACGTTGGTCTGTTTGGAACCGTTGGCAATAATGCGGTTATCAAAAACGTCGTTCTGGACGACACCTGTGCAATCAGTGCATCCAATAAAAGTTGCAGGGTCGGTGGAATCGCTGGCTATATAAACGCCTCCGGGAAAAACACGATTGAGAACTGTGTAAATCATGCAGCTATTACCTGCTCTACGCCGACCAGCTTCAATTCCGTTTTCCCTGCATATGCTGGTGGCATTGTTGGTGAAATTGCATCCAGCAAGAACAACCTTGTATCTCTAAAGTCCCTGCACATATAGCTGAATCGTTCGAAATATGTATTTCTTTTTGTCTCTATGTCCGTACCAATAGTAGTTCTCAACGACGAAAGCGTTCTTCTGGAGGCCTATAGCGATTTTACCTGCTTACCGCAAATGTTTCCCGACAGGGTTTTCGTCTCGCGGGTCTCATATCCCTTCCTGTATTCCCAGAAATACTCAAAGTTGTCACAGTAGTGGAAAATTAGAGGCTAACACTTGTCCATGCATACTCTGCGCAGTCGGTATATCAAACTGTCTGTTTACGACCAGTGCTGGAGTCCTCGCTCGATTGTTTAGCCTCCACCAGCAAGGACATCCATCCTTGCCAAAGAGGACATGGTCGCACAACGGGGCTGTTCTGACACACCGGCCACGCTTTCCACTTCGTATTCCTCCTGCGCGTTGACATTGGTGCCGGTGAGCTTCCAGCCTATCAGTCTCATATACATATCAATGTGACTTTCCTGAGTCTTGAACTCAGAGCGGTCATTCTGCTGGAAGGGTGTTCCTACAGTTGCTGGAGCTTGGATGCGATATGCTTAGCAGATGTTTGTTCGCATTACTTGCGTAGAGCTTCGCTTTGGGTCTCTTTTCATCCAGTAGATTCTCCTATTTCTTGACTTTTGGGTTGTTCACTTCCACCTGACTAGTAGGCATCAGGGACAAATCAATTTTGTGCTTCTGGTAAGCGCTGCCATTGCAATAGTTAATCTGCTCTACGCACTCAACAAGGCATTAAAATACCGTCAGTGTTTCGCTTTTCTGTATGCCGTGCTCTGTATGTACCGAAAGATTGCCTTGCATAATGTTAAATGGCAATTTATCCCAGACGTTGCGGCTCCCAGTAAAGCAGAAGGTTGGCTCGGAAATGAGGGGCTAAAGGTTGTTCTGGCACGGTATCGGCAAGGTGGTGCCAACGGCATTGACTCGCTTCACCGACAGCCCCAGTGCTTTTACATCTGCTCACAGCGCGCAGGACTGGCACAGAGGCAAATCTTCTCTAACTTCATACACACTGACGCAAAAGTGCGTGTGCCGTTTTTATGTCTCTGTGTAAGAAAGTATGGGCACAAAACATAATTGATAATTTTTCCAAGATCATAGCACGACTGTCCCCAATGTAAAACGCATGTTGATGCCGGGTAACAGTAGCGAACTACATAATTATAGAAAGAGTCAAAATTTATTAAAAAATGTTAAAATTGAACTTATTGAGAAAATATTTTGGAATAAGAGGAGTGAATTGTGCTCTTTCCTGTTCTGGGCTTGCAAAAATGTAATATAAAAATGCAAATAATAAAAAGTTATAACTTGACAAATGAGTGTTTAACTGATATTATTCAAGAAAAGGAAACCGATTTCCTGTTTGGTGTGTGAGAGTATTATGAAAAAACAAGTAACAATATATGATATAGCAAAGAAGCTTAATGTTTCTCCAGCGACAGTTACAAGAGCAATGAATGGTATTCCGAAGGTCAGCGACGAGAAAAGACAATTAATCCTAAACACAGCGAAAGAAATGGGCTATGAAGCCAATCGGGTTGCGGTATCTTTGGCAAGAAAACCACTAAAAATTGCATTTGTGGTTTTTGGTGCAATTGCGGAGTTCTACCAAAGACTTTTGGATGGTGTTGATTTTATTTTTCCACAATACCGCGACTTTAATGTCGTGCTGGAAAAATATGTTTTAGATACAAAAACAAGTACGGATTCTGATTTGATTCAGATTCTGCACTCGGAGGAAATTCAAAGTTGCGACGGTATCGTTTTGTATTCTGTGCATGACACTGCTGAGATAGCGGCGTCGGTGGACGGATTGATTAGGCGCGGAGTGTTGATTCACACGGTTAACACAGATGTGACATCTTTATATACTCATTATACATTAGCGACCAATGGAAGAGTATCCGGAAAAATGGCGGCGGAGCTACTGGACTGGACTGTTACCAGCAGAAATATCTGCCACTTTATGGGTGAGAGAAATACAAACGCACTGCGAGATAATAATTTGGCGTTTTCGGAAGCTTGTGCAGAACGCAAACTCAATATTGTTGCAAATTTTTATGATGATGGCAACGCGGAAACAGCAATTAAGTACTTGAAAGACGTTTTATGTAACCAAAAATGCTTGGGAGGCGTTTACATTAACTCGGCAGTGTCTGACGAGATTGTAACTAGAATCGTTGAGGAAGGCCTTCTACGAGGGTATCGCATTGTTACCAGTGATTTGAGTGATCGGATTGCTGAGTACATCCGCAAAGATATTGTGATTGGTACTATTTTCCAAGATCCGTTCAAGCAGGGGAAAGACGCTTTTGAGCGAACTTACGCAGTTTTGGCGGATCATAAAGAGCTGGAAATGACACAGAAAATTTTGCCGATTTTAATATCTAAGAGTAATTTGCAAGAATATTTGGATCGGTAATTTAAAATAAAGCGTGTCCGGGTGGCACGTTTTATTTTACCACAGAGGGAAACCGGTTTCCATTTGCGGAAACACAGAAAGGAGCAAATATGAGAATTATTGATTTATCACACAAAAGTGTTGTAGGCGAAGAAGAGTATTTGTTAGAACTTCAAACGCACCAGATTGAGGAACTTTACCCGCAGTATCATCGACGTCCTGAAGATTGGTATATTTTGCAGACCGTGCATTTTAATGCTCATGTGGGTACTCATATTGAATCACCCTTCCACCACAGGAAGGACGGTTTGAATATTAGTCAGATTGCTCTGGATACGCTGATCGGTGACGCTGTAAAATTGGATTTTACCCATAAAAAACCCAATGATGTGATTACCCTGGAAGAATTTCAGGCAGCCTGCAATGGCATTGATCTGGACGGAAAGATTGTCTTTATGCACACGGGCCGAGATAAATTTTACAACAAGGCCGGCGGGCATGACCGACCTTATCCGGAAAACACAGTGATCCAATGGTTGTTGAGGCAGAAAATCAAGTGCTTAGCAATTGATGCCACTGGAATTGAAGTAAAAGGGCTGGACTATCAGCCCAACCATGCAACACTGTTTTCGCAGAACATTCCGTTGGTGGAGAATGTGACAAATCTGGAATCTATTGAAGGGCAGCTTTTTAAAGTTTGTATTCTTCCAATTAATATTGAAGGACTGGAATCCTGCCCGGTTCGGGTGGTGGCGTTTCAGGATTGAACAGCGAAATGGGGTGCTGGAGAGGAACGATATGAATAAAACTCTGGATTTGGTGTCTCTGGGCGAAGCCGTTGTGGAAGTTTTCCGCAAAAACGTGGATGAAAGCCTGAGCGAGCCATTTGACTTTATCGGTCCCTATCCAAGTGGCGCTCCTGCCATTACGACGGATACCATGGCGAAGCTGGGTGGTCGGTGTGCATTTCTTGCAGCGGTGGGTCATGACGACTTTGGCGAATGTGTCGTCTCACGGCTGAAACGTGATGGGGTGGATGTTACTGGTATGCGGTTCCTGGACCGGACTATTACAGGAATTGCTTTTACCAGCTATGCCAGCGATGGAAGCAGAAAGTTTATTTTTAACTTTACGACGGCTGCAACTGCGGCGTTTGCGCCGGAGCATCTTGACGAGGAAAAGATCCAACGGGCCAAATGGCTTCATATTTCCGGCAATGTCATGGCCTTCAGCGAAAATTCTCGCAGGGCAGTGCTCCGTGCTTGTGAAGTGGCACAGGCGGCAGGGACTAAGATTAGTTTTGATCCGAATATCCGCCTGGAAATCATGGACCGAAATCACTTGTTGGCACTGTTTGCGCCGGTCCTCCAGCGCGCATCGTTGGTGATTCCCAGTCAGGGGGAATTGACCATGATTTTCAGCGGAATGGAGGAAGAAAAAGCGCGTGCGGAACTGTTTGCATATGGAGTAGAGACAGTGGTCTGCAAAGAAGGGGAGCAGGGGTGCACTATGTATTTTGCTGGTGCTCAACCACTACACGTGCCGGCTATGCAGTGGGTCCGAGAAGTGGATGCCACCGGATGTGGCGATGCATTTTGTGCGGGCCTACTATATGGGATGATTCAGGGTTGGGACGCGCGAAAATGTGGTCTGTTTGCCAATGCGGTCGGCGGGGTGACAGCTATGCAGAAGGGGGCTATGGAGGGCTTGCAGCATATCCAGGATGTCTATGGCCTGCTGAAACGCAATGGTGTAGCAAATTTCTTTAATCTGTGAGGAGTACAAAACATGAAAGAACTGACTGTGGATATCTTGCTGGATCTGTACCGGCGGATGTATTTGATTCGGAAAACGGAAGAAAAACTATATTACTTGTTTTCTGTGCAGAGTATGCCTGGCACCATGCATCAATACATCGGCGAAGAAGCGGTTGCAGCGGGTGTATGCGCTAATTTGAAGGATACAGATTATGTTACCAGTACACATCGAGGCCATGGACACTGCTTGGCAAAAGGAGCATCACTCAATGGACTGATGGCGGAAATGTTTGCAAAGTCAACCGGTAGCTGCAAGGGTATGGGAGGCTCCATGCATATTGCGGATTTTGAGGTTGGAATGCTGGGAGCCAACGGAATTGTTGGAGCTGGAATTCCAATTGCAACTGGTGCCGGAATTACCTGTAAGAGAGCAGGAAAGCAGCAGATAGCGGTTTCCTTCTTTGGAGACGGTGCTGCGAACGAAGGGACGTTCCATGAAAGTATTAATATGGCATCGGCTCTGAAACTTCCGGTCTTTTATGTGTGTGAAAACAATCTTTATGGCTTTTCTACGCAGTACCGCAGGGTAACGAACATTGAAAACATTGCCGACCGGGCAGCTGCATATGGCATTCGCGGGATCATCGCGGACGGAATGGATGCAGTGGATGTCTATGAAAAAGCAAGCAATGCGATTGATCAAATTCGCAAAACTGGCGAGCCGGTTCTTCTAGAATGCAAGACTTACCGGTTTATGGGCCATGCTCGGTTTGAGAAGCCGGTTTACCGCACGAAAGAGGAAGTGGATGAATGGAAAAAGTCCGATCCGATTCCCAGACTGCATTCCCAGTTGGTACAAATGGACCCGCAAATGGAACAAGCAATTGCGGAGCTGGAAGCACAGGTACAGCAGCAGATTGAGGATGCGGTTGCCTATGCCGAAGCGAGCCCGTCTCCGGCAGCGGACGACTATAAGAACTATATTTTTGCATGAGGTGTAACATGGCTTCCACAAAAATTGTTGACGCGCTCAATCAGGCGCTGATTGAAGAAATGGATCGGGATCTCAATGTCATTGTTATGGGAGAGGATATTGCAGTACTGGGCGGCGCTTACAAGGTAACCCAGGGGCTGCTGGATCGGTATGGTAGCGAGCGGGTGATTGATACGCCGATTTCAGAAGCTGCCATTATCGGCGCAGGCGTAGGTGCTGCCATGACTGGTCAGCGGCCGGTTGTGGAGATACAATTCAACGATTTCCTGACCTGCGGCATGGATCAGATGTGCAATCAGGCGGCAAAACTGCGGTTTATGATGGGCGGACAGGTGAAGATTCCAATGGTAGTGCGGGCACCTATCGGCTCCACCGGGCGAGCGGCACAGCATTCACAGTGTCTGGAAGCCTGGTTTATGCATACACCAGGCATTAAAATTGCACTTCCTTGTACGCCATACGATGCCAAGGGCCTTTTGAAAACGGCAATTCGGGATGACAACCCTTGTATGATTTTTGAACATAAGCTTTTGTATGGAGGTGGTTCTACCGGCGGAAAAGCCCTGACTGCGGTGGATTCCTTGGGAAGTGAGTTCACGCCAGCACCTGATGAGGAATATCTGGTTCCGTTTGGGGAAGCCGTTGTGCGCAGAAGCGGCAAAGACGTTACAGTTGTAGCCACTTCCATGATGGTGCATCGGGCGCTGGAGGCGGCGAAGATGCTGACACAGGAAGGCATTGACGTGGAAGTGATTGACCCCAGAACCATTGTACCATTGGATGAGGAAACCATTTTGCAGTCGGTCCGGAAAACGGGGCGACTGGTAGTTGCATCGGAAGATGTCCTCAGCTGTGGCGTGGGCGCGGAAATTGTGGCCCGTGTGGCGGAAAAGGCGATCTACTATATTGATGCACCAATTTTGCGTGTGGGTGTGGAAGATACACCGATTCCATTTGCGCCAGCTTGTGAACAGGCAGTGGTGCCCAATGCAGCACGGATTGCTCAGGCGGTCCGGCAGGTTATGAAAGACGGAAAGGGATGAAAATGTATGGCAGTCAATATTGTAATTCCTTCCGAGGGGCAGTCCATGGACACGGCCTTTATTACCAAATGGTATGTAAAGGTTGGAGATCAGGTGGAATTTTCGGCACCTTTGTGTGAAGTGGAAAGTGATAAAGCCAGCTTTGACGTGGAATCGCCTATTGAGGGCACGGTGCTAGCAGTTTATTACGGTGAGCAAGTTAGCGTTTCAGTTTCCCAGCCTATTGCGGTTGTTGGTGCACCAGGTGAGCAGGTGGAGGAAACGGCTTCAGTTCAGGAAGCACCGCCTGCTGCGATGCCAGACGGGGATGCGGCACAGGAATTGCCGCAAAACTTGCCCAGCAGTTTCGTTCAGCGGGAACTGGGGAATGGCCGGATTCCGGCTTCACCAAAGGCGGCGGCATTTGCCAGGGAACAGGGAATTTCATTGGAATGGATTGCAGAGCGCCCTGTACATTATCAGAATGTGGTGGATACGCTGCAAAAGATGCCACGGTTTACAGCTGCTGCTGCAGCAATGAAAGAAAGCGAGATATCCTCCTTCCAGGGAACAGGACTTGGCGGTCGGGTGACCACGACAGATCTGGCCAGAGCCCGGGTAGAGAAGCTAGAAACAGGCGTAACTTTGAGTGGCGCACGCAAGGTTATCGCGGAAAAGATGTTGTATTCCCTTCAGTCTACCGCGCAGTTTACACTGACTGCAATGGCGGACGCAACCAGGCTGCTGCAGTTGAAAAAGCGCCTGTCACAGCGCGGCAGGGTCACAGTCAATGATCTGGTGTGCTACGCAGTGGTCAAGACCATTCAACAGGAGCCTGCGGTGAATGGGTGGTTTGAAAATGGTCAACTTACCACCTGTGAGTCGGTGCACCTAGGAATTGCAGTGGATGCGCCCAGAGGGTTGATGGTACCTGTGGTGCACGGTGCTCAGACTATGAATTTGGCACAGCTGAGCAGCACGATCCATGAGCTGGCGGAAAGGGGCAGAAACGGAAAGTTATTGCCTGGAGAGATGAAGGGCGGCTCCTTCACTGTCAGTAATCTGGGCATGATGGGAATCCGGAGATTTACTCCAATCCTGAATCCTCCGGAACTGGCGATCCTGGGTGTCGGCTGTACAGAGCTTTGTCCGGTGCGGCGGGATGAGGAGGTTTGCTTTGTTGATATGCTGAATCTCTCGTTGACCGTAAATCATCAAATTATCGATGGGGCGGCGGGATCGAGGTTTTTGCAAAAACTGACAGAGAACATCGAAAACATTGATCTATTGGGATTTTAGGAGAATAGAATGACAGCGTTGAATAATTAACGATGCGGTTTTAGAAACAGAATCAGGAACGTCGGATCGCTGTGCCATAAGGGCCATGCAGTTCTATCTTAAGGAGGGCATAGCATGACGCTGTGTTTGGTGGATGCACCTGTGAGATTTTTTGGAGGAGTCTATCCATAATGCTTTGGAATTGGAGGCGTGGCACTTCATGCAACTGCTTGTCGGGGTATACCCCTACCACAGTATGCATACCAGCATTCTCCAGAAGGTCGTAGGGATATTAGTAGAAGCAACGGATGAAAGCCCATAAAAAATAAGGAGAAAGCCCAGAGAAAAGCATGCAAGCAGGTGAAACTAGTACACTCCCTGGATCAGTTGCCCATAACCTGTTAATTATGGCCATAATGAACGAATTGTCCATGCTTCATACCTATCTGTACTACGTACATTTATACCTTGCCCACGGCGTCATTATGTTTGCGGCGATGAAGATCGATACCATCAAGATTAAGGGAAATGCCAGGTGAGTTGGATGAAATACGATGTCATTGTAATCGGCGGCGGGCCGGGTGGCTACTATGCTGCAGAGTGCTCAGCCAAAAAAGGAATGAAGACGCTGGTTTTGGAACGAGAAAATCTGGGCGGTACCTGCCTGAACTGCGGCTGCATTCCCACAAAGGCATGGCTGTACGAGGCAAAGACGGCGGTCCATGCACGGAAAGAGTCAGCCTGCATCACTGGCTGCGATGCGACGGTTTATCATAAGGCGGTGCTGGAGAGAAAAGATCGCATTGTCAAACTGCTGGTGTCCGGCGTGGGCAGTACACTGAAAAGCTGCGGTGTGGAAGTGGTGTACGCAGAAGCAAGGCGACTTTGGAGGAAGGAAGAAGGATTCGAGGTTGAGGCAAGCACCCGACAGAATGAAATATGTTCCTATGAGGGAAAGAATGTCATATTGGCCTGCGGATCGGAAACTGTCCTGCCGCCAATCCCTGGACTGCACGAAGGGCTGCAGGCTGGAACAGTAGTCACTAGCAAGGAGTTCTTGGATTTGAACGAGATGCCGCAGCATCTTGTGATTGTGGGTGGTGGTGTCATAGGCCTAGAACTTGCAACATATGCGGCAGCCGCGGGGGCGCAGGTCACAGTGGTGGAGGGATTATCCCGGATCGGCGCTTCTCTGGATGCCGGAATGGCTGGAATTTTGCAGAAGAACCTGCAGAAACAGGGCATTCGGTTTGTACTGGACGCCATGGTGGAGGAGATTCATCCAGATGGTGTACGGTATCGAAAAGACGGTACCATGGAGACAGTACACGCAGAAATGACCCTGATGGCCATCGGCCGAAAACCCAAAGTGACTCTGGATGGTCTTACGGAACTGGGGGTGGAAATGGATTGCGGTGCAGTTCGCACAGATGAACAGATGCGCACCAATATCCCTGGCCTGTATGCAGTGGGTGACATCAATGGGCGCAGTATGCTGGCCCATACGGCGTATCGGGAAGCTGCGGTTGCAGTGAATACCATTGCCGGAAAGCAGGATCGAATGCGCTACCATGCGGTTCCGGGTGTTTTGTATACTGATCCGGAGGCTGCAAGCGTCGGTGAGACAGCAGAATCAGCCGCCAAAAAAGCAATTCCGGTCTGGTCTGTAACTGTTCCTATGATGCTCAGTGGACGCTATGTGGCGGAGAATCTGCACGGCGACGGAGCCTGTACGCTGATTTTCCGAAAAGATACCCGCAACTTGGTTGGCGCGCATCTGATTGGTAGTTATGCTTCGGAACTGATTACACTGGCAGCAATGATGATGGAAATGGAATTGAGACCCGAGGATATTTGCGAACTGGTCATTCCACACCCTTCTGTGGGCGAGGTTTATCGGGAGGCAGCGTACAGGGCCATGCAGGAGAATGTCTTATGATTTATACCGTTACATGGAACCCGGCTATTGACCGTGTTATTTTCCTTCATGAGTTTGTGCGCAACATTTCCAACAGAACCACCAGGGTGATCGATATGCTGGGTGGAAAAGGGACCCACGTGTCTGCAAATCTGCGAACTATGGGGACGGACAGCATCCTGTTTGGGCTGACCCATGGTGTCAACGGAGAGCGGATTCAACAGATGCTTGAGGACTTATCCCTCCCAACGACACATTTCTATCATTATCCCAACGGCAATACCCGGATGAATTATCTCTTGGTAGAAGACAGTGGTGACTCTACACTGGTGACGGAACGAGGCGTACAACTGTCAGAAGCGGTACAGCAGGAAATGGTGGATAGGATCTGTGAGACGCTCACAAAAGGAGACTGGTTGGTCCTGTCCGGTGACGCTTCCAACTGCAGCGATCCCTGGATCAGCGTCAAGCTGATCCAGCGGCTACGCGGACGGGGAATCCGTATATTTCTAGACACCAGCGGCGTAACTCTCAGACAGTGTGTGCAGCAGGATATTTTTCTTATGAAGCCCAATTTGGATGAGCTGTCAGAGTTGCTGGGTCGGTCAATCGGCACAGAGCATGGTGAGATTATGCAAGCGGTCAATGCACCGGAACTGGCGCATATTCCGGTGATTGCGGTTTCCATGGGCGGTTTCGGCTCCTTGATTCGGGCGGAAGGACGGTTCTATCAGGTTAGTCCCGCGCCAGTTTCTGTGGTGAATACCGTGGGTTGTGGAGACTGTTTTCTTGCCGGTATGCTGCATGGATTTTCGAGACACATGGCGACAAAAACTCTGTTGCAATTTGCTACGGCATGTGCAGGTGCCTGCGCGGAAAGCCCGTTTTCCTATGGCTTTGACCTGGATCGGGCGCTTGCCTTAATGCCTGAGGTCAATGTTGACATATTGGATTGATTCAAAGGAGGCTGCTATGAACCTTTCCTATTATGAGATGCGGCAGGAAATGGTACAGGTTGCAAAGATGATGTGGGACAGACGCCTGACCAATGCTGCGGGCGGCAATTTTGCCGTGCGGGTGGACAAAGACAAAATGCTGATCTCTCCATCCATGATGTCGGAAAACCGGCATTGTCAAATGAAACCGGAGGATTTCATGCTGGTGGATTTTGACTTAAACATTTGGGAAGGAGAAGGAAAGCTGTCTCGGGAAAGCCTGATGCATGCTCTGATTCTACGGGATTTTAAAAATATCGGCGCGACAATCCATGCCCATCCTTTTTACTGCATGCCCTATGTGGCACAGTCCAAGCCCATTCCCAATGTGACTGAGGCAACCATGGGGCGCGGGTATGTGGAGTGCATTGAATGGAAAAAAGCGTATTCCGAGGAGCTGTCCCGGGCCGTGTACGACTATTTTGTGCAGCGTCGGGATTTAGCAGAATCAAAGCCCCTTGGTATGATCATGCCGCGGCATGGTGTGGTCGTAACCGGACCGACGATTTTCATGGCATATAGTATGTTGGAACGAATCGAATGTGATGCTTTTTGTGGCATTGCCAAGAATTTGATTTGAGCTATGGGTCAAGTACAGCGATATGCGGCCTATGATATTGGCGGCAGCGGAGCGAAGATGTTCGCAGCGATCTTTGATGGAATGCGTCTTTCTGTGCGGGAGGTTCATCGAATTTCCTATACGCCGATTGCTGCACGGACAGGACTTTACTGGGACTTCTTTCGAATTTTTGAAACCATGGCCCACGGACTGCGGCAATTACAGGTGGAGGGTGATATCTGCTCTTTGGGAATTGACTCATTTTCCAATGATTTTGGGTTTATCAATTCTCAGGGTGAATTATTGACTCCCATCCGCTGTTACCGAGATCGCCGGACACAGGAATATGAAGCGCAGATGCACGCGATTTTGTCGGAACGGAAATTGTACTTTGGTTCTGGAAATCAACTGGCGCCGTTCAATACACTGATGCAGCTGGCAGCTATGCAGTTATCTGCGGATGGGAAGATCCCCTGTCAGGCCAAAAGTTTGTTGCTGGTGCCGGATCTTCTGATTTACCTGGCAACCGGAGCTGTGCGGACCGAATATACGATTGCTTCCGTGACACAGATGTATTCTTTTCGTTCTCAAGGATGGAAGCGCGATTTTTTGCACGCTTTTTCTATCCCAGAGGCCATTTTGCCGCCGGTGCAACAGCCGGGAATTATGTGCGGCATGGCGGAACAGGAATATTGCGATAGCTGGAATTTACGGCAATTTCCTGTGGCTTCGGTATGCGAACATGACACAGCAAGTGCATTTGCTGCCTGCCCGTGTCCGGAGGATGGTGCGATCATCAGCTGCGGGACATGGTCATTGGTCGGCGTCGAGACGCAGCAGCCGGTGTATTGTGAAGAAGGGTTTCGATATAACATTGCCAACGAAGGCGGACCTGTCGGCCATCACCGGTTGATTCGCAATGTGATGGGCCTCTGGATTCTCCAACAACTGATACTGGAGATTCCGTATAAAACATACGATCAGATAGCAGAAGCTGTAGAGAACAGCAGCCCATTTCGGTTTTACATCGATGTGGATCATGAGGCCTATTTTTCACCGCTGCATATGCGGGAGAAAATCAGAACGGAGTGTCTGCGGCGCTATGGCTGCGCTCCAGAAACTGAGGGAGAATATGTGCGCTGTATTCTGGAAAGTCTAGCAATGAAATACCGGTGGGCAGTGGAAAAATTAGAGCGTGTTTCTGGAAAAAAGATTCATGAAATTTGGCTCATCGGTGGTGGTAGCCACAACCGTCAGTTGTGCCGGATGACAGCGGATATCAGCGGGCGCAGAGTACTTGCAGCGCTTCCGGAAGCCACGGCGGCCGGAAATGCGGTGATGCAGCTGGTTGCATCGGGTGAACTTGACAATATAGAACAGGGCCGTGCCCTGACAGCGGTATCTTTCCAACCGGACATTTATGAGCCGGGAAACAGCTGCTGTGGAGCGGCAGAATACTCTAGATATCTGTATTTGATGCATCTGGAAGAATCGTAATGAGAAAAAGAAGAGCAGTACAGCGGAATTAGGAAAATCGCGCCGATTACCGGAGAGCTTAACGGATTGTGGGAAGAGACGCACCGACCCAATGCGGATGTGATCTGATTGATGCTCATTTCGAATCAAAATTGTTCCGCAGATATGGCTGTCCAAGTAAAAAAGAATAGCATTCGGTTGAAATTAAAAGAGATATTGGAAATGAATTATTTGGTGCGACTAGCCGCATTCTGCGTGGATAGGCTAGTATATGTGCTTGCATAACGCCGGCATCTATGCCGAGGTATACCATTGCAAATAGTTTTGAGCGCATATTATCCGGGCTTGTAATGAACCAAACTCAACTGTGTGCAATTTGAGGATCCAAAGATGAGGGCGCATCTTCCCAACCTCGTCGAACTCCATCAGTTTGGCAAGACAGAGTATGCCAGCAACGCAGTGACCTATTTAACCTCAGATGGGGCGGAATGGGCCAACGGGACCTAATATTGATAACGATCGTCTAGAAAGGAAGGCAAAAAGAATGGAGAAAGCTTGGATGGATGGCCTGGGCCATGTGGGGATCCCTGTCACATCGTTGGAACGGAGTAAAGCGTTCTATGCACAGCTTGGTTTTCGACCAGTATTTGAGGGCATGGTCAACGGCAACCGAGTGGCCATGATGGAGCAAAAAGACGTGATTTTTGAACTGTACCAACTGTCGGATAGCACTTTAGTGGCGAATTGTGCTGGTAGCATTGACCATTTGGCGCTGGCAGTCCATGACATCGATCAGGCTTTTGCGGATATATCCGCTATGGGCATGACCATTACAGAGGGAATTTGCAAAATCCCTGCCTGGGAAAACGGAACAAAATACTTTATTGTACGGGGGCCCGACGGTGAGCGGATTGAATTTGCTCAGGTACTATAGGTGTTCTTGATAGAGACTTATGCAAAATGTGATAAAAGGCGACAATAGCGCTTTGGAGGAAGAACTATGAAATCCGTAAAGAATAAGCAGATTCTGGTTGGTGCAGATATTGCAGGCTTTGCTCTGAAGGAGGCAGTGTGCGATCATCTGCGTAAAAAAGGTTGGGAAATTACAGATGTTGGCGCACGTACACCCGATAAGAATGAGGATATGTTTCATCGCATGGCCATCCGGGCAGCATCCATGGTGGCAGAAGGGGAGTTTGACCGGGCTATGCTGTTCTGTGGAACAGGTATGGGTGTGCATATTGCAGCAAGTAAAGTTCCTGGGATCCATTCTGCAGTTGTAGAGAGTGTGCCTGCTGCTTTGCGTGCAGTTACTGGAAATGGTGTTAATGTCATGTGCATGGGCGGACATTACGTGGCGTTCCAGATGGGTATTGAAATTGCAGAGGCATTTTTGAACAACGATCTGGGTTCAGGCTATGAGTGGTGGCCCAATTTTTATGAGTTCCACAAACTAGCCATTGATGAAATGAATGCCTTTAACTATGAAGAGTATAAGGCAAATGGATTCCAGTTTAAAAAATTGGGTGATGTGGAATTACCCTATGATTTTATCAATAGCAAAGATCAAAATTCCATCTAATCGCAATCTTTTTACTTGTGCTTAGTGCCTTCGTCTTTAGGCCTTTTATGTGCGATTTTATAATGAAACATTGCTCTGCAAGGAGTACAGAACCCAGGATACACCCTTGCAAATTACAGACAAGGAATCTTATAAGCAGATTTATGGTTATTCGAAAGATACCATTGGCATGAAAAAATTGAACAGTTATTAAAAATTTCTTACTAAATTTTACATAAATGGAT
>ULVI01007209.1_pt1 | contig 15159 bp, 5 predicted proteins | sample 1959331 | NCBI WGS metagenome assembly ULVI01 (sample SAMEA4835782, study PRJEB28245) | human gut metagenome | biome: gut microbiome; material: fecal sample | place: Denmark | collected 2008 | reverse complement strand
TGTGGTTGCCTAATCTGTAAACCATCTTACTGCACTATACATGATCTTCGCCTCGCCGGTTCTGCAGCCGTGCAGTGTCCGGCACTCCTCAAGCAGCTGCGGCCCCGCGGCACGATGGATCGCGCCGTCCACGCCGCCGCCACCCAGCAGGGTCGTGTTGGCGGCGTTGACGATGGCATCCACCGACATCTTCGTAATATCGTTTCTGACAATCTCAAGCGGCATGGGACTCTCCTCCTTGCGCCGGAATCAGGTTTCTTATGCAGACCAGTATTCCATTTCTGTCAGTGCGGCAGCAACGACCTCTTCCGCGTTATAGCCCAGATTCAGCCAATTGGGAGCAGCGTCCGCCGGCAGCAGCACCGGCATACGGGGGTGGATAAACGCGATGCCGGGGGCCGCGTCTCGGGTCAGGATGGTAAACGCCGGGACGATCACGCCGTCATGATTCTCCAAATGGTAGATGCCTGCCAGATACAGCGTATCCGCGTGTGCGGGACGAATGGCGTATTTCGTCCTCGCAGCGCCGCGCCTCTCCCACTCGAAGTAGTGGCTGGCAGGGATGACGCAGCGTCGCTGGCGCATGCCGTCTTTGAACATGGGCTTTTGCGCAGCGGTTTCAGAGCGGGCGTTGATGATGGGGCGACCGTTGGGGAATGCGTATCCCCATCGCATGGCAAAGGGCTGGACATCCTGCTTCCGGCTGTTCGCCAGCACCGGGACAATATCGGAGGGGAAGATCTCGCCGGAGGTTTTCAGCCCTTCCGGCGTCTTTTTGCGGTTCAGTTCGTCAATCATCCGGCTGAGTTCATCGGATAGGTCATCCTCGGCGATGTAGTAGCGACCACACACGGACAATTCCCCCTCTCTGATGGTTGTACAGTGTGATTCCTTAGCCACCATTATAGCAGGTTTTCTGATCCTCTTCCACTATAATGTCCCTCGGAAACCACCCGTCACAGAGGGTGCAGAGAAGGTCGAGTGCAAGGATTTTCGAGCGGTGTTAGAAATGCTAACGGGAATCATTGAATCCGCTAATCCCATCTAAACGACGCCTCTAATGGGGGATGTGGTGAGCCGGGAAGCACGCCCAAAAACGGTCCCCGAATTGCCGAAAAAGCCCTCAAGAGCCGTGAAAATCAAGCCGGGCTGCCAGGTCTTCTCAGAACGGCTTGCAGCGTCGCACAAAATAATTAGCACGAAAATTCTAATGAAGGAAAAAGCGCGTTAGAAATCGGGCCGAAAAATTAGAAATCTGCTAATGGCTTCTTGAAATAATGAGCAGGGGCACCGGCTCCACTGACACCAAAAATAGAAAAACCCCCGATTCCTGAGCGGAGGGCTGTTAGCAGCTTTTTGGCTCGGAATCGGGGATTTTTCGGTGGTTTTGGCGCACCCGGCGGGATTCGAACCCACGGCCTACCGCTTAGGAGGACGAAAGACTGTTCGCCTTTGCGTGCCTTCGAGTGCCCTGGAATGCCTTATTTTACTGGATTTCTAACGAATGTGGGTGTTCGCATTTCCCTTGAATATACCCCGCAAATCCCGGGGTGCCGTTAGCAGAATGTTAGCAGTGCTAAAAAATGTGGCGGGACAAAAACCCAGCCGCCACCAAAATTAGCAGGAAAAATGGCGCAATATTTTGCGATAAAAACATAATTGTTTGCCGTGTTGGCGCATGCAACAATTTACATAAAATGGGGGCCAATGAATAAACTACATCCTACTGTGGGCCCTGTTTATTTTGTACCGAGAAAGAGAATCGCTTGCTATCAAGCCGATAATGCGATAAAATGAAAGTGGAGAGTTATAAGCATATGGCTTTGAGAATCAATGCGCCGCGGGAAAAGGAGGTCGCATATGGATAAAAAGATGTTGCCGGTCGGTCTGGATAGCTTTGAGAAGATTCGTCGACTCGGATACTATTATATGGATAAGACGCTACTCATCCAAGATGTACTGACCAACCGAGGCGACGTGAACCTGTTCACCCGTCCCCGCCGGTTTGGCAAGACGCTGAATATGAGCATGCTTTGGAGCTTCTTTGAGATCGGCTCGGACAAGTCACTTTTCAATGGACTTGCGATTAGCGAGGAGAAGCAGCTTTGCGAGGAATATCAGGCGAGGCATCCCGTCGTTTTCCTTTCGCTCAAGGGCGTGGAAGGGTTGACGTATGAGGAAGCCATTGCGCGATTGGTCACGCTGATCTCCACTGAATGCAAGCGACTGGATTATCTTGAGAAAGCACCTGATGTCAAAGAAGATGATCGGAAGATCTTCCGTAACCTTATGGCTCGGCAACCCGAGGAAGATGAACTGCAAGATGCCCTCGTAACCTTAATGCGGATGCTCCACGCGCACTACGGCGAGCAGGTGATTTTGCTGATCGATGAATACGACGTGCCGCTGGACAAGGCTCACATCAATGGGTACTACGACCAAATGGTAGCCTTCCTGCGGGGCTTCTTCGGCGAAGCGTTCAAAACCAACCCGGATTTGTTCTTCGCGGTGGTGACAGGCTGCCTGCGCATCTCGAAGGAGAGCATCTTCACGGGGATCAACAACCTCAAGGTGGATACCATCACGGATACGCGCTATGACGAATATTTCGGCTTTACGGAAGCGGATGTAAAGAAGCTGCTGGCCGACTATGGCATGGAGTATGCCTTGGAGGACATGCGGGCGTGGTACGACGGCTATCACTTCGGCAATGCGGACGTCTATTGCCCGTGGGATGTAGTCAATCACTGCGACAAGCTGCTGGATAATCCAAAGGCCAGACCAAAGCCCTACTGGAATAACACCTCGTCCAACGCGCTGGTGAAGCAGTTTATCGACATGGCGGACGCGACGACGCGTGGCGAGATCGAGCAGCTTGTGGCGGGAAAGACGATTCGCAAAAAGATCGTGGAGACGCTGACCTATGGTGAATTGACAGAGAGCATCGACAATCTATGGAGTGTACTGTTCCTGACGGGATACCTGACGGTGGACAAGAACGCGCCCGAGGATGAGGATGACTACACCAGCCTCGTCATCCCCAACCGCGAAGTGAGGGAAATCTTTATCGAGAAGATCCAGAAGTGGTTCGCGGAGAAAGTTGTCACACAGAAGAACAGTATGGAAAAGCTGTGTCGCGCACTGGAAAGTGGGGACGCGGAACAGGTGGAAACGATGCTGAATGAGCAGCTTCGTGGGACGATCAGCTATTATGATAGCTATGAGGGCTTCTATCACGGCTTTCTGCTGGGACTATTGAAGGGAAAAAGCGACTGGACGATCCTCTCCAACCGTGAGGCGGGCATGGGAAGAAGTGACATCCAGATCGAGAATGCCACTGGAGAGCTTGGGATGATCATTGAAACCAAACGAGCCAAGAGCAGGAACGACATGGAGGCGCAATGTGATGCGGCGTTGAAGCAAATTCTCGAACGGGAATATGCTGAACCGCTGATTGATGATGGAGCGAATGAAGTATGGTCTTACGGAATTGCTTTTTTTAAGAAGAAATGTTCCGTAAAATCCGTGAAGATTCATGGCTGATAAGCTGTTGCCCTCCGCGGAAATTGTCTGCTATCGAACCTGGAGCTAATGGGCTAAAATAGTAGTGTGAAGTGATAAGCGTATGGCTTTGAGAAAAGAGGCGTTAACAATCAAAAGGATCATTCAAACGGAGGGGAGTAAAGCATTTGAATCAGAAATAATGCAAAGAGAAAAGGAATCAGCCGAGCTTTGCAGGCAATTCTTCCGTATTTCAAAAAGATAAGGCAACTCGGTGGAGTCTCTACGGAGACGCCACCTTTTTGTGTTTAACTCATCAATACTATGATGCATTTGCTTACTGTTTGGAAGATGAATAAATGGAAGCAAATATGGCTAAAAAGATATGGACCGTAACGCTCGCCGATGATCTGATAAATTCCTTGCGTTTTGACAGTGCGAACGTCTTGAGGCGGATCATCATAGGAAAAGGGTTGAACGAAGCTCAATCCCGGCAGCGGTGGCAAGCGGCGGTTCGACCAAGAAATTTCCTTCGCGGTGATGAAAATCGAAAATGGAGGCTGGAACGTCGAGAAGGTTGTGCTTCCAAACGGATAGATGGCAGCTTCTGCTTCCATAAAACCACTTCATTTCGGACAAGCTAATTCCGAAATGAGGTATTTTTTATGCCCGCAGCAGCGAGAAAAGCGGCCATCAGCTTTGGAATGGTGCATATTCCGGTGTCCCTCTACACCGCCGTTCAGGAAAAGGGTGTCGGCTTCAACCAAACTCACTCGGGACGGCGTGCGCGTCCGTCAGAAGAAGGTGCGTGAGGACACCGGCGCGGAGGTGCAGGCCGACCAGATCGTCAAGGGCTACGAGTATGCCAAAGGCCAATATGTCACACTCACGGACGACGAGCTGGAGCGAATCAAGACCGAACGCGACAGGACCATCCGCATCCTGCACTTTGCCCCGCCCGAATCCATTCCATCCGTCTACTTCGACAAGTCCTATCTCTGCGCGCCGGATGGCAGCGACAAGGCTTACGAACTGCTGCGCCGGTCGATGCTGGATGAGGGTGTAATCGGCATCGGCCAATGCGTGCTCTGGAGCAAGCAGACCATGCTGGCGCTGATTCCGGAGCCGGAGGGCATCCGCATGCAGACGCTGTTCTATCGGGATCAGATCAAGCGCCTGCCCGTGCAGCCCCGACAGGGCGAGGTCTCAGACGCAGAAATGCGGATGGGGCGCATGCTCGTCCACGCCATGATTCAGCCCTACGCGTCGGAGAAGTACCGCGACGAGTACGAAGAGAAGCTCGTCTCCGCCATCCAGCGCAAGATCGAGGGCCAGGAGATCATCGCCGCCGCCGAGCCGCAGGGCAATGTGATCAACCTCATGGAGGCACTGGAGCGGAGCCTCGCCCAGCAGCAGCCTCAGCTGGCGGGTGTGCATTGATGGAGCTCTTTGAAGACCGGAGCGTCCGCCCCATGCTGCTGACCGAGCGCCATGAACCCATTGAATCGGACGAATGGCTGAATGAACTGAAGCTGGACGGCATCCGCTGCGTCGCCTACCTGCGCCCCGGCGAAACTGACCTGCGCAACAAGCGGAACCTGCGGCTGCTGCCCAGTTTTCCAGAGCTTGCGGGCTTGCATGAGGCAGTCGCTGGAACGTGCATCCTGGATGGCGAACTCATCATCGCGGACACGAACGGCAAGCCGGATTTTGAAGCTCTGCAGGCGCGCAGTATGATGACCGGCACTGTGCGCATCCGCTTGAAATCGGCGCAGACGCCCGCTAACTTTGTCGCCTTTGACATCCTGTATCGTGACGGCGAGGATTTGACGAACCGGCCATTGATCGACCGCAAGGCTATCCTGCGGGAGACGGCTTTTGATCGCGGGCGGCTGGCGGTATCCAGAACCATCGCAGGCAACGCAAAGGCCCTGTTTGATCAAACGACCGAGCAGGGCCTTGAGGGAATCGTACAAAAGAAAAAGGACAGCCCCTATCGCATGGGCAAGCGCTCCCGCGACTGGGTGAAGGTGAAGAAACTTGTGGACGAAGACTTTCTGGCCTGCGGGTACATCGCCAAGGGCGAACAGATCACCAGTCTGGTGCTCGGCTCCATGGATGCTCCTTTGCGCTATATGGGGCACGTCACGCTGGGCGTATCGAGGAATGTGGCATGCCGCTTTCCAACAACACCAAGCTGCCCTTTCGACATGCTACCTTCGGGAAATGAAGGCGCCGTTTGGTATAAAAATCCGCCCATCTGTATCATCACCTATATGGAACGAACCAGCGCGGGCGGCATGCGGCAACCAAGATTCAATGGCTTCCGAGAGGATTAAGGTTCTCTTGCGGAGTCTATTTTTATCGCTTATTCCGATTGTTGATGACACCATTACCGCACCTCTTGTTCTAAATCGTAAAACAATTCGAGCAAAATTCCTGAAGTCTTGCGTATTGCTCTGCGAAAAGCATATAGCCGCCCCGTTTGCCCACGCGGCACGGAAATTAATTTCAAATTTCCATTGACAAGTTAATACAAATTGAATATAGTGTAAATAGGAATTATTTCATGCTTTATTTGTGCTCTTTATCGCTTATTTGATTGGGTAGTTATCCCTTTATTTTGTCTCTTTATTTTAATGTTTATCAATACTGACAGATTTCAGGAGGAGTACAGCATGAACCTGAAGCGTATCGTTTCCCTGATCCTCGCGCTTATGCTGGCGGTGAACACCCCCGCCGCACTTGCCGCGGACGCGCATGCCGGCGCTGCAGATGGTCTGCGCAGGCACACGGTCACGCTGACCGCGGATACGCTTACAGGAAAACTGCTGCCATTGGAGAGCGCGCCCTCTTCCATGAAAGATCAAGGGGATTATCTGCGCAATGCCGAAGGCGTTGTAGACGCCCAGATTCAGGGCACATATTATGCCAATCAAAAGCTGGCCTCTGTATCTTTAGCAGGGACCAGCTTTTCGTTTGCGCCGCTGATGCTGGACGACTATTATCCGCAGCCCAGCGAATCGCCCGAACCATCGGAATCGCCCGAACCCAGCGAATCGCCCGTGCCCTCCGAATCTCCGCTACTAAGTGAATCGCCGTTGCCCAGCGAATCTCCAGCCCTGACGGATTCTCCTGATCCCAGCGGCTCGCCCGAGCTGTCCGAAACACCGGCTGTCGAAGCAACTCCGGAGATCCGCCTGACCGTCGGCTATGCCAAAACAATGGCCCGAGCTGACGTATATGCTTCCGCTACAAGCGGCGATGCGTTGGGGAACTTGAATCGAGGCGCTGTGGTATACGTTTGCTCTGTGCCCAGTGAGCGCCGCGCGAAAATCGTATTTGACACGCCGCTTGGCCTTGTTGACGGCTTTGTTTCGATTAGGCATCTGGAAAACCTGAGCGAGCAGGAGCGCCTGCAAGCCGTCCGGGACGCTGAATCCCAGGACGAGGTTCGTTCTTATGAAGGAAATGTTCTTCCCCGGACAGATGGATATACGCCTGTAGAACGGCCCACAGATACGCCTGCGCCCACTCCAAGTCTTGAACCTACCGCATCCTCCGACCCCAACGCAACGCCCACGCCGGAGGAAACGACTCAGCCGACAGTGGAGCCGACTGCCGAGCCAACGACTGAGCCAACAACCAAACCGACAACAGAGGTAACAACTGAGCCAACGGCTGGGCCGACCGTCGAACCGACAGCTGAGCCAACAGCCGAACCAACAACCGAGCCAACGGCTGAACCTACGGCTGCGCCGACCGCCGAGCCAACGGCCGCTCCAACCGCCGAGCCAACAGCCAACCCCACCGAGGCGCCCACCGCGCCTCCCACGCAGGAACCTGAACCCGATCCGGAACCCGTTCAAGAACCGGAGCCTGTGCCCGAACCGGAAGCATCGGATGACGCGGAAGAACTGGGTATAAGCGTCGCTCTGCTGCGCCTGCTTTTCTCATCCGCATACGCCGAGGACAGCCGTCCTTCCAGCATCACCGGCCAGCGCATCGGCGGAAGGGCGCGTTCCGCGTCAGGCGGCGTCAGCGCCGTTGTGTATCCCGGCCTGTTTGACGCGGTGACGGATGTACGTCTATCCGCCCTGACCACCGGCGTGAAGGAGGACGTCATCGTCCGCCAGTACACCGGCAACCATGTGTACGCCTATCGTCTGTCCACCCAGGGATTGACCGCGCGCCAGTCCGGCCAGGAAATCCTTCTCTACAACGAGGATGGTCAGGCGCTGGCCAAGCTCGAAGCGCCGCATATGACCGACGCGGCGGGGAATTACAGCACGGATATTTCCGTGTCTCTGGAAGGCGGCGGCGGAAGCTATACCGTAACCTATGCGCCCAACGACGCCTGGATGCAGACTGCCTCGTATCCCGTGACCATCGACCCAACCGGCAGCTACTTCAATGACTTGGCCACCGGTATCGGCGACGTGTATGTGTCCAGCGCCAACCCGGGCAAGCATTATGATCATACGGTAGATCGGGGAAGCCCCCAGCGAAACCACAATCTGGAGGGCACTAACCTCTATGCCGGCAACAACGGCAGCGACAACATCGCCTTAATCATTCCGTCGCTTACCGGCTTTGCGGGCAGCGATGGGAACGTCTCAGAATTCCCCACGGGAACGGATCTGCTCATTGAAAGCGCCATGTGGAACGTCTATGTTCATGAGGTAGGCGGCAATGGACAATTCAAAATTTCTCTGGTAACGGGCAGCTGGAATACATCCACCGTGACCTATAACAGCCGCCCCTCGCTCTCCAGTGAAATCAGCATAGACGTTTCCCTTCACACCGGCTGGAACAGCCTGGATGTGACCAGGCTCTTTTCTGCGTGGTTTAACGCGGCGGATCAAAAACAAAACTATGGCATTGCCGTAACATCTGGCAGCGCATGGGCGCGCATCTGTTCTTCGGATGTGCTGCCCCGCAACGAACGCATGAATTTCTCTGCCACCTATGTGACCGGCATTGGCACACCCACCCTGACAGCCACACCCCATGGCTATGGAACCAACAGCGAAAGCGGCTGGGTAGACCTGAGCTGGAACAAGGTGAGCGGGGCAAGCGGGTATACCATCGGCATCTACAACGGACAAAAGTATGAATATCAGTTTGTGGGCAATACCACCAGCTTCACCACCAAAGGGAAAAATCTCTGGCCCACCGACGAGGAGATCGCCGCGGGCAAGTATGCCCTGCATTGGGACGGCGCCGGTCAGGAGCTGCCCAATATTCCGCGGCTCGGTCAGAGCGACCTGAATTATTATTTCAGGGTCATGCCCACCAACGCGTATGGCCAGACGGCCGGCAGCGCTACCGCCGCCACGGTATCGGCTCTCCTGCCGGATACCACGCCGCCCAGCCAGCCCGCCACGGTCAGCGTCAGCCCTGCTGACTGGTCGAGTACCGGGACGCATACCATCACCTGGGCGGGTATCACGGATCAGCCGGGAAACGCCTCCACACTGGGCACGGGCCATGTGCAATACGTTGTCAATCCAGCCGAAACGGACGCGGCGGCCTGGGCGTGGCAAAACACCGCCTACAATACCGCCAACGGCTCCTTCACGCTGGACACCTCCGCTTTCGCGGACGGCTCCCATGCCGTGTATGTGCGCGGCACGGACAGCGCGGGCAACTACGGCGCGCCCAAGGGCGTACAGCTGTATGTGGACAAAACGCCGCCCACCGCGCCCGACGTGTCCATTTTGCCGGACGAATGGACAAAGGACGACAGCGCCAGCCTCACATGGACAGGCATTTCGGATATCAACGATCTGCTGCGGGTGGAATATGCCATAGACGGCGGGGCGTATCTCACGACGAATCTCGCGGATAAGACCTGCGCGGGCTTTCCGCTGGACATTTCCGCTCTTACAGACGGCGAGCATACCTACGCCGTGCGCGGCGTGGACGTCGCGGGCAATGAAGGCGCGGCAGGAACCGCCACCGTGAGGATCGACCGCGGCGCGCCCACGCTTCTTGCTTCCTCGATTGACCCCGTGGGCTGGGCGGACACGGAAAGCGTAACCCTCAGTTGGGAGGGCGCGGCGGATGCTTATAGCGGCCTCGCGCAGATGGACTATGCCATCGACGGCGGTGAATTCGTGCCCCTTGAGGTCGCGGAAACCGGCAGCAAGGAGATCGACATCACCGCGCTGGCGGACGGCGAGCACACGATCACCCTGCATCTGACGGACGCGTTGGGCAACAGCGCCTCCTGGGAGCACAAGTTCTATGTGGACGTCACCCCGCCCCAGGTGGAGCTGCTCACCCCGCCGGACGGTACGGTGGTCACGGGCGTGCTGGATATCTGGGGCAATGTTACAGACATTTCCCTGCTGGATTGGACGCTGACCGCCACCGGCTCCTCCGGCAAGGTCATAACGGTCTGGACGGATACCGCGGAGAAGACCGCCGAGCAGCTGGGCGTGCTGGATACCGGCGAGTTTGCGGACGGGGAAACCATCGAAATCGCGCTCGTCGCTCACGATCAGGCAGGCCATGAGAGCACCGCCCGCGGCGTGTTCATCAAGGCGGATCATTCCGCGCAGCCCGTGGTCGCGGACGTGACCGTCACCGCGCCCGCTCAGGGCGAGATCATCACCACGGCCCACACGCAGGCCGCGTACACCCGCGAGTATGCCGGCAGCGAGTCGGACAGCCGCGTGATCTTTGACGGGCAGTCCGCCGGCAGCGCTTCCAGCCAGAAGTTTGATCTGTATCCCATTCTTTATCCCGAGGGCTCGACCCATTCCCTCTCCGTCATTTCCAGGGACGGCGGCGATGTGCTGCACTATGCCAGGGGCATGGCGTCGCTGCTGATCCTCAGCGATATCTGGAAGGACGAAAGCAAGGTCGCCAGCCACAGCGGCGTGGAGCTTACGCCCATGGGCGCGGTATGCGCGGGCGATTCCGGCCAGCTAACCTCCGTGGCGTTCTCTGCCGCGCAGAGCGTGCAGGCCATTCGCCTCCATACCCTGGCGCAGGGCTCCGTAACCTATGAATACAGCATCGACGGCGGCGCGTCCTGGCATGCGATCCGGGACGGTCGCGACGCCTGGTTTGACGTGCCCCAGCGCAGCGTTCAGATTCGCGCAAACCTCTCCGGCGCGGGAACCATCCTTCAGGGCCTGGACGTAACCGGCGTCTATGAGATGAACCCCGTGCGCTTCAAGGTGCAGCTGCTGCGCCCAGTTACCTCCTTCCATCTCACCGGCGGCAGTGAGTTCACCGAGGCGATGCCTGCCATCGAGACGGATTGTCCGGCGGAGCTGACCACCCGCAGGCTGTACATGGACGGCGCGTGGAACAGCAATACCTTTACCGCGAACCTCCTGCCCTGCGAGGACGGAAGCGTGCATACCGTCACGGCGCTGGGGCTGGATGCCTCTGGACGTCTGTACGGCAGCGGCGCGAAGACCTCCCTGCTTCTGCGCACAGCGCCGGGAGCAAAGGGCGTCTACGAGAGCGACAGGCTGACCCTGAATGGGGACGCCTACGCCATCCGTCTGGAAACCCTCTGTCAGGATGATTCCGGTAAGGTCGTCACCTCCGGCCTGTACGCCTATTCGTATGACGGAAAGACATGGACGGACTTTGAACTGAATGATTATGCTTTCCTTCCGCAAGCAGCGCGCACGCTCTATGTGCGCGCCATGCTGCCCGAGGGCGTAACGCTTCGCGCCCTGCATCTGGAAGGCGTGACGGCTGCCGGCAAGGCGATCTCCACCAGCCTGATCAAAGCGCCCGCCAACGTGCAGGCGGCAGATTACGGCGACTATTATGAAAACGAGAAGCTCCGCCGTTACGTGATTACCTGGTCGGACGCCAATCGGGACGACCCGTCGCTGGCCAACGAAATCTACTTTGATATTTATCGCGACGGAAAGCGAATCGCCACCACGCGGAGCACGCGCTATGAGGACTACGATTACGTCAGCGGCGCGGTGTATCATGTGGCCGCTCGCCGGGTATACGACGATCCGCAGGATGGGCTTGCCTCCGAGCTGACCCGCACAAGCGCCCGCGTGAAGGCCAAGTCCGTTTACATTCCCAGGGAAGAGCGCGTCGAGGGCGTAGCGCACAATGTGGAGGATTTCACCCAATCCGAATACCTCAACGACCTCTACGGCGGGAATTATCCCTTCTCCGCCGAGCCGAACCCGCCCAGCCACGAGTTTGCACTCGACCAGAGCCTGTTGGGGCCACACCGCTTCTGCTCGCTGGGCTTTGAGCCGCTCAACTTCAACACGGGCAACTTTTTCCTGCAAACACAGGACATCCGCCTTACCGACCTGGGCGGGAGCGCGCTGGAGATCATCCGCACCTACAACAGCCAGAGCAGCGAGACGGACGGCCCGTTCGGCGCGAAGTGGGCGACGGAATACAGTCAGCACCTGCGCCTGTTTAACGACGGAAGCGTAGGCTGCCGCCGCGCGGATGGAAGCGAGATCATCTTCTACATTCAGCCGGACGGAACGTTTACAAGCAATTCCACGGAATATGAAAGCCTGTCGTATGACGACGCGCGCACGGAATACCGCGTTGCGCTGACGGACGGCACGGTGTACGCCTTCGCCTCGGGCGGCTTGCTCAAGCGCATCGAGGAGGACGGCGGCCAGCACGTCACCCAGATCGTGCGCGACGAGGATGGCCTCATCACAAAAATTATCGCGCCCAGTCAGGAAGAATTGCTGGTCGAGATGGATGAGAATGGTCACATCGTCAAGCTCACCACGCCGGGCGGCGCGGAACTGACCTATCAGTACAAGGGAAGGAATCTGGTTTCCTTCACCGATGCGAACGGCGAAACGACCAAATACCAATATGACAGTCAGGGCCGCATGACCGCATGGTACGACGCCAGCGGCAAGCGCCAGGTGCAAAACCAGTACGATAAGCAGTCCCGCGTGACCGCGCAGACGGACGCGAACGGCGGACGGTATAAGATTCAGTATGAGGACGGATATACCGTTACAACCGACGCGGAAGGCAACGTCGTTACCTATTATTACGACGAGTGGAAGCGCACCACGCGCATTGTGGACGCCCTGGGCGGCGAGACCACGTTCACCTATGGACAGCAGGGTGAAATCGTGTCCATGACCGACCCGCTGGGGAACGTCACGACATACGAATACAACGAAAACGGCGACAAGATTGCCGAGGTCGATCCCCGCGGCGCGGCGGTGGTCATGGAGTGGGATGACAACCATCATCTGCTCAGCATGACAGATCAGAATGGCCATATCACCGCATATACCTATGACACAAACGGCAATCTGCTGACGGAAACCGCGCCGGATGGCGGCGTGACGGTCTACACCTATGACAGCAAGGGACGCATGGTGGAAAAGACCGACGCGCTGGGCGGCAGGACGGCCTATGAATACGTGAACGGGCTGCTGGCCAAGGTCACCGACCCCGAAGGAAACGAGACCGCCTATACCTACGACGCAAACGGAAATCTCGCCTCCATGACGGACGCCCTGGGCAACGTGACGCGGTATGAGTACGACGGCAGTGGCAATCTCCTCTCCCTCACCTTCGCGGACGGAACGCAGGTGACGTATACCTATGACGCGCTGGGCCGCCAGACCTCCATGACCGACCCCAGGGGCAACGTGACGAAGTACGCCTATGACGCACTGGGCAACCTGATAAAGACCACGCTTCCGGACGGAACGGTGCAGACCGCCGCTTACACGAAAAACGGCCAGCAAAAGAGCATTGCCGACGCGCTGGGCAACAAGACCAGCTATACCTACGACGGAAACGGCAACCGCTTGACTGTTACCGACCCCGCCGGAAACGAGACCCTCAGCGAATACGACAGGGCAGGAAACCTCCTGCGGGAGATCAACGCCCTGGGCGGCGTGACCGAATACACCTATGACGAGGTGGGCTTGCCCCTGACCGTAACGGACGCTACGGGTGCAACACAAACCATGACCTATGATCTGGCAGGCAACCTGCTCACACGCACGCTGGCAAACGGTGCTACCCTCTCTGTGGCATATGACAGCATGAACCGCCCCATCCGGCAGGTGAACGCCCTGGGCGGCGTGACGGAAATCGAATACGATCTGCTGGGCAGGATCACCCGCGTGACCGATCCGCTGGGCGCGGAAACGACGTACGCCTATGACAAGAACGGCAATCTGCTCACCGTTACCGACGCCCTGGGCGGCGTTATCTCTTACGCCTACGACGCACTCAGCCGCGTGATCTTCGAAACCGCACCCAATGGCGGCGTAACCCGTTATGCCTACGACAATACAGGCAATCTTCTTTCCATTATGGATGCGCTGGGCGGTGTGACCCGCTATCAGTACGACGAGAATGGAAACCTTGTCGCGATGACGGATGCGCTTGGGGAAACTGTCTCGCTGGAATATAACCCAAACGGCAGCGCTACCACAGCCATAAAGAAAAATGGCGGCGTGCTGGCGACAGGCTATGACAAGGCGGGCCGCGTCGTCTCCGAAACCGATGCGAATGGTCATACCACCAAATACAGCTATAGCAGGAACGGCCTGGTCACCAAGATTACGGACGCACTGGGCCAGCAGGCTTCGTTTGCCTATGACGTGCTGGGAAATCTTGTGAAGATCACCGCGCCCGGAAAGGCCATAACGCTCTACGAGTATGACAGCGCGGGCCGTGTCCTGAGCATGACAGACCCAGAAGGCTGCGTGACGGAGTACGGCTACAACGAGAACAGCCAAATCGCTCGCATGACGGTGAACGGCAACGCCACGCTGTACGAGTATGACGCGGCGGGCAATATCGCCGCTGTGACGGACGCGGAGGGCCGGCGTGTAGAATTTGCCTATGACCCGAACGGGAACCTGACCGGGATTGTTTATCCGGACGGAACAAAGGACACAACCCAATACGACGCCCTTGGCCGCGTGCTGAAAAACACCCCGCGCACAGGGCTGGCGACTGCATACGAATATGACGTGGTCGGAAATATCGTTTCTGTCACGCGGGGCGAGCAGGCCACGCGCTACGCGTATGACATCCTTGGCCGCATGGTTGCCGTTACCGCGCCGGACGGCACGGAGACTGCCTATACCTACGACGCGTTGGGCAACCTCACCGGCGAGACCGATCCGCTGGGCAACGTCACAGCCTTCGCCTATACCGCCGAAAGCTTGCTGGAGAAGGTGACCTATGCCAACGGAACCACGCAATCCCTTACCTATGACCCGGCGGGCAACGTGACCGCCGAAACCGACGCTGAGGGCAACACCAAGGAATATCAGTACGACAAGGTGAACCGGCTGACAGCCGTGATTGATGAGCTGGGCAACAAGACTAGCTACAAATATGACGCGCTGGACAACATCGCCCAGGTAACGGATGCATTGAAGCACATCACCCGGTATACCTACGACAAGAATGGCAATCTGCTCACTGAAACCGACGCGCTGGGCAACAGGGTGCGGTATGCCTACACGCCGGAGGGCTGGCTGGAAAGCATCACCAAGGCAGACGGAACCGTCCTCACATTTGAATATGACAAAACCGGCAGCCTGCTCACCCAGCACGTGGGCGACGGTCAGAAAAGCAGCTACAATGAAACCGGCAGGGTCACGGAGGTTTCCAGTGCCGAGGGAACGATTGTTTACCAGTACA
>ULVI01071289.1_pt1 | contig 15267 bp, 10 predicted proteins | sample 1959331 | NCBI WGS metagenome assembly ULVI01 (sample SAMEA4835782, study PRJEB28245) | human gut metagenome | biome: gut microbiome; material: fecal sample | place: Denmark | collected 2008 | reverse complement strand
GCGTGCATTCATAATAAACTATCTTATGCTCTGCCAGCATTTTTTCCAGATCAGGATACGGAAACGGCAGCAGTGACATATCATCTATTACGGTAATGCCTCCATTCAGGTTCACCTGCTCCCCTTCGCGATACGCAATATGCTGAGGGACAGCGCCACCGCCAGCCAAATACTCCAGCAACTCGCTGAATACCAGCTCACCCTCACCCTGTACGATATAATCTGCCTGCGGAAGCTCCGCAAAAATTCTCTCTGCATCAAATGCTACCTCCGGTCCGCCAACCACAATTGCTGCTTGCGGACGCAGTTTGCGCAGCATACGGATCAGCTTAAATACGAACGGCTTATTCCAGATATGCACCGAAAAGCCGTAGACCTGCGCCGGTACTGCCATTATTCTTTCCAGCACCGCCAGAATGGGGGTATTGATTGTTTCTTCTATTAATGTTACCTCATGCCCCTGCGCTTTAGCATATTCACCGACATAGCGCAGACCTAGACCGGTATGGATATATTTACTGTTAATTGCGCTTAATACTACTTGCATTTCTTTGCTCCTCAAATTTTTAACCACAAATACAGAAAAAGCTCTACAACCGAAGCTGTAGAGCCTAAATTTACTGGTGCCGAAGGCCGGACTCGAACCGGCACGAGCGTAAACCCGCTTGATTTTGAGTCAAGTGCGTCTGCCAATTCCGCCACTTCGGCATAAGTTCCAATCACTCGGAACAATAATAATTATACTCGTTTCTTAAAGCTTTGTCAATAGTCTTATTTAAAAATTCTTATAGGGGCTTACTTACTGCCAAAATACCTTTTAGAACAGACTATCCATCTGCCCTTCATCAGCCACCTCGACACGCGCCAGACTCACGAATTCACCATCATTACCGGCAATATGCTTGCTTTTCAAATAAGAAATATTACTCAGCTTAGATGAAATCAAGTTTAAAACATAAATATTGTCATAACAATTATAAATCGACTCACCACCAAGTCCGGTAAAGGATATTAGCTGGGTATTATTCTTTGCTGCCATCTCCATTAATGGTGTAAGCAGATGCGCAGCATTAGTCTGAGCAAACGGGTTATCCATCATTAATACCTTGCCTTCATTGCGGTCTGCATAAACATCTGCATCATCACGACGCATGTAATACAAAAGGCTCGAAAGAATAACGAATGCTGATAAAAAACCCTCGCCACCGGAATTACGTGCTACCTCACGCCAGGAAATCTGTATTTCTCTCTGCGCTTCAACCTTGAACATCTGCACATGAACATTATTAATACCAACAACAGCATCAAAAAGTTCTTTGGTAGTCAACAGCTTGCCAAGCAGTTCAGCGAGAGGTTCACCTTTGCTTAATTTTGCCAACCCTTTTTCCGCTATTGTATCTACTAAATCTGTAATACTGCGATGATAAATATTAGCGCTTTCTTCCCAGTCAGGAAGCTGCAATTTGAGCATTTTTACATAATGACCACGAATTTGAATGCTTGAATTGCGATCAATATATCCTAATTGCTTGTGAACTTCCTTGAGATAATCCTCTAACTGAGTAATGATTTGTTCTTTTTCCTGCTTAACTATAGCAATATCAACCTGCAGCTTTTCAGATATTCTGACATAGGACTCTAAAACAGCATTAAGCTGCTTTACAAAGATCTGAGCATCGCTAGTAAGCTCCTGCAACATATCTATGCATTTTTTATAAGAATTCTCTTGAAATGCTTCTACGTTACGCAACCTGATAAGAGCCTGCTCCAGCTTTCGTTTCGCCTCATCTCCCTGCACCTGAGCAGTCTTATATTCTTTTCTCAACGATAACGTATAGCTTGACAGCTCTTCTTGTGAAAAATCCTCCAATTTAAAGCTTTCACACCACTCTACATTTGTCGCTCCTTCACTATATTCAGCCAAGCCAACAATATTCTCCCTAATATTCTGCTCCTGTTCTCCCAAGGATTTTTGCAACTTTTCCTTTAGACTGCGCTTATACTGAAGCATATTTTTCTCTTCCGCAAAATTTTTCTCAACAACTTCATCCTTAGGCAAAGGCTCAACAGCATGGCATTTTTCTTCCATCTGTCTGAGAATATTATTTTGCTCCCCCTGCACCTGGGTTAATCCTTTTTCAATATCTATACGCGCATCTCCAAGCTTTTTCTTATCTTGAGTCAGCTGCTTCTGCTTTGCATCCAGCTCCTGCATTTTAGCTTCGCTATAACGTTCATTCACCCAGTCTTTACTTTCAAGTCCAAAACGATTTGCTCTATCTCGCAGCTTTTGTTCAACCTTTTGCACTTTCTTTGCAAGATTTGCTCTATTATCCTCAAGCGCTCTTAGTTCTCCGGAAAGCTTTTCCTGAATACTCTTAAGATGCGCTTTTAATTTATTAACATTCTGCGCAATCTCATCAGCAAAATTTTTTGGCTTAGGCACCTGCTTGTAGCCTGCATATTGAGCCATTTCATCATTCAGATCTTTCATATTACCTGAAAGATCCGCAAGAGATTTTATTTGCCACTCCAACTTATTTTGCAATTTTTCAAGCTTATCGTCCAGACTTTTCTTTGCATTTTCTGCTTTAGACAAAGTATTACTGCATTCATATAGCTGGCTATTATCAAGCAGATATTGTTGATATTTTGCTGTCAGCTGCTGCAATGCCTCCTGATGCAGTTTCAGCTTCTCTATCATCTGGCCTATTTTCGCTAAATCCTGGCTAATATTTTCCTGTGTCAGTAAATTATCAGCTTTTTCTGCCTGACACTGTTCCTCCCGCTTCTGCAGCTTGACAATTGCCTCCTGCAAAGAAAGCAGCTCATCCTTCAGCCTCTCATAGCTTTCTTTGGTAAGGCTCTGGTCCTGCAGCTCGCTATATTTCGCACTGTATAAATCATATTCAGCCTTTCGTTGCTGAAGCTCCTGTTCAATCTTCTGCAGCTTTGCCTTCAATTCAGCCAGCAGACGCTGCAGTTTTTCTTCGTTTAGCAGATTATCGTTAAATAGCATAAAGAAATTCACATCTGCACTTTTAAGGACACCATTATCGACCTTTATCTGTGTAGCTTGCGTTAAGCTTTCGCGTAAAATAATCGGCACCGGGAGTGAAGTATAAATATTTTTTTCAGCCCTTTGCAGGTCTTCTATTTCTTTGCCGGTCATAATCAAAGCATACGGCAGGAACGGATGCTGTTTTACCAGCTCCAGGTTCAATTCCTCACTATTTTTATTGTTTTTCAGCCATTCCATGCCATATACAATATTTATGCCCAAACGCTCCAGCATCTGCACCAGTTCAGTTGACAGCTCCACGGTTTTGCCAGTCTGCAGTCCCTGATACTTTTTCTGTACTGTATCTAATTTATGCAACAGCTTTGTTCTGGCTTCATCCATTTCCAAAAGCTTTTTGGAAAGCTCTTTTTGAATATACTCTTTATCAAAAAGATACTTCTCGTCAAGCTGAAGATATTGCAGTAATGTTTTTCGTTTTGCAAGCTGTTCATCAAGCTGTTTTTTAACCTGAGTACGTTCTACTACGAGCTGCTCTTTACTGCCCCTTTCTTTTGAGCAATTCTGTAAGCTACGCTCCAAGTCACTAAACGCAGTTTTTAGGCCACTTAAATTCTGCTGCTGCTGTTTCTGCCTATCACTAGCTTCCTGCTCATCAGCTACCAGCTTTTCTGCCATAACCTTTAACGCACCGGCCTAATATTCGCCCAGCATATTACGCTGCAAACCAGCAGCGCCAGGTTCCCACTTTTTATTATAGCTTTCCTCAGCATCATCATAAGCCTGCACTAAGCCTTGAAGACGTCCCTGCGTAGTATGCAGCTCATTCAATCTGCTGATTAACTCTGATAGTTCCTGTTTAGCTTGTTTTTGTAAGTCAAGACAAGCCTTCTTGTCACTCTCTTCCTGCTGAAAGCGCTCCTGCATCTTTTGCAGCTCTTGCTCAATATATTCTTTCAGCAAATAGCCAATATATTCGCGCTCCGGTTCAAGGTCCTTATTCTTTTTACGGGAAACAGTAACTCTCTGCTCTACCCTTTGTAATTCCAACAAATCTTCATTTAAGCGCTCCTGCAATTCCGCACAATCCAGAATATGCCGCCGCCTTTCCCATAATTGTGACTGCTCTTCCAGTTGACTGCTTTGCTGTTCATTATCTTCTTTTAGTACGATTAACGCTTCTTTTTTATCTTCTGCATAATAAAAATTACTGGAAAACTCTTCATGCAGCAAATGCACCAATTGTTTACCTAAAGCATCCAATTCAGCATTGCAAACAGCAATTTCCGTTTCATTTTTAGCAGCGAACCGGTTAAGCTCAGCCAGGCACTCATAAATTTTATTCAGCTTAACAGCGACAGTAGCAGAAGAAGCTTCATACTCTTTGCCAAATGTCAAAATAGGTGTCGCCTCCTGCTGAAATGCAATAAGCTTTTCCTGCTGTTGGATTTTATTAGAGTTTTCGTTATAAGTAGTGATATATTTTTCCAGGATATTGCGGAACTCCTGCATCCTGTTGTTGCCTTTATTCAGCTTATTTTCTACAGCATCGAGGAACCATTTTTCTACCAGGCCCTTCTCATCCTTGCATTCAGCAAACAGCTTAGAAAGACCAGACTCCTCTTCGTTGATTTTCTTAATGATATTCTGCCATTCACGATAATCTATACCATATTCAGTAAGCTTGGCAAAATACTGCCTACTTTGCGCAGAGTTATTCATATCATAACAAAAAAACCTGTTTATTCTTTCCTTTTTAAAATCATCAAACATCTTGTGACAAGCATTAAAGCTTTTAATTCTAAGCTCCTTTTTATCACTCTCAACAACAGGCAGATGATTTATATCCTGCTCGCAGGGCTCGGTATACTCGCTGATAAAATTTATCAGCTCCAGTTCCTCGTCATTATCCATATTCTGGCTCTTACGCACCATCATTCCTGTAAGGCAGTAACCGGCGTCATCCTCCAATAACCATTCCACCATGATAAAAGATGGTTTAGATGTAGTAAAATAGCTGGCAAAACTACGCTCATTAAGATTACGGTAACGCTTTTGTACAAATGGTGCCGTTAAAAGTTGCACCAGTACAGACTTACCACCACCATTCTGCAAGGAAATCAACGTGCTTCTGCCATTAAAGTGCAGTGTTTCATCACTGATATGAATGGAATTATGGTTATAATTTACATTAACCAACCTGATAGCATTAATCTTGCTCATTTTCTTCCGCTCCTAAAATTCTCTGCACCCGCTCAAAATTATTCTTATTCAACAGATTCCAATCCATAAAATGATCAAGTTTGCGAGTTGTCTTAATCATTTCATCCTGCTCAATATAATCTATCAAACCCTGCTCCTGCAGAAAATGTAAAATGCTGAACATAAAACCTTCTTTAGTGGTTTTCTGACGATTTCTTTTTTCATCAGAACGCAAGGACTCATAAGCCTCTCGCATAGCAGTAAAGGCCATGCCATTCTGCGCCTGCTCATCCTCAGAATAACGCGCTGCCCCCTCCTTGAGCTTGTCTGTTATGGAATTCTGCAAATCTCCCAATAGAATAAAATCACGCGTCTTAGAGCTGCTGCCCTGCCCGTCATAAAACTCCAACAACAGAACCAGGATAACAAATTGCACCAAATAATAATCCTTATCGGTAGCATTACTGCGGCAAAGCTCCTTCTTCAGCTGTCCTTTGGAATAGCCTAAATAATTATTTTCCTGCCCTGGTATAAGATAAATAATGCCACCATACGTTTCTACATGGCTATCAGCAGCATCTGCTTGCGACTTGACTAACGTCTGCACTTCATCCTGTTCAATATATGCTTTGTGTAGCTCCGGTGCTTTTTCCTCCCGTAGCTCGTGATGCTCCAATAAGTAATAAAATATTTTTTGTGACTGCTTAATTGTTTCAATCTGATAAGCCATATTTTCACTCCCAAACTGCCTTCAGCATGACATCAGAACAACGGATATTTTTCAAAACACCAGTATTTTCATCAAGCTGCTTCAACAAAACCGGATTAGCCTCCGGTAGGCGATGTACTATAAGCTTTTTTACTTTCTGCCATTGCGCACGCTTGTCCAAAATATCCAAAAGCATACTTTGCAGGCGAAAATCCTTCGTCTCTTCCTGAATAAATTCTGCTCGCTCGATGCGCATGCTAGTAATATCAATTTTCTGAACCTTGAGCAGCTCCACCATAATCTCTTTAAATACTGCTATATTGGGAACTAAGCGCTCGCGCTCATCCTGACTAAGCTGCTTTATCAGCTCAGAAAGGCGCAACTGACCTTTGCTAATGGTATACTTCAGAATAACAGTCAGGCTTGCTTCGTACTGCGCCAGCCTTTCCGCCAACAGCTTTCTTTGTTCCGCCTCCCAAGCCTCAGCGTCAAAGCTTTCAGTTGCACCTTCCTCCCACTCAGCTTCCAACAGCCGTACTCTCTGCAGCTCCAGAAAAAGATTCGGATTAACAGCCTTTTCAGGTTCCTTATTAAATAACGGATGTAGAAATATATCTAAATTCTGCAGGCATTCCGGATTCGTTAAAAGCTTCTCATAAAAGTCGGCACGTAAATTAAAGCGCTGTACCAGAGACATTTGCGAAACCTTTTCCAGCTCTGCTGTATATAAGGCCTTAAGGTCAAAATGATTATTTAAGATTTTTTGATATTCATCTATTGCACGACCTAAATAATTATCTATTTCACGCAGATTCCGTAGCTTGGCAACATCATCAGGCGGCAAACTATCTAAGCTGATATTCTGCTTCTCCAAATCCTCTACACGTGCCTGCACAACATCGCGATGTCCCTTGAATTTTTTCTTCGACTGGTCGATAGTCTGCAGATTATCATATAACAGCTCACTATATTCGCTGACACTATACTCCAAAGCATTGCGCCTTATCCTCAGCATAGCAGCCTGAATTTTTTGCAGTTGAATACGCATCAGGTTAAAGATATTTTTTACATCATCCAACGCCTTATCATAGCTTTGCTTCTCCAGATGTAGCTTAAATATCATTTCCTGAATCGTCAGCTTCAGGTTGCTTTCAACCTCCAGTGTCCCCAAAAGCAGATTATAGCCATCATCTGTGAGATAATACGAGGTACGGCGCACATCCTGTTCGTCATAGATAATGCGATTATTGACGTAGCTGATGTGCAACTCCTTCATCTCTTGCTGCTCATAATCATAACCACCAAAGTACATTGGCCTTCCTTCGTTAGACAGCACCACATTAACAATGAACTTAGCCAAATCACTGCATTCATCATAACTCATGGACTTTTTATAATACTTTTCGTTAAGAATATCCAAAAAAACAGTAATATTATCAATAGTACAGCTTTCTTCCTTCAGTGACTGCTCCATAATATAAAGCATAACAGAAAAAATAACATTCAGTTGCTCGTCCAGAGTGTTAAAACCACGTTCCTTCCAGATATACTTCTGACTGCTATTATCATAAAGCAGAGCATATAAGCCTACGCATTTCATGCGTCTTGTAAAATCCTTCAAAAAATCGTACTGCATAATCAACCTCAAAAATCACTTATCGTCAAAATCTCCTGCGGGATATACAAATCCTTCTGCAAAATACTTTGCATTTGCGATTGCGCATTTACGGGAAAATAACGGAAGAATCCTCCCTGCAGATTTCGGTTCTGGTCTTTTTTCGTGGACGGCAGTTGCTTGTAATTGCCTGCCTTCGCCAGCATCGCCAGATACGCAGGAATAAACGGTTTAATCTCCCCCTGCTCAGCAAAGCCTTCTGCCAGCGTTTCATAAATGCCTATGCCTTCGTAATCCAAATCTCCAAAGTACAACAGCTCATTTCCGTCTGCCAGCATATATGGTTCCGCGCTGGCGTTAAACTCCTGAAAGTAGCTGACAACTCTTTTACCGGCGCCGTAAATAATAGTACTTATATTTTCTCCCAAAAGCTGGCTGTTTCCTGCCAGCAGATGCTTTCTCATGCTAAAAAAGGTGTCTTTATTTTCTATAATCAACAGCTTTTGCGGTACTGCGCGTGTTGAGGCAAAATAAGCAAAGGGCTCAGCAGTACTGTAGCAGTTGAGTTGGGCAAGATCCAGACTGCAGTGACTCAATATTTTTTTGCCTTCTCCCTGAAGCAAAAACTTTTCTTTTTGCCAGATCTGGAAGCTACGCTCGTTATAAGAAACCTGCTTCGTAAGTAAAGTCGCACTGTTCTGCAAGAAACTGCTCAACATCAAAACGTCCTTACGTTCTTTATCATAGGTTTTGAGATTATGCTGATAATATGTTATATCAATTTGTGGATTCAGCTTATACAAAAGCTCCTGCTTCAAATCTGAATAATCCTGCTCTTCTTCCAGCTCCCAATATTCCCGATACAATGCTGGCTTCTTGCCATTTTTTTTCGACGCAAGCACAGGCTTTATCCGCCCACTATCTACAAGCTCCATGATATAAGCATACTTCTCACTATATTCTGCATTAATCTTACTGCCTAAAACTTCTTCCAATGTCCTGCGCTTTTTCATTTTACACCTCAAACAAAAAACTCCTAAAGCAGTTAAAACTATAAACTATCTGCTTTAGGAGTATTATACCATATTTTTATCTTACTTTAATTTACTTTCCCAACAGCGCCTTCAGCTCCTTGAGCTTAGCAGCAAACCTCTGCAGCGTTACCGTTACAGGCTGCGGCGTATTCAAATCCACGCCGGCGTTCTTCAGGATGTTCAGCGAATAATCGCTGCCGCCCGCATGCAGGAAGCCCAGATATTTTTCCACCGCTCCCGCTTCGCCGCTTAAAATAGCGCTAGCAAAGGCGGTCGCTGCGCTGTAGCCTGTTGCGTACTTGTACACATAAAACGGTGTGTAAAAGTGCGGTATACGTGACCATTCGCTTGCCAGTTCCTTGTCCACAGTTAGCGCCGGGCCATAGTAATCCCTGTTGCTCTGCAGCCAGTATTCCTCCAGCTTTTCGGCCTGCAGGGAACGGCCTGCAGTGATTTCGCCGTGAATATATCTTTCGAATTCAGCAAACTGCACCTGTCTGTAAACCGTTGTGCGTACTGCCTCCAAAAACTGGTTCAAAAGATAAATTTTCTGCTCCGCCGTAGCATGCTTCAAGGTATGCTCTAGCAATAGGTTTTCGTTCGTTGTGGACGCAACCTCAGCGCAGAAAATCGTATATTCCGAATCAACGTAGCTTTGTGCCTGACTGCTGAAATAGCTGTGCATAGCATGGCCCATTTCATGCGCAATGGTAGAAATGCTGTTGTAACGCGGCTGATAATTGAGCAGTACAAAGGGATGTACGCCGTACACGCCCCAGGAATATGCACCGGAGCGCTTGCCCTTGTTTTCGTAAACGTCAATCCAGCCTTCGGTCATGCCTTTGTGGAGTGCCGTCAGATATTCCTTGCCTAACGGTGCCAGTGCCTCCTCAACCTTGGCGCAGGCCTCCGGAAAGCTGCAGGCAAAGCTGTCGCCTGCGGTGGAAATAGGCATATACATGTCATAGTAATGGAATTCATCTACGCCCAATACGTCCTTCTTCAATTGGATGTATTCATGCAGCGGTGCAAAATTATCATGCACGGTATCAATCAGTCCGTCGTAAAGACTGGACGGAATATTATCCTCCGCCAGTACTGCTTCCAGTGTATTCTTGTAGTTATGCACGGTAGCATAGAAATAACTGGTACGCGCAGAGCCTGTGAGCGTTGCTGCCAGAGTATTGCGGTATTGATGATAGGTATTCATCAGGGCAGTAAAGGAATTTTTGCGCAGTACACGGTCAGGAGAGGTCATATTCAGCAGATAGCAGCCTTCGCTGACATTTGCCTTATTACCCTGGCCATCGGTAATCTCCGGGAACTGCATATCGGCACTCACAAGTGCGTGGAAGGCCGCTGCTGCAGTACCTGTTGCCAAATGGCTTTGCGCAAAAACAGCCTCTTTATCTGCGGACAAAACATGGTCTGATAAACGAACCATATTTTCAATATAAAAACGGTATTCTGCCAATGCAGGCTCTTCGTCCAGCATCTGCAGCAGCTTTTCTTTGCCTAAAGCCAGCATTTCCGGCTCTACAAAGGCGTTAGCGTTACTGAAGGCTGCTGCCATGCCTTCGGCCTCGCCTGCGAGCGCCTGCAGCTTCTGGTCGGTATTATCCGCATCCTGCTGCAAGCGTGCGTAAGCATAAATCTTATCCAGAAGCTTTGCCAGCTCCTCCTGCAGCTTTAAGGCTGCACACACTGCGGCTGCAGTATTCAGTTGGCCCTGCATAGCCTGCAGCTGCGGCAGCTTGCTTTTATATTCTTCGCAGGCCGCCTGCCAATCATTTTCACTGGCATATATATCACTTACCTGCCATTTGCAGGCTGCCGGAATCTGCTCTCTGGCAACATTGCTGCCATGAAGCGGAGTAGTATTTTTTTCTTCTGTCATTATCAATCAGCTCCTTATTAAAGCTGGCAGTACAAGCGCTGCCGTAAAATTTTGTCATAACAGGATATGCAGGTATCCTATAACTTCATGTATCAATTGCCTGCGCTGATAAATTGCCCAGGCACTCACCTCTTTATTATAAATAACTACCGCCTGCTTGACAAGCTAAGGCACGAAAAAAGAGGCCGCCTTCTCAGCAGCCTCAAATAACTATTGTGATTGATTTTTTCAAATTACCTTTGCAGCGTAAAGAGCGCACAGGGTTTTGGCATCGTACAGCTCGCCGTCAGCGACCATGCGACGCAGCTCTGCGGGAGTAAAGGCCTGCACGCCGATGAATTCGTCCTCATCGGTGTGCTGGGCAAACTTTTGCAATCCCCAGGCCTTATATAAATGGATAATCTCATCGGAAAATCCTGGCGTAGTCGCAATGCTGATCAGCTTCTCCCAATGCTCTGCGTCATAGCCTGTTTCCTCGCTCAGCTCACGCTTCGCGCATTCCAATGTATCCTCCTCCGGACCATGGTCCAGCTTGCCTGCCGGAATCTCCCACAGCAGCGTAGCAAGCGGATAACGGCACTGCTTTACCAGCACCACGCTTCCGTCAGCCAGCACTGGTACAATCGCCACTGCGCCCGGATGACGGATATATTCACGCGTTGTATCATTACCGTTCGGCAGCGTCACATGGTCACGCTGCACCTTCAGCAGGCGGCCGCTAAAGACCTCCTCATTGCTTCCAAGTACATATATTTCATCTAAAGCCGCCTCATGAAATTTTTTCAGCATTATCTTACCTCATTTCTCCTGCAGTTGCTTCAAGCTGCTTTTTATCTGCTCCGCACCCTGCAGCAGCTCGGTAGCACTTTCAAAGGCTGCCCTGCTGGCAGTTGCGCCTGCCGTCATGCGCACCAGCTCCTGCAGACGTCCGTTATAATCAAGCGTTGTCAGCTGCGTTACTGTGCGTCCGTCAGCACTTTGCTTTTCGATATGGATGTGATTATCCGCAAAGGCAGCAATCTGCGGCAGATGCGTAATACACAGCACCTGACCGACACTGGAAATAGCAGCAATTTTTTCCGCCATCTTCTGCGCCGTAACGCCACCGACACCGGTATCAATCTCGTCGAATACCATCGTAGCAACATCGCCGCTGTTCATCAGCACCGTCTTTACCGCCAACGCAATACGGCTCAGCTCGCCGCCGCTCGCAACCTTTTCCAGGTCATTCAGCGGTTCGCCCATATTCGCACTGAAAATAAATTTCAGCTCATCACGGCCAAGCGGCATAAACTTATCCAACTGACCGCATTTTATATGCAGCACACCGTTAGGCATTGCCAAATCGCGGATATGCTGCGTAATGCGCTGCGCCAACGCCTGTGCGCTAGCCTCGCGCAGCTGCGTCAGCACTGCGGCAGCACGTCCCAAACGCACAACAGCCTCCGCTACTGCCTTTTGTGCCTGCTCTAAGAGCTTTGCAATCTGCTGCAGCTGCTCCAGCTTTTCCTGCGTCTGCTGCAGATATTCCAATGCCGACTGCGTACTGCCACCGTACTTCTTCTGCAGGCGGTAAATAATATCAAGACGCTGCTGCACCTGTGCCGCACGCTCACCGTTAAACTCACTGCCTGCCATATATTCGCTCAGCTCCGTGCGGCAATCGTCCAAGCTGATCCAAGCGCTGTCGGCACACTCTGCAAGCGATGCCAGACGGCTGTCGTAACGCGCCGCATACTGCAGCTGGTCGCGCACTCGCGCCAGACGCGAAAGAATCGCGTCCTCCTCATCAAGCTGCTGATATGAGCTGTCAACAGCCTTCATAATGCGCTCACTGTTCTGCAGCAAACGTGCCTCCGCCTCCAGGCCATCTTCCTCGCCAGGCTTCAAGGCAGCGTCTGAAATCTCCTTAATTTCCCAAGCGTAACGGTCCAGCAGTAAATCCTGTTGCTCATTTTCCTGCTCCAGTTTGCTCAAATGCTTTACCGCAGCAGTATACTCGCTGTAAAGTTGCTTATACTCCTGCAGTGCCTGCGCCAGCTTGGGGCCGCCAAAGGCATCCGTCAGATGCAGCGGCGCATCCGGCTTCAGCAAGGCCTGGTTTTCATGTTGACCGTGAATATCCACTAAACGCGCACCGATAGCCTTCAGCACAGCCAAAGGCACCTGCACGCCATTGATAAAAGCGCGGCTCTTGCCCGCAGCACTTATCTGACGCTTCAGAAATAAATCCTCCTCCGGCTCCAGACCGTGCTCCGCCAACAGCACTTTAATTTCCTGCTGACCGCTCACGTCAAAAACAGCCTGCACCCACAGTCCGTCAGTACCGCTACGCACGTAATCGGCAGATGAGCGTCCGCCCAGCACCATACCGAAGGCATCTATCAGAATAGATTTGCCGGCACCGGTTTCGCCTGTAAAAACATTGAAGCCGGGGGTAAAATCAGCATGCGCGTCCTCTAACAGTGCAAAATTGTGAACATGCAATGATTGCAGCATAATCCCTTGCCTCGCTTATCTGTAATCCTTGAAGCGTTCCAGCAGAGTGATTACAGCTTCTTTATTTGGCAGAGCAATGAAAACGGTGTCATCACCGGCAATAGAGCCAAGAATTTCCGGCCATTTCATATAGTCTACGGCAAAGGCAACAGCCTGCGCTGTGCCCGGCAGCGTGCGGATTACCACCATGCTGTCGGAAGCACGTACACTTACGATAGAATCGTTGAAGGTACGCTCCAGACGCTCCATAGTCAGCATCGAGCTGTGCTCCTTCGGATAAGCATAGTGATAATGTCCGTTGGCATCCGGCACCTTGACCAGCATCAGTTCCTTGATATCACGCGAAACCGTAGCCTGCGTAACATCAATGCCCTGATGACGTAAAGCGGAAGCCAAATCCTCCTGCGTTTCAATTTTATTGTTGTCAATAATCTCTTTAATTTTAGCGTGTCTGGTCATTTTCATAGTCAATCACCTCTAAAAGCAAAATATTTCTATGTCGTACTTTCCTATAATCATGATACTTCTATAAAGGTTATGATTTATAGTAATGCCTTACGTATTTATTTATGGATGACGTATACGGTGCCTTATCATGCGCCGCTACGCCCTGTACATCTATCCTTCGTTTACGTCACGGCACACGAGAAGGTACCGGAGACGAAGAAGGGCGACGATGGCGTACTACTGCTACGTCGAGGAGCCCTGATGAAGTATACGGTGCCTTCTCGTGCGCCGCCTATAAATTGCGCATTAATTTTTGTTGCCAAGTCTGATAATAATCGCGTCGCGTAAGTCTTACAAACTTCATCTCATAAGGCGATTTGGCGATATGCACACTGGTATCGTTAGGCACCTCGATAACATTTTCGCCGTCCGCCGAAAGCAGCATTTCCTCACTGCCGGGAATCGGCCTGAGCTCTATTGTTTCCGACATAGGAATAACAAGCGCTCTGTTTGTCAGCGAATGTGCGCAGACAGGAGTAATGACGCTGACATCAAGCTCCGGCATAACAAGCGGTCCGCCTGCTGAGAGAGAATATGCCGTAGAACCGGTTGCCGTTGCGATAATCAGACCATCTGCCGCATATTTACCGGATAAACGTCCGTTAATAAAAAGCATCATATGCGCCAGCTTGCTGAACATGCCCTTAGCCAGAACTAAATCGTTGAGCGCATGCGCCGTAGCAAGCAGCTTATCGCCGCAGATAACTCTGGCCTGCAGCAGACTGCGGCTTTCCAGCGTATAGTTGCCCTGTGCCAGACGGCTGATAGCCTTATACATACCCTGCAAATCAATCTCTGCCAAAAATCCCAGCTTTCCGAAATTGATACCGAAGGCAGGCACATCGAGCGGTGCAAGGTGGCGCGCCATCTGTAGCAGTGTACCGTCACCGCCGAGGCTGACACCATAGTCCAGCGTTTTCAGCGTCTGCGGCTCACTTTTATTGTAGCTGCTTACGCCATACTGCTGCGCCACATCCACAGGCAACACCGGTTCAAGTCCCCAGTCCTTGCAGAGCTGAATAAATTCCGGCAGAGCAATGCAGACGTTTTCTTTACCAAGGTTGGGGAAAATCCCTAAACGTTTCTTTTGCATCTCATGCCTCTGTCTTTTCTGCTTTCTTATCTAAGTCGCCATGACTGCGGCCTACAAGCTGTGCTACCTGCTCGCTGCTTACGGCATCGTCGTCACCCAGCGTCAGGTGCAGCAAATATTCAATATTGCCCTCCGGTCCCTTGATAGGAGAAAAATCCAATCCGGCAATGCCGAAGCCTTCACCCTTGGCTAAGCTGATGACGTTATTGATAACCTGCTCGTGCACGGTAGCATCACGCACAACGCCCTTCTTGCCGACATTTTCCTTGCCTGCTTCAAACTGCGGCTTGATTAAAGCCACTACAAAGCCTTCGGGCTTGAGGATTTTGTGTACCGCCGGCAAAATTTTATCCAGCGAAATAAAGGCTACGTCGATAGTTGCAGCATCCACCTGCTCTGGCAGGCTGTCTGCTTCCAGATAACGCACGTTGGTGCGCTCCATGTTCACTACACGCTCATCGTTGCGCAGCTTCCACGCCAGCTGACCGTAGCCTACGTCAATCGCATACACCTTTGCCGCACCGTTCTGCAGCGCGCAGTCGGTAAAGCCGCCGGTAGAAGCACCGATATCGGCAACAACCTTGCCTTCTACGCTGATGGGGAAAATCTGCAAAGCCTTCTCCAGCTTCAGACCGCCGCGGCTTACATAGGGTAGCTTGTTACCCAGCAGACGGATAGTAACCTCCGGTGCC
>ULVI01051459.1_pt1 | contig 15427 bp, 14 predicted proteins | sample 1959331 | NCBI WGS metagenome assembly ULVI01 (sample SAMEA4835782, study PRJEB28245) | human gut metagenome | biome: gut microbiome; material: fecal sample | place: Denmark | collected 2008 | reverse complement strand
CGTCGGGAACGCACTCCTTCTTTATGATAAAGCTGCGTACTGGTCAAAAAGCTCTGCAAATTCTTCTAAACGGTCGCGCAGGTCATCGCCCGCCGCGGTGCGAAAGTAGAGCACCTCTCCCCCGCGGCGCAGAATGAGAAACTGCGTATCTCCGGAGGTATTTTCCGCGTAGTACGCCTCGTCAAAGCTGTCGAGCGAAAACGTCTGCGCATCGCTTCCCATGAAGTAGTCGCGCAGCTCATGCGTCAGCGGAACGGCCAGCACAGAAATGCGCGGGACGTAGAAGTCAAGCTCCGTGCTGTACTGCATCCAAGTGTCGATCGTTCCCGCATACGGCGTTTCGCCGACAGAGTACACGTGCCCGCCGAGCACCGTCGAGAGATCGCGCACACCATACCAGTCCGATCCCCTTTCGCCGCCGAGCATCTCGGTCCCGATATACGGCAGCGGCGGCTCGTCATAGCTGTCGCCGTAGGCCGTATCGTTCACTCGCCAGAAAATCAGCGCGAGCGCCAATACACCGGCAATGATCGTAAGCGCGCGGTCCGCTTTCGCCCAGCGGTTGCGCGGCATCTTCTCCACGCGCTCGCACGCCTCCATCGCGCGCTTGAGCGTCCACATCTCGTTTCTCTCCTTTGCCTCGCTCAGGATACCGAGGATACTGCCTAAGATAATGGACACAAACTGAATGACCTCGCTCTTTTCCATCGTGAGGAACGACATCACCGGGAGACTCAAGGCACTAAAAAGGAAATAGACGAGCCAGATGTCCACCACCAGGAAGATCATCGGCAGGAAATAGCTGCGGCGCAGCTTTTTGCGCAGCGTGCGTTAGCCGTAGCTATCCGTGCAGGGGCGCGGCGAGGGCGCACGCGCACTCATACCTCCGCGCCAGATATAAAAGATGCCGTCCTTCGTCCGGCAGACATAGTCCCAGCCCATCTGGGCGCGTGTTTCGCGCGTCCGCTTGTCGGGGTCGGCATCGTCCAGCGCAGGTTCGAGGTGATAGCGGCATTCGCACGGCTCACCGATCACAAATTCATCTCCGCGTAGGAGCAGCTTACCCTCCGCCGCACGCTCGGAAAGCCACTGCTCGATGCCGCGCGGATCGTAGGCGCTGACCTTGAAGCGAATGTTCCGGGTCTTGGGCTCGTCAGCTTCAGCCGCGGTCTCGCTCTTCTCCGGGAGCTCCGTTGCTTCGCGCAGGTTCTCGTTCATTTGCGTCCACTCCCCTCTTTTCTTCTATGCAGAGTATAGAGGAGCGCGCGGGTTTTTTCAAGCAAGTTCAGCGAGCATTGGGAAAAAGTGCGCGCAAGTTTAGTGTTACATCGCAAAAAGGCAGGAAGTTCCTGCCTTTTTGCGCTTCACAGCAGGATTGGCTGAAGCTGTCTCCCCGCCATCGCCGCCTCGAGCGTCGGCATGATCTTGCGGAAATCCGCAATGAGCGATGTGGGCTTTTCCACAGCATTATCCTGCCCGAAGGGGACAAAATAGTAGTTTTTTCGGTTCAGGAGCGTGGCGATGTTCCCTGCGCTTGCGGAAAGCCCATCGTTCGTCGCCAGCGCGAGCACGACGGGCTTGCCGTTTCGCAGGTGTCCCTTCGCCGCCATCGTTACCGGCCCGTCCGTGATGCCGTAGGCGAGCTTAGCAAGCGTATTGCCCGTGCAGGGCGCGATGACGAGCGCCTCCATCGCCCCCTGTGGGCCGAGAGGCTCCGCCTCCACGATATTCCGCACGGCACGGCGCCCCGCGACAGCCTCCACGCGCGTCACAAAGTCCTCCGCCGTGCCGAAACGCGTCGAATACTTCGCCGCGTTTTCCGACAGAATCGGCACGATCTCGTGCTCGCGCGCGACGTCCTCGTAAATTTTCAGCAGCCCGGGGTGGTTGCAGAACGAGCCGCAAAAAGCAAATCCGATTTTCATGTATCCTCCTCCATGAGTCGCGTCAGCGTTTTTTGAATGGCACGCGCCGCTGTCTCCGGCGCAACGCGCCCCGGCAGTCCCGGCGCGCGCAGATAGGAAAGGCGCAGTCTTTCCACCGCGTCCATGTCAAAGCCGCTCGCACCCGCAAGCTCGATGAGCAGGCAGTCTCTCGGAAGCTCTGAGAGCAGCGCCTCGTCCAGCACCTGATGCGGCACGGTGTTGAACACCACGCGGAATACCCCCAGCGTACCAGAAAGCCGGTTTGTGTGCAGCGGCGCATAGCCGAAGGCGTCGATCCACGCAAGGTCGGAACGCTTGCGCGCACTGACGCTCACCTTCGCCCCCAGCGCGTGCAGGTCGTGCGCAAGCACCTTTCCGATGCGGCCAAAGCCCACGACAAGGCAGGGCGTACCATGCAGTGTGACGCTTGTATGCTTCATCGCCGTTTCGATCGCGCCCTCCGCCGTTGGGACGGCGTTGCGCACGCTCAGTTCCTCTACGGCAAAATAGTCCGTGATGTGCAGCCCCAGCGCGTCCGCAAGCGTCATCGCCTCCCCGCTCACGTTTCCGGCAAAGATTCGATGCTCCGGCCGCAGTGCGCGAAAAAGGCGCTCGGTCGTCAGCTCCGTGCCGCTTAGGTATCCGTTTTTCTCCATCGGCAGCGGCAGGACAATGACCTGCGCCTTCAGCGCATCGCACAGCGCCTGTGGGTTCGGCGCTCCGGAAAGCTCCCACGAGCAGACCTCGTACCCATCCGCCGCCATCATCTGCGCGAGCAGGCGCATCCGCTGATCGCCGCCCAGGAATGCTATCGTCTGATCCATCTCATTCCCCCTTTTCCATAAAGGGTATGCGCGATGCGGCCGGAAGTTTCCTCTCTGTGTGTCGTCCGTGCATTTGCGCCTGCACCCGTGAGGCGCAAAAAAGGAGCCGTTTCCGATTTGGAAACGGCTCCCCGCTCTGTTTAGTTTTCCTCCGGCAGCAGGATACGAATGGTCGTCCCCTTGCCCTCCTCGCTTTGAAGCTCCACCGTGCCGCGGTGATACTGCACGGCGTGCTTGACGATGGAAAGGCCGAGTCCCGTACCGCCGCTTGCCTTCGAGTGGCTCTTGTCCACACGGTAAAAGCGCTCGAAAATGCGCTCCTGATGCTCCGGTGCAATGCCGATGCCCGTGTCGGAGACGGAGACGACCGCCTTGCCGTCCTGTTCGCCGACGGTCATCTTCACGCTGCCGCCCTCAACATTATATTTGATGGCGTTGTCGCAGAGGTTGTAGATAACCTCATACAAAAGCCGCCGTACTCCGTCAAGGCAGATCGTCTTTCCCTCGACGGTGACAGAGACGTTCTTTTCCGCCGCCGCGGTTTTGAGATCGTCCGCCGCCTCCTGCGTCAGCTGTAACAGATCGACCGTTTCGCGCGGCATGACATCGCCCTCGTCGAGCTGCGACAGGCGAATGATATCACCGATGAGCGTGACAAGGCGCTGCGCCTCCTTGCGGATATGCCCGATAAAGCGGGGAACGTCCTCCTGCTTCACCATACCGTTTTCCAGCAGTTCCGCGCTGCCGATGATGCCCTGAAGCGGGGTTTTGAGCTCGTGGGAAACATTCGCCGTAAATTCCCGGCGCGTCTGCTCCGCCGTTTCGCGTTCGGTAATGTCAAACGCCAGCAGCACCGCGCCCACCGCCGCGCCGATGCGGCTGACGTCGAACTGCCAGATCCTGCCGCCACGCTCCACACGCGCTTCACTGTGGCCTTCCTCCATGGCGTCCTGAATGGCAAGACTCACATCATGGCTGCGGTCGATGGTCAAAAAGTCCTGCCCGATGCAGCTTGCATCTGCGCCAAAAAGCTTTTCCGCTGCGGGGTTGATGCTCAGCACGCGCTCCTTCTCATCAAGCAGCACAAGGCCCTCGCGCATGCTGCCGGTGATCTGCGAGAATTCCGTCTGCTGGCGCTGCAGCTCGTCCATCTGCTCGTCGATCTGCCGGTGCTGGCGGTTGATGCGCCCGAGCAGCGGAGCAAGCTCCTCGTAGGCGTCGTTTTCAAGCGGGTGCTCAAGGTCAAGCTCATTGAGCGGTCTCACAATACGGCGCGAGAGACTTTTCGCCAGAACGCCGGAGAGGATCAGCGCCACGATCAGCACCACAAGAATGGGCTGTATCATGCCGACAAGCAATACGCCCGCTGTCGCGCGGCTGATGGAAATGCGCAGCACGCTCCCATCTGAGAGCTTTTGCGCGCTGTACATCGTTTTTTGCAGCAGCGTGGAGGAATAGCGCGAGCTTTCGCCCTCGCCGTATTCGAACGCACGCTTCACCTCTTCGCGGTCGGCGTGATTCTCAAGGCTCTCCGCATCGGTCTCCGTGTCGAAGATCACCGCGCCGTCCGGCGCGATCCATGTCAGGCGATAGTGTCCGGAGGAGAGCTTTTCGAGATAGTCCGTCCCGTTTGCCTCCACAGCGGCAGCAGCAAGCGCCAGCTCATCATGCAGCTGCTTTTTTTCGACGCTGCCGAAATATTCGTACAGGCAGCCCATGATGACAAGCAAGCTCGCCAGCAGCACCGTTCCGGCCACCGCCAGAATGGAACGGAAGATTTTTTTGGTCATGCCTTTCCCTCCATGCGGTAGCCCACGCCGCGCACGGTCTCGATCTTTTCACCGTAAGTGCCGAGCTTCTGCCGCAGCGTACGAATGTGCATATCCACCGTGCGCGTCTCGCCGCAGTAGTCGATCCCCCACACATCGGCCATCAGCTGGTCGCGCGAAAACGCCGTACCGGGATGCGAGAGGAACAGCCGCAGCAGTTCGAACTCCTTATAAGTCAGCGTGATGTTTTCGCCGTCCGCCGTGACGGTGCGGCTCTCCTCGTCCAGAACAAGTCCACCCAGGCGACGCTGCTGTGGCACGCTCCTGGCCCCGCAGCGCCGCAGCACCGCCTTGACGCAGGAGACCAGCTCCATCACGCCGAACGGCTTGACAAGGTAGTAGTCCGCGCCCAGATCAAGGCCGCGGATCTTGTCGTACTCCGCGCCCTTGGCCGTCGCCATGACGACCGGGATATCGGAAAGCCCACTGTCCGCGCGCATGCGGCGCAGCAGTTCCATTCCGTCGATGCCGGGAAGCATCACGTCCAGCACGACCAGTTCCGGTCTTTCCGTGCGCAGCGCCTCCCAGAACGACGTGCCGTCTTCAAAGCCTCTTGCTTCAAGGCCGGTCGATTGCAGGGCATATACCTCAATATCGCGAATGCTGGCGTCATCTTCCACGCACCAGATCATCGTTCACCCCTCCTTATGCTCTCCTGTCACAGAGAAAATGACCCACTCGGCAATATTCACCGCATGGTCGCCGATGCGCTCAAAGTACTTGGCGATCATCAAAAGGTCGAGCGCAAATTCACCGTCGGTGGGATCCTGCGCAATGCGCTCGATAAGTCCCTTCTTCACGCGGGTGAAATAATCGTCCACCGCATCATCTTCGGCGATGACCTGCTCGGCAAGCGCCGTATTCTGCCGGACGTAGGCGTCCACGCTTTCCGTTACCATTTTAATGGTGGAGCGCGCCATTTCCCGCAGCAGCGCGCTGTTTTCCGCACCGCGCCCGCCGAGGAAGGTGACAATCTCTGCGATATCCTCAGCCTGATCGCCGATGCGCTCCATATCCGTGATCATCTTGAGTGCCGCCGAGATCTGGCGCAGATCCTTTGCAACAGGCTGCTGCTGCAAAAGGAGCTTTAAGCACAGCGATTCGATCTCGCGCTCCTTGCGGTCGATCTCCTCATCGAGCGGCGCAACGCGCGCAGCCAGTTCCGTGCTCCCTTCAGTGAGTGATTGCGCCGAAAGCGCGATGACCTCCTCGCACAGCGCGCCCATTTCAATCAGCTCGCGGTTGAGCAGCGCAAGCTGTTCATCAAACCGGCTTCTCATCAGCCAAACCTCCCCGTGATGTAGTCTTCCGTCCGCTTGTCCTGCGGCTGGGAGAAGAGCTTTTCCGTCTCGCCGTACTCCACAAGCTCGCCGAGCAGGAAAAACGCCGTGTGATCGGAAATACGCACCGCCTGCTGCATATTGTGCGTAACGATGACGATGGTATAACGATCCTTGAGCTCCATGGCGAGTTCCTCGATCTTCGAAGTCGAAATGGGATCGAGCGCGCTCGTCGGCTCGTCCATCAGCAGCACCTCCGGCTCGACCGCAAGCGCGCGGGCGATGCACAGCCTCTGCTGCTGGCCGCCGGAAAGACCCAGCGCATTCTTTTTAAGGCGGTCTTTGACCTCGTCCCAGATGGCCGCCCCGCGCAGCGACTGCTCCACGATCTCATCGAGCTTGGCTCTGCTCTTCACGCCGTGCGTGCGCGGGCCGTAGGCGATGTTGTCGTAAATACTCATGGGGAAGGGGTTGGGCTTTTGAAAGACCATTCCCACCTGACGGCGCAGCTCGCTCACATCGACGGACGGTTCAAAAATATCCTCACCCTTATATTTGATGCTTCCCGTGATCTTCACATCGGAGATCAGGTCGTTCATGCGGTCAAGCGTTTTGAGAAACGTCGATTTGCCGCAGCCGCTCGGGCCGATGAGCGCCGTGATGCTCTTTTCGGGAATTTCGATATTGATATCCTTGAGTGCCTGATGGCTCCCGTACCACAGGCACAGATCCTGCACAGAAAGGATACTGTTCATCGTTCTCTTTCCTCTTTCAATACGTCTTCAAAGGCGAGACTGTACCAATGTGCCTCGCCGCGTTTTACTGTTTTCTGCACGCAGTCGTCGCAGAATTTTGCTGCATCTTCGAGTGCGCGCGGCATCGTTTTGCCATTCATCAGTGCGCCGCAGAGGGCAGAGGCGAACACATCGCCCGTGCTGTGCAGCGTCTGCGGAATGCAGGGTCTGAAAATTTCCGTATATTCCCCGTCCAGACGCGCACAGTAGCCGATCTCCTCGCCGCGGCGAACACCGGTGATGATAACATTCTCCACGGGGAGCTTTTCAAGCAGTTCATTCACGTCCGTGTCCATCGAGCAGCCTGCAAGGAGCGCCGCCTCCGTGTGGTTGGGCGTGATGAGCCGGGCCGCCTTGCAGAGCGTGCGCATCGCCTGCACGTATTCCTCCGAAAAGCAGCCGTAGAGCGCGCCGTTGTCGCCCAGCACCGGGTCGACAACGATCAAGGTGTCCTCGCCGCCAAAATCGCGCAGAAAGCTTTCCGCAAATCGAATCTGCTCCGCCGAGGCGAAAAAGCCGGTGCAGATGCCGTCGAATTTGACGTCGAGTTTCTTCCAGTGTGCGGCAAAGGCCTTCATCTCGTCCGTCATGTCCCGCATGACGTAATCGCCGAAGCCGCTTGCCGTATGTGTGGATAAAATCACCGTCGGCAGCGGAACGGTCTCCACCCCGCAGGCAGAGAGAATGGGCATGGCAACGCTCAGCGAGCACTTGCCGAAGCACGACAGATCGTTTAACAGCGCCATGCGCTTCATACCGCTTCCGTTGACGGGTCGAATCATTGTTGTTTCCTCCTGAAATAGCTGCCGACGAGTGCCGCGGCCAGATTAATGAGCATGGTCAGCAGCATCAAGATGGCTGCGATGGCGAACACCAGTCCCGTATCGCTCGACTCCTTGGCGTAAAAATAAAGTGCCACGGTGAGCGTCGCACCCGCGTTGTGCAGCCCCTCCCAGAAGCCATAAAGCATGTGCGCAGAGCCCGCCGTAAAGAGCAGCGCCGCCGATTCGCCGAGAATGCGGCCGACCGACAGAATACAGCCGGTCACAACGCCGTCCACGCAGCTTGGCAGCACCACCGTGCGAATGGTGCGCCATTTGCCCGCTCCAAGGCCGAAGGCGCCCTCGCGGTAGCTCTGCGGCACGGTTTTGAGACTCTCCTGCGTGGTGCGCATGATGGTCGGCAGGTTCATGATCGTAAGCGTCAGCGCACCGGCAAGAAGCGACGTGCCGTTTTTGCAGAAGATCAGCATACCGACCAGGCCGTAGATGATCGAGGGGATACCCGAAAGCGTTTCCGACGCATATTCGATGGCGGAGACAAGCTTTTTATTCGCGGCGTATTCGTTCAAATAGATCGCCGCGCCCACGCCGAGCGGCAGCACGATCAAAAGCGTTGCAATGACGATATAAAGCGTGCTCAGAATGTCCGGCAGGATGCCGACGCGGTTTGCAAGATAGCTTGGCGCGGTGGAGAGCATCTCCCATGTGATGTTTGGAATACCATTGCCCAATATATATCCAATCATAAACAGAACGAGCGCACAAGTCAATACTGCCGCGGCTCCCATGAGCGCATGCATCAGGATAATATAGGCCCTGCGGCGGGCCGAAGCACGGGCTTTGAGCATTCAGTCTCCCTCCTTGTTGCGCTTTAAGAAGAAATTCAACGCCGCATTGATAAGCATGATGAAAAGATACAGCACAAGCGCGATGGAAAAGAGCGCCTGACGCTGCAAGCCGGAGGAATAAGACATCTCGCTTGCAACGGCCGTTGTGAGAAATCGGACGCTTTCAAAAAGCGAGGGCATGTTCGGCGCGTTGCCAGAGACCATCATCACCGCCATCGCTTCGCCGATGGCGCGGCCGACGCCGAGCACGACCGCCGCGGCGATACCGCTTTTCGCCGCCGGAACGGAGACGCGAAAATAGGTCTCGATCGGCGTTGCGCCCAGTGCGAGCGAGGCGTCCTCGTACTCCTTCGGCACCGCGTCGAGCGCCGTGACGCTCACCTTGATGATCGACGGCAGGATCATCACCGCCAGCACGAGGATCGCCGCAAGCAGGCTCGCGCCATCTGGCAGATGAAAGGTCTTGCGAATGGCGGGCACCAGCACCAGCATGCCGACCAGACCGTAAACCACCGACGGGATCCCCGCGAGCAGGCTCACCGCGCTGTTGAGCGCACGCTTCACGCCCTTGGGCGCGACCTTGGAAAGGTATACCGCCGTCAGAAAGCCGATGGGCACGCCGAGGACGATCGCACCCGCCGTGCCGTATACGCTCGTGAGAATGAAGGGCAGGATCCCGTAATGCGGCTGTGCCGCCGTGGACTCCCACACCTTCCCCATCAGAAACGCGCCAAGGCCGATCTTCCGGATGGCAGGAATGCCGGAAATCACGAGATAGGCCGTGATGAGCAGCACGCAGCCCACCGTGATGAGGCCGAGAACGAGAAACATACCGTGAATGACGGCTTCCCATATTTTTTTCTTCTGTGCCATAAGTCGTTTCCTCTTTACCCGGTCAGGGAGGCGGTTTTTACCGCCTCCCTTCAGATGCTTCTCTGTTAGTTTGCTGCGACTGCACCGGCATTGGCAATGATATCGGCAACCTCAGGGGAGATCGCGTAATCGAAGAAGGCCTGTGCCGCGGGGGAAAGCTCGGTGCCTTCCTTCGTCACAAGGACGAAGGGACGCTGCACAACATAGCTGCCGTCCTTGACCGTTGCCTCGGTTGCCTTCACGCCGCCGACGGTCAGCGCCTTGACGCTCTCACCCACTGCGGAGAGGGAGGCATAGCCGATGGCATTGGGGTTCTGGGACACGGTGTTGATGACATCGCCCGTGGAAGTCAGCTCCTGACGGTAAGCACAGGCGTCCTTAGTGCCGGTGATGGACTCAAAGCCGTCGCGCGTACCGGAGCCTGCCTCGCGGCCAATAAGTACGATCTCGGCGTCATCGCCGCCGATGTCCTTCCAGTTGGTGATCTCGCCAGTGTAGATCTTGGCGATGGTGTCCACGTCAAGGTCGGAAACGGGGTTCTCGGGACTCACGACAATGGCGATGCCGTCGTAGGCAAGCACGGTCTCCACAAGGCCGGAGGCCTTTTCATCGTCCTTGAGCGCACGGCTCGAAAGGCCGATGTCGCAGCGTCCCTCGGTAACGGCCTGAATGCCGCTGCCCGAACCGGTGGGGTTGTAGGTGAATTTCACGTCCTTGTTGGCGGCCATGAAGGACTCACCGAGGGAGTTGATGACTTTTTCCATCGAGGTCGAGCCGTCGGTCGAAACGGTGCCGGAGAGCGCCGCGGTGGTGCCGCCTTCCTCGCCCTTGTTGTCATCAGAGGCATTGTCCTTGCTGCCGCAGGCGGTCAGCAGACTCAGCGCCATGACGGCAGTCAGTGCAAGAGTAAAAAACTTTTTCATTTAAAATACTTCCTTTCGTTTTTTCATGGATCTTTTTCCTTGCTACAGTTGCCATCATAAAAGCGGGTTGTAAAATCAAAAAGTCTGCTTTTGTAAAATCACTGTAAAAGGGCAAAAAAGGACGTTTCCCAATAGAAAACGTCCTTTTTTGAGCAAATCTTTTCTCTTTACGTCCAATAGCTGAAATTCGTGATCTCATATTCTGCCGTGCGTTCGCCCGCGGCGTCGTAGGCCGAGAGCACAAAGCGGTCATACTCCCCATCGCTGCGCGGCTTTTCGTCCAACCGATAGGTGCCGAGGAAATACCGCCGCCCGCCATCTTCGATCAGCTCGTCCACGGGGTAGACACATCGTGTCTGATAAACATAATCCTGCATCTCCCCGTCCCACTTGTCCCGGCGCATCTGACAGATCTCCACGCGCGCAACGCTGCTGTCGTCGATGCGCCCGAACAATTCCAGCGTACCCTGTCCGCCGTGCGGCCACCGGCTGCACCCGCCAGCTTGAAAGGGTTCCCCGTCCGAGCAGTCGAGCAAGGTGCCGTTTGCTTCCTGCCAGAAGAGGCCATGGCGATCGACTTCCGCGCACAAAAGTGCATTCTCTCCCGCCATCAGGTAATACCGCCGCCCCGCCTGCGTGCCGCAGGACGCCACAACGTGCGTTTCCTCATAGATGCCGTGGAACTCTTCCAGCATATGTACCGCCATCATCGGCGTAAGCTTGGCGTCTGCAAGGAAGAGGTACAGTACTGCCGCACAGAGCATCACCGCAGCGGCGCGCAGCGCGCGGTGCAGACGAGAGGGCTTCCGTTTAATTTTTTTCATGTCTGCACCACCCTCTCCGGCAGTGGGATCTCCACCTCAATGCGCTCGCCAAGACGGTCATAGATGAGCGTTATATAAGTATCGTCCGGCGCAATGGGTACGTAATGCTCCGCAGTATGCACCCAGAGCGTGCCGCTACAGCCGCCACAGCTCGAATACCCATACTCACTGCCTTCAAAAAACACCTCGCCGCGCTGATTCTCCAGCCGCAGCTCCTGCAGCAGCCGCTTGTAAACGACACCGCCCGGAATGCGGTCGTAGCCTCTCATCTGCACCACGGCAAGCTGCGCGCCCCGGATCTGATCATACGCTATGCCCGTAGAGACCCTGTCCACGCATACAATATCGTTTCCGATGGGAATTTGCACATTCAGTGTCTCGCTGCCCCACAGCTCGATCCAGTGAAATCTCTGCTCGCGTGCCCGGTAGCGGTCGCTGTCGGAAAAGCGCGGCGACTTGACCATCTCATTTGCGATCAGCACGCACAGCACCGCCGTTACCGTGACCATCAGATAGCGTGCGAGCACCAGCCACCACCCGCGGTAGCAGCGGCGCAGCGCCCGCCCCGTCTCCTCGGGGTCGCCCATCAGCATCACCGCGCGTTCGCCGGCTTCATCTTCCCCGTAACCGAGTGCCGTCAGCGCCTCGGCATGATCCTCGATGTGTCCGGAAAGCTCGGCGCGCAGATCGCGTTCCTCGCCGCTCGTCAGCCGTCCGACCTGCGCGAGCACACGGTCGCAATACTCGTTTCTATCCATAGCCTCACCCTTTTACGCAAAGTGCAGCACGGCGTTCACCGCGCCGGAATACTCCCGCCAAGATGCTTCCTCTTCCGTGAGCGCTGCGCGCCCGGCGCGCGTGAGGTGATAGTATTTGCGCACGCGGCCTGTAGGCGCAGTCTTTTCATAGGCCTCCACATAGCCCTCTCGCTCCATGCCGTGCAGCACGGGGTAGAGCGTCCCCTCCTTCATTTCGAACACATTGCTGGAGCGGCGCGCCAGCTCCAGAATGATCTGATAGCCGTACATATCCTCGCCCGCGAGCAGCTTGAGCAGCAGAAGCTGCGTGTGGTCAATGCTCTTTTTCTTCATCTCGCACCTCCTGTAATACATAGAGTCTCTATGCTTTTAGTATACATAGAATATCGAGGTATGTCAATCCCAATTGTAAACACTTGTTCATTTTCTTAACAAACCCTGAACTTTACCTCTTGCACATTCGCGGCCTATAATTAAAATGATAACTTGCAAATCGGCGGGACTCTTTCACCGCCCCATCGCATCGACATGAAAAGAGGGGTTCCCAATGAAAACATATCAGGCTGGCATCGACGTAGGCTCCACCACGGTGAAGCTCGTTGTTCTGGACGAAAACGAAAACATGATCTTCGGGCAGTATCAGCGCCATCTTTCCCACACGCAGCGCGCGCTGTCCGACCTGCTCAAGCAGGCGCACAAGGTGCTCGGTGAATGTGCGCTTTCTCTGCGCGCCACGGGTTCCGGTGCGATCAACCTCGCCAAGGCGCTCGGCGTGCCCTTCGTGCAGGAGGTCGTGGCCGTAGCGCAGGCGCTGGAGCGCGCCGCGCCGCAGGTAGACGTTGCCATTGAGCTCGGCGGCGAGGACGCCAAGATCATTTACTTCAAAGGCGGGCTGGAAGAACGTATGAACGGCGTCTGCGCCGGCGGCACCGGCTCGTTCATCGACCAGATGGCTGCTCTTTTGCAGACCGACGCCTCGGGGCTTGACCGCGAGGCCGCGCACTATCAGCAGATCTATCCCATCGCCGCGCGCTGCGGCGTATTCGCCAAGACGGACATTCAGCCCCTCATCAACGAGGGCGCGACGAAAGCCGACCTCGCCGCCTCGATCTTTCAGGCGGTCGTCAACCAGACGATCTCGGGTCTTGCCTGCGGCAAGCCGATCCGCGGTCACGTTGCATTCTTGGGCGGGCCGCTGCACTTCCTTCCCCAGCTCAAGGCCGCGTTCATCCGCACGCTGAAGCTGACGGACGAAACGACCATCGACCCTAAAAATTCCCATCTCTTTGCTGCCACGGGCGCGGCCATCGACGAAACGCCCGCCGAGGCGCAGCCGCTCAGCATGCTCATCAGGCGGCTTGACAGCGGCGTGCAGATGGACTTTGAATTAAAGCGCCTGCCGGCGCTCTTTGCAGACGAAGCTGATTTGGAAGCCTTTCGCGCGCGCCACCACACGGCAGTTGTGCCGCGCGGCGACCTCGCCGCCTACGAGGGCGACTGCTTCCTCGGCTTCGACGCTGGCTCGACCACGACGAAGCTCGCGCTCGTCGGCACGCAGGGCGAGCTGCTCTATTCGTTCTACGCGAACAATCAGGGTAATCCCATCAAGACTGCCATGCAGGCGGTACATACGCTGCGCGAGGCGATGCCCGTGGGCGCGCGCATCGCGCGCTCCTGCTCCACCGGCTACGGGGAAACGCTGCTCAAGTCCGCCTTCTCGCTCGATGAGGGCGAAGTAGAGACCATCGCCCACTGCACCGCCGCGTCGTTTTTCGATCCAAAGGTCGACTGCGTGCTCGACATCGGCGGGCAGGACATGAAGTGCATCAAGCTCAAGGACGGCGCGGTGGACACGGTGCTCTTAAACGAGGCCTGCTCGTCCGGCTGCGGCTCGTTCCTTGAAAACTTTGCCAACTCCCTTGGCATGACGGCGCAGGAGTTCGCGCACGAGGCGCTCTTTGCCAAGGCTCCTGTGGATCTCGGCACGCGCTGCACCGTATTTATGAACTCCAACGTCAAGCAGGCGCAGAAGGAGGGTGCGAGCGTATCCGACATCTCTGCCGGTCTCGCCTACTCCGTCATCAAAAACGCGCTCTACAAGGTCATCAAGCTCTCCGACGCGAGCGAGCTTGGCTCGCACGTCGTCGTGCAGGGCGGCACGTTCTTCAATGAGGCCGTGCTGCGCGCGTTTGAGCGCATCTCCGGCGCGCAGGTGACCTGCCCCGACATTGCGGGCATCATGGGCGCATTCGGCGCGGCGCTGCTCGCGCGCGACCGCTACCATGGCCAGAAAACCACGATGCTGCCGCTCGAAGAGATCGAGCAGCTCACCTACAAGACCTCTGCCGCGCGCTGCCAGGGCTGCCAGAATCACTGCATGCTCACGGTCAGCATCTTCCCCGGCGGGCGGCGTCATGTGAGCGGCAACCGCTGCGAAAAGGCGCTGCGCGGTGAAAGCGCCGCCAAGAGCGGCGAAAATCTCTTTGCCTACAAGCGCGAGCGCATGTTTGCCTATCCCCCGCTCGAGAAGGAAAACGCGCCGCGCGGAGAGATCGGCATTCCGCGCGTGCTGAACATGTATGAAAACTATCCGTTCTGGGCAACGTTCTTCCGCGATCTGGGCTTCCGCGTCATTCTCTCCCCGTTCTCCACGCGCGCGATCTACGAGCTGGGCATGGAGAGCATCCCGTCGGAGTCGGAGTGTTATCCCGCCAAGCTCGCGCACGGCCACGTCCAGTGGCTCATCGACCGGGGCGTAAAGACCATCTTCCACCCCTGCGTGTTCTATGAACATCAGGAGGTTCCCGGCGCGCAGAACCACTACAACTGTCCCATCGTCGTCTCCTATCCCGAGAACATCAAGAATAACGTCGAAGCCGTGACCGACGGCTCCGTGCGCTACCTCCACCCCTTCCTTGCCTTTACGAATGAGAAGGTCGCAGCCGACCGTCTCGCGCAGTTCTGCAAGGAAACGTGGAACATTCCCGAGCGGGAAACGCGCCGTGCCGCGCACCTTGCGTGGGAAGAGCAGCAAAAGGCAAAGGCCGATGTCCGCGCCGCGGGCGCAAAGGCGCTCGCCGATATGGAGAAAAACGGCGGCAGCGGCATCGTCCTTGCAGGCCGCCCCTACCACGTTGACCCTGAAATCAACCACGGCATTCCCGAGCTCATCGCGGCCTACGGCCTCACGGTGCTGACGGAGGACTGCCTGCCCATCGATTTTACCCCCAAGCGCCCCGTGCGCGTGAACGACCAGTGGGTCTATCACTCACGGCTCTACACGGCGGCGGAATTCGTCTGCGGACGTGACGATCTTGAGCTTATCCAGCTCAATTCCTTCGGCTGCGGACTCGATGCTGTGACGACCGACGAGGTCTGCGAGCTTTTAGAGCAGGGCGGCAAGCTCTACACCTGCCTCAAGATCGATGAGGTCAACAACCTTGGTGCGGTGCGCATCCGCATTCGTTCGCTGCTGGCCGCCGTCGCCATGCGGCGCGAACGCGGCATTCATTCGACTGCGCACGTCAAGCCCTATGAGCGCGTGTACTACACCAAGGAGATGCAGCGCGAGCGCTATACCATTCTCGCCCCCCAGATGAGCCCTATTCATTTCGATCTTCTGGAGCCCATCTTCCGTCACTACGGCTACAATTTCGAAGTGCTGCAAAACGACAACCGCAACGCCATCGACGTCGGCCTCAAATACGTCAACAACGATGCCTGCTTCCCCTCGATCACAGCAGTCGGTCAGCTGATGGAGGCTGTGA
>ULVI01080894.1_pt1 | contig 15536 bp, 8 predicted proteins | sample 1959331 | NCBI WGS metagenome assembly ULVI01 (sample SAMEA4835782, study PRJEB28245) | human gut metagenome | biome: gut microbiome; material: fecal sample | place: Denmark | collected 2008 | reverse complement strand
GTTGTTGAAGATAAAGTTGTAGACCTTTTCAGCCTGCTCCAGGTATTTGGCATCGTGTGTATAGCGATAGCACATGGTATAGCCGTACAAGGCCCACGCTTGTCCACGTGCCCAAGCAGACTCGTCGGCATAGCCTTGTGCAGTCTGTCTCTTACGGACTTCACCGGTTTCGGGGTCATAATCCACCACATGATAGCAGCTGTTGTCCTCACGGAAATGGTTAGCCATAGTCGTATCGGCGTGCTTCCGGGCTATGTTATAGAAAGTGGAGTCGCCGGACAGCTTGGAAGCTTCGAACAGCAGTTCGAGGTTCATCATATTATCAATGATAACGGGACATTTCCAGCCACGTTCAGCCTGCCACCCCTTGTCTGCATCCCATGACTGAAGTACGCCTGCTGCAGGGCGGAAACGGGTAGACAATGATTTGGCTGTCTGTATGATGACCGGCTTGTACTCCTCCTTACCCGCAAAACGGTATCCGTTCAGGTAGCTGCTGCCAATCATAAAGCCCACATCATGGTGCCAGGTAAGGTATTGTACCGAATCCAAATCCTCGGTATACTTCTCTGCCAGCGGCAGCCACTTCTGGTCACCGGTCAACTCGTACATATGCCAGATATTACCGGGGAAGAAGCCGGAACACCAATCGTCGATAGGTACATAGACAATGTTCCCATCCTTATCAATGGTACGGGGATTAAGGATTTTACCGGATTTTTCGATAATGTCTGTCTGAATTGTCTCCTGAGCCACAGCATTATCAATGTTTTCTTGGATAAAGTTGCTTTCAGCCTGCTTTTGCCCTGCGCAACCTGCCAATACAAGGAGGGAGATTCCCAATGTAGTGAGGACTGTTTTCATAATAAGGGATTTATTTATTAAGAGTTTATGATTTTTCCTGCTGCAAAAGTAGAGCAAGTGTACAGATTTGACCCGCCTAAATAATTCAATTAATGGCTAAAATCGTTACTTTTGCGTCCGGAAGCACATATTTTCCACCCATTAATCATTAATCACTAAACATTAATCATTACTCCCCATGACCGCACAAGAGTTTTTTAAGAACGACCGCTTCGCCACGAATGCAGGTGTAGAACTGATAGAAATAAAGGAAGGATACAGCAAGGCACGCCTGGTTATCACGGCAGAGCATCTCAATGCGGAAGGCCGTACGCAAGGGGGTGCCATCTTCACCCTTGCCGACCTGGCACTGGCAGCAGCAGCCAACTCCCACGGAACATTGGCCTTCTCTCTTTCGTCCAATATCACCTTCCTGCGCAGCAGCGGACCGGGCGATGTACTGTATGCCGAAGCACGCGAACGCTACATCGGCCGCACCACCGGATATTACCAGATCGACGTCACCAACCAGGAGGGAAAACTGATTGCCACTTTCGAATCCAGTGTATTTAGAAAAGGGGATAACATCACTTTTTCCTTACCACAGACGTCATCGGATAGCGGTTGCCCCGGACACTCTTGAAGAATGCCTTGGCCGAACCGAAATTCAAATACATGTCCAAGCGAATGGGAAGGTGGTTCTTATCATCAGATACGAAGAAGGTGATGACCTCCTTCTCCTTACCTTTCTTGTACTCTACGAAAGAGAATACCAAGCAGCGGTAAACGGTGTCGTTATTCGCCTTGACCTCCTCCTTGCCGCGGTAAATCAACGTCTGCTCTTCCACCCTGCGTCCTGTGGCCATGGGAAAGAGTATCTTCTGCCCTACCTTGTAGTCTTTAGGGTCATAAGAGCGCGCCTGCGCCAAAATGCTCAACATATCGAAGATACAGCGACTATCACTGTATTCCATCTCCTGAGCCTCACGCACGGGATTGTGCCAGGTGCGTCTCTGCTTTACATTCGCCAGTCCGTCCGAGTAGGAGAACCAAGCCTCGTCCACCGTATGGCGGCTTCCCTCCTCCGCCGCTTTACGGAAGTAGAGCGGCTCCAACCTATCGCTGACATAACAAGTCAACGTATCACGCATCTTGAAGAAAAAATCGGTCTTTTTACTGCCTACACAAAGCAAGTTAAAGCGAAATGCAGGCTCGGAATGGTAAGTCGTGGCATTGGTAGTGAGGCTTGCCAGACCCACCTTCTTCCAAATGAACTTCCAATTGAAATATAAATCGTACATGACATGCTCGCCCGACTGGAAAGCTTCATTCTTTGCAGTACATTGGGCCTGAACAGACTGGGAGGTTCCCAAACAGACCGCTCCCACCATTAATAGAATGAACAATTGCTTCCGCCTAATAGCTATGGCCTCTACCACTGTTGCGGCTGCTATTGCCACTGCGGTTATTTTTGTTCCTGTTTTGCTTTTTCTTGTCTTCATCTGGTTTTTGTTTTTTTAGTTCGTCCGGCTTCTGCCTATCCAGGGACTTGGCCTTAATATCCCATTCCTGGGTCAAATCAAAGTTCGCTTTAAGCTCCAGAACCATCGGATAATAGTAAACCATTTCAGGCTGGCGCTTCTCGGCATAGTTTCCCGTATCCCAGACGCCATTCCCATTCGTATCATTTATCAGCCGCGCTCCATATTTGCCCGGATTGAGGAAATAGAAATCGGCTTTCCCATCCACCACCGGCACCGTGCGCAGCACTTTGTCCTGACCGTCCAGTAGTTCCACAAAAGCCAGAGAGTCCGCTCCATGCACATTAAAGAATATCTGCCCGTACTCTTCCAGCTTCTTGGCCTTGAAGTCCTTCTTTATCTTGTCGGAGAACAACCCGTACAACCCGCGTATGGCAGCAGAATCCACTTCAAATGTATAGCTTTCGCCGGGTGCCCATTCGGCAAACAGATTATAACGCTTCAAGTCCAAAGAGTCGCGCATAAAGTCGAACGGGATATCCTGCCACAACGAGTCCACTTTCAGTTTCAGATGGAAAGCGGTGGTATCTATGCTTGCCACCGGCTCCGTAAACGACAGAGTAAGATAATCATATACATCGATTGCAGAAGGGGCATACACATCTACAGCCAGGAATTCCGTCGGCTCGGGCTCTTCCACCTCACCTTCCTTCAACTTCTTCTTTTTCTTCTCACGCTCTTTCTGTTCCTTTTCCTTCGCTTCCTGCTTCTGCTTCTGCTGCTTGTCGTATGTCAACTTCGCCAGCACATTCAAAGTATCGGTACGGGGTACCAATCGTTTCAGGCTATCCGTATACAAATAGGTGATACTCATTTTCAGGGAATCCTGCTTATAGAGCAGAGAATCCTTTATCCAATAATGAATCGTATCGTTCCGGCCGGTAGGCTGTTCTATAACAAACGCATCTTCCTCATTAAAGTTCAATCCTTTCAATAAAGGCAACGTGTCTGCCGGAGCAGTGAAATAGAGCGAAAACTTCTCCGGAGTCAACCGTTCGGCCTTCAAAAAACGTTGCGAGAAGGAAAGCTCCTTGAAAGCACGCAGCAGAACATCATCCGGAAGGTAGTGGGTATATTGACGTTCTACAATCGTATCTACTGTCAGCGAGTCTATCCAGGTCGTATCCTGGCGCATGCGCTCTTCCATGGAAGGAATGATGATAGAGTCATTAAAAGCTATCACTTCCGTCGGCTGGGAATAGGCAAAATTCTGGTCGGCATCCTGCAAGGCATAAATGCGATACTTGCCGGGAGCCACTCCACGGATAGAGAAGCGTCCGCGACTGTCCGTACGCCCCACCCGCTCAAAAGGAAGTTTGGTAAAAGCGGAGTCGGCCAGATTGGCATGCAGACCGACCAGCATTCCTTTCACCGGTTCAAGATTGGCCGCATTCAGTACTGTACCGGCCACAGCCATAGAGTCGAGACGGTCGCCCGTAGAGAAAGAATAGAAGAAATTCTCCAAGGGATTCCCCTCATTATTATCCTGGATGGCATCACCAAAATCGAATGTATAAGTAGTATTGGGTTTCAATGTATCCTGCAGAGTGATGACCACCTTCTTCCCATTAGACTTAATTTCGGGCTGCTGCACCTGCGGAGGGGATATTACAATCTTCTCATTCGGCTTGTCAAGCTTGATAAATTCGTCGAACTCAATGGAAAGTTTATTTTTATTGTGATGGAGTGCGCCGGGCGTGGGAGTACCGGAAATAAAACGCGGAGGAGTCTCATCATAAGGTCCTCCTTCAATACGGCCCACACTGGCACAAGAATACAGTGCGGCAGCTATGGCAACACCCCCCAACAACCTGCGGAAAAGCGGCTTCATTTTAGTATGGCGTTTACGTTCTAACATGCTGCAAAAATAAAGGTTATCTGCCAATTAGCGGTATGCTTTACAGTATTTTAATCAAAAAATGTCCTTTCGTTCTCATCTATGTATGAAACATAGTTAAAAAAGGAAGTGTTTCACACCTTATATACTAAGAAAAGAATATTTTTGCAGACGAAAACTGAATAGGAGTATTCAGTTTTCTTTTTCCTGCCTTATTTCTAAATCATGAATTACACACAAAAACGCCTTTCAAGAATCGAAAAAAAGAAGAATATAAAATTATACAGAGAACAAAAAAGTGTATGAAGAGTAGATTAGTATTATTGGCATGTTGCCTGGCACTGCTCAGCAGTTGCGGACAAGGCGACAAAGGAACGGGTAAAGCTCCCGAATTTGCAGTGATTGAGGCAAAGACCACCACTGCCAACTTGACAAACAGCTACCCTGCTACTATCAAGGGTAAACAAGATGTAGAAATCCGCCCGATGGTGAGTGGGTTCATCACAAAATTGCACGTGGACGAAGGCGCAACAGTGCGCAAAGGACAAGTGTTGTTCAGCATCGACCCCGTACAGTATCAGGCAGCCGTAAATTCGGCCAAAGCTGCTGTTGAAACAGCCAAAGCTGCCGTAAACACACAAGAACTGACTGTAAACAACAAACGTGAACTGAACAAGAAAAACATCATCAGTGACTACGATTTGCAAATGGCCGAAAACCAGCTGGCACAGACAAAGGCACAACTAGCACAAGCCAATGCCCAATTGGTCAATGCCAAGAACAATTTGTCATACACCAGTGTAACCAGCCCCAGTGACGGTGTAGTAGGTAGCATTCCCTACCGCGTAGGTAGCTTGGTTAGTCCTTCCGTAGCCAGCCCGCTGACTACCGTTGCCGACATCTCCGAAATGTACGCCTACTTCTCCATGACCGAACGCCAACTCTTGTCACAGATTCGTGAAGGCGGTAGCACCAAGGAAATTCTGGAAAAGATGCCGAATGTACAGTTGCAGCTCATCGACGGAACCATGTATGCCGACAGTGGCCGCGTGGAGACAATCAGCGGAGTCATTGACCAGACTACCGGTTCGGTAACCATGCGTGCCCTCTTCCCCAACAAGCACAACGTGCTGCGTAGTGGAAGCACCGGCAATGTGGTATTCCCCAACCCGCTGCATGATGTCATCATGATTCCACAGTCTGCCACTACCGAAATCCAGGACAAGCAGTTCGTATTCGTACTGCAACCGGACAACACGCTGAAAAATACCGAAGTTAAAGTGTTCAGCTTAGACGACGGCAAGTATTATTACGTGACGGAAGGTTTGAAAGCAGGCGAAAAAATCGTTATCGAAGGGGTACAGAACCTGAAGGACGGACAGTCCATCACGCCCATCACGCCTGCTGAAAAGGAAGCCGAATACCAGAAGGCCCTAAAAGACCAGAAAGAAGGCAATATTCAGACTGCGTTTCAATGAAAGAATGAAAAATAAAAAAATTCTTCAATTTTTAATTCCTTAATTGTTCATGAAATGAAATTAGATAGATTTATTAACCGTCCGGTACTATCAACGGTAATTTCCATCCTGATAGTAATCTTAGGAGTTATTGGTCTGGCTACCTTGCCTATCACCCAATACCCGGACATTGCACCTCCCACCGTATCGGTAAGTGCGACTTACCAAGGTGCCAATGCCCAAACGGTGCTTAACTCCGTTATCGCTCCGCTGGAGGACCAGATTAACGGTGTGGAAAATATGATGTATATGAGTTCGAGCGCCACCAACAGCGGTTCGGGCGACATCTCCATCTACTTCAAGCAAGGTACCGACCCCGATATGGCAGCGGTGAACGTACAGAACCGCGTTTCCATGGCGCAAGGCTTGCTGCCTGCCGAAGTTACCAAAATCGGTGTAACCACCCGTAAACGCCAGACTTCCATGTTGATGGTATTCTCCATCTATGATGAAAAAGACCAGTACAACATCGAGTTCCTGGAAAACTACGCCAACATCAACCTTATCCCTGAGGTGAAACGTGTCAACGGTGTGGGCGATGCCATGGTATTGGGACAAGACTACTCCATGCGTATCTGGCTGAAACCTGATGTAATGGCCCAATACAAACTTATCCCCAACGATGTGGTTGCCGCCTTGAGCGAACAGAACATCGAAGCGGCTCCCGGCCAGTTGGGTGAGCGCGGTAACCAAACCTACCAGTATACTCTGCGTTACAAAGGACGTCTGCAACAGACTACGGAGTTCGAGAACATTGTCATCAAGGCCTTGGAGAACGGTGAAATACTCCGTCTGAAGGATGTAGCAAATGTGGAACTGGGCCGTCTGTCATACGGATTCAACAATATGGTAAACGGACATAAAGCCGTGAGTTGTATCATTTTCCAGATGGCAGGCAGTAATGCCACGCAGACCATCTCGGATATCGAGGCCCTACTGGACGACTATTCCAGCAAACTGCCCACCGGCTTAAAGATAAACATTGCACAGAGTGCCAACGACTTCCTCTTCGCTTCCATACATGAGGTAATCAAGACATTGATCGAGGCCTTTATCCTGGTGTTCATCGTAGTGTATATCTTCCTGCAGGATATGCGCTCCACGTTGATTCCCGCCATCGCCATTCCCGTGGCGTTGATTGCCACCTTCTTTGTATTGAAACTGATTGGCTTCAGTATCAACTTGCTGACCCTTTCGGCCATGGTGCTTGCCATTGCGATTGTGGTCGATGATGCCATCGTCGTCGTCGAGGGCGTCCATGCCAAGCTGGACCAGGGCTACAAATCGGCCCGTACAGCTTCCATCGACGCCATGAGTGAACTGGGTGGTGCCATCGTCTCCATTACGTTGGTGATGATGTCCGTATTCGTTCCCGTGAGCTTCATGGGAGGTACGGCAGGTACTTTCTACCGTCAGTTCGGTTTGACCATGGCGATTGCCATCGGTTTCTCGGCTCTGAACGCCCTGACCCTGAGTCCTGCGCTGTGTGCCATCTTCCTGAAACCTCACAACGGCGGACACGAAAGTCTGAAAGAGCGTGTAGGCGTTGCCGCCAAGGAAGCCCGCAAGATTATGATTGCACGTTATGCCGACTCTATAGGCCGGTTGATGCGTCCCGGCATTACACTGCTCTTCGTGACGGTAGCTATCCTGGGCATGATTTTCGGTCTGTTCAGCTTCAGCGAACACCCCATTCTGTGTAGCTTGATGATTATCATCAGTGTGCTGGCGTTGGCAGGTATGACTACCGACAAGTTCAAACAATCCTTCAATGACTCATACAACGGTATCCTGGGCAAGTATAAGAAACAAGTGCTGTTCTTCATCCAGAAACGCTGGATATCGGCAGGACTGGTTATCGGCTCTATTGTACTGTTGGGCGTATTCATGCAGATAACCCCGACCGGTATGGTGCCCAACGAAGACACCGGTACCATCATGGGCGCTGTGACACTGCCTCCGGGCACTTCACAAGAACGCGCACAAGAGATTTTGAACCGTGTGGACAGCTTGGTTGCTGCAGACCCTGCCGTACAGTCACGTACCGTTATCTCAGGTTATAGCTTCTTGGGCGGTCAAGGCCCCTCCTACGGTTCACTCATCATCAAGCTGAAGAACTGGGAAGAACGTTCCACGATGCAGAACTCCACGATTGTGTACGCCACCTTGTACATGCGCGCCCAAAAGATTATCAAGGAAGCGCAGGTATTGTTCTTCGCGCCACCTATGATTCCGGGTTACTCGGCTTCAAGCGACATCGAGTTGAACATGCAGGACAAGACGGGTGGTGATTTGAACCACTTCTTCGACGTGGTGAACAACTATACTGCTGCCCTGGAAGCGCGTCCGGAAATCAACTCCGCCAAGACCTCCTTCAACCCCCACTTCCCGCAATACCAGCTGGACATTGATGCTGCCGCTTGTAAGAAAGCAGGCATCAGCCCCAATGATATCTTGACTACCTTGCAGGGATATTACGGTGGTTTGTATGCTTCCAACTTCAACAGCTTCGGTAAGATGTACCGCGTAATGGTACAAGCCGAACCTGATGCTACCAAGAATATGGAAACACTGCAAAGCATCAAGGTGCGCAACGGCAACGAGATGGCACCTATCACGCAGTTCATCTCCATCAAGAAAGTATATGGTCCTGACGTCATCAGCCGTTTCAACCTCTACACCTCCATGAAGGTGATGGTGGCTCCCGCATCAGGCTACACTTCCGGTCAGGCTCTGCAAGCCATTGCCGAAGTGGCGCAGGAAAACCTGCCTGCCGGTTTCGGTTATGAGTTGGGAGGTATGGCGCGTGAAGAGGCCGAAACGAGTGGCAGCACTACGGGACTCATCTTCATATTGTGCTTCGTATTCGTTTATCTGTTGCTGAGTGCCCAGTACGAAAGCTACATCCTGCCTTTATCCGTATTGCTGTCCGTGCCGTTCGGTCTGCTGGGTAGCTTCCTCTTTGTAGGCGGTATAGGCGCATTGGGCAGCATCCCGGCACTGAAAATGATTCTGGGTACGATGTCCAATGACATCTATATGCAGATTGCCCTCATCATGTTGATGGGTCTGTTGGCCAAGAATGCCATCTTGATTGTAGAGTTTGCCCTCGAACGCCGCAGAATGGGTATGAGTATCACCTGGGCAGCCGTATTGGGTGCCGCAGCCCGTCTGCGTCCTATCTTGATGACGTCGTTGGCAATGATTGTCGGTCTGCTCCCGCTGATGTTTGCTTCCGGTGCGGGTGCCAACGGTAACCGTACGCTGGGTACGTCTGCCATCGGCGGTATGTTAATCGGTATGATTCTGCAAATCTTCATAGTGCCCGCACTGTTCGTGGCATTCCAGTACCTGCAGGAGAAATTCAAGCCGATGGAATGGGAAGATGTGGACAACTCGGATGCAGAACCGGAGATTGAACAATATACAAAATAGTGATTAACGATTAGCGATTATGAAGAAAATAATATGCCTGATGTGCGCAACTGCTTTATTGAGCAGTTGCCACATCTACAAATCATACGACAGACCCGAAGACATAACAACTGCCGGACTGTATCGCGACACGGCGTCCGTGAACGATACATTAGCCGCAGATACGGCCAACTTCGGTAATCTGCCTTGGAGAGAAGTGTTCACAGACCCGCAGCTGCAGACACTTATCGAGCAAGCACTCACCAACAACGGTGACCTGCGCAGTGCCGCCTTGAACGTGAAACAAGCACAAGCCGCACTGATGTCTGCCCGCCTTGCCTATGCTCCGATGCTTGCCTTGTCTCCGCAAGGAACCGTCAGCAGCTGGGACAAGGGAAAGGCTACACAAATCTACTCCCTGCCCGTCACCGCAAGCTGGCAAGTCGACCTCTTCGGTCAACTGCTGAACCCGAAGCGACAAGCAAAGGTTAGCTTGAAGCAGACGCAATTCTACGAACAAGCCGTTCAGACGCAAGTCATCGCCGGCGTAGCCAACATGTACTACACCCTGCTGATGCTGGACCGCCAACTGCAAATCACCGAAGGCACCGTCGAGATTCTGAAAAAGAACCTGGAGACCGTGCAAGCCATGAAAGATGCAGGCATCTACGGAACCACTTCTGCTGCCGTAGAGCAGAGCCGCACTGCCTACGCTCAAGTCATGGCATCACTGCCCGACATACGCCAGAGCATACGCGAAACCGAAAACGCCCTCTGCCTGATGTTGCACCAACCGGCACAGAGCATCGCACGCGGTGTACTGGAAGAGCAACAGCTGCCTACGGAATTTTCAGTAGGTATCCCCTTGCAGTTGCTATCCAACCGTCCGGACGTGAAAGCTGCCGAGATGTCACTGGCTGCCAGCTACTATAATACCAACAGCGCCCGTGCCGCTTTCTACCCGCAGATTACATTGAGCGGTTCGGGAGGCTGGACCAATAACTCCGGTGCAGGTATCGTCAACCCGGGTAAACTGCTGGCTTCCGCCATCGGTTCGCTGACGCAACCCTTGTTCTATCGCGGTGCCAACATTGCCCGTCTGAAACAAGCCAAGGCACAAGAGGAGCAGGCTAAGATTCAGTTCCAAACCGCCCTGCTGAATGCCGGAAATGAAGTGAGCAACGCCCTGCACCTGTATCAAATGGAGAAGGACAAAGCCGTTTCACGCACTATTCAAGTAAATTCTGCCCGCCAAGCTGCCTCAGATACAAAAGAATTGTTTAACTTAGGCACGTCGACCTATCTGGAAGTCTTGTCTGCCGAGCAGTCTTACCTCAGCGCACAGCTTGCAGAAGTATCCGACACCTTCAGCAGCATGCAGGCAGTCATCAGTCTGTATCAAGCGCTTGGAGGAGGAAGAGAATAAAATGAGCGATAAGTGATTAGTGATTAGCGATTAATGAAATAGTAAATCCTAATCACTAACCATTTATCACTAATCATTAATCATTAATCATTAATCGCTAATTACTATGATAAGTCCGTTAGCTTATGTAGATTCTGCCGCAAAAATCGGCAAGAATGTAACCATCCAGCCCTTTGCATTTATCGAAGGGAACGTGGAAATCGGTGATGACTGTATTATTATGTCGGGGGCAAAAATTCTGCACGGTACCCGCATGGGAAAAGGGAACAAGGTGCATCACAATGCCGTTCTGGGTGCCGAACCGCAAGACTTCCATTATACGGGAGAGAACAGCATGCTGATTATCGGTGATAATAACGACATCCGCGAGAACGTGGTTGTCAGCCGTGCTACCCATGCAGGAAGCGCCACCCGCATCGGTAATGAGAACTACCTGATGGATGGTGTACACCTCTGCCACGACGTGCAGATAGGCAACCATTGTGTACTGGGTATCAAGACTACCGTAGCCGGAGAATGTCAGATAGACGACTGCACCATTCTGAGCAGCAACGTCATTCTGCACCAATACTGCCACATTGGAAGTTGGGTACTGATTCAAGCTGGCTGCCGCATATCAAAGGATGTGCCGCCCTATATCATCATGAACGGTAATCCGGCAGAATACCACGGTATCAACGCTGCTGTGCTTCAACACAAACACCAGGTGACCGAACGTGTATTGCGCCATATCGTAAATGCCTACCGTCTGGTATACCAGGGAAACTTCAGCGTGCAGGATGCCTTGCAGAAGATTGAAGACCAAGTACCGATGAGTGACGAGATACACAATATCATCAATTTCATCAAGAATTCCAAAGGAATCGTGAAGTAAACACCCTTCTTCGGGCACGAATCACGCAGACAATACGGATGAATAAATTCTTTTCTGTAAGTCTGCGTAGTTCGTGCCCTTTTCTATATTCCTCTACAATAGTTCCTGCATTATCTTTTACTATTTTTTGATGCACATTCATTCCAGGCAGTATGCTAAGTAAAACAAACTGTTTCCTTTAACTAAACATTTTGTTTCCTTATAGAGAACACTTTGTTTCCCTTAACAAAACAGTTCGTTCCATTATATGAAAACAAAGTGTTTTTCTATACTGAAACAAAGTGTTCTCTAATGCTGGAACAAACTGTTCAGTGTTGTGAACTAACGGATTAAGTATATAAAGGGTATTTATTATACTGTTTCTGTAGACAATGGTCTGTCTTGTCCTATAAAAGACGGGGAAAGAAGCAGGAAGCAACCGGGTACGCTCGGAAGGGTGAGGGTAAAATTTGCCCTCACCCTTTTTATTTGCTCTCACTCACCCTTGAAAGGGCGATGAATAGGGAGTTTCAGAAAAGCGGTGATAGTGGTGAGGGCAGGTTGAGTAATTTTTTGTTCTACTACTACTCGAAATGCAGGGTACCGAAGAACTCCGGGCAATGGAAGTTCGGCTTCTCCAGACCTATCGGATTCCAGGAAAGGAAATGGGGAGTCTGGAGCTTGTCACCGCATTTATAAAAATTGGCACGGAGCGTCTTTCCATCCAACGAAGTGATGTCATGCAGGAAGAAAGCGGAATAAGGGATGACCAGGGCCATTTCCCAGGCACACTCACCTACTCTTTCGTCGAAAGCCTCACGTCCCAAAGAAGCCCAACGCTGTACTTTATCGAGCACCTCTTGCGGGGCATGCTGGCGGTTTCCACGTCCGGCACCCGCACCGATAAGCAGCGTTCCGGCACAATTACACTCCATATTGTAGTACACTCCGTCACCGGCAGGCACAGAGAAGAACTCTACACAAGCATCTTCCCAGACCGGACCGTTATCGTGTCCTGCCACTGCGCGTACACTCGCTTCCCTTACCTTGAAATGCAGCAGAATGGCATCTTCCGTATGCGCTATGCGGAACTCCACATCGGGAGCATAAGGAAAAGCAGCCCAATTCACTGTGTTTACGGGCTGAAACGCCACCTTCTCTTCATCCATAAGAGCCGGAACCGACTCTACCGGTATATTGGCCACACTTACTTTCTTTACATTCAATTCTTTCATTTTACTATTTTGGGGATTAATTGCAGACAGCGGCAGGACGCAAAGGAGTGCCGCCATCATCATCAGATACTTTTTCAGATACATGAGTCAATGAACTTTTTCATCTCCGGTGTATGTTCCTCCACACTCTGCAACAGTTTGAACTGAGCCTTGGTACGCACAAGATTGTGCTCCGGATACTGGATTTTATAATAAGTATCACCGTTGATATAATCTGCCAGGAAGCGTACGCACTGCATGTATGGGAACAAGGCAGCCGCATAAGGCAGATTCTCAATCTCTATCGGCAACAGGAAGGACTTGCCCGATTCCAGATAGCCCTTGGTAAATGCCCGGAATATTTCCATATTGAAGTTCACATTATCCGGATTCTTGTCGTCTTCCAACCCCGTGTTGGCACCTGAGCGAAGGAAATCGCCATAATCGGAGAAGATGAAGCTGGGCATCACCGTATCCAGGTCGATGACACAAAGCACCGTACCGTCTTCGTCGAACATCATGTTGTTTACTTTCGTATCACAGTGGCATACCCGTTTGGGCAGTTTGCCTTCACGGAACAAGCGTTCTGCCTTGCACATTTCATCGGCACGTTTTTCTATTTCATCCAGGAAGTACCGCACCTCCTGCACACGTCCCGCCGCATCGGCAGCCCCAGCGTCACGGAGTTGCTTCAGACGGAACTCCATGTTGTGGAAATCGGGAATTGTCTCGCCCAATGTATCTGGAATATCGGCAAGCATAGCCTGGAAGTTACCGAAGGCAGCTCCCGCATAATAGGAATATTCGGGGTTCACCGTTTCGTAAGTCTTGGCACGGGGAATAAAAGTCATGATACGCCAGTAGTTCTCACCGTCATACCAATAGGTTTTCCCTTCGGCCGTGGGGATGAAATGAAGCACTTTACGCTCGACATCGGCCTCTCCTTTCTCTTCCAGCTTCTTACGGATATGCCCGGTCACAGCCTCGATATTGGACTGTAACATCTCTACATTCTGGAAAATGGCATGATTGATACGTTGCAGAACATAGTCCGGCGCATCGGCCTCAACGGTGGTCACTTTGTACGTATCGTTAATCAGGCCTGAGCCTAAAGGCTTGATTTCACGAACCGTACCCTGCATTTGAAAATGAGATACAATAGATAAAAGGTCTTTCATGATAATAAATGAATTAATTTGTTTACAAAGATACGCCGATTGCCATCTATCAAAAGACAAGTATCGTTCGGCGCGCTTCCAAAATTATACATTTATCCAAACATAACCGCAAAAACTGCCTAATAAATAAGAAGTCTTGTACAAAATATACCTATATTTGTAACTGAAACCTTAAAAACTACCCGAAAAGTGCGAACGTTTATCATCCGGCTGCTTCTTGTTTCAGTAAGCATGATTGCTGCAACCCTGCAGGCGCAGAACATCACCTTCAACCATCTGACAACCGACGACGGTCTGTCACAATTCTCCGTGAACAGCCTTTACATCGATGAAAACGGTGTCTTATGGATTGGAACCCGAGAAGGCTTGAACCGTTATGACGGAGAAGACATACAAACTTACAAGCTGCAGAAGAACGACCCTTACAGCCTTTTCTGCAACACCGTGCTGCGCATGGCCGGCAACCGTAACGGAAAAATCTACCTGCTCTGTACGGAAGGAGTAGCCGAGTTCAATCTCGCCACCCAAAGATTCACCACCCTGCTGCAAGGAAATGTACACAGCATATATTACAAAGAGGCCCTTTTCATCGGAAAACAGAATGAAATCTACCGCTATAACGAGCAGACCGGGAACTTTGACCTCTATTACCAGCTTCCCGGAAAAAGTCTGGAAATCTGCTGTATGCATCTGGACAATGGACAAATGTGGATTGGAACGACCACCAACGGAGCATACCGCCTGCAACTGGACAAGAACGAGCTGACCCACCCCATCCTGAAAGGCAACATCACCAGCATATACCAAGACAGCGAAGGCGAGTTATGGATTGGCAGCTGGGAAGAAGGGCTGCACCATGTAAAGACCGACGGAACCATCGAAATCTTTGAATACGACGCAAAGAACCCTTACAGCATCTCTTCCAACTTCGTGCGAGCCTGCTGTGAAGACAATCTGGGAAACATCTGGATTGGGACATTCAACGGATTGAACCGGTATGACAAAAGTACGGGACTCTTCCAGAACCACACTGCCAGTGATGCCCAGAGCGACGGACTGACACACTCTTCCATCTGGTGCATCGTAAAGGACAACCAAGGAACGCTGTGGCTGGGGACCTACTTTGGCGGCGTCAACTACTTCAACCCCGAGTACGAGATATACAGCCGCTATATGTATTCGCCCATCGAAAAGAAGGGGCTGAGCAATCCGGTTGTAGGCCGCACCATCGAAGACAAGGACGGCAATCTGTGGATTGGCACCGAAGGGGGCGGACTGAACTATTACAACCGCCGTACCCGTGAGTTCAAATGGTTCCGCCCGGAAATCGGTCCCAACAGTATTTCCCATAACAACATCAAGGCTCTCTATTATGATGCCTCCAAAGACATCATCTGGATAGGAACCCATCTGGGCGGACTGAACAGACTGGACATACGCTCGGGGCGATTCACACACTACCGCATGGAAGCAGGTAATCCGGAGACCTTGCCTTCCGACATCATCCGCGATATCGCGCCTTACCAAGACCACCTGGTGATAGCCACCCAAAACGGAATCTGCCTCTTCGACCCTGCCAACGGGAAATGCCAACAACTGTTCCAGGACAGCAAAGAAGGCAAAAAAATCAAGATGGTGGCAGATGTCACTTTCGACAGCAACGGTACGCTCTGGATTGCAGCCACGGGCGAAGGTGTGTTCAGCTACCGTTTC
>ULVI01064545.1_pt1 | contig 15642 bp, 9 predicted proteins | sample 1959331 | NCBI WGS metagenome assembly ULVI01 (sample SAMEA4835782, study PRJEB28245) | human gut metagenome | biome: gut microbiome; material: fecal sample | place: Denmark | collected 2008 | reverse complement strand
TGTTTGGTGTGTTGTCATCATACAATTTCTGACCGCTTCTTGCCCGTATAGTCATAGAGCCAGTCCACCATTGTTTGAAAAATATGATCCTGCCTATTACACCATCATTAGGTAAATAAACACTTTTATCACTACTTGAATATCCTATAACGAGCGATGTAGTTTCAGATAAGTAGGTTGTTCCATCATTATCATCAATAATTTTAGTGCTAAGGAAAAGACCTGCCGCCATTAGTTTTTGAAAATATCCACCGTATTCTGGTGCATTACCACTATTAGAGGCATAACCATATATACCAGCGAGCATATTTTCATTATCCCATACATTTGAGCTGACATTTCCATATCCAATACCAACTATAGCTGCCTTTCTTGTTATTCCTGTAGATAGTGCAACTGCTTGTGTTTCTGCATTGTTGCAAAATATTCCAGTAGGAGACATATAGGCTACACGTGATGTGTTGCTTTTACTTCTTGCTTCAACAGTTCCGTTATTTGCATCAATCGTGATCTTAGATCCTTGCGTTGTTGCCTCTGAATAGTCTCCACCAGATCTACTTGATTCAATCAGTATGCGAGCCATTGAAGCATCCAAAGTAATCTTGTTGCCTGATCCGAGTGTTGATACAATCTTTCCCCCTTGTATAAACCAGTCGCCAATACTTGCTCCCTCTGCGAGTAAAAGGTTTGTAGCTATGCTTTCAAATTGCGCTCCAAATGGATTCCACTTGCTTGTATTTGTTGGCACTACATTTGAGAATGTATCAGCATCTATACGGGCAATATAGTATTGGTTGTTGTATTTTACTGCATCCAATCTGTTTTTATTCCCATAATAGGTTTTTGAACTGCTGTAATCACCACGGTAAACCATTACCGGGCTATCTCCCTTGTCGCCTTTATCTCCTTTATCACCAGTTTCACCCTTTCCACCTGTAACACATATAGGCGAAGTTGTGGTTGAAGTTCCGTTTGTATAAGTTATAACTGATCTTGTCCATATATACCAACCATCTTTCCAAGTAGGTCTGTTGGTACTCCACGATCCGCCAGATTGCGAAGTAGGGCTGCTGGATAGGTAGTATTGTTCCACTATGGATTTCACACCCACGCCAGTAGATCCTGTAGCTCCCTTTCCGCCAGTGATACAAACAGCCTTAGTATATTCAGTAGATCCATCAGTAAGCACGGTTTTTGTTCTTGACCAAATATATTTCCCATCTTCCCATGTAGGAGCGGTAGTTTGCCATCCGCTTGTTGGTGCTGTCTTGTTGGAAGTGCTTTTAGCATATTCCACATCAACAGAATTTACCCCTACACCATCCTTTCCGTCTTTTCCATCGTAAGGATTGATACGGAAAGGTGTACACCAGTTCTGTACCAGTTTGTCGCTTGCTCCGCTCTTATCCTTGCCTATATCGGTAGCCGATAATGCACCGTCATACAACCTTATGTTGTCGTAAAAGACGGAAGATCCAAACATATTATCATCGTACAGCGAGAAGCCTACCACCTCTTCATTTATACTTCCAGTCTGCACAAGTGATCCGTTTATGAATATAGATACAGTCCTGTCATTGAAGCGCAATGCGACATGAAACCATGTGTTTTTTGATACGGTTAGGCTCTTTTCCACATAGTCCCTGCCATTATATCCGTTAAGCATCCATCGTATGAGCGTCTGATCCGTTTTCATCCAGAAACAGAGCGTGAAACTCTGACCGAAAGGCAGATCCCAATTTATCTGGCACTCCGCATTTCCGCTCACATCCACGGCATATCTACTACCGTCTTGCACAACGGAAGCACCATTTTTCAATGCCCCAGACACGCCATGCCCGGTAATATCCAGAAGCGTAGTTTCCCCTTGCTGCACGGGAATATCAAACACTTTCTTATCCGATAGCCCGGACTTCTTAGCCATCGTACACCACAAGTATTCCAGTGTGCCAACGGTCGGCATTGTCGTACTCCACCCAGCCGGATTTTCAGCATCAGCATCCAGAGCCGGAGGTGAAACGGTAGATCCGTTTTTGGCATACCTGTATTCATAGTATTCTCCAGTGGTTGCATCGCTACCAGCCGCACCACTTTCACCCTTAATCAAACTCCAAGTGTAATCAGTGGGGTTGTCGCTGTCTTTCTGTATGAAGTCCACATATTGCCCAATGTATGCGCCCGGCTCTTCACCGTTGTTTGCAGTGAACGACAATCCCCCGTTATCGCTATATTTGATATGCAGATAGGAAGTCTTTCCATCCTCACCATTTATGCCCGGCAATCCGTCCTCACCATTGAAGCCCTTGAATCTTGCCCATGTGTATTTTTTCGGATCGTTGCTATCAGCTTGCGTATAGTCCACATAAGTACCTATGTAATCAGACGGGGTTTCGGTCATTTGTGAGGCACTGGTTGGATTTTGCACGGAAGAGTATTTGATATGGAAATAGCTTGTCTTGCCATCTGCACCCGGAACACCCGGCAAACCATCATCACCCTTAAACTTGCTCCAAACATAATCTTTCGGATTTGTGCTTTCTGTAGCCGTTTCCTTGTTGGTGGCAATGCCTATGTACTTCGTTGAATCTTTCGGTTGCTGGTACATCGGGTTTCCATCGGCATTGTCAGAGTAGGCAATCCAAGTATAAAGCGTTTTCCCATCTTCTCCCGGCTCTCCCGGAACACCGTCCTTTCCCATAATGTCAGACCACTTGTAATCCTTTGGGTCGTTGCTTTCGGTCGCTGTTTCCTTGTTATATGCAAAACCTATGAAGCCTTTTCCAGTAGGGTTGTCAGAGATACCGTTTCCGTTTTCATCATCGGCATACCTTATCCATGTATATGTGGTTTTTCCGGGTAAACCATCATCGCCTTTCTGTCCCTGCTGCCCTTTCGCTACTACTTTCCAATAAGTCGTATTGGTTGGTGTAATTCCCTTTGCCGGAGTTGGATAAATGTACCTGTATGTACAAGTTTCCGCACCGTTGCTATAGCTAACCTCATCGCCTGTATAGTACACATATTCCTCGTTGTAATTTCCACGATACACACCGATAAACGACACATCGCCAGAATCGCTTAATAGGCGTACATTATGCAAGGTAAGTTGTTTTAATGCCGTCACATTCCAGTCAATAGAGCTTGTTGCATCACCGATTCTGAATTTGTTCCCGTCCAGATCCAAATAGCACTCTCCATCACTGGTTACAATAGTTCCCGTTGTGATAGTCTTTCCGTTGATACGGGTAAATCCGTAAGTGGTTACAAAATCACGGAAATTATCATCAGGATAGAGCGAACTAATGATACCTATCTGGAAATAGTAGTTGTTCGGATCTTCGGTAGGCTCAAACTTGTAGGGTGTCTGCGTAACGACAAACACGCCATTCGTTCCAGTCTTGCTACACTTCGCAAACACATAGTAGCCGCCTTGCTCCGATAGGGTAACGCTCAATTCGCCTAAAGTCCATTGCTTTATGGTGGTTTCGTCTATGGTAAGGTGTGCCAGTATGCCCGAAGAAGCATCAAACCTGTTGGCATTGCCGTTTACATTGGCTTGCATCACAACTCCGATCAAAACAAACTGCTGGCTCTTTGAGCCAACGGTAAGCATATTCGTATCAATGGAATTAGGACGTATGTTTTCCGGGTCAAAATAACCGTCCGTGTCATACACCATATTCCTTAGCTCTTCGGTCGTGCGCCATCCCCTACGGGCTTTGTTCAAATCTTTCAGGCGGTTTGCCTCTATGATCTTGTTATGCTCTATCACATCTATCACCGTCTGCTGGCTTATGGATATGGTGGTAGTGTCGGATAGGGTAAGGCTGTAATCGTGATCCACAAGCAAGTTACGGCTTATCTTCTGGATTCTTATGCTCTTCTCCACACCGAAACGCACATCACGCACTGGCACATAGTCCCCAACCTTGAACACGCTGGTTTCGCTATCATCCGGCATATTCTCCAGAAAATAGGAGCGATCAAAGGTCAAAGCATACTGCACTCTGGACTGTGTGCGTGGCTTGAAATCATCATACCCGGCATACCAAAGATCTTCTTCCGCATTATCCTCATAGGACTTTGGCAGATTTATATCCGTGATCTTATAGCTGTTTCCAACCTCAATGCGGAAAGCCTCATTGTCGGTGGTGGGTATGGTCAGCCCTCGTTTGTCAGTGAAAGGTATGATCGTGAACTTCTTAGCCGAATGGTCATATCCTCCATCTGCTTTTACTTCAAACTGCTGTCCGGCAAGCCTGCCAGTTATGAATGTGATTTTTGCCGTTACTCCATTGATAAGGTACTTTGTCCCGTTTTCGTCCTTTTCGTTCAGGTCGAAATCCATTGTATCATCAACGAATGAGTTTATATCATCCTCAACAATGGCAGTAACCTTTCCTGTACGCTTCGGGAAAATATCATCATATTGTTCGCTATCCTCTTCGCTGCCTATCTCCTGCGCCAGTTCCGCATCCTCAATATAACGCTTGGTATCATCATCAATACCGATCATTTCACTGTTTGCCGGGATAACAGTACCGTCAGCCAACGTATGCTCATTCTTATTCATACGCTTTGGGCAAGGCAGTTGCAAGCGTTCTGAATAGTCCCTGTAGTCGCTCCGTATGTTGGTAGTGCCGCCCTCCACCCAAAGACGGGTAATAATGGCTTTATCATCCACCTTTTGATCTTTGAGGGTAAACAAACCGCCACCCTTACCCCACTCAAAGTAATCACTTCCGCTTGGTGGAATAACCTTTGTGCCGAATTTTCCGATATGGATAGTACGCACTCCGTTATTTTGGGTAATGCGGAACTCCAGTTTGAAATTATCCTTGCTACATAGCGATTGCAACACCTGTAGGCAGTTCTGCCGTGAAAATGATATAGTGCGTGGCTCTGTGTCCGGGCAATTCGCTTCATCAAAAGCCCACAAGCCCGGATAATCACGGTTCATATTGTATATGATCACCTTGACGAAATCCCTAATGGAATAAGTAAGGTCAAAAGTCATGGAAGTAGATTTTCCGCTTTCGTCCGTATTCCTGTATTGGGCTTTCATCAGTTCATACATCACGCCATAGAATACTGCATCATACTGGTAGTATCTATCCGTTTTCATTTCACGGGCTACACGTGTGCGGATAGTGTACTCTTCACCGCCCACTATGATTTTATCGCCTTTCTCGAAGTCCAGCAATTCAGTGGAGATAATAGACAACTGTATGTTATCATCACCCATCAGAGATATGTTCTGCGTTGCCGATTTTATGGTACAGAACGGATCTCTGCTGAATAGCTGGATAGTGCCGCCTTTGCGCTTGATTACTTCAATTTCTCCCATATCACGATCGCATTAGTGGAAAATTCCTCTATATCCTCAATCACACCGCTTACAATAATGTCGTATTCTCCGGCTTCGGTATAAGTGTGTTCCAAAGCTACATCCGTTCCATGCACATTGAATGTGTGGCTTCCATCGCCCCAATACACATTAAGGAACTTCGTGCTGGTAACGGTTATTGTAGCCTTGCTGTTGGCATTTCCGATATGGCGCAATACTTTTTTCACTGGCTCACATTCTACCAGCTTCAAAGAGAATGTGCCAACCATCAGATCATTGTTGTATGTCCCCCAAGTCTTTTCCACATCAACCTCATCAGGCACATACACCTCATACACCAGAGGCTTTGCCTTTCCGTCATACTCGCATTTCAGGCGCACCGTACCCTCTTTGTCGAATTGCTCCATAAAGAGATTTACCCAGTTTACAAACTCCGATCGGCTGGAAGCCTCTATAAAGCAATCAAGCGTGATCGTGCGCTCCTTGTATCGTGGTCGCTTCAAGTCAATCACCTTTCCGTGGTAGTTATCCCAATCCACTTCCAGACTTTCTTTCCTTTCCAACCTACCCAGAAGCCCGGAAGAAGCGGAAACATATACGCCAAAGTCTTTAGTGTTCTTTCCGTCTATATAGTATTCCACATCGGTATTTGCCTGTAGCTTCATTACCTCCGTGGCAGACTTTGCCACATTGAACAAACGCAACTCATCTATGAGTGACTTTGTACCGTTAAGGCTCTCATCATTCAGTGATAGACCTTTCGGAGTGCCGGATATGGTATCTTTGAAGATCCGGCTTGTGTTCTGGTACACCTCGAATGTGTTGCCGGACTTCACAAAGGCAAAGAAATACCAGTTGTTAGGCATTACGCTCACCCATTGCTCCAGATAGTTATCCACTCCGTCAAAGTTCAGAAGCCAGCCCAGTTTGTTTGTTGCCGGGTACACATAGCAACACAGCGTGAAATCACCACTTAGGGGTATCGCTTTATCTGTTTGGCATTCACCAGCACCATTCATAGACAAAGATTTACCGCTCTTCGCTATTTTGGAAAATGTTGCACCATCAGAAAGCGTTGCATCAGCCCTGCTTAATGAAAAATCGTATGCCTTGCTACCGTCCGGATCGTCAAACGGCAAGTAGAGGATTAAATTATTGTCTATCATATCCGTAAGTCTTTTTATTGGTTCGTATAATCTTAACTCTTCCACCAACGGTTTCAACGGTGGCATTACCGTACACATTCACAAGCACCTCTGCATCGCTGCCAGCCACAGCGATAGCAAGGTATGAATCATCGAAAACGTCAATGGTCACAATAGCATGGTCGCCAACAGTTACAGAGGCTTTGGAGTTGTGCCGGATATAGATGTTGGAAACGGTAAAACCGTCATACTCCAGCATCGCTTTGCAGTCCCCGTTCAGCACTACATCTTTCCTGTTTCTCTCCACCACCTCATCATCCACATACACACCGTAAGCCTCACACTTTCCTTTGAAGTTCCTGCGTATGAAGTCCAGTGTTGGATAGTCATTCTTTATGCAGAAGTCTATCCCTCGTATATACAATCCAGCAAGGGAATCCACACCCAAATCTGGTTTGAGTTTCATTTGCCACAAGCGGCACAATCCCTTAGCTATTCCATCCTGTTTGATTTGATGCACCAGTTCCATAATTACGATATTCCTTGTGATAGTAATGAGTTGTCTTTGTTCTCAATCCTTTTCAGGGTTTCTTTAATCTCTGTCAGTTCATCCGCACTTACCTTTGTGTTCTGCGCTATTTGAGCCTGATAGATAATGTTCTGCTTCATAATGGCTATCTGGTCGCTCTGGTTGATCACAAAGGCATTCAACCGCCCGGCAATCACACCGCCTGTTTCCTCGCTCATAGAAGTAACAGCACCAGTAAGGGGATCGGATTCCTCTTCTTCTTCCGTCTGATCCTTGATCCAGTCACCTACACCCTCCAGAGCCATATTGAACTTATCCGCACCCTCCTTAACCATTTCCTCAAACCGTTTCTTTTCATAGTCGGAAAGTACACCGTCTTGCATAGCTTCACCAAGATAAAGCACGGCATCATTAATGGCTTTTGCAAGGAACTGGCGTTTCAGAGCTTCCACAACCGCATTTTTCAGCGTTTCTTTCGTCACTTCGCCCAATGCTTTTGCGGCATCCTCACCTTGACAATAGGCATCTACCAGCGCATCGGCAAAATCATCTATGGCGGTTTGTACATCAGTTCCGGCAAGCGTTTCAAGCATATCACGCTCCAGATCCTCAATCTGCGTGTCAATGTCCTTAATGGCTTCTTCCCATTCGGCAATCTTATTGTTGTCGGTGTCCTTTTTATCCTTTTCGGCTTGTATCTGCTGTTTAATGAGTTCCTGTTGTTCCCGGAGATTCTGTTTCTGCAATTCGTAGATCTCAAACATATCTCCGTTGTTTTGTTCTTTCTCCAGAGCGTTTTTGAGTTCCTTTATCTGCTTTGTCAGTTGGGCATATTTTACGAAATTCCAACTTTGTAGAGCGACTACCTTTTGTTGCTCCAAAGCGGCTATTTCATCTTCAATACCTTGTAACCTTTGTTGATGTGCCGCCCTTTCCTCATCGCTGTACACCCAGAAAGTCTGATCGTAGGAGTGTTGCAGTCTATCAAAGGCATTGGATAGCGCATCCACTTCCATTTGTATGTTCTGTATTCTTTCCTCCAGTTCATCATCATTGTTAAACAGCCCGGCAATCCACTGGATAGCCTGTAAAGCAATGGATATGGCGGCAAGGATAACAGAGCCTTTTTCTGCCGTTGCTATGGCTGCTGACATGGCTATACCAGCGGTGGCAACACCCTGTATCATCGCAATAGTGGACTTTCCTGTTTCACCCAGTAAATCGCCCAGAACATCGCAACTGTTGATCGCATCATTTACGAAGTTGAAACAGCCCTCGGTTGCATCCGCAAGGTTGCTCCAGTCCGTCTTTATCTGCTTTGAAGTTTTCTTTGATCCGTCCTGCTGTTTCTTGAATACCTGTGTAAGTGAATTTCCAAGAGCCTTAAATGGGTTCACATCAAGTATCTTCTTCTTTGCCTCATCCAGTTTATCCAGAACTGCGCTAAGGTCTGCCGGATTCAGTTTCAGGTCGGCTGTATTCATCTTATCCTGAATATCCTTAACCAGCTTATCTATTTGCTCAACGGTCAAAGCATCCAAGTCGGTAAACAGATTGCGCCAACTTTCGCTCTGCATGAGGAAAGAAGCGTTTAAGGCAGAAAGAGCCTCATTCTCGCCCTCATTCAGTTTTGCCAGTATCTCTTCATTGTTTTGCGCAATGGCTTTTGAGAGCAACATCGCATACTCATCCTGAATGGCTTTCTTTTGTTCCTCATAACTCCGATAGTTGGTAAGGATCTTTTCCTGTATCTCCTTATCGGCTTCCGCCTGCTTCTCCGATACGAATAGGCTTGCTTCTGCTTGCTCATCAGCACCGACAAGCCCAGTACTTCCATTTGCCAGCCTTTCTTTGGCATCTGCTATGGCTTGCACCTTTTCGGCAAGCGTGGTGGCTTGTGATATGGCTTCCGTCACACTTTCCTTGAAAAGATCCATTGCGGACTTTGCGCCCGTGATCTCATCGTATTGCATATTCAGGGAAATAAGGTGGTTTCCCTCGCCCTCTGTCAATGTTCCGGCTTGCTTCTTCTGGTTCATTTCCGCAATCTGGTTTTCCAGATATTGTTTGAATGAAGCACCGCCTTTCAGCAAGTTTGCAAACTGTGTGTTCGCCACATCTTCGCCCAGATTCCTTACCCAGCGGAAATACAACTCATACTGCTGTTTCTTGTAGGCAATTTCACCGTCAAACAGCTTGTTTTGTTCTCTCTGGTAGCTGGTATTCTCAATGCTTCTTCTCTCATCGAATCCCTCTTGCTCCGTTGCAGTCAATCCGCCTTTTCCGGCTGCTTTACGGGCTTTCTCCAGTTCCCTTTCCTCACGGTCTATGCGATCCAGATTCTCTTTATGCTGTAAGTCCAACAAGGCTTTCCGTTTCTCATACCCATCTTCCATGATAGAGATCCGTGCCTCTTCCAGCTTGCGATCCGCTTCCAGTTGCTTATCTCTCAAAGGATCTGCATTATTAGCCTGTTTGGTGGAAGTCTTTGGCAACCTCGCTTCAAGTCCGTTTATAGTTTTAGTCAGTTCCTTGTATTTGGCACTGTTGATAACCACATTGGAACGCTCTTCTTTTAGCTGCTTGATACGCTCGTTTATGCCCGATTCCGTGTTAAGGTTGGCAGTCTTGGTGTCCCTTGCGCCCGTTAGCTCATCCATCAGCTTTTTAAGGCTCTGTAGTTCCGTTGTGTCCGCCTCAACCTTGACTTTCTTTGCATTGAGCGTATCAATTTGTGTTTGGGTTTCCTGTATCTTCTTATCAAGCTCTTCAAAGGACATACTTACATAGTCCACGCTGTCAGTTACTGGCGTGGCATCCTTTGGGGCAAAATAGGCACTAAGGCTATTATCAACTTGGTTAATAGCCTCGTTCATTTCCTTAGCCTTGTTGATCTGTGAGGTAAGGTAGGATTCAACTATACCCTTGAATCCTGCTATCTCCGCATCGGTGGCTTTTGTCGCTGCCTTTGTGGAGTTCAATATGCTTGCTACTACATCATTGTATTGCTTGGTGAAAGCATCCCCGGACATGGAAGCCAGTAATTTTGCGTTATCCTCAATCTGGCTTCTTATGGCTTCCTGTACAGCACCTCCCATGTTCCGTATGTTTTCAGAGGCTTCATATATCGGCACTTCGTATGAATCTCCACCAGTGCTACGGTTCGTTACCGTCCTTGTCTTTCCAGTGTCATAGCTTGCATTCCCCAGATTCTTTATGAAGTTTGCATAGTTTTCATCCGACTTCTCCAGATATTCCTGTAGTTCCTGCTCGACATACTTAGCCTTGATTTTTTCGGCTGTAGTCTGCTGGATTGCGGCTGTCAGTTCTGCATACTTCAATTTTTGCTCATCAATGGTGGCATTCTCATCCAGCAAGGTTTTGTTATACTCCTTGCAAATCGCATTCACCTTGCGAATGGCATCACCATGCGTTTTTGTACCTTTCTCTGTGTTGCGGAGAATGGCAAACAGCAAATCCAGATTATCAATCTGCTTTTTGGTGGTGTCCTGAAATTCTCCCATTGCATCGGTGGCTTCCTCTTCGGAGCTTTTGAACAACGTGAGCGCACTAACCAGCATCCCAACCAGTGAAAGAATCCACCCGATAGGATTGCTCTTCATGGAAGCCCAAAGAGCTTTCATTGCAAGGGTGGCTTTCTTCGTGATTGATGTTAGTGCAGTCGTAACAGCACCTTGTGTTGTCTTTGCCGCTGTGTCCGCTACAGAAGCGGCTGTAGCCTGTTTTGTGGCTGTAGCCTCCAACTGCTTGCGTTTGGTGTATAAGTCCGTTTGAGCGGCTAATGCGGCTTTTCTGGCGGCACTCTGGTTGTCCTGTGCTGCCTCCAGTTTCTTTTCAGCCGTTGCAATTCTGGTGGCATCCCCGGCTTGCCTTGCCCAATACAATTCATACCGTGCCATTTCGGTTGCTTGCATGGCAGAAACAGCCGTTTGTTTGGCGGATTCCATCTTTTGTGCTGCCGCCTTGACATCGGTACGCATAGCCTCCAGAGTGGCGGCATTGTTCCTTTGCTTCGCTGCCACTTCTTGCTCCAGAGCGGCACGATATACGGCACTCTTAGCCGATAGGTCGGTTTTGCTAAGTGCCTCCCTTTGCTCAACCGTCAATACAGAGGTAGCCACTGCCTCATAATTGGCAGAGGAAGTGGTAAGGTTAAGGTTTGATAAGTATTCCTGCTGTTGGGCTGTCAATAACTGCTGTATGGTGGCAATGCGGAGTTTCTTTACCAGATTGGCTTGCTCTTCCGCTGTAAGTTCCTTTTGCAAGGCGGCAACATGAGCCTGTTGTGCGGCTGTCATAGCCTTTGTTTGGGCTGCTGTTTGTCCCGTTATGTTGGCTTCCGCTTTCAGTAGAGCGATCTTTGCCTGCTTAACGGTATTGTCTATCATGGCAACACCCGTGTAGCCCTTTGTTGCAAGGGTATTCAGCACGATTGCCGCTTTATAGCTTCCGTAAGCAATGGTAACAGCCTGTACGATACGGATAATCTGATCCATATTCTCCACAAGGTCTATCGCACCCTGAATAGCCCCAGTGAACAAATCCTGATTATCCTGTCCGATCTTGTTGAGCGCACTATCCCAAGCATCGCCCAAGTTGGAAAGCATACCAGTAAGCGACTTACTTTGCTCTTGCATGAGGTTGAAATAAATACCGCCCTCACTGGTCATGTTCTTAAATGCCTTTTCAACTTCCGGGAATCCAACTTTTCCCTCCGTTACCAGCTTGTTCAGTTCTTGCCTGTCTGCGTTAAGCACCTTGCCCAACTCTTCATAGATAGGAATACCACGCCCTGCAAACTGGCGAATATCCACCGTGTATGCCCTGCCTTGCGATCTCAATGTGCCATACAGATAGATAAGATCACCAAGTGGCGCACTCACACCAGAAGCCACGTTTCCAAGCATCACGATCTCATCTACCACGCTTTCCACATTCGAGCCGAAAGCAAGCATCTGTTTTGCGCCTTGCGCTATGCTGGTAAGGTCAAACGGAGTTCTGGCGGCTGTATCTACCAGTTGCGACATAAGCACCTGTGATTTTTCGGTACTTCTCAACATGGTATTGAAAGCCAGTTCAAGTTGCTGGAACTGCCCACGCACTTGCACTATGCTTTGCACAAGGCTCATCATTCCTTGCCCAACAAGGTAGGAAACAATATATCTCGCTCCGTTTTGCGCAAAGGTCAGAAACGATTGCTCCATGCGGTTTGCTTCCAGCACGGCATTATCAGAAGCGTTTTTGATATAACGCCCCATCGCTTCGCTTGATACCTTGAAATCATCTATATCAAGAGTGGCTTTGAATGCTAATGCTCCACCTATATTTTCCATACTAAATTAAACCTTTGACATAGTTCTTAATATCTTCTTTCGTTTTGAGTTCCCTATGGATAACCTTGCCTCCCTGCGGTGGTTTCGGAAACCCGTTCTCATCCGTTTCTGTTTTCGGCATCGGCTTAGTCTTTGCCATATCCGCCAACATGATCTCTACATTCATCCAAGAGATACCCCAGAGCAAGTAATCATAGCTCCAGCCGAATAGTTTCAGCAATTCCGCACGATTACCCCACGGGCTGTTTAGCCCTGTTACTCTATCATATCCGCTCTGCTCTTCGGTTTCGTTGTCCCTACTTCCCGTATTGATATGATAGAGGACGTAAAACCCCCGGCATTCATCATCTGGCTTATCACATCGGCAAGCTGCTTCAAGCGTGGTACGGTCAGATGCTCAATGAAGAAGTCACGGAGTATCTTTGTCTGTTTGCTTACGGGATTGGTGATTGAGCCGTTGTTGATTACTGCAACTGCGGCTATCTCTGCCATGAGGGAAATGTACTTGAAATACTTCTTAGCCTCTTGCGTGGGCTGTTCCTGTATCTTTTCCTCATTGAGTTCTATTTGTAGGTACAGTTTCCTCAAATAGTCAATAGTACCCAGATAGAGCGGCTTTATATGGAACTGGCGCATATACACCTCAACCATCTTTCCCTTATCGGTGTCCGGCAATTCCATCACAGAAACATTCCAATCTTTCGGAATCCGCCTGTCATGCCATACCTTGACATGGTTAGGGAAATGTTTGTTCCACCAGCGTACCCACTTAGGAGGCTTTACCGGGTTAATCTTCAAAGGCACGGAGAATTTAACTCCCATCTGAATTAGTGCCTGTATTGCTTGCTCTTCTATTTCAAGCTGTTGTTCTCTTGTTAGTTCTTTGGGCTTCTCTTCCATATACGTTGCTGTTAAAAAGAAAGCCCCCTACGTTGTTTGCAGGAGGCTTTCCTGTTACATTTAAGCATCAGGATTACGCTTTAGTCGGGTCGGTCATTGCCTCATCAACCTGTAACTCCGCTTGATACTGGATAGTCAGAGGAACAAGGCAGATACCCGTCTTTGAGTAAGTAATCTCAAACTTCGGAATGATACGGACATTGGCGCATCCAACGAAAATACCCTCTTCGGGCTGCTGCCAAATCGCCCATTCTTTGTAAGGCAACTTCTTCGGTCGTGTCCATTTCCTTGATCCTTTCTGCCCAGAGATAGTACCACCGAAGTATCTTGAAAGCAATTCCAGATCAGGATCCATCAGAGAAAGGTTTACCGTTGTTTCGGTTTCGCCTACCTGTGTAAGTTTCCTGTTGGAAGTTTCAGACTTATGTACGGTGGTTTCCGGGTCGGAATCCACAAGCTGACAAGTGTCCTGATACACATCGCCAAGATCTAACCAATCCGTGCCTTTGGCTGGCATAGAGCCATCTTCTTTTGCTTCGGCTACATAGATCTTCTTTAAGCCCATTGCTGTATATACTGGCATAGTCGTAAAAATTTATTGGTTCAACTTCTTTTCTCTTACTGTTATCTCTAAAGCGATAGAAACAAAGTGTTCGTTATGTTCCGGCTCTTTGATAGGGGGATTGATCAAACCTATATTCCAGTTGTAACCGCTCCCTTTCTCGTAGTGGTTCTGAAGCACTGCAATCACTTGTTTCCTTATCGCTATCAGTCTTTGGTAGTCTATCCTATACACGGGTGGATTCTTGCGCTTGCTCACTATGTCCGGCACATGAATGTTTACGTTGATTTGCCCGAAACGCACGGATTCCTCACCGTCTATCGCATGGGGTACTATAATCACATCTTCTTTGCTGTAGTCGTTACGCTCGTAGTCAATGCTGCCTGTAATCATGGTTTTTACCTCACTTTCCATCAGCATTTGATACACCCGTACCGCTATTTCTTCCGTTGTAATCATAACACACCTCCGAATAATTCATTTGCCTTTGCCTTAGCTTTAGCCATAAGCGTATTCATGGCGGCTGGAAAATCCTTTTTTGCTTTCAATTCCGCTGGCAGAATCACATTGTACCCCTTAGCCTCAACGTAGGCTGCGTAATTCATTCCGGCTACTATAATGAGAGAGAAAGCATCCGGCAAGCTGTTAGCCATCTGCATAGCCACATTAAGGCTTGCTTTAGCCCCCTCATTGTTAGGCTGGTTTTCCTCACTAAAGTATTCCAGTTTCTTGTTACGCACTATCGCATAGGATATTGAGTTTGTAAGGTTGCCCGTCCTGTCAGTATAGCTGTGCTTCTCCTTAGCGTACTTCACAAGGCTTTCGCCAAGAAACTTCAAAAGGTAGAGTGTAGCGTTTTCAAGCCTTACTTGAAACGCTGCCACCGCCTTTGAAATGACACTGCTATGATTGTTGGTTGGAATTATCCCCATATCTCAATGTATCTTCTGTTAAGGTTATCCACGCCTTGAATCTCGAAAACTGACACCTTGCCATCCTCGCTTGTTATCTGTACTGGCGTTGCAATATCCAGCGTACCTTTGAAGCACTTCGGTATAAGTACATCGTAGGTATAAGTGAATACTTGCCCGTCCGTACCGATTTTCTGTTTGGCTGGCACGAAAGTTTCTATCTGGCACTCACAACCGTTGATCCAGTCGCCCGTTTGAGGCTCTGAAACAATAAATCCGGTGTTCGGATCTCTTTGCCCGTCCTGAATCTCCTTGTATTTGAAAGTACCGTTATATCTCATGGCTACCACCTGTTAGATCCGTCCGTGATAGACGATATTTCCACAAAATCCGACACTTCCAGACCGTTTTCACTGCAAATAGCCTTGATACGGTTCTTTAGCTCATCCACATCATATCCTTGTGAGGATTTGCCCATGCTGTCACTCGTAAGGACAACCAGTTTCTTTAATACCTTGATAGCGGCAATGGCAATAGGTTTCCTATCGGCTTCCGCATCGTATTCGGCATCCAGATCGCCCACATTTGCATCAGCAAGAGCCTTTTTCAATGTGATAGGGCTTACGGTGTACGGTTCAAGTTCACCGATCAGAGCATCGTATTTTGTCAGATTTACCATCTTTAGACCTCCTTGTTAAGAATTTCAGAGAGTGAAGCGGCTTGCTCTTCCGTCAGTTCATCCAGCTTCTTGGAAACGCCTTTTACTCCGGCATTCTTGGCGGCTGGATTGCCGATTTCTTCAAGTGCTGCTTTCACCTCATCAAGTCCGTATTCTTTCTGCTGGAATGAGATTGTTTCAGGCTTCTTCTCATCAGCCTTTTCATCATTCCCATC
>ULVI01023725.1_pt1 | contig 15654 bp, 10 predicted proteins | sample 1959331 | NCBI WGS metagenome assembly ULVI01 (sample SAMEA4835782, study PRJEB28245) | human gut metagenome | biome: gut microbiome; material: fecal sample | place: Denmark | collected 2008 | reverse complement strand
CCGACTGGATGGAAATTGAAAAGCAGCGCGGCATTTCCGTCACATCGTCCGTCATGCAGTTTCAGCACGGCGGCTACTGCATCAACATTCTCGATACCCCGGGACATCAGGACTTCTCGGAGGACACCTACCGCACGCTGATGGCCGCGGACAGCGCCGTGATGGTCATTGACGGCGCGAAGGGCGTCGAGCCGCAGACGCGCAAGCTCTTCAAGGTCTGCGCCCTGCGCAACATTCCCATTTTCACCTTTATCAATAAGATGGACCGCGAAACGCGCGACCCGCTGGAGCTCTGCGAAGAGGTCGAGCGCGAGCTGGGCATCGACACCTATCCCGTCAACTGGCCAATCGGCTGCGGCAAGGAATTTTTCGGCGTGTACGACCGCAGCGAGCGCTGCATTCTCCACTTCACCGACGAGGGCCACGCGAAAAAGGCCGGCATCACCTCCATCGAGCTGGACGACCCCGCGCTCGTGGAGATGCTGGGGCAAAAGCGCCGCGACACGCTTGCCGACGAGGTGGAGCTGCTCGGCGCGGGACGCGACTTTGACCTCGACGCCGTGCGCTGCGGCAAGCTCTCCCCCGTGTTCTTCGGCAGCGCGCTGACGAACTTCGGCGTCGAGCCGTTTTTGAACGCCTTTTTGAAGATGACCACGCCGCCGCTGCCGCGCGTGAGCGACTCCGGCGAGGTAGACGTCTACTCCCCCGATTTTTCCGCCTTCGTCTTTAAAATTCAGGCCAACATGAACAAGGCGCACCGCGACCGCCTCGCGTTCATGCGCATCTGCTCGGGCAAATTCGAGCGCGACAGCGAGTATTTCCACGTCCAGTCCGGGCGCAAGATGCGCCTTTCCCAGCCGCAGACGATGATGGCCGCCGAGCGCGAGATCGTCGACGAGGCCTACGCGGGCGACATCATCGGCGTGTTCGACCCCGGCATCTTCTCCATCGGCGACACGATCACCGTGCCGGGCAAAAAGTTCCGCTTCTCCGGCATTCCGACCTTCGAGCCCGAGCACTTCATGCTCGTCTCGCCCAAGGACACGATGAAGCGCAAGCAGTTCGTCAAGGGCGTGGAGCAGATCGCGCAGGAGGGCGCGATCCAGATCTTCAAAATCCCCGACAGCGGCTTTGAGGACGTGGTCGTCGGCGTGGTCGGCACGCTGCAATTCGATGTGTTTGAATACCGCATGAAAAACGAGTACGGCGTTGACCTGCGCATGAGCGGCCTCCCCTACGAGCACCTGCGCTTCATCCGCGCGTGCCCGTGCGACGTGAAGGATCTGATGCTCTGCTCCGGCTCGCGCGTGCTCGAGGACTTCAAGGGGCGCAAGCTCATCGCCTTCGGCGGCGAGTGGAGCGTGGGCTTTCTCACCAAGCACAACGAGGGTCTCGTGCTCGACGACTGGCTCAGCGTGTAAGCAAAAAAAGATCTGCGGCGGCGGGGCGATCCCGCCGCCGTCCGCGTTCTTCGTCGATGTGCCGAACTTCGCAAATTCCCTTGCTTTTTCTCAGATTCATGTTATACTGATAACTGTAAGCAACCCCTGACTTGACAATTGTCAATCATACGCTGTGCGGCTCACAGAAACGAGCAAATGCGCAGACAAAAGGCACAGCCGGCGAAAGCCGGTGTCGCAAAGCCAAGGGCCTAAACGGTGTCCCCGCACCGCATGGCAGCCGGTTGCCGATGCATTTATGTTCCCCCTTCTATGTGCCGTATTGCGCCCAAAAGAAGGAGGAATTTTTTTATGGCTGGAAAGAAAACAGGAAAGCGGCTGCTGACGTGGGTTCTGGTGCTTGTGATGGCACTGTCCCTGCTGCCGCTCAACGCGCTGGCGGCGGACAGTCCGGAGACGGACAGCAGCTCCGGCATGATCTTTACGAAGCAGCTCGTGTCTGATACGCCGGATGAAAAGGGAAACTACACCATTCAGATGACCGCGCAGGCAACGGGGCACGACCACGACCAAGGTCGAGCCGATGGATATCGTGCTGGTGCTGGACCAGTCCGGCTCGATGGCAGATGATTTCGGTAATGGCACACGCCAGAGCGCGATGATAGCCGCGGTCAACAGCTTTATCGGCGAGGTGGCAGACAAGTACAGCACGGATGCTGACCACCGCATGGCGATCGTGACCTTTGGCTCTGATGCGGCCGAGCTGGTAAACTGGACTGCCGTGGATCCTGCTGGTGCAACTGAGCTCACCCGCAGTATTAGCAATTTGCCGCCGAAGCCCGAGGGCGCAACGAACGTCGGGGCAGGCATGCAGATGGCAAAGAACCTGATGGACAGTGATGCCTATACCGGCGGCAACACAGATCGTCAGAAGACGGTGATCGTCTTTACCGACGGTGTGCCGACGACGGAAACGGATTTCAGCATTACGGTTGCAAATACTGCGATTGATGCGGCGAAGCGCATGAAGGGCAATGGCGTCATCATTTATACCGTTGGTATCTTCAATGGTGCGAAGCCGGAGCAGTTGTACGGTGATAGCGGATTTGATAAAAATTCTGATGGTACGGTAGGTTCGAATTGGTCGGATTTTTCTTTCTGGATGATAGGAGATATTAAGAATTATGACGTTCCGGCAGGAAACAGGTTCTTAAATTATTTATCAAGCAATTTTGAGAATGCTACAGGAGTTGGACTGAAAGCATACAAAAAAACCTTTGCTGGCATCGGCTATCGTGGTTGGAAGATCACCCAGAATTTTAATAGGACTTCTTCTGACTACTACCTGACGGCAGTTGACGCTTCGTCGCTGGAAAAAATCTTCGAGGGAATCTCCAGCACGGTTCCCGCGCCGGGCAATCCTGCTCTGGACGAGAAGACCGTGATCACCGACACGCTGTCCAACTACTTCACCTTTGCTACCGGTACTGCGGCCGACGTGAAGGTCTACGCCGGCCAACGTGAACTCACCAACGGCGAAAATATTACCGTTAATCTTAATCCTACGACCAAGACCGTGACGGTCACGGGCTATGATTTCTCCAAGTATCATACGACCAGCGACGACCCGAAAGAGCTGGTCATCGAGATCAAGGTGAAGCCCAGCGGCGAAGGTTGCGCCAGTAAAGAAATCCCGACCAACGACGACGACCGCATCCACGCTGCCAGAGTAGAGGTAGAGGTGGAGTCGGAAGGCGAAACCAAGACCAAGATCGTGACGTCGCACGAGACGGCAAAGGTCACGGGACACCAGGTTATTTATGAGCTTGCTGGCGGCGAGGGCCCCATTACGGGTAATGGCCTGTACTATCCGCAGGACGCTGCCGTTCCCGTGACGAACAGTGTGCCTACGCGCGACAGCTATAAATTCACCGGCTGGACTATTACCAAACCCGATACGGATTTCCCTGAAATCAACACTGATGAAACTACCGGCAAAAAGACTTTCACCATGCCCGCCGCGGACGTGACCCTGACGGCGCAGTGGAAATTGATTGAGGCCCCCGAGCTTTCCGTCACGAAGACCGTCACGAAGGTCGGCGAGACTACGGTTGCTGCTGGCAATAATACTATCCCCACCGCCTATCCCGGCGATACGATTGAATGGACCATCACGGTGACCAACAGCGGCAACGCGGAAGGCGACTTTACGCTGAAAGATGTACTCAAAGGCAGGACTGATGAACTGACGGTCAGCCCCGCGATGGCGGAAGGCGCAAACAGCTATACCATTGCCCCTAAAAACCCCACGACCGGTGAGCCTACCACTATGACTTTCACTGTCACCTACACGGTGCAGCCCGCCGATGTGACCGATAATGGTCTTGTTAACACGGTCACGATGAATGACGATGGCGAAGTGTCCTCCGACCCCGTCCCCACCGCGCAGAAGTACACGGTGACGTATGAGTACACCGGCACGATTCCCACTGATGCACCTGCTGTTCCTGTTGCGGCGCAGCACGAATATGGTGCAGAAGTGACAATTGAAAATGTGCCCACGCTTACAGGCTATACTTTCCATGGCTGGACGTTGCCCGAAAGCCTGACTGAAAATGGCGGTAAGTTCACCATGCCCGCTGAGAATGTGACGATTACCGGCTATTGGACGAAGAACACTATCCCCACGTACAAATTCGACCTGAGCAATTTGGACACCATCAAGGTCAACAAGGAATTCAAGAGCAAGTATGGCCGCAGTGCCGAGAAGAGCTTCACGGCGACCGTCACCATCGAACGGAAAGAGACTTATACCGCTGTAGTGGATCCCGGTTCCTCCATCCTCCCTAATGTTCCCAACAACCGCAGCGCAGTCACCGCTGAGCCTACCTATATCGGCAAGGCAACCGGTACCGTTACGCTGAAAACCGACACGACTGATGTCTTCAAATTCGACAAGACGTTTAAGCTGGAGCCCGGCGATTATCTCATCACCGTGAAGGAAACGGAGGGCCCCGATCGCTACGTCGTCGACTATGACACTAAGACCTACACCTACGAGTTCACCGTGGACAATGAGGGCAAGATCAACATTGATACGCCTATCACTTGCACCTTCACGAACAAGTACACCAAGCGTCACTCCGCTGCCACCCCGAGCAAGCCCACGCTGAACACGGGCGATCACTACGCCTACGTCATGGGCTATCCCGACGGCACGGTGCGCCCGAACGGCAGCATCACCCGCGCCGAGGTCTCGGCCATTCTCTTCCGTCTGCTCTCTGACAAGACGCGCGATGAGTATTTCACGACCGAGAGCAGCTTCACCGACGTCAAGGCCGGTGCGTGGTACAACAACAGCATCGCAACCCTTGAAAAGGCCGGCGTGATCGTTGACACCGCCAAGGGCGGCGCGTTCCGTCCCAACGAGGCCATTACCCGCGCCGAGCTCGCCGCGATGCTCGCGCAGTTCTCGGACGCCAAGCCTGTCAAGGGTGTGAAGTTCTCCGATGTGTCTGCCGAGCACTGGGCGTATGAGGCCATCGCCATCGCTGCGAAGATGGGCTGGATCGAGGGCTATCCCGACGGCACGTTCCGTCCCGATGCGACCATCACCCGCGCCGAGATGATGACGCTTGTGAACCGTGCGCTTGAGCGTGTCCCCTCCGACGAGGATCACCTGCTCTCCAAGCGCGTAATGCTGACCTTCCCCGACTGCAAGAGCGGCGACTGGTTCTATATCGCCGTGCAGGAGGCGACGAACAGCCACACCTATGAGCGCGCCGCGACCGAGAAGAACGGCGACGAGCAGTGGACCGCCCTGCGCGCGAACCGCGACTGGACGCTGCTTGAAAAGTAAGCTTACTTCCTCCACCCCCCATAGGAAGGAAGGAACGCTCTAATGAGCGTTCCTTCCTTCCTTTTTATTGTCCCTTGCCGCCGGTCTTTCTGAAAATGTGAAAATATGGTTTTTTCTAAATTCCTATTGACAAAGTAGGATTTTATCGTTATCATATAAACATACTTGATAGATAGGAATTATCCATTGTAAAGGAGCGATACCTATGACAACTGTTTACGCAGACAACGCCGCCACCACGCAGATGAGCCGCGCGGCCATCGACGCGATGCTGCCTTATATGGAAACGATCTACGGCAACCCCTCGAGCCTGCACTCCGTCGGGCAGCAGGCGGCCGAGGCGCTGCAAAATGCGCGCGAGCGCATCGCAGCGTGCCTGAATGCCTCGCCGCGCGAGATCTACTTCACCTCCGGCGGCAGCGAGGCCGACAATCAGGCGATTCTCTCTGCCGCGCGTCTTGGCGCGCGCAAGGGCAAAAAGCACATCATTTCGACGGCTTTCGAGCATCACGCCGTGCTGCACACGCTCAAAAAGCTTGAAAAAGAGGGATTCGAGATCGAGCTTCTGCCCGTCGGCGCCATCGGCACGATTACGGCGCAGCAGGTGAAGAGCGCCCTTCGCGCGGACACCTGTCTCGTGACCGTCATGTACGCCAACAACGAGATCGGCTCCATTCTGCCGATCGCCGAGATCGGCGAAGTCTGCCGCGAGGCGGGCGTGCTGTTCCACACCGACGCCGTGCAGGCGACGGGGCATGTCCCCATCGACGTGCAGGCGCAGCACATCGACATGCTGTCCCTCTCCGCGCACAAGTTCCACGGCCCGAAGGGCATCGGCGTGCTGTACGCGCGGCAGGGCGTTCCCCTCACGAGTCTCATCGAGGGCGGCGCGCAGGAGCGCGGCAAGCGCGCCGGCACGGAGAATCTCCCCGCCATCATGGGCATGGCCGCAGCGTTGGAGGACGCCTGCGCGCACATTAATGAAAACGCCCGGAAGGTCAGCGCCCTGCGCGACCGCTTGATTGCCGGACTTTCCAAGATCCCGCACAGCGCGCTCAACGGCGACCCTGTGAATCGTCTGCCCGGCAACGTGAGCTTCTGCTTTGAGGGCATCGAGGGCGAAAGCCTTCTTCTGCTGCTCGACGCGAAGGGCATCTGCGCTTCCTCCGGCAGCGCGTGTACGTCCGGCTCGCTCGACCCGAGCCATGTGCTGCTGGCCATCGGCAGACCGCACGAGGTCGCGCACGGCTCGCTGCGCCTGAGCCTTTGCGAATGGAACACCGATGAGGACGTTGACCGCATTCTTGCCGCCGTGCCCGAGGTCGTCGCATATCTCCGCGAGATGTCTCCGATGTGGAAGGATCTCATCAGCGGCAGGAAACCGTTCATTTTATAACATCAGCCCACAAAGGAGGATTTGACAATGGCTCTTTATACGGAAACTGTGATGGATCACTTCATGCACCCGCGCAACGTCGGCGAGATTGAAAACGCGGACGGCGTCGGTCAGGTCGGCAACGCCAAGTGCGGCGATATCATGAAGATGTATTTGAAAATCAAGGACAACAAAATTGACGATGTGAAGTTTGAGACCTTTGGCTGCGGCAGCGCGATCGCCTCGAGCTCTATCGCCACCGAGATGATCAAGGGTAAGACCATCGACGAGGCGCTCAAGATCACGAACAAAGATGTGGTCGATGCGCTGGGCGGTCTGCCCGCCTACAAGCTGCATTGCAGTGTGCTCGCCGAGGAGGCGTTCAAGTCCGCCATCAAGGACTATTACGACAGAAACGGCATTGCTTACGATCACAAGGAGTTTCCCGACTGCGCAAGCTGCGAGGCCTGCCGCATGGTATGACAGATTTGGTATCCCCCGCCGCGCGCAGCATGATCGAGCAAAAAATGCAGCGTTTTCTCCCTCTCCTATCCCGCTTTTCCCCCTGAGCGGGCGCGGGGCGCACAAGCGCCCCGCGTTTTTTTATTCCCGTTCCCCCATGGCCTCCTCCAGCTTTTGCAGCGCGCGCTTTTCGATGCGCGATACATAGCTGCGCGAGATCCCAAGCTTTTTTGCGACCTCGCGCTGCGTGCGGGGCATTTTCCCGCCAAGCCCATAACGCGAGGTGATGACCTCTTCCTCCCGCTCCGTCAGGCATTCGTGCACGAGTTTTCGCACGCGCAGGCAGTCGTCCCGATCCTGAATATCGAGGTACATCGTGTCCTCCACGCCGACGACGTCCATGAGATAGAGCGACTCGCCTTCGGAATCGGAATCGAGCGAATCGTTGAGCGACACCTCGCCCTGCGCCTTCTTCCGGCTGCGAAAGTACATCAAAATTTCATTCTCCACGCATTTGGCAGCATAAGTCGCAAGGCGAGTTCCCTTTTCCGGGCGATAGCTGGAAACCCCCTTGATAAGGCCGATGGTGCCGATCGAGATCAGGTCGTCCTGCTCGTCAGACTGCGTATAGTACTTCTTGGCAATGTGGGCGACGAGGCGCAGGTTGTGCTCAACGAGCATATTGCGCGCCTCCAGATCGCCCGCAAGCATCTGCTCAACATATTTCTTCTCCTCCTGCGCGGAAAGCGGACGCGGGAACGAGCCGCCAGACAGGTGAAGCGAGAGCAGCATGGCGTGCGACAGCAGATAAAGTGCGATCGAAAACATAAAAACTCCTCCTCTTTTTTTCATTTTATGGGCAGACGGGAAGTCCCTATGCGCAGCGCAAAGCGCGGCAATATGCCGCGCAGACTCCCCTGCATTTTGCGCAAAACATCTCAATTGTGCAAAATAACGCCGCATTTATTTTATTTTTCTTCCGCAAATTGTGAATTTTTCCCTCACACTATTGATTTTTGGCATTCAAGCGCTATACTAAAACCAACTACAGAAAAAGGAGGAACTTTTTCATGCCCGCACGCAAAAATACTGCACGGCTTTCCAAAAAGCCGCCGCTGTCACCGCAGGAACTCAAGCAGATCGACGCTTTCTGGCGCGCAGCAAACTATCTGACCGCCTGCCAGCTTTATCTTCTCGACAACCCGCTTTTGGAGCGCCCGCTGCGTGAAAGCGATCTGAAGCAGACCATCGTCGGCCACTGGGGCACCTGCCCGGGGCAGAACTTCATCTACACGCACCTGGATCGCGTCATCAAGCGCGACGACCTTGACATGATCTATCTCTCCGGCCCCGGCCACGGCGGCAACGCCATGGTTGCGCAGGACTGGCTGGACGGCAGCTACACGGAAGTCTACCCCAACATCACACGCGACAAGGATGGCATGCAGAGGCTCTTCAAACGCTTCTCCTTCCCCGGCGGCATTCCCAGCCATGTGGCGCCCGAGACTCCCGGCTCCATCCACGAGGGCGGCGAATTGGGCTATTCCCTCGCCCACGCCTTCGGCGCCGTGGCGGATAACCCCGATCTCATTGCAGCCTGCGTCGTCGGCGACGGCGAGGCCGAAACCGGGCCGCTGGCGACCTCGTGGCACGGCAACAAATTCATGAACCCGATCACCGACGGTGCGGTGCTGCCGATCTTGCATCTGAACGGTTTTAAAATCGCCAACCCCACCATCTTCTCCCGCATGAGCCATGAAGAGATTGAATGCTTCTTCCGCGGCTGCGGCTGGGAGCCACGCTTTGTGGAAGGCAGCGAGCCTGAGCTGATGCACCAGCAGATGGCCGCTGCGCTCGACTGGGCGATCCGCGAGATCCACCGCATTCAGCGCACCGCGCGCAAGAGCGGCAAGGCAAGCCGCCCGCACTGGCCGATGCTCGTACTGCGCACGCCCAAGGGCTGGACGGGGCCGAAGGAAGTCGACGGTCTGCCGGTCGAAGGCTGCTGGCGCGCCCATCAGGTGCCCATTTCCATGGGTGCGGAGGAAAAGGCGCATCTGCCGCTGCTCGAGAGCTGGCTGCGCTCGTACAAGCCCGAAGAGCTCTTCCATCAGGACGGTACGCCGGTGGAGCTGGTTGCGTCCTTCCCGCCCACAGGCGCGCGCCGCATGGGTGCGAACCCGCACGCGAACGGCGGTCTTCTGCTGCGCGACCTGCGTACGCCGGATTTCCGCGATTACGCGGTCAATATTCCCTCTCCCGGTGCGGTAGAGGCGCAGGATATGTACGTCCTCGGCACCTATGTCCGCGATGTGATGAAGCTGAACATGGACGCGCGCAACTTCCGCATTTTTGCGCCCGACGAAACGGCTTCCAACCGCTTGCAGGCCGTCTTTGAGGTCACCGGCCGCCGCTTCCTCGACGAGCAGATCGAGGGCATCGACGACCACCTCGACCCCGACGGCCGCGTGATGGACTCCATGCTCTCCGAGCATTTCTGCGAAGGTTTCCTCGAAGGCTATCTGCTCACCGGCCGCCATGGCTTTTTCGACAGCTACGAGGCATTTATCCGCATTGTGGACTCAATGTTCTCCCAGCATGCCAAGTGGCTCAAGATGTGCAATGAGCTGCCTTGGCGGCAGGATATTGCATCGCTCAACTATATCCTCGCCTCGAATGTCTGGCAGCAGGATCACAACGGCTTCACGCATCAGGATCCGGGCTTTCTCGACCACGTGGCGAACAAGAAGGCTGATGTGGTGCGCATGTATCTGCCGCCCGACGCCAACTGCCTGCTCTCCTGCTTCGACCATTGCATCAAGAGCCGCAACTATGTAAATGTCATCGTGGCGAGCAAGCACCCGCGCCCGCAGTGGCTGACGATGGAACAGGCCGTGAAGCACTGCACGCAGGGCATCGGCATCTGGGAATGGGCGTCGAACGACCAGGGGCAGGAGCCGGACATCGTGATGGCCTGCTGCGGCGACACGCCGACGCTTGAAACGCTCGCCGCCGTAACGATCCTGCGCCGCGAGCTGCCGGAGCTCAAGATCCGCGTGGTGAACGTGGTCGACCTCATGAAACTCCAGCCCCACACCGAGCACCCGCACGGTCTGACGGACGAGGAATACGACACACTCTTCACCAGGGATAAGCCCATCATCTTCGCCTATCACGGCTATCCTACGCTGATCCACGAGCTAACCTACCGCCGCCACAACCGCAACCTGCATGTGCGCGGCTACAAGGAAGAGGGTACGATCACGACCCCGTTTGACATGCGCGTGCTCAACGACATCGACCGCTTCGATCTTGTCATCGACACGGTGCGCCGTCTGCCGCAGCTCGGCAACCGCGGCGCCTACCTCGTCCAGAAGATGAACGACAAGCTTGTCGAGCACCGCCAGTATATCAAGGACAACGGCATCGACCTGCCCGAAGTGCGCGCGTGGAAGTGGAATGACGGCAAGGGCATCGAGTCGTAAGAGAGGAGATCGTTATGCGCATTGCAATTCCCGTTGCGGGAGAAACCGTCGCGTCGCCGCTGGGCGATGCAGAGGGCTTCCGCTTCTATGAGGACGACCACGGCCGCATCGTGCGGCAGTTTCTCGTGCCGATGGAAGAGCGCAGCACGAAGGCCGCCATCGACCTTTTGGAGCGCTACGGCATCGACGCGCTGCTCTGCGGCACGATCGACGAAAATGAGCGCATCGCCGTTGGCACGGCGGGTCTGATGCTTTTTCCCGGCTATGTCGGCGAAGCGGACGAGGCCGCGCTGCGTTTTTTAAGCGGCAGCATCGTTTCCGACCCGAATAACCACTGCAACGCCTGCGGCTTCAAGGGCGCATGCTCGCTGAAGGACAAGGGTGGCTGCGGCAAATAAAGCAGAAAAAGGAGCAAGCCAAAAGGCTTGCTCCTTTTTTACGAATGCTGTTATGATGCGGGGCGCGTGGTGACAAGGTAATCCGAGTTGATCCAACCGAACTGTCCGCCTACGGAGACGAACGTCCAGCCGTCCTGCTTGGCAGCCGCCTGCACCTCGGTGCCGAGGGAAACGGTCGTGATCTTGTCATAGCTCGTACCGGGGCCGCTGCGCAGATTCACGCCGCCTGTGGTGTAGTAGATGTAATACTTATCGTAAACCGAATTCGGCTTGACCGCAACTTCCGTGTGACCCGTGAGGTCGAGCCAATCGATCTTTTCGCTGTTCGTGCTGTCATTGCCCTGCGTGCCGCCGGTTTCACCGGCATCGCCGTCCAGCAGGCCGTCCTCACCGTTGGTAAGCTGATTGTCCTCGCCCGTCTGTGAGCCGCCGCGCAGCTGCTCGATCTTTGTCTGTGCATCGGCAAGGTCGCGGCGCGCGCCCTTGAGCTTGAAGGACAGAACGATCACCGTGATGAAGAGCACCAGCGAAAGCGCCAGAAGCCCCATAAAAAGCGTGTAAAGCGGATTGCGCCGCGGCTTGCGGCGGCTGACCCGACGTCCTTCCATAAATGATACCCCCTTATCGGTTTGTTCCTCTTTATTGTACATAATTTTCACAAGTTATGTCAAGTGGCTTTCCCGTTTAGACGCAGAAATTCATAAAAAGTTCCCGCCCGGCGTAAAAAAAGGAGATGGCCAAGGCCACCTCCTTTCAGCGGATTCACTTTTTGTTCGCGCGCTCCTTGTGCCGCTCGAGAAGCTCCTTGGGTTCCGCCTCGGCAAGCTTGCGCTCGCGGCGCTCGAGCACCTCCTTGGGCTTTTCGGTGATCGCGCCAGCCGCCTTGAGGGATTCCTTCGTTGCCACCGGGCCGACCAGCTCGTAGATGAGCACGGAGAAGAGAATGATGTTGCGGATCAGCTCGCCGTCCGCGCCGAGCGCCTGCGCGCTCACGCACATACCGAGCGCCACACCCTCCTGCGGCAGCAGCATGATGCCAAGGTACTTCTGCACCGTGTGGTCACAGCCCACCGCCTTGGCCGACCAGCGCGCGCCGCAATACTTGCCGGCCGAGCGTGCGATGATGTACACAACGCCGATGAGCACGAGCACGCCTTGAGAAAAGACGCTCAGGCGCAGGTTTGCGCCGCTGATGACAAAGAACACCGCGAGCATCGGCGTGCTCCATCTGTCCGCACGCTCCATGAGATCATCGGACAGCGGGCAGATGTTGCAGAACACCGTGCCGAGCATCATGCACACGAGCAGCGGAGAGAAGCCGCACTCCACGCCTGCAACGGTAAACTCTACCGCGGAGAGGCCGACCATCAGGAAAATGAATGCAATGCTCAGCGAGAGACGGTTGGAGTTCGAGCGGAACATCGTCTCAAGCTTCGTGAGGACAAAGCCCGCGATCGCGCCGAGCAGCAGCGAGCCGACGATCTCGATGAGTGGAGAGAGCAGGATGCTCGCAATGCTGAACTGCGCGCTGTCCATCGCGCGGGCAATGCCGAAGGACACAGCGAACGCGATGAGACCCACCGCATCGTCGAGCGCGACGATCGGCAGCAGCAGGTCAGTGAGCTCCCCCTTGGCCTTGTACTGGCGCACGACCATCAGCGTGGTCGCCGGTGCGGTAGCCGTGGCGATGGCGCCGAGGGTAATCGCCGCAGGAACGGAGAGCACGTCAGGACGCATAAAGTGGAACACGACAAGTGCAATATCAACAAAGGCCAGCGCGGCAAGTGCCTGCAGAACGCCGATGACCATGGCCTGCTTGCCGGTCTTTTTCAGCTGGCTGAGGCGGAACTCATTGCCGATGGAAAACGCGATAAAGCCCATCGCCACATCGGAGATCATGCTCAGCGCCTCGACCTGATCGTAACCTGCAAAGCCGAGGCCGGGAATGCCGAGGCGGCCCAGCACGAACGGCCCGATCAGAACACCCGTCACAAGAAATGCCGTAACATCAGGCAGATGCCAGCGGCTGAAAATACGCGTCATCAAAAGCCCTGCGAGCAGCGCAAAAGCCAGATTCAAGATGGCAGTCATAGTTACACCCTCATAACAAATAATGGTGGGCGATCAATCCGCCCAAGGCTTGTATTGTAGTATGTTCGTGCACGAAATGCAAGCACTTTCTGCAAGTTTTCTGTCAAATACAGAAAAAGCGACAGCTTTTTGAGAAAAAGCTGTCGCTTGGTTTCGTTTGCTCCGGTTCAGTCCGTATTCACGCGCACACCGGTGAAATAGCTGTTGCCAAAGCCGTCGGTGTAGACGCCGCGCAGCGTATCGCGCAGCAGGTGCGCCGTGCCGTCAAAATACACCGGCGAGAGCGCCATATCGTCGAAAAGCATCATCTCCGCATCGTGAAGAAACGCTGTGCGCGCCACAAGGTTTTCCGATGCCGCTGCTACACCGATCAGCACATCGTAAGTGCCGTTTTCATAGTTGATCAGGTTCTGCTCGCTCTCGCTGCACCAGCGGTCAAGAAAGCCCATCGCATCATCATAGAGTGCGGTGATCTTTTGCAGCGCAAGCTCATAATTTTTCGCTTCCATGCGCGCATTGTATTCCGCCTGCGTCACGCCGCGCAGCATCACCGTCACGCCGAGCGTCGTACTCCACATGTTCTGCAGCGCCGCAGCCACGGCGTCATTTTCCATACCGGTGACATACAAAAGCTCGATCGGCGGGAACATGCTCGTGCTGTAATAGCCCGCGTAGCTCAGCTCCTCACGCGCTTCTGCCTGCCGCGCGTTCACGTCTTCCTCATCAATGCTGCGAAGCACGCCGCCAGTCGTGCGGAAGTCATCGTCCGTTTCACCGGAATCTGAAATGCCGTAGGGAACAAGCCCCGTGGCAGGCGTATTTTCCGCGCCGCCTGCTGCCGCAGCGGCCGCACGGTCGATGGCAAGATCGAATGCCTCGCGGATATGTTCGTTTGAGAAGAGGTCGCTCTCGTGGTTATAAAGCACGCACGCCGTTGCATACACCGCCGTCGGCTTCCAGTTTTCATCTTGTGAAAGTTCGGCGATCACACTGTCGGGCAGATGGGCGATATAGTCGATCTCACCCGCCTCGTAAAGCTTCCACGCCTCTTCCGAGCCGGAAGCAAAAACAAAGCCAAGCTCATCTGGGCCAACCAGACGCGCTTCGTAATACTCCTCGTTGCGCACCGCCGTCAGCTTGCTGCTCTTGGACCACGCGCTCACATGATATGCGCCGTTGCTCACAACATTCGGCATATCAAAGCCGGCGCCGTCTTCCGTCAAATCGCGGCGCAGCGGCATCGTGGCGACCGCCGTGCAGATGCCCTCGATAAAGTACGCGCAAGGTGCGCTCAGTGTAACGACAAAGGTGGATTTATCCTTGGCAGAGACCTGAAGCTTTGCCTTGTTGCCGGTTTCGCGCACCTCGCCGTAGCCTGCCACCACGCTCATCAGCGAATGGTTCGGAGAATTGGTCGCAGGGTCGGCCAGGCGCTGCCAGGCATAGACAAAATCGTCCGCCGTCACCTTCTCCCCGTCCGACCAGCGCGCGGTAGAGCGCAGCGTGAAGCGGTAGGTCACGGTGCCGTCATAGTTCGTTTCCTCGGTATATTCCTTCGCCATACCGTTGGTGAGCATCACCTCGCCGCTGCCGTCGTCGCTCTCGCGCATCAGGTTTTCGTACAGGGCATGAAAAATGCTGTCGGCGTCCGTATCGGTGTTCATCGCGGGATCGAGCGAGTCGATCGCGCCGCAGACGCCCACGTTGAGAACGAGCTTTTCATTCCCCTGTTTTTTATTGCCGCAGCCGGACAACAGCCCAAGCAGCAGCGTTGTGCCAAGCAGCAGCGCTGCGATCCGTTTTATCGTTTTCATAGTCTCTCCTATTAGCAAAAGCGCGGTAAGCCGCCGCTCCAGTATCGTAACATGCGCTTCATTATAGCGAAATTTTCTGCTCTTGTAAAGGCAGGAGCGCGAAAAGTTACAATTTGTTACCAAATTATCGCCGCTGGCCTATGCAAAAAGGAGCATCTCTTAAAAAAGAAATGCTCCCCTTTTGTTCTGCTCCCATGCAGCGGAAAGTCGCTCCGTCAGCCTTCGACCAGTTTTCCGTTCTCGTCCAGGTGCGCCTTTTTCACCTCGCCGCCGGTGTATTTGGCGATCGCGTCCAGGCGCATGCCGGAAGGATAGTCCGATACAAGCGTATAGGCGACGCCGCGCCGCTTGGCACGCCCCGTGCGGCCGATGCGGTGCACGTAATATTCGTTTTCGAGCGGCACATCATAGTTGAATACCGCGTCCACATCGTCCACGTCGATGCCGCGCGCGGCCACATCGGTCGCAACAAAGACCGGCAGCTCGCCGCGGCGGAAGCGCGCCATGACGGCCTCGCGCTTTTTCTGCGGAATATCACCGTGAATGCAGTCGACATCGAGTCCTTCCATCATCAAAAAGGCCTTGAGCCGCTCCGCCATGCCCTTCGTGTTGCAGAAGGCCATCACGCGCTCGTGCCCCTCGGCGCGAATGATCTGCGCCATAACGTGCGCCTTGTCGTTCTGGTCCACGTCGATGCGATACTGCGCAATGTCGGGCTTGTTCTCTTCTTTCGCCTGCACGGTGATCTCCTCGGGGTCGCGCTGATACAT
>ULVI01070639.1_pt1 | contig 15724 bp, 13 predicted proteins | sample 1959331 | NCBI WGS metagenome assembly ULVI01 (sample SAMEA4835782, study PRJEB28245) | human gut metagenome | biome: gut microbiome; material: fecal sample | place: Denmark | collected 2008 | reverse complement strand
GCAATTTAATGAAAAAAGCGGAAAAAGCTGTAAGCTGAAACGTGTGAAATATTTCATACTTTTTTGTATAAAGTTACAAAAAACTCTGTATTAAAGACGAAAATTAGGTATTATTGTTGACTTTATGCGTGAAATAATGTAAAATTACTAAATAAGGATTAAAGCGAAGGAGAGATCTCTGTGGAGAACGTATTTTTTGCACGTCAACCGATACTGGATGTGAATAATAATACATACGGCTATGAACTGCTTTACAGAAATCAGCCCGGAGTAAACGCATATACAGGAAACAACGGAGATGTAAGCACAGCAGATGTAATCAACAACGCATTTTTTGTCGATAATATAACAAGCGTTTTAGGCGGTAAAAAAGCATTCGTCAATTTTACGGGCAACCTCATAAAAAGAGGAGTGCCGAAGATGATCTCAAGCGATATACTCGTAGTCGAACTGCTTGAGAGCGTAATGGCAGACGCGGAAATAATAAGGCGCTGTATAGAGCTTAAGAAGCTGGGATATATAATCGCTCTTGACGATTATGAATACAGCGAGAATACAAAGGCTCTGTTTGAGCTTGCCGATATAATAAAGCTCGACTTCCACACCTCCCGTGAGGCAGTGGAACGCACAGCGGAAAAGTGTATAACATATAATAAGATAATGCTTGCCGAAAAGGTGGAAACTCAGCTTGAGGTGGAATATGCCAAAAGGCTCGGCTGTACATATATGCAGGGCTATTTCTTTGCAAAGCCCCTGCTTATGACGCACAGGACAAATACGCCTATGGCAAAGACGTTCCTTCATATACTGGGTCTTGTATATTCGCCCGAGCCTGACTACGAAGAAATAGCGGCGGTCATTTCGACGGACGTTGTGCTGACGATAAGACTGCTCAGGCTTATAAACGTAATGTACGGCAGTACGGGAAACAAGATTTCGACCATTCATCAGGCGCTTGTTCTGCTCGGCTTTGAAAAGCTGAAGGAGTGGATATATCTTGTAGGCCTGCAAAGGCTGCAGAAGGATACCCCCGACGAGCTTATAAGGCTTGCGCTGTTCAGGGCAAAATTCTGTGAGAGCATCTCAAAGGTAATGCCGGGGCAGTACATACACAGAAAAGAAATGTATCTTATGGGACTTATGTCGGTAGTGGCAGGTACGACCGATGAACGTGATATAGGAAACGTTATGAAGGAACTTCCGGTAACGGACGAAATAAAGGACGGTCTGCTGGGAGCGGACGGACTTTTCGGAGATGTGTTCAGGCTGGTAGTCGATTACGAACACGCAAACTGGGACAAAGTGGAGGAGTTTGTCAAAAAATACAATGTTGACGCACAACAGCTTGCAAACGAATATGTCCAGTGCGTCAGATTCATGCAACAATTCTATATAGGGTGAAACGCAGATTATCTATTTTTACAACATAAAAAACTTTTCAATAACGGAGTGATAACATGGCTGAAAATAAATGCGCCGCAAGACTTGAGCCTTCGAGCAGGGATATGAGTGAGCTTAAAAACCGCTTCAAGCCGGGATATGACTGGGAAACGATATGCTCTACAATGCTCGAACATCTTATGTGCGGAGTTGCTATATATGAGCTTTGCCCGGACAGAGTAAGGTCGCTTTATTTCAACAAGAAATATTACGAAATGGTGGGCTACACAAAAGAGCAGTATGAACAGTACGCAGACAGCGTTACCTCGTCGCTTTACGGAGATTCGGCTGAGATGATCTTTGAAAAAGCCAGGCGTTCGGTAAAGACCGGAGAAACATTCTATGCCGAATGCAAAGGCAGACGCTATGACGGCAATGATATATGGGTGCTTGTCAAGGCAAAGCTGGTTGATTTTATAGAAAGCGAACACCCTGTATTTCTTGCAATTGTGCAGGATATGACCAACAGAAAACTGGCGGAATATGAGAATGCGGTAAATCTTGAGCGTTACCGTATACTTGAGGCAACTTCGAATGCAGTCACATTTGAATATGATATTCCCGATGATATAATGACGTTTTCGTACAGCGGAGGTAGGGCGGATTCGGCAAACCGCTCCATAAGCAACTATGCGGAGGTTTCAAAACGCACAAAGATTGTATATCCGGATGACGCCGCAAAGTTCTATGCGGCGCTGAAAAAGGCAAGCAAAAAGCCTGTAAGCTGTATGACGCTCGACTACAGATCCACGATAATAGATCAGAACAGCTACCGCTGGGTAAGGACGTGTTATTCAAGCGTAGCGGATGCCAGTGGAAAGGTAATAAAAGTTCTCGGAAGAACACAGGATATAGACGATGAAAAGCGTGAGCAGCAGAGAATGATACAGCTGGTCGAGCTTGACAGCACAACGGGACTGCTGAACAAGCTGGCAACAACAAACCACATTCAGCGGCTCATCAGCGAAAAGACGAACGCAAAGAGCTTTTTCGCTATGCTTGATATAGACGATTTCAAGGCGTTCAACGATACCTACGGTCACAGCTTCGGTGACGAGGTGCTGAGAACGGTAGGAAAACTGCTTTCGAGAAAGTTTCCGAATGCGGTTGTCGGAAGGTTCGGCGGAGATGAATTTATCGTGTTCGCCAGAGGCACGAGCGAATCCGCCGTTGTGGACGATTTCGAAGATTTCCTTGAGGTGTCGGGAAAGGCTGAGATAGGCGGCAAGAGGTATACGATAAAGTGCAGTGTAGGCATAGCGTGGAGTGAATCGTGCGATGTTGACTATGCGCAGTATTTCGACGAGGCAGACGAACAGCTTTACAGGGCTAAAAAGGAAGGAAAACACCGCATCTGCCGCAAGAAAATCGTTTAAAATTACCGAAAACTTTGAAAAACGGCTTGTTTACGGCAAAATAACGTAATTTTGCTTGACAACGGGCATAATATGTGATATACTTACTTAAAGTAGAATATGGTAGGCTAAAGACTGAGTTCATCTCGGTCTTTAGCTTATATATAGGGCTTTTTACGGCTCTTGTCTGAAAGGAGGCTTTCAAAGTGCCGAAGGAAAAAGGCGGCAAGAAGAATCAGGCGGAAACGGTCGAGAGAATCACCGAGCAGAAGGTTCTGCCGATAATCGAGAGATATGGCTATGAACTGTGGGATGTTATCTTTGAAAAAGAGGGTGCCATGTGGTATCTGAAGGTGCTTTTCGACAAAGCGGACGGAGGAATAGACGACGCCGAATGCGAGGAAATAACAGAACCGCTGAACAAGGCTGTCGATACGCTGTCGTGCATTGACCTTGTGGACGTTTTCGAGGTAGGCTCGCCGGGGCTTGACAGACAGCTCAGAAAGCCTTTCCACTTTGTGAAGATGAAGGGCGAAAAGATAAAGGTGACCGTGCGTGACGAAAACGGAAAGACGGCGTATTATTCGGGCGTTCTCGGAGATTACGATGAAAATTCGGGCGAATTCACTGTACAGACAGATGACGGCGAAATGAAGTTCAATGCCGCTAAGTGCAGAAGAATTGCCCTTGACGCATAAAAAATAATTAACGGAGGAATTATTAAAAATGGCTAACAGCAACACAACGGAGCTTTTTGAGGCTCTGACATTGCTTGCAAAGGAGAAGGGGATTGACCCCGCTGTGCTGATAGAGAAGATACAGACAGCACTTGTTATCGCTATCAAGAAGGAATATCCCAGAAGCGAGAATATCAAGTTTGATATTGATATTGCAAAGGGCAAGTTTGATGTGGCTATCCAGAAGGAAGTTGCCGCAGAGGTCGAGGATGATGCAAACCAGATCTCGATGGAGGAGGCAAAGACCCACACCCGCAGAAAGCTGGAATACGGCGATATTGTAGCGATAAAGCTGGATACACAGCATTTCGGCAGAATTGCCGCACAGACGGCAAAGCAGGTCATCAAGCAGGGGCTTAAGGAGATAGAGCGTGAACAGCTCGTTGCTCAGTGGGGCGGTCTTCAGGACGAGGCGGTAACTGTTACCGTACTCAAGACAGAGCCGAGAACAGGCAACGCTACCGTAAACCTCAATGGAAACGAAGTACCGCTGTTCAGAAGCGAGCAGATACCCGGCGAGGTACTAAGGCCCGGCGATATGGTCAAGGTTTATGTTTCCGGCGTTTCCGCAACAGACCACAGACCTATGCTCAAGATTTCAAGAGTGAACAAGGAGCTTGTAAAGCGTCTGTTTGAGAGCGAAGTACCCGAAATATATGACGGTACCGTTGAGATAAAGGCTATCAGCCGTGAGGCAGGCTCACGCTCAAAGGTTGCAGTAATAAGCAACAACCCTGATGTTGACGCACTCGGTGCGTGCATAGGTCCCGGCAGACAGCGTATCAGCAAGGTATGTGCCGAGCTTGGCGGAGAGAAGATGGACGTTGTATTCTACAGCGAAAAGCCTGAGGAATTCATCGCACAGGCACTCAAGCCCAGTGATGTTATCAGAGTAGAGATACCCGACCCCGAGGTAAAGGCTTGTACGGCTATCGTTCCCGATAACCAGCTTTCACTTGCTATAGGCAACAAGGGTCAGAATGCGAAGCTCGCCGCAAAGCTCACAGGCTTCAAGATAGACATACGCCCCGAAAGCGGCTTCTATGAAGGAATAGAGAGCAAGCAGGAAAAGGCTGAGGAAGAAGCTCAGGCTGAGGAATAAAAACCCTTTACGAAAGGATGGATCGCTTTGGCAGTTAAAAAGATACCGATGAGAAAATGTGCGGGCTGTGAGGAAATGAAAGAGAAAAAACAGCTTGTAAGAGTTGTCCGTACTCCCGAAGGAGAGTTTGTACTCGACTTCACGGGTAAGAAATCCGGACGGGGAGTGTATGTCTGCAAGAGTCGCAGCTGTCTTGAGGCGGCACAGAAAAAACGCGGGCTTGAACGCTCTCTGAAATGTGCGGTACCGGAGGAGATATATCTTGAACTGCTGAAAAGCATCGGAGAAAGCGACGGTGAGTAACGGCAATGAATTTTTTAAGTACGCTCGGTCTTTGCAGAAAGTCCGGACGTCTGATACACGGGTTCGATCCTGTTTGCGAGGAGCTTAAAAACCCGAAATCGAAAATTGCGGGAGTTATTCTCGCAAGCGACGTATCGGAGAAAACACAGAAGGAAATGCGTTTTTTCTGCGATAAATACAGTGCCCTGCTGTCGCAGTGCGATTGTACGACGGACGAAATCAAGTCGGTCCTCGGAAAACGCACGGGAGTGCTTGCCGTTCTCGATGAAGGCTTATACGCAAGCCTTACGGGCGAGCATAAAGGGAAATAAGCGGTACACCCGATTTATATATACAATACTAAATCTGACATAAAAAAGGGGATCAGTGAATGGATAAAAAATATCGTGTAAACGAGTTGGCAAAGGATCTTAATATTCCTGTAAGTGAAATTACGGATGTGGTACAGGAGTATTTCGGAGTACAGAAGAAATCGCAGGCTTCGCTTTCTGAGGATGAGCTGTCTGTTGTTCTCGAAAAGTATTCTCAGAGCAACCAGGTGAAGAATTTCAATTCATATTTCGCTTCGGCAAGCAAGCCCAAGACGGAGAAGAAGGAAGAAAAGCCTGCAGAAAAGCCTGCAAAGAAGGCTGAGAAGAAGCCCGAACCCAATAAGGAAGCCGACAAGGCTGAAAAGGTACAGGCAAAGCCCGAAACAAAAACAGAGGCTAAGCCCGAAGCAAAGCCTGAAATAAAGACAGAAACAAAGCCCGAAGCAAAGCACGAAATAAAGACAGAAGCTAAGTCTGAAGCTAAGAGCGATAAGTCTGCAGACAAAAAGCCTATGGGCGACCGTAACGACAGAAAGCCCTACGGTGACAAACAGCAGGGCGACAGAAAGCCCTACGGCGACAGACAGCAGGGCGACAGAAAGCCCTACGGCGACAAACAGCAGGGTGACAGAAAGCCTTACGGCGACAGACAGCAGGGTGACAGAAAGCCCTACGGCGACAGAAGAAACGATACCAGAAATGACCGCAGGGATACTAAGCCTGCACAGCAGACAGCTCCGGCACAGCCTGTTATCGACCTTGCAAATATCAAGACAAACGCACCTCCCACAAAGCACGTCAAGGGCGAGGCTGTACAGAGAGGCGAGCAGGTCACAAAGCACGTTGACACAAGGGGCAGTTATGTAAACCTTGATAAGTACAACGAGAAGTATGAAACCATAGCTTCGACCGAGAGTGGAAACAGACGTCAGAATGACGCTTATACAAAGAAGCAGAAGATAAGCCAGAAGTCGCAGAAGGGCAAGCAGCAGTTCAGCAAGAAGAAGGAAACAGAGGCTCAGAAGCTGAAGCGTCTTGAGCTTGAAAAGGCAAGAAAGAAACAGCTTGAGATACAGGTTCCCGATGAGATAGTCGTATCGGAGCTTGCGTCACGTCTTAAGGTCACAGCTGCAGACGTTATAAAGAAGCTGTTCAGCCTGGGCGTAATGGTTACTATCAACCAGTCGGTCGATTATGATACGGCTTGTATCGTAGCGGAAGAATTCGGTGCAAAGGTTACCAAGGAAGTTGTAGTTTCCATCGAAGAACGTCTGTTTGAAGAGGTAGAGGATACAGAGGAGAACTTACAGCCCCGTTCACCCGTTGTTGTTGTTATGGGACATGTTGACCACGGTAAGACATCGCTCCTCGACAGAATCAGACACGCTAACGTTACGTCCGGCGAAGCAGGCGGTATCACACAGCATATCGGCGCTTACAGGGTAAAGGCAGGCGGCAGGGATATTACATTCCTTGACACTCCCGGACACGAGGCGTTCACCGCTATGCGTGCAAGAGGTGCGCTGGCTACGGATATAGCGATACTCGTTGTTGCCGCAGACGACGGCATTATGCCTCAGACGGTAGAAGCGATAAATCACGCAAAGGCTGCAAACCTTTCGATAATAGTTGCGATAAACAAGATGGATAAGCCTACGGCAAATCCCGACAAGGTAAAGCAGGAGCTTACCGAGCATGGTCTTGTATGCGAAGAATGGGGCGGCGATGTAATCTGCGTTCCCGTATCGGCAAAGACAGGCGAGGGTATAGACGAGCTTCTCGAAATGGTAAACCTCACGGCAGATGTCCTTGAGCTTAAGGCTAACCCCGACAGACTTGCAAAGGGCGTTGTTATCGAGGCAAGAATCGACAAGGGCAGAGGTCCTATCGCAACCGTTCTTGTACAGTCGGGTACTCTCCACACAGGCGATACCATAATCGCAGGTACTGCTGTAGGCCGTGTGCGTGTAATGCGTGACGACAAGGGCAAAGCGGTAAAGGAAGCAGGTCCTTCTGTTCCCGTTGAGATAATGGGTCTTGCGGAAGTACCGAGCGCCGGTGATGATTTTGCGGCTGTTGAAGATGAAAAGCTCGCAAGAGAGCTTGTTGAAAAGAGAAAGTTTGACGCTAAGGAAGAACAGTTCAAGCTCTACAAGAAGGTCAGCCTTGATAATCTGTTCTCACAGATCGAAGAAGGCTCGATGAAGAAGCTGCCTATCATCGTAAAGGCAGATGTACAGGGTTCTGTCGAAGCTGTTTCACAGTCGCTGTCAAAGCTGTCAAACGATGAAGTAAAGGTAGAAGTAATTCACGGTGCTGTAGGTGCCGTAACAGAAAGCGACGTTATGCTTGCAAAGGCATCGGGCGCTATCATAGTAGGCTTTAACGTAAGACCTAACCCTGCGGCTGCAGACAACGCAAAGCGTGACGGTGTCGATATAAGACTCTACAGAGTAATATATGACGCAATAGAAGAAATCGAAACAGCCATGAAGGGTATGCTTGCGCCCAAGTACAGAGAAGTTGATACAGGACGTGTTGAGGTAAGACAGGTAATGAAGCTGTCGAGCGTCGGCGTGGTAGCAGGCTCTTATGTACTTGACGGTAAGGTACAGAGAAACGGCGAGGTAAGAGTTGTCCGTGACGGCATAATCGTTGCTGTTGACAAGATAGCAGGCTTACGTCGTTTCAAGGACGATGTGAAGGAAGTAGCCGCAGGCTACGAGTGCGGTATCACGCTTGAAAAGTTCACCGACATAAAGGACGGCGATATATTCGAGGCGTTTGTTACCGAGGAGTACAGAGATTAATGGCAAATTTCAATACAGCAAGACTTGCGGAGGATATAAAACGTGAAATCTCCACAGCTATGCGTGATATAAAGGACGGCGCTGTAGTAAAGGCGATGGTCGGTGTGTCACGCTGTGAGCTGACAAGCGATCTGTCCTACTGCAAGGTTTATATCACAACGCTTGAGGGCGGCGACACCACGAAAAATGTCGCCGAGCATCTCAAGAAGGCAGAGGGTTTCTTTAAAAGAAGGATCAACGAGCGTGTGAAGATGCGCAAGCTGCCTCAGCTGATATTCGTGCCGGATAATTCGATGGATTATTACGAGCATATCAGCGAGGTGATAAGCAAACTGCCGAAACCTGCCGAACCCGATGATAACGGCGATGACGAAAGGTAAACAATAATGATAACAGACGTTAAAAAAGCGGCAGAGCTACTGAAAAGCAACGATGATTTTCTGATACTGTCACACGCCAACCCCGACGGAGATACACTGGGCTGTGCTTACGGCCTTTGCGGTATGCTTCAGAAGATGGGCAAACGGGCAAAGGTTATGTGTGCGGACGAGATAGCGCCCCGTATGGAGTTTCTGCGTGATACGGTGATACAGCAGAGCTTTGAGGAAAAGACCATAGTGAGCGTCGACGTTGCCGACAGAAAACTGCTCGGCGACCTTGACGCAGTATACGGCGGCAGAATATTCCTTGCGATAGACCACCACGAGAGCAGACAGGAGTTTGCAAAATATACTCTTGTAGATCCCGAGGCGGCTGCGGCTTGCGAGCTTATTTTTCAGATAGCGGAGGAAATGAACGCACAGCTTGACGGTGAGATTGCGTCCTGCCTTTACACAGGACTTGCGACCGACACTGGCTGCTTCAAGTATTCCAACACGACAAGCAGAACGCACATAATAGCCGCTAAGCTGATGGCTTATGAGTTTGATGTTTCCGGCATCAATTACAAGCTGTTTGATATGAAGTCAAAGGGCAGGCTGGAGCTTGAACAGGCGATAACGCAGGGAATGGAATTCTTCTGTGACGACAGGGTAGCGGTAGTATGGCTGACAACGGAGCTTATGGATCGCTTTATGGGCAGAGTTGACAGCGAGGACTTCAACGGTCTTGCAAGCCTTCCCCGTCAGGTAGAGGGCGTAATTATCGGCGCTACAGTAAAGCAGAAGGGTCCTGCTACGTTCAAAATCTCGGTCAGAACGGCAGAGCCTATAAACGCAGGAAGCGTGTGTGCCCTGTTCGGCGGCGGCGGTCACGCCAGAGCCGCAGGCTGTACCATAGAGGGCAGTATAGAGTTTGTGAAAGCAAAGCTGCTGCCTGTATTTGAAAAGGCGCTGAAAGCAAATGAATGAAATAAACGGCGTAATCTGCATCAATAAGCCGCAGGATTTCACTTCGTTTGACGTTGTGGCGATAATGAGAAAGGCGGCAGGAACGAGAAAAATCGGTCACGGCGGTACGCTTGACCCTATGGCGACAGGCGTTTTGCCGATATATATCGGCAGAGCGGCAAAGACAGCCGACCTGAATCCTGTCAGTGACAAGAGATACCGTGCGACCTTCAGGCTCGGTGTGACTACCGATACCGAGGACGTATGGGGCAAGGTGCTGACTAAGAGCGAAAAGCCCGTTACGCTTGCGGAAATTACCTATGCGGTAAAGACTATGCAGGGCAATATAATGCAGATACCGCCGATGTATTCTGCGGTGAAGATAAACGGCAAACGGCTTTATGACCTTGCAAGGCAGGGCGTTGAGGTTGAACGTGCCGCTCGTCCGGTCACGGTATATTCGATAGAGCTGTCCGACTATGACGAGGAAAAGCGTACAGGTACGCTTGATATTTATTGCTCAAAAGGAACCTATATCCGCACAATCATAAGTGATATAGGAAAAAAGCTCGGCACAGGAGCGATAATGACCTCGCTTTGCCGCACGATGGCGGCAGGCTTTACGCTTTCGGACTGCCACGATATTGAAACGCTTCGTAATATGCCGCCTGAGGATACCGCAAGGCTGGTACTGCCGACAGAGCGTGTTTTCTCGTGCTATGACGAGATAACTCTTGACGGTACACAAAAGAAGCTGTTCATGAACGGCATGATACTTGACTGCGGAAGAATGGATATTTCATACCCGGAAGGCACCTGCCTGCGTCTTAAGCACGATGGTGATTTTTTAGGCGTGGCAAGGGTGAACGGGGAGAACGGGCTTAAAAGCGTATACCTTAATATATTATCTTGATTTTCCCATTTAATGCGGGACACGGAGGTTTATTCTTGATTGACATTACCGAAAATATAATACCCATCCCGCCGACAGCAACGGCACTCGGCTTTTTTGACGGCTTGCATTTAGGTCATATGAAGGTCGTGGAGGAATGCTTCAGACACGGCGGGCTTTGCCCTGCAATGTTCACGTTTCACAGCAATACGGCATTGCCTAAAAGGGAAAAGATAGAGAACCTGCTCACAAACGATATGAAGCTGGAGAAGCTCGCAGAAGCCGGAGTACAATATATTTATTCTCCGGATTTCAATTCGGTGTGCGACTACACGGCAAGGGATTTCATCGAAAAGGTTCTCGTGAAGATAATGAACGCAAAGGTCGTTGTGTGCGGATTTGATTTCAGGCTCGGAGCAGGCGGAGGAAGCGACGCCGAAGAACTTAAATGTATATGCCGTGAGTACGGCATAAAGGTCGTTATAATACCGCCGTTCAGTCTGGACGGATGTGTGGTACATTCAACGGCCATCAAAAATCTGATAAAATCGGGTGAAATAGCAAAGGCGAACAAACTGCTCGGATATGATTTTTCGATAGAGGGCAGAGTAATAGAGGGCAACCGCATAGGCAGAACCATAGGAAGCCCGACCATAAACCAGCGTTTCCCCGAAAGCATAGTTATGCCACGCTTTGGAGTATATAAGAGCGTGACATATCTTGACGGCAGGGTCATGCCGTCTGTTACAAACATAGGCGTAAAGCCTACTGTTGACTATAAGGACAGTCCTCTTGCGGAAACGCATATAATGGATTTTGACGGTGATCTTTACGGCAGGACACTGCGTGTTTCACTGCTTGATTTTATACGTCCCGAAAGACGTTTTGACAGCGTAGGCGAGCTTAAAGCTCAGCTTGACAAAGATAAAATCACCGCCAAGCAATAAATACACTGTTTTATCACACAGGTTTCACCTGTGCAGGATAGAATATAACAGATGTGCGCAGGGCAGGTACGGCTATGTACTGATGTTCTGCCGGATACTTCGTTTTAAGGAGCAAAAAATGATAGAAGTAAAGAATCTGACTAAGCGTTACGGCTCTAAAACAGCAGTCAGCAATGTTTCCTTTACCGCCGAAGAAAGCGAGATACTCGGTTTTCTCGGACCTAACGGTGCAGGAAAATCAACTACTATGAATATCCTTACGGGTTACCTTTCCTCAACAGAGGGCGAAGCAAAGATAAACGGTATAGATATTCTTGAAGAGCCTGTAAAAGCTAAGCAAATGATAGGCTACCTTCCTGAACAGCCTCCGTTATATCTTGATATGACGGTAATGGAATACCTTAAGTTCGTATACGGACTGAAAAAGTGCAAGCTGCCGATCAACTCTCATTTAAAGGAGATCTGCAGCCTTGTAAAGATAACCGATGTCAAGGATCGTGTTATCAAGAATCTTTCAAAGGGATACAAACAGCGTGTGGGTCTTGCACAGGCGCTTGTGGGAAATCCGCCGGTGCTTATTCTTGACGAGCCTACGGTCGGACTTGACCCCAAGCAGATAATCGAGATAAGAGCGCTTATAAAGAAGCTCGGCAAGAACCATACAGTAATACTTTCAAGCCACATACTCCCCGAGATACAGGCGGTATGCGACAAGATAGTTATCATCAACAGAGGCAAGGTCGTAGCAAACGACAGCGCAGACAATCTTGCAAAGAATATGTCCGCAGATCACAAGCTTGTGATACGCTGTGAGGGAAATCCCGCAGACGTGAAGAAGCTGCTTTCGGCTATTCCCGGTATGGACGAGGTGTTCGTCAACAGGGAGAATGTCGAGGAGGGCGTCAGCGAATACTTCTTAAACGCAAAGCCCGGTACGGACATTCGCCGTGAAGTTTCAAAGCGTCTTGCGTCAAGAAATTACACTCTGCTTATGATGAAGTCCAGTGAGCTTACTCTTGAAGAAGTGTTCCTCAAGATCACAACGGGCGATATATACGGTAATGTCGGCGACAGCGTTGATAAGCTGAAGCTGTCAAAGTAAGCGGAAAGGCGGAATAAAAATGTTTGCAATATTTAAAAGAGAACTGAAGGCATATTTCACATCGCCGCTCGGCTATGTGTTCCTTGCTATTTTTTACGCATTTTCGGGATTGTTCTTTTATATCTTCTCCCTGTCTGTAGGCTCGACCGATATATCAAGCGTATTCCTGATGATGTTCATAGTGCTTATGGTTTTCGTGCCTCTGCTTACTATGCGACTGCTGTCTGAAGATAAGAAGCAGAAGACGGATCAGCTTATTCTGACCGCTCCCGTAAGCCTTTTGTCTATAGTAATGGGCAAGTTCCTTGCGGCTTATGCAATATTTGCGATAGGCGTTGCGGTTATGCCCGTATACGGCTTTGTAATGTCGACCTTTGCGACGGTTTCGTGGCTCCCGATATGGGGCAACACCGTAGGTCTTTTACTTCTCGGCGGTATATTCGTTTCAATAGGTCTTTTCATATCATCACTTACGGAAAACCAGATGATAGCGGCAATAGGCGGTTTCTTTATCAATCTTATGATACTGCTTATGAATACGCTGAAAAGCGCACTCCCCAACGGATTTTTACAGGACGTGCTTTCAAGCATCTCGGTATATTCGAGATACTCCGAGATAACAAGCGGAATATTCAGCCTGTCAAGCCTGATATTCTTTGTGAGCGTTATCTTTATTTTCCTGTTCCTTACGGTAAGGGTACTTGAAAAACGCCGCTGGGCATAAGCGATGACTATGATAAAGGGATAAAGGAGAAAACGCATGAGTAAAATAAACGAAGCGGCTGAAGTAAAAGAAACAGCGGCTGAGAATAAAACAGATACCGCTCCTGCAGAAAAGAGCAACAGCAGGAACGGCAAACCCCGCAAGAATCCGTTCAGAAACAAGAAGTTCAAGTACGGCGGTCTGTCGGTACTGTTCACGGTCATATTTATAGTGGCAGTGGTTCTGGTAAACGTAATAATCACACTGCTCGGTGACAGATTCATGCCGACGGCGGATCTTACCGATTCCGGACTTTACAGCATTGAGCAGTCAACGGTAGATTATCTCAAAACCGTGACCGATGAGGTTACGATAACGGTAACAAGCGAGGAAGCGGCTTTTACCGGAGGCAGCTCTTATTACTATCAGACAAACGAGATACTGAAGAAGATCGCAGCGGCGAATTCCAACATAAAATTACAGTATATTGATGTAGTTTCAAACCCCGGCTTTATAGCAAATTACACCGAAACCATAACCTCGAATGAAATTATGGTCGAGAGCAAGGCTACAAAGCGTGTAAAGGTGCTGACCTACGAGGACTTCCTCAGCATAACCTATAATGAACAGTACCTCAACTATTACGGCGTGAAGCGGCCCGAAAAGGTTGAAGCCAATGCAGAGCAGGCTGTAGTATCCGCTATTATGAACGTTACCGATACAGATCCTGTAAAGGTTGCGGTTTTAACGGGCTACGGAGAAAAGGAGAATACTGTTTTACAGAATCTGCTCAAGACAAACAGCTACGTTATCGAATCGGTGAACATTACGCTTACCGACAAGATAAGCGAGGACTACGATTTTGTATTTATGTTCGGTCCCGATAAGGATTATTCCGTTGCCGATATAAACAAGCTCGACACATGGCTTGACAACAGCGGTAAATTCGGCAAGAACCTTGTATATGTAGGCAATCCCAAGCTCGGTGATTCACCGAACATTGACGGTCTGCTTGACCAGTGGGGTCTGAAGGTCGAAAAGGGTATCACCTACCAGACAGACGAAAACTACACCTACAGCGGTATGAACACATATCAGGTGCTTTCAGTACCCGATACAGACTTCAGCAAGTTCACAAACAGCTCGCCCGTTCACGGCTACAATATGAGCCCTGTGACATCAAAGTGGGCGGATCAGAACGGCAACGGCAACATTACCGTACAGTCTATACTGAACACCTATGCAGGTGCTGTTATAAAGCCGCAGGACAGCGGTGATAACTGGTCGCCCGAGAGCGATGCGGAAAGAAAGCAGTATTCTGTTATAATGCAGGCGGTAAAGACAAGATATGAGGGTACAAATCCCTTCTCCAGCCGTATAGTAGCAATCGGCGGTATGGAATTCCTCAACACATCGTTCCTGCAGACAGCGTCCGTAAACAACTCACAGCTTATTATGAATATCTTCAACGTAAGCTGTAACAAGGAGGAGGGCATTACGCTCACTCCCAAGTCCTACAACACCTCAACCTTTGAGATAACAGACGCACAGAAGAACGGCCTTGTTATAGGCTTCGTTATCGTACTGCCTCTGTTACTGATAATATCCGGTATTGTAATATGGGTAAAGCGTCTGCATAAGTAAGCGAAAGGTCGGCAATGAAGAAAAATACTAAAATAATACTCGGCTCGGTAATCGGCATTGCGGTACTCGGGGCGGCAACGCTCGCACTGGTGCTGACACAGCCGGAGAGCGACAACGCAGACTCAGGCACGTCAAGCAGCAAAACCGTCAGCGTGACCGATTATACGGCCGATGATATTTCAACGCTCACGATAAGCAATGAGAGCGGCGAATATACGATAAACCGTTTAGGTAAGGAAAAGTGGGGCATAGATTCGATCCCCGAGGCACTTGCAAACAGCAGTGCATATTCAACCGCAATGAGCAGTGCAGGCGGCATCGGTGCAAAGCAAATCGTTGAGGAAAATGCGACAGATCTTGCCAAGTACGGCTTTGACAAGCCGACCGCAACGGTTAAAATGACGTTCAAGGATAACAAGGCTGAGGACATAACCTGCCTTATCGGTATAAAGTACGAGGGCGAAAACTCGTGGTATGTTAAAACCGATAAGAGCGATACGGTATACCTTGTAGCAAATGCAGGCGTCAGCTTTGCAATGAACAGCGAGCTGTCATACGTCAACAAGTCAACGCTTACAGCGGCTTATGATTCCGAGAAAGATAAAGTAAACAGGGTTCGTATCCAGCGAAAGGATCTGGATAAGGATATAGTTCTTGACAAGCTCCCCGAGGAAACCGAAAAGAAGTTTTCGTCAACATACGTTGCTTATAAGATGTCCAGCCACAACAATATCCTTGCAGACGATGAGCTTGACAAGAAAGTGATTTTCGGCCTGTTCGGAATATCGGCTTCAGATGTGTTTGCCGTATCTCCCACAGACGAGCAGAAAAAGCAGGCGGGTCTTGATGATCCCGACTGCACCGTTACTATGGTAAGCAACGAGGAAACCGTTACCAAGCTCACTTTAGGCTCTGCTGTCTACACTGTTACAAAGAACGATGAAACAGGCGAAGAAATAAAGACGATAACGGGCTACTATGGTATGCTCTCAGGCAAGGATGCAATATATGTGTTCTCTCCCGACTCTCTGCCGTGGCTTACCGCAACAC
>ULVI01001446.1_pt1 | contig 15737 bp, 9 predicted proteins | sample 1959331 | NCBI WGS metagenome assembly ULVI01 (sample SAMEA4835782, study PRJEB28245) | human gut metagenome | biome: gut microbiome; material: fecal sample | place: Denmark | collected 2008 | reverse complement strand
TCTTTTGTTTTCTTCATGCTGCTCATTCACATCCTCTAAATCCCAATTTATCGTTCATCCCTAACCTCTATAATTTCACCTACAAAAACAATATGTGGTTGCCAGCCTCCATTGAAATCGGGATATACTTTTGGCATGGAAGCATAATACTCCTGAACTCAGTTGTAATATCCTCTTTGGAAAATTGATGCTGATACAACTTTTGGCAAAGAAGTGTCAATTTTGCCTCTTTATAGGTTACTCCCTGAGCGATTTCAATAGGAGTCAGTCCTGCAGGATTGGTTGTCACCCTTTTTCATTTTCCAAAAATCATCCCAAAATGCCTGACATCTAATCCACTGTCTCAAATTGTGACATCTAATTCGAGGTTACAACCTGACATACATTTGGCAGTAGATATGTTTCCATATAAGAAAACGAGCTTTTTCAGAAGTCTGGCTTCAAATCCAAACCTCCGAAAAAGCCCGGAAATACGCCGCTTTTCAGCCCTTATTTATCTTTTCTTGACATCAAACAAACCGTCTCCACATGCCCCGTCCTCCCAAACAGATCCACGCCCTTGACCTTGACCGTCTTATACCCCAACTCTTCCAGCACAGCACAGTCCCTAGCAGCAGTAGCGTGATTGCAGGATATCATAACTATCCTGTCAGGGGACATTTTTGCCATGTACTCCAGTGCGTCCCTAGTGCAGCCCTTTCTTGCAGGGTCAGCTATTATCACATCTGGTCGTTCGCCACGGCTGTAAAGTATCTCTGCTATCTTTCCTGCGTCACCACATATAAATTCCGCATTTGTGACATTGTTTGCTGCGGCATTTCGTTTTGCATTGTCTATTGCAGACTCTATTATCTCAACACCTATGAGCTTTTTCACCTTTTTGCTCATTGACAAACCAATCGTTCCTGCGCCACAGTAAAGATCAAGAAGAGTTTTCTTTCCTGTCAGCTGAGCATAATCTGCGGCAATTTCATAAAGCCGCTCCGCCTGAATTGTATTTACCTGATAAAATGACAGCGGTGATATCTCTATATCATTGCCACACATGGTATCGTGTATCGTGTCGCTTCCATACGCAGTAACAAGCTTCTGTCCGAGTATACAGTTAGTCTTTCGGCTATTCTCATTGAAAACTATACTCTTTATATCAGCATATTTTTTGCAAAGCTCACCCACAAGCACATCAAATACGCCACGCTTTTTAAGGTCGGTAATAACAAGACAAACCATTATCTCACCTGAGTGTTCGCCACGCCTGAGATAAATATGCCTGAGCAGACCGCTTCCCGTTTCCTCGTTGTATGCCTTTATCTTACGCTTGTTCACATATGCCATTATTTCATCGGCTATTGCCTTGAATACAGCAGGCTGTAATGCACAATCAGTGTGATCGCATACACGGTGAGAACGCCTTGAATAGAATCCGCAAACTGCCCTACCGTCCTGCTCTGCTACAGGGTACTGCGCCTTGTTGCGATAGCCAACAAGCTGTTTACAGCCCTCAAAACTGTCATATTCAGGATAAAGCTTACCAATACGCTCAAATGAATCCTTTATGAACTGCTCTTTTACACGGCATTCTTCCTCATAGCTCATGTGACGAAAACAACAACCGCCACACCTTGAATAAACAGGGCAATCGTTCTTCGTTCTTTCAACCGAACCACTTACAATATTTTCGATAATGCCATAGCAATACGTTTTGCAGACCTTGACTATCCTGCATTCGATAACGTCGCCAATAACAGTAAAAGGCACGAAAACAGCAATGCCCTCGTGCTTTCCTACTCCGTTGCCATCATTTGTCATACCGCTTATTTCAAGCCTGATAATCTCATTTTTCTTTAGCATAAAATTCCTCTATCTCATTTTTTCGCTTAAGCATAAGCTCAAAATGCTTATTGTATTCCAGCGGAAATTTGTAATTGAACACACGCTCCAAACGTCCGCCCTCTTTGTCAACAAGCTTTGTCGAGCCACCTGCACCCATTGCAAGTATGGTCTGAACCTCTTCCATTATATAGATATTATACAAACTCTCGTGACCCTGCTTTGTCCAGCCTATATTTTCAAGATTTTCAAGCATATTCTTCTGTCTGTAGAGATAATAAGGCAGATAGCCGCTTTCAAGAAGTCTTTTTGTGGCATACTCTACCATTTTATCGGCTGGATTTTTCAGCACTTCCCTGTCACCGCTGTGATTTAGCCTAGCCGCACGCTTTATGGAAAGTGTGTGTACAGTGATATTCTCAGGAGCAAGCTCGATAAGCTTATCAATGGTATTCTCAAAGCTCTCCACTGTGTCTGTTGGCAGACCTGCGATTATATCGGTATTTATAGAGTCAAAACCAACTTTTCTTGCAAGGTCAAAGCTGTCAAAAAACTGTGCAGTTGTGTGCTTTCTGCCAATAGCCTCAAGAACGCTGTCATTCAAAGTCTGTGGATTTATAGATACTCTGCCACAGCCGTTTGCTTTAAGCACCTTCAGCTTTTCTTCAGTTATGGTGTCAGGTCTTCCCGCTTCAACAGTGTATTCACGGACAGTTGACATATCAAAGCTGTTTGCAATGACTTTCATAACTCTGTCAAGCTGAGCAGCAGTGAGCGTGGTAGGAGTGCCGCCGCCAAAATATACAGTGTCAAGCTTTAAACAAAGCTTTTTCGTTATCTTCGCAGTATAAACTATCTCCTCACACAGCTTGTTCACATACTCAGGGATAAGCTTCATACAGCCCTCGATAGATTGCGAAACAAAAGAACAGTAGGAGCATCTTGTAGGACAAAACGGCACTGACACATAAAGACTAAAGCTGTCCTTTTCAAGCTCATCGAGAACAGGCTTTTGGGTTATAGCAGTGTTGTATGCAATATCGCACTTTTCTTCGCTGCAAAGATACCTGCTCTCCATGGCTTTAAATATCTCCGCCTTGTTCATGCCCTCACTGAGCATATCATTCACACGCTTCACAGGTCTTATTCCCGTTATAACGCCCCATTTCGGCACAATGCCTGTTATCTCGCTCATTGCCTTAAAAAGAAGTCTTGACAGCGAAAGTTCCATGTCGCTTTCAAAATGCACAAACTCCTCTTTTTCGCAAGTCTTGCCGTCATATCTCACCTTAACGCTCAAACAAACATTGTCAGCGTTATCCTTTTTCTGAGCGAACACATAATCGTCCTCTGTATCTATGCTGTCAGAAAAAACGTGGGTAAAGAGCGTTGCAGGGATAAAAAGCTTCATTACTCCCTCAAGCTCATATTTATAATCGTTGCCGCTGAATATCAGAGTCATTTCAAAGCCTCCGCAGCCTGCCTGAGATATGGGTTATACTTTCTCTCAGCGTCAAGTGTCGTGACATTCATGTGACCTGGGTAAACAGTGAGATTTCCACCAAGATCAGCTATTTTCATAAGCGACTTCATAAGGGCTGTGCTACTTCCATCAGGCATATCAGTTCTGCCAACACTTCTTGAAAATAGGGTATCTCCCGAAAACATATTCATACCACATATAAAACAAACAGAACCGCTTGTATGTCCCGGCGTTTCCAACACGTCAAATTCAAGCTCGTCAAGCTTTAGTATATTGTCCTCTGTAAACACATTGACCTTGCCTGTGTAATTTCTGTGTCCTCTTATTCTGAAAAGATTAGCAAGCATTCCTGCGTCATCTGTAAGCTTAGGCTTATCCATAATGTGGATATACACCTCGCAGCCTGTCCTGTCTACAAGGTCAGCCACAGCACCGATATGGTCAAAATGACCGTGGGTAAGAAAGATCTTTTTAAGCGTAAGACCGTGACTCTCTATCTCACCGAGAATATAATCAGGGTCGGCAGGTGCATCGATAAGAACGCAGTTATTTTCTTCGCTTGCAACAATATAACTGTTCGTTTCACAAACACTCAATGGTTTGAGCCTATATATTTTCATTATCTGTCCTTTCTTATTTACCGCTTCTTTCAACAGAAATAACGTTCTTTATTTTCTGAAGCTTGTTTATAACATTGTTGAGCTGTTCCATTCCTGCAATGCTGACTGTTACGGAAAGCATTGCATTGCCGTTTTTCAGCTCCCTTGAGGTTGACTCATAGATAAAAATATTGATCATTGCAAGCGCTGACGAAACGTCTGCCAGCAGACCTATTCTGTCAACCGCAACGATATCCAAAGTACACTTGAAATAGCCCGTATGCTTTTCAGAACTTTCCCACTTAACATTTATCCAACGAGCGGCATTTTCAGGATCATCTTTCTGCGAAAGATAGTTCACGCAATCCTTTTTATGCACGGATATGCCGTGACCTCTCGTGATAAAGCCGACTATTTCGTCACCTGGAAGCGGATTACAGCACTGTGCAAACTTGATAGCGCAGTTGTCGATGCCGTCAACGATAACACCAGTGGAATTTTTGGAAGTCTTTATCTTATTTTCAAGGTCAGAAGTATCAGGCTGAGCCTTTTCACCATATTTCTTATTATACTCAGATTTCAGCCTTTGCATTACCTTTGAAAGCTGAACACCACCGTAACCTATGGCTGCAAAGAAATCATCAAGAGTATCACAACTGTGTCTGTGCATATCCATTTTGAGAAAGTCCTCAAGTTCTTCCTCAGGCACTCTTATATTATTTCTGCGGAACTCTCTTTCAAGAGCATTTCTTCCCTCAAAGATATTTTCCTCTCGTCTTTCCTTTTTGAACCATGAACGTATCTTGGATTTGGCTTCATTGGTCTTGCAGATATTAAGCCATGAACGGCTTGGACCATGACCTTCAACGTTGGTAGTAAGTATCTCGATTATCTCGCCTGTTTTTATCTGATAATCATAAGACACCATTTTCTTGTCTACCTTTGCGCCGCACATCTTATGACCCACCTGTGTGTGGATAGCGTAAGCAAAGTCGATAACAGTTGATCCGACAGGCAGTGTTATCATATCTCCCTTTGGAGTGAAAGCAAAAACGTCCTCAGGAGCAAGGTCATTTTTGATAGCCCTTACTATCTCTTCAACGTCGTTTGACTCCTGCTGTGACTCGATTATCTGTCTTATCCATGCAAGGCGCTGATCGTCCTTTGAGCTACCCCTTACGCCCTCTTTATATTTCCAATGAGCGGCGATACCGTATTCAGCCGTTCTGTGCATTTCCCATGTTCTTATCTGAACCTCGAAAGGTATTCCCTCTCTGCCGATAACAGTTGTGTGAAGAGATTGATACATATTAGCCTTAGGCGTGGAAATATAATCCTTAAATCTGTTTGGGATAGGTCTGAACATATCGTGGATTATGCCAAGTACGTTATAGCACTCGGTAACTGTATTGACGATAATTCTTACGGCATAACGATCATATATCTGGTCTATCTCCTTGCCGTCTCGATATACCTTTTTATAGATACCATAATTGCTTTTAACTCGACCCTCGATAAGGGGAACAGGGTCAAAATCCTTTTCAAGCCTGTCATGTATCTTGTGCTTGATGTTTTCAACAAGCTGTTCACGGCTGCCCTTTCTGAGCTGCATTTGCTCGTCTATCTCAGCATAAGCATAAGGATCAAGATAGTAAAAAGCAAGATCTTCAAACTCATCTTTAATTGAGCGTATTCCAAGGCGGTGAGCTATAGGTGCATAGATGTTCATTGTTTCATGGGCGATAGTTCTGCGTTTTGAATCTTTGCAATAATTAAGAGTACGCATATTGTGAAGTCTATCTGCAAGTTTTATGATAATAACACGAATATCCTCGCTCATTGCAAGGAGTATTTTTCTGATATTCTCAGCTTTCTGCTCGTCTTTGGTGAAAGTTTCTACCTTTTTCAGCTTTGTAACGCCATTTACAAGCATTGCAACGTCTGAACCAAAATTCTTCTGTAATTCTTCAAGAGTGCATGGAGTGTCCTCCACCACGTCATGAAGAAGTGCTGCACAAATAGTATCAGTATCCATGCCAAGCTCCAAAAGAATATATGCAACAGACAGCGGGTGGGTTATATACGGCTCGCCAGACTCTCTTTTCTGATTTTGATGATACTTTTCAGCAAGTTCATAGGCGGAAACGATTTTTGACAGATCGTACTGCCTCTCGCCATCAAGTATTTTCTGAATAAGTGCATCAATGGAACACACCGACCTCTCACCTATATGCTCAGGCTTTGAAGCTTCAGGCACAGCGTTGGTATAGTCAGGAGAAGCCATAGGAGCAGGCTTTTCTTCAAACTGCTCTTTAACCTCGGATTCGGCAGGAAGATCTTCTTCACTGACAGTTTTTATCTCAGGCATATTTTCTATCTTATCCATTTCAGCAGGATCAAGCAAAATATTCTCTTTATCTGACATTTTAGTTACCTGCCTTTCCAAGCATTTCATTCAGCTTAACAAGAGTTTCAGAGTCCTCAAGATTTACCTTTTGTTTCGGCACAACGTAGCTTATTTTCATAGTTGCGGGTCTGAACTCGATAAGACCCTTATCACGGAAAATATTAACGCAAATATGCAGTTTGCAATAATTCATGCTGTCGCTTGATATTTTCATGAAAAGATTATCCAACGTAATATTCTTAACTGCACTTATGTATTTATATACACCGATAAGCTCCTGCCTTGTCGGGATTATTTTTCTTATAAAACTTGCAGGAAGCTGTTCCCCGCGCATGAGCTTTTCATAACAATCCTTTGCCGCAAAATATCTTTCCTGCTTTACTCCACTCAATCTATGGTCGATAACTCTTATGGATATGGACTCACGGTTATTGAACACATTTATTCCAAGCTCCACGAGCATATCAAGCTTATCGCCAACTGCGAAACAAGCTTTTTCAGGTGCAAGGGAGAAAATAAGAGCCTGTCCTCTATAGCTTCCGTATGAAAACTCGATCTTTGTATGCTTGCCCTGTGACAGCGGTATTATCTTATCTACTCTTACTCCAAGCATTGCAAAAACGGGAGCTGGATTCTCTGCACCAAAAGGCTCCATTGCTGAAAGACCCTTTACATTATCAAGGTTGATATCCTGTGGCATAAGAAGCTTATCCGCTATAAGCTCAACGCTAGGGAATTTCTCCATAGGATCGCTGTATTCATACACCATTTGAGTGAACTTTTCGATGTTCTCAGCCTTCAGCGACAGACCTCCTGCACACTCATGTCCACCAAATTTATCAAGCAGCTCTCCGCAATGCTGAAAACACTTGAATATATTGAAGCCCTTTACGCTTCTCGCAGAGCCTCGTGCGTTTCCATCATCATCAATGGAGATTATAACATTTGGCTTTCCGTAAAATTCCAAAATGCGTGAAGAAACAATGCCAATAACTCCGTGGTGCCAGCCCTTGCCTGAAAGCACAAGCACTCTATGGTCAAGAGTTTCAGGGTGAGCGTTTATATGGTTTACTATTTCTGTCATTATCTCTGTTTCCGTCTGCTTGCGCTGGGCGTTAAGATTTAAAAGAGTGTCAACATAATTTTCAGCGTCCTCTGGGTCTTCGCTTAGAAGTGTTTTTACCGCTGTAAGTGGTGAGCCAAATCTGCCCGAAGCGTTTATAACAGGGGCAATCCTAAAAGCAATGCCTGTTGAGTCAAGAGCATTTCTATCAAGCTTTGCTTTATCTATAAGATAGTTTAGTCCCAATATTTCGGTGTTTGCAAGATATTCAAGACCACGCTTAACAATAGTTCTGTTTTCCCCTGTGAGTGGCACAACGTCCGCAACTGTACCGATAGCACAAATGTCGGCATACTGTTCCATAACAGTGTCGTAACTGCCACCGTCAAGTGCAGCACAAAGCTTGAAAGCTACACCAACTCCTGCAAGGTCTTTGTATGACGAAGGACAATCTGCACGATGCGGATTAACAATAGCCCTTGCCCTCGGAAGCTTCTCAGGCGGTTGGTGGTGATCTGTGATAACAAGTTCCATATCAAGCTCTGCAATACGTTCAGCTTCCTCAACCGCGGAAATGCCGTTATCCACAGTGACGATAAGCTTAACACCCTTTTCTGCAAGCATTTCAATAGCTTCCATGTTCATGCCATATCCAGCCTCACGCTCAGGAATATAGTACATAACGTTTGCGCCCATGCTTTCAAGATAATTGTAAAGTATAGTGGTGGACGTAACTCCATCGCAGTCATAGTCACCGTAAATACAAATAAGGTCATACTGATCAACCGCCTTGTTTATCACCTCGGCGGCTATAGCCATATCTTTTATAAGAAAAGGATCACTAAGTTCTTCGCCTTTAAAAAAATCAGCAAGGCTGTCAAAGTCAGTGAAACCCCTTGAAGTCATGACGTCTAGGGTAAGGCTTTTCAAGTCACACTTGTTCATAAACTCTGCAGTTTTCACAGGGTCAGGTCTGTTTATTCTCCATTTTTTCATATAGAAATAGTCCTTTACGCAAATTTACATTCATCATTCATTATACCACATAAACTGTCTTTTTTCAAGTAGCATCAAGAAAAAGTGTGAAATTTTAGGCATAAAAACAGCACCGCAGAAAACCCCGCAGTGCTGAAATATGGATCTATTATTATTTTGTCGTAGAAACTGCAACAGCGTTTCTGCCATATTTTTCATTACCTGTTGGTTTATCACCTACAGGACTGAATGTTGGAACGATCTTTTCGACCATTTCAACGATATTTTCGTCATTGTTATAGCTTGCACGAGCAAGCTCTCCAAGCTGACCAAGGAATGTTTCTGTGTCAAACGGTATAGGCTTTCCGATATGGATAAGCTCATTGTCCGTTTTCATCATGCCCTCCTCTGCCATAAGCTTCTCCTCAAAAAGCTTCTCGCCAGGACGCAGACCTGAGTAAACTATTTTGATATCTACATCAGGCTTATATCCTGAAAGTCTGATAAGATTTCTCGCAAGTGTGTCTATCTTCACAGGCGCACCCATATCAAGGACAAATATCTCGCCGCCCCATGCGTATGTGCCTGCCTGAAGAACAAGGCTCACAGCCTCAGGTATAGTCATGAAATATCTTATGATATCAGGGTGAGTAACAGTAACAGGACCGCCTGCTTCTATCTGCTTTTTGAACAGTGGGATTACAGAGCCGTTGCTTCCAAGAACGTTTCCAAAACGAACTGCAACAAACTGTGTGCCATTTCTGTCCTTATTGCCAACGCTTTCGATCTTAATCGCTTCACTGCTCTCTATATTATCAACAGCTATCTCGTCTATCGGATCGTTCTCAAGCATACCGTCTGTCATTTCATCAACGTGTGCATGGAGCATAGGTAGAAGATCAGTTCTGCCTGCCTTGCTGATAGCGTCCATGCTCTGGATGACCATTTCGCAGAGTCTTTTACTTGCACCCATAATATTAGTAGGGTTTACAGCCTTATCGGTGCTTATAAGCACAAACCTCTTTGTGCCATGCTTCAAAGCTGCATAGGCTGTCTTGTATGTACCAACAACATTGTTTTTGATAGCTTCATTAGGGCTTGTTTCCATAAGCGGAACGTGCTTATGTGCTGCAGCGTGATAAACGATATCAGGCTTGTATTTTTCAAAAACGTCATTGATACGTCTGCTGTCACGAACAGAGCCGATAAGCGTCACAAGATTGAGTTTACTGCCATATTTACGTTTTAGCTCCTGCTCTATTTCATAAGCATTGTTTTCATAAATGTCAAATATGATAAGCTGTTTAGGCTCATGACCTGCTATCTGTCGGCAAAGCTCGCTTCCGATAGAGCCACCGCCACCTGTTACCAATATGGTCTTACCCTTAAGGTGCTGGAATATCTCGTCCATGTTTACTCTGATAGGCTCTCTTCCAAGCAGATCCTCGACCGCAACAGGCTTCATCTTGCTGAGAAGCACCTCACCATTTGTTATCTGATAAACGCCCGGAAGCTGTTTCATCTCACAGCCTGTTTCCTTACAAATATTAAGGATATCCCTTTTGTTCTCAGGTGATGCAGTTGGAATTGCAAAAAGGATCTGATCAATATTATACTTTTTGACGCTTTCCATAATGCAATCACGGCCACCGACGATAGGAACTCCTCCGATATTTCTTCCCCACTTATTTGGGTTATCATCGATTATGCAGAGTGGTCTTGCATTTGCACGTTCTGACATCGTAAGCTCTTTAAGGATCATCTGACCCGAAGCACCTGCACCAATGACCATTGCATTATGCACTGCCACCTGATTTGTTACCTGTTTTGCTCTTAAAAGGGTAACATATCTATAGGCAAAACGCACTGCTGTTATAAGCACGAACTGAGTTCCCGCTCCTACTATATAGTAAGCCACAGGCATTCTCATGAAGAGTAATGTTATACCCACAGCCTGGAATATGGTAGTAACTATCGAGGCCAAAAATATCCTTGACAGTTCGCCAATGCTAGCAAATCTCCACAAACTATTATAAAGCTTGAACACAAAAAACACCACAACACAGAAAGCTGTATATATTGGAGCAAACTTTACATAGGCAAGCATATACTCCTTTGGTATTGCAGAAAAAGTAAGGTCAAATCTGATGAAAAGTCCGAAAATGTAGGATAGATTTACGGCAACAATATCATAGAAACACAGAAAGAATGCAATAAGCATCCAATGTTTTATCTTTTTGTTTTTCCACACCTGAACTGTGTTTTCACTTGTTTTCTCCATAAATAAAACATACCTCCGCTCAATTAAAGCAATGAATAAGATCACACCATGGCCACCCCTCAATGGCACAGTGCAGGCTATTTATAATATCATCAATATTTTTTCTATACTTAAAAAGCAAACATTCTTTCTTCGTCAGCCATAGCAGACATGAGTACTTTATCAGAACGTCTTATATTTTCACTTCCAGATCTTTTAGCTATAAGATCAAAATTAGGTTTTCTATCATCAAGATCATGAGCATCGCTTCCAAAGACAAAATCTCTGCCACTTGAAATAAGCTTATTAACAAAACGTCTTGTGGAAAAATGCTCAAAAGCTTCTGCATTTATCTGAAAAACTGCATCCACAGACATCAGACTTTTCAGATCTGACTTTGAATAAACGCCCATATATCTATGTACATGGGCGATTATCGGAATAAGCCTTCGAGAATTTGCTATCTCGTCTATCTCCTCGACTATCCAACTGTTATACTGAGTGAATGGTGGTTCAAGAAGAATAAGTCTTGTTCCGCTGATACACAGCTTTTCAAGTTCTCCTAATACGCTGATGCCTTTTTCTATAGCCACCTCAGCACCAATATGTATATCCTTCACGGCAGGGTCAGATGCCATGAGCTTCTCATAAGCATTTTGCCGTTTGACAAGATAACTGTCTAAAGAAACTTCCCTGTGCATATAAAAATGCGGTGTTGCCACAATTATACCTATGCCCTGCTGTTTCATCATTTTTATCATTTTAAGTGATGTTTTGATGCTGTCAGAGCCGTCATCAATATTCGGCAGTATGTGGCTGTGATAATCGGTAGTCAATCTAACATCTCCATGTCATTTAACTTTCGGCAGAAGCATCCTTCCCACCGTATTTATAGCTGTAGTCATATTTATACTTGTAGCTATACTTGTATCCGTAATGAGAACCGTTCTTTGCGGAAATATCATTAAGAACGAAACCAAGCAGATTGCAATCGCCTATCTCAAGCTTCTTCATAGACTCCTCTATCTCCTGATATGTAGTTCTTCCATATCTCGCCACAAGAAGAACGCCTGCGACCTCGTCTGCAAGGCTCATTACGTCAGTTACAGGAAGCAGCGGGGTTCCGTCGACAATAACATAATCATACTTATGCTGAACATATTCAAGCAATTCACGCATTTTCTCAGAAGCAAGAAGCTCTGACGGGTTTGGAGGCAAAACGCCTGATGTAAGAACAGCAAAATTGCCATTCTTGGTTTCATGCACACACTTATCAAATGTGCTTTCACCACTCAGTATTGTTGAAAGTCCAACATTATTTTTTAACTTGAAGTTTCTGTGCTGAACAGGTCTTCTCATATCAGCGTCAATAAGAAGAACCTTATTTTCTGTTTCAGCCATTGAAGCTGCAAGGTTTGCAACTGTTACAGACTTACCCTCACTTGGATTAGGGCTAGAAACGACAACTATCTTATTTCGTGTTGTAGAAAGTGTAAACATAAGGTTTGTACGCATTGTTTTGTAGTTCTCTACAATATTAAACGGTATATCCTTATTATTGAACAGAAGCTGTTTTTTTCTGTCAGCAGAAGAACCTTCATCCTTTTTAGAAGTCTTTCCGCCAATATTCATTATCTCACCAACGATAGGCTTCTGATAAATGTCGCCAAGCTCATCAGAATTCTTTACAGTGTTGTCAAAGAAGTCAATAACAAGTATCACTAGAACAGCCACCATCAAGCCACCAACAAAGCCAAGGGCAACATTTTTAGTGGTGTTAGGAGAAACAGGTGTATTGTAAACCTCAGCATCACCTATCTTTTCAACTGAGCCTGCACCGATAACTCTTATAAGAAAGCTTGGAGCGACGTCAGCCATGATGTTACAAAGGTCAGAAGAAAGCTTTGCATTGGTTGTTGTGGCAGTTATCTGAAGTACCTCTGTCTGATTTACAGCGATCATGCTATAAGCATTTCTCAGGTCGTCATTTGAAACCCTGCCGCTTGTTACAGTAAAATAAGGAGCAAGCTGTTCAGGAGTATACATCTCAAGAAGTTTATCGCTTACCTCGTTCATTACCGGGTCATCAGTAAGTATAACAATATAGGTCTGTACCAATGACTTTGAAGCGTTAATATCCTGTAAGTCAACATTAGTCTTATCTTGACCCGTTGACTGATTATCAGCACTTTTAACATACATTGAAACGTGTGACTGATACTGCTTACTCATAACAAATTTTGATACGAAAAGGGCCAGTATCGCACACACTATTGAAGCGGCAACGATATACCAAACCTTTCCGAGAAGAAGTACCAGAAGATCCTTGATAGTGTAATTTTTTTTCATTTGAATTATTCACCCTATTGTTGATATTTTCGTTATTTTCCCAAAAAATAAACCGTACAATAATAATTTTATCACATTCTATTCAAAAAGTCAACTTTAAACGATACGTTTTTTTGTATTTCAACAAAAAAATGGTTTTTTGTTATAACATACAATAAGATAAACTAAATCAGCCAAGTATTTGTTGGAAAATCATATAAGCTGACAGCTTAATTTAACAATTATGAACGGCACTGTAAAAGCCGCCATTACAGCCGTTCCAAAACTATTTACCAGTCCTTGTATCATAAGTATGCCGAAATTCATGACAGATTGCTGAACTGAGGCAGCGGTCGGCATTCGCACCACTTCACCAAAACTGCAATCCTTCCAAGATTTTTTCTTGAAGGATAGTCGCAAAAGAGGTTCTTTGGCGAGAGTGTAAAAGCAAAGTCCCACACCTGACAGGATAATTATAACATAATCAGATGTCAACAACATTATTTTCATTGGAGTATGCAAAAGTTTCAAAATTTCATTGGAAAAGCACAATGTGATAGGCTCTGTCACCAAAGTAACAGAGCCTATCATCAGAAATGATATGTTCAGACAGCCTTTAAGGCGGCGTTCATTTCTTTCACCGAAACAATAAGAAACAAGCGAGCCACTGCCCATGCACAGACCTATTATGATCGAATAAAGAAAAGTCGTGAGGGTGTATGTACCGCCCACAGCCGCAAGGGCATTTTCGCCAAGAAATCTGCCAACAATAAATGTGTCGGCAATATTATACACCTGCTGGAGCAGATTTCACAGTATCATCGGGCTTGAAAAAGCAAGAAGCAAGCTTATGATACTGCCGTTTGTAAGATCTCTTTTCATTATCGTTCTATCTCGATACTCATACAGTTTGTACCACTAAGCTGACAACTAAGTTCATCAGGCTGATGCGTACCAACATAGAGGGTGAATTCCTTTGCAAACTGTTTTCTCTCGCCGATATCTGACACTGTTGTGAAAGCTTTGTCAGGTACTTTGATTTCAACATCAAGCTTTTCACCTTTTTTGACAAAAATCCTCTTGAAGCCACACAGCACAGGATAAGCCGGAGCATTATCACAATGTGATTTAATGTAAAGTTCGATAACATCACATGTATCGGCACCGTTATTTTCTACCTCTACATTGACTTTACCATCGTCATAACTAAGTGATGTAACAACAACATCTCCATAAGTAAGACCATAGCCGAATGGATAAAGAATGTTATCTCTCGTGTACCTATATGTTCTATCAGACATAGCATAATCAGTAAAGCAAGGTAGCTTGTCGGCGCTATTATAGAATGTAACAGGCAATTTTCCTGATGGCGACACTTTACCAAAGATAATATCCGCAATAGCCTTGCCGCCCTCTGAACCTGGATACCATGCGTGAATAAGAGCATCACAATCATGCTCGACATTTATTGAGCTTCCTGCCGCACATACCAATATCATAGGCTTGCCGATCTTTGCGACACGCTTTATAAGCTCGCGCTGACTTTCAGGAAGTCTTAGATCGTTCTTGTCACCTGATGAAAACTCATTACCTGTGTCACCCTCCTCGCCCTCAATAGTGGCGTCAAGACCAACGCAAAGTATCACAACATCAGAATTTGCCGCTGCCGCCTCAGCTTCGGCGTATCTATCCCCTGCCTGTGCAAGACCCGATACTCTGTCCTTATACAAGTGACAGCCTTCAGCATAAAGCACCCTGCCATCAAATGCGTCCTCGATACCCTCAAGGAAAGTAACATACCTGTCGGCTGTGCCGTTATAATTGCCCTCGAGAGCCGCTCTGCTGTCCGCATTTGGACCTATTACAGCGATAGTTGATATTGATTTTTTGTCAAGCGGAAGAATACCATTGTTTTTGAGCAACACCATGGACTTCACTGCACACTGGTAGGATACAGCTTTATGCTCAGGGCAAGAAACAACGCTGTATGGTATATTGTCATATTCCGTTGACTTGTCAAACATACCAAGTCTTATGCGAGTTCTCATAAGAGCAACACAGGAAGCCCGGATTTCATCTTCTGTCACAAGCCCCTTGTCAAGAGCAGAAAGCAGGTGAACATACGTACAACCGCAGTTCACATTACAGCCTGCTTTAAGTGCCATTGCGGCCGACTCTACAGGAGAAGACGTCACCATATGGTGTTCGTGGAAATCCCTTATTGCCCAGCAATCAGAAACAAAATAGCCATCAAAACCCCATTTGTCGAGCTTGCCCATTAGAAACTCACTAGCACATGACGGCTCGCCATTCACACGGTTATACGCACCCATTACACCCTCGACCTTTGCTTTTTTCACAAGCTCCTCAAAGGCGTAAAGATAGGTTTCTTCAAGGTCTTTCCAATTAACCTCTGCATTAAATTCATGGCGAACAGCCTCAGGTCCGCTATGTACTGCAAAATGCTTTGCACAAGCGGCAGTTTTCAGTACCTTGCCACTGCCCTGCAAGCCTTTTACATATGCCTTGCCGCACTCTGCGGTAAGATAAGGGTCTTCACCGTAAGTCTCATGACCTCTGCCCCAGCGTGGATCTCTGAAAATATTTATATTAGGTGCCCAAAGGGTAAGACCTTTGTATATATCCCTGTCATCACGCTTTGAATACTCATTATACTTGGCACGAGCTTCTGTAGAGGTTATATCTGCCACTTTGAACACAAGGTCGGTGTCAAACATAGCCGCAAGACCTATTGCCTGTGGAAACATGGTGGCAACACCGCTTCGTGCAAG
>ULVI01075523.1_pt1 | contig 15762 bp, 13 predicted proteins | sample 1959331 | NCBI WGS metagenome assembly ULVI01 (sample SAMEA4835782, study PRJEB28245) | human gut metagenome | biome: gut microbiome; material: fecal sample | place: Denmark | collected 2008 | reverse complement strand
ACCGCGTGCCGAGGGTTCGAATCCTTCTACCCCTGCCAAAAGCCGCTTATCTCGTTTGAGGTAAGCGGCTTTTTGTTTTTTGCTGCGTTGTAGGGGCCGCGTATATGCGGCCCGCGGGTTGGCGGGAGCGACCCGACCACGGCTGGCATCTGGAATGCTAAACAGGCGTTTACTTACGATGCGCCGAAAAAAGAGGATGTGGACTGATCCACATCTTCTAAAACAAAAACAAATCCGAAACAAAGCTTCACAAAGAAGATTGAGTTCGGATTTGCACAATATGGTGGAGCTGACGGGAGTCGAACCCGTGTCCGAAAAGAAATCAGTTAGAGTATCTCCGGGCGCAGTGTGTTTACTTAATTTCCCTTGGTGCGGGCGAATACACACGCACTACACCTTGGTAGCTTCATAAGTTCATGCCGGGCCGCAAAGCTTAAGCCCGTTCACGTTCAGTACCTAATCGACGCCCTGACCCCATGCGGTACTAACACGGGCAGGACGGCAGCGCCTAATTAGGCAGCTACGGCAACAGGATAATTGTTGTCAGTTAATTTAAGTTGGCGCTTTTATCGTGGGTCACCGCCACGGCCCGCTGCTCACGCCTCTCTCTCCCCGTCGAAACCATTACAGCCCCGTATATTCGGCAGGCAAGCCCACCGGGAAAGTGAAGTAGAAACAACTTATCGCTGCGTTTTGAGTGCGCGGTCAATGTCGCGCTTGGCGTCGCGCGCCGCAGCAGACGCACGCTTGTCATACAGCTTTTTGCCCTTGCACAGGCCCAGCTCCAGCTTGACGCGCCCCTTTTTAAAGTAAAGAGAGAGCGGCACCAGCGTGTAGCCCTGCAGCTTGATCTGCTGCCCCAGACGGCGGATCTCCGCCTTGTGTGCCAGCAAACGCCGCGGACGGCGCGGGTCCTTGTTGAAGATGTTGCCCTGCTCATAGGGGCTGATGTGGATGCCCTTGGCGATCAGCTCGCCGTCATCGATGTCTGCCCAGGAATCCTTCAGGTTGACCCCTCCGGCGCGCAGGCTCTTGACCTCGGTGCCTACCAGCTCGATGCCTGTTTCCAGTGCCTCGATGACAAAGTATTCGTGGCGCACCTCACGGTTGACGGCAATCATTTTTTTCCCACACTTGTCCTCTGCCATGGGGCACACCTCCTTTACTATTGTGGTAGGATATTAAGTATAGCGCACCTGCGAGGGAAAGTCAAGCATCCGCCGTCGGATTTATGCAGCACTTTGCGTGGAAAAATGCAAAATTGCAAAAATTATAATTTTTGCAAAACCCTGTTGACATTCTCCTTCAAATCCGCTATAATAATAAAGCTGATTCAAGACAGCCCGGTTGACCGGGTGTAGCGCAGTTTGGTAGCGCGCTTGAATGGGGTTCAAGAGGCCGTGAGTTCGACTCTCGCCACTCGGACCAAAGATGGCTGTCAAGGTCAGCAGGAGCGTCAAATCCGAAAGGATTTGGCGCTTTTTTGTTTTTACGGCTTCAAACGCGGCAGCGCCTGCTCTAAGCCGTTGGCAATGGAGCGCTTGCGGCGTATGTCCAGATGGCCGTAGATGTTTGCGGTCATCTTGATGTCCGAGTGTCCCAGCCACTCCTGCACGTCCTTCAGGCCGTAGCCCTCCGACAGAAGCATGCTGGCGCAGGTGTGGCGCAGGTCGTGAAAGCGGATGTGGGGTAGGTCGTACTTCTTCAGCAGCTTGTGGAAGGTGTGACTCACATAGTCGGGGGAGTAGGGGTGCCCGTCCTCCCAGGTGAACACGTAGTCGTTGTCTATGTAGTCCCTGCCGAAGTGGTTGCGGTAGTATTGCTCCTGTTGAAGCAGGATCTTGAACAGTCTAACCGCATCGTCTGTCAGGGGAAAGCTGCGGAAGCTGGACGCGTTTTTGGTTTTGTTCTTCTCCACGACCTTCGTGACCCGGGCCACGGTGTAGCGTATGGTCAGCGTCTGCATCGCAAAGTTGATGCTGTCCCATTTCAGACCAAGCACCTCGCTGCGTCGCAGGCCGTACAGCGCGGTGATATAGATGATAGGGTAGAGGCGCTCGTTTTTGACGGCGGTCAGTAGGTCTCGCATCTGCGCTTCCGTGTAGAACGTGCCGGTAAATTGCGCCGCGTGCGGCATGACGACAAGATCGGCTGGATTTGTCTGGATCAGACCGTCCCTCTGCGCTAATTTGAGCGTCTGATTGAGCACGTTCTTGTGCTGACGCAAGCTGACCGCTGATAGGCCGCCGTGGCCGTCAGAGCGCCCGAATTTAGCCTTTACGTTGATGTAGGTCTGCAGCGTCTCGCCGTCAACATCACACAGCCGGATTTGCAGGTCATCGAAGTAGGGGAGGATGTGTGCCCGGGCCTGAACCTCGTAGCCTTGGTAGGTGACCTCGTCCACGCGATGCCGGACATCCTCCAGCCAGCGGCGCACGGCGTCACTGAAAAGCATATCGGGCGGGGCAGCCTGCTCGGGCTTTTCGCCGAGCATGTCAAGCATGATCTGCCTGGCTTTGCCCTCGTTTCCTGTTACTGACAGACCTGTGGAAACCCAGGTCTGATTTTTTTTGCCATCAGTCGTATGCGTGAGCACAACATAGTATTTGTCGTTTTTTACGCGCAAGCTGGCTGTCATGAGAAGGGCCTCCCAAAGCGTTGTGGCATATGCCAAGGCTGTTGACGGCTACATAAATTACTACAACAACGAAAGAATCCAAGAGAAAACAAAATGGATGCCTCCTACAAAATTCAGAGAGGCATCCATGTGCACCTAATTCAATTTTTCATGTGTCCAGAATTCTGGGTACATATCACAAGCGTAGCAATCTGTTTTTATTTGAATCAGTTGCGGTTTAAGCAAAACCTGAATCATGTACCAATTGACTGTTACATATAACAATCTATCGAATTTTAGCCTCATTCACCTTATAAATAAGGGTGTATTTGTAAAATGTGCTGAATTTGTGTACTTGTATAATTAAAGTGAATCCGATTTGTTGATAAATGTCGAATTGTGTGCTATTATATCAATACATATATTGGCAAAATATTGCATTGGTAGACTGCTGAATTGTGCTAAGGATTTTCATGAGTAATTTGTGGGAATGCCTTTTGCTGCTCAAAACAGCTTTCCCTGATTTCAATTGCAGTATTGAAAATAATATGTGTGTAAAGAAGAACGAGGAGTAAGAACATGGCAAGGTTTAGGCATGACTTGATTTTGCGGATGATAAAGCTGTTAGATGCTGTGCTTGTGACGATACCATTTGCAATGTGCTGGTATCTATACTATGCTAAGCGCGTTGCATCGCCGTACTATGAAAAGGGCGATTACCTGGTCGTGGCACTGTTCTTTGTGCTGTTCATCATCTTTGGACGCGTATATGACGCCTTTCTGATGTCAATGCAGCGTATCTCCGAAATTATCTATGAGCAATTTTTGGCGGCTGCGGTCAGCGACTTTATCATGTACATTGTGATTTGGCTACTGTCCAAGCACCTGCCCAACATTCTTCCTGGCGTGGCAGCCCTTGTAGGGCAGGTTATTATGGCCTCAATTTGGGCTTATAACGCTCACCACGCCTACTTTAAAACCTTCCCGCCGCAGGCCACAGCTGTTATTTATGATACTAGACGTGGCATGGAGCAGCTGATTGGTAAGTACGGTCTTGATGCCAAGTACAAAGTGGTTTCCACCGCTACGGCGGGGGAGTGCATCGAGAATCTTTCCATGCTGGACGGCATCAACACAGTATTTTTGAGCGGCATCCACAGCCATGATCGGAATATTATTCTGAAATACTGTGTAGAAAACAACATCACGGTATTTGTTGTCCCGCGCATCGGTGACACCATTATGTCCGGTGCACATCACATGCACATGTTCCACTTGCCGATGCTTCGTGTTGGCCGGTATAATCCTCAGCCGGAGTATCTGTTTGTAAAACGACTGCTGGATATTGTCATTTCTGCTATTGCGCTTGTGATTCTGAGTCCGATCTTCCTTGTGACGGCTATTGCCATCAAAGCAACAGATCACGGTCCAGTATTTTACAAGCAAATTCGTTTAACGAAGGATGGCAAAGAATTCGGTATTCTCAAATTCAGAAGCATGCGGGTCGATGCTGAAAAGGACGGCGTTGCCCGTCTTTCCAGCGGCGAAAACGATGACCGCATCACGCCCGTTGGCAAAATCATTCGTGCTTGCCGCGTTGATGAATTGCCGCAGCTTATAAATATCTTGAAGGGTGACTTGAGCATCGTCGGCCCCCGTCCGGAGCGCCCTGAGATTGCAGCTCAGTACTGTGAGGAAATGCCGGAATTCTCCCTGCGCCTGCAGGCCAAGGCTGGATTGACCGGGTATGCACAGGTTTATGGCAAGTACAATACTACTCCTTACGACAAACTGACTATGGATTTAATGTACATAGCTCATCCGAGCATTGTAGAGGATTTCAAGATTATGTTTGCCACTGTAAAAATCCTGTTTATGCCTGAAAGCACTGAGGGCGTTTCCGAGGGTCAAACCACGGCAATGAGCGGAGAAAGCCACTAAATAGCGACGTTTTTGTACATTTCGAGCCGCTAAAAATTGGTGGTAATTCCAGAGTGGAATCAGGTATAAATGCAGCTCTTACAGTAGCGTTAAGCTGGAAAGCGGGCGAATTGCCCTGCATATGGGCGATACAGCACTCATGATAGTGCAGAATGCCGAGAACCCAAGCGTGAGAGAGGGCAAAATGAGGTTGAATGCAGGCTTTTATGCCCCGAAAAAGCACTTTTATGGATGCGACCGTAGCTCGTGGGTTTATGCCAGATGGCACTGTGATGATATTACCGACACTGTGGTGACTTTCACATAGCGTTATCTGGGCTGAGCAATGATAACCTCATCTGCGATTTCATCCCGGTCTTGAAGATAACAAGTCGGGTGTGAGCAAGATGATTATAAACACATGGTCGCAGAGATGCTCATTCGTGTGGGGTAATCCGGCATAAGCAAGGGAGCTACTGTGGCATGGATGAGTGGAACCGGGAATAAAGGCAGAGGCTACCGTGGCGAACGTTGGTGCTGTCAGGACTAAAGACAGCGGTTGCCGTAGCACGAATTTGTCGAAGAAACGTTTATTGTGGCGGTACAAGACATAGCGGCAGTGTGTAGATCACACTGCTGAGGACGATTAGTAGAGCTTTATAAGGAATAAACGGCTCAGACTCTTGGAGAATGAGTCTGGGCTGTAATCTTTGATATGCGGAGAGGGACGATTGAATGCTAGTTAGTGTGATTATGCCGACTTACAACTGCGGCAAGTTTATTTTGCAATCGCTTGATTCTGTGATTGCCCAGACGGTTACAGACTGGGAGGTTCAGATTGTGGACGACTGTAGCACGGATAACACTGCCGAAGTGTTGAAGCCGTACTTGGAGAAGCATCCCAATATCCACTACTATGTTCTTCCGCAGAATGGGGGACCAGCGGTTGCCCGGACGGAGGCCATGAAGCGGGCGACTGGCAAGTATATCGCATTTCTGGATAGCGATGACTTGTGGATGCCGGATAAACTGGAAAAGCAGATCGCCTTTATGGAGCGGACTGGCGCAAAGTTTAGTGCGACCGGCTATGGCTGGATGGACGAGGAAGGAAACGACTTGCACACGGTATTCATTCCTCCGAAGAAAACGGACTACAAAAAGATGATTCGGCTGTCCAATCCAATCGGTAATCTGTCAGTGATGTACGATCAGGAAGCACTTGGCAAGTTCGAGGTGCCTCCGATTAAAAAGAGAAACGACTTTGCCCTGTGGCTTAAGATCCTGAAAAAGACGGATTACTGCTACGGGATGGAGGAAGTTCTTGGTACATATCGCATGGGTCGTGCAGGCTCGGTGTCCAGCAATAAGCTGAAACAGGCAAAGTACCACTGGCAGCTCTATCATGAAATCGAAGGGCACAATGTGGTTCGTAGCCTGTATGAACTTGGCTGCTGGGCTTGGGTCAAGGGCACTGGAATGGGTATTGATAAGAGGAAAGTGTAATGAATCCACTGAGATACATTAAGGCGTTGTTTGGCTTGGGGGATGTTGATGCCTTCTGGATGGCAAGAGAGGAAATTTTGAAACGCCCCGGGAAACATTGCTTAGAAAATTATCTTTGTAAGATTATCAGAAAGCATTATGGTGCGGGCATTCCTATTTTGCCTGATATCAACCGCTTTGCAACGCCACATGGCTTTTATGGGATTTTCATCTCACAGAGAGCGAAAGTCGGCGAGGGTTGTGTGATTTACCAGCAGGTTACGATTGGCTCGAATGACCTCCAAAATTCTCGGGGGGGGGCACCAACTATTGGCAACAACTGCTTAATTGGTGCAGGTGCGAAAATTATCGGAAATGTCCATGTCGGCAATAATGTGAGAATTGGAGCAAACGCAATCGTAGTGGATGATATTCCGGATAATTGTACAGTGGTTATGAACAAGCCGAGAGTGATCGTCAGAGAAAATGAGAAAACCTGAGAAGGAGGGACTCCTTTCAAATGAATAAGAAGGAAGTATATGGCGGGTTACTGTCGTGTATAACGGCAGTCGCTGGAATTGATAATGCGAAGAAGTTTGATACGCTTTTTCGTGATCATAAGAAACTGAATCTGAAGAATCCGCAGACGCTTTCTGATAAGGTGTCTTACATTGAGCTGCATGAACAGTCTCCCTTGGCGGCCAGTTGCACTGATAAATATGCAGTGCGAGAGTATGTTACGAATAAGGGTTTAGGAGATATCCTCGTTCCAATTTATGGGGGGGGGGTACACTCGATTTGAAGATATCAACTTGACTGAGTTACCCGACAGTTTTGCAATCAAGGCAACTCATGGCTGCAAGATGAATTACCTTGTGCCGGACAAGTCTAAGTTTGATTCAGAAAAATGTAAAAAAGAAATCCAAAGATGGATGGACACTACATACGGAACATACTCGATGGAGCCTCATTACATTGAGATTCCACATCGGTTCTACATTGAAAAGTATCTTGAAAAGGCAGATCAGCTTGTGGACTACAAGTTTCATTGCCTTAATGGGGAACCGCAGTTTGTGCTGACATGTAGCGACCGAAAGAGCAACGGCGACAAAGCGATGCAGGTGACATTAGACCTGTTTGATATGGATTGGAAGCCGATTCCGGAAATTGTTTCTTCTGGGTTGGAGCGTCCTGGCGATGGAAAATTACCGAGGCCGGAAAACCTAGATGAAATGATTCGTATAGCTAAGATCCTGTCAGAAGACTTCAAGTTTGTACGAGTGGATTTGTATGAGCTTGAGGGAAAGGTCTATTTCGGAGAACTGACGTTCTCCCCGGCACATTGTGTTTTTCCGTACCTTTCGGACAAGTTTGATTTAGAGATGGGCAAATTGCTGCAGATCTAAGTCGGACGGTTCATGTTCCATCTTTGTTGTAAATCAAGGGTGGAGGAAAGTTATGAACATAAAGGTTGCTTATGGAAAAGTGCTGACCGGAATTAGCAGAATATTCAGTGTGGACGCTGCTAAGAAATTTGATACGAGATTACGATTTCACCGGGACCTAAATCTTAAACATCCAAAATCGTTGGCTGACAAAGTGACATATATTGAGTTACATGATCCATCTCCATTGGCACCGGAGTGTACAGACAAGTATGCGGTTCGTCAATATGTTAAGGATAAGGGATTAGAGAGTATTCTAGTCCCGCTTGCTGGTGGACCATGGAGCAAAATTGAGGAAATCAACTTTAAGGTACTTCCGGACAGTTTTGTTTTTAAAGCAACACATGGCTGCAAGATGAATTACCTTGTACCAGAAAAGGAAAAGCTGGATAAGAATAAATGTGTTGCTGAAATGTCCAAATGGCTGAAAACAACCTACGGAACATATTCAATGGAACCGCATTATCTGGAAATCCCACATCGGATTTATGCTGAAGAATATCTGGCAGACGCTGACAAACTGATTGACTATAAGTTTCATTGTATGAATGGTGTTCCGCAGTTTGTTCTAGTGTGCGGCGATAGGGTTGTGACGGAGATGGGAAATAGTATAAGTAGACATATCTTCGATATGAATTGGAAACCACTTGTTGGACTGACAGATGAAACATCAGATAAGATTGAAAGGCCTGAGCATCTGGAGCAGATGATTGATATCGCAAAGAAACTATCAGCTGATTTTAAATTTGTTCGAGTCGATCTGTATGATATCAATGGAAAGGTTTACTTTGGGGAGCTGACATTTTCACCGACGAACGGTGTTTTTTCACACTATACACAAGAGTTTCTGAATGAGATGGGAAATAAGCTGCAAATTTAATATTACCGGAGGATCGTATGACATTGCAGGTGTTGGTTGCAACTATGCATCAGACGGATCATAGTTTGCTGAAAAAAATGAATATTCAATCTGATGCTATAGTGGTTAACCAGTGTGACCGCAATGAAGTAGAAAGATTTTCGTACAACGGACATGAGATTTTATGGATGTCCTTAAATGAGCGAGGAATTGGACTCAGCCGCAATACTGCACTGATGAGAGCGACTGCAGATATTGTTTTGTTTGCAGACGAGGATGTGACATATAAGAATGGCTATGCTCAGATGGTAGAGTCTGCCTTTGAAAACAACCAGAGTGCTGATATGTTGCTATTCGATTTGGAAGCTATCGGAGATGTGAAGAATCCGGAAAAGCCGTATACATTTCGCCGAGTAAAATGGTATAACTCCATGCATTATGGTGCGGTGCATTTTGCTTGTAAACGTGAGAGACTTTTTGCAAAAGGTCTTTCTTATAATCTACTGTTCGGCGGTGGCGCAAAATATAGTTGCGGTGAAGATAGTATTTTCTTAGCGGGCATATTAAAAGCGGGACTGAAGGTATGGACAATTCCGGGATATATTGGAACTGTGACGCATGGGGACTCTACGTGGTTTAACGGATATACGGATAAGTATTTTTATGATAAGGGTGTCCTTATGGGGACAATTTTTGGTGTGACAGCATATCCGTTGGTTGTTGCTTTATTCCTTAAAAATAGAGGGCAAACAAAAGACTATGGTTTAAAGAAGGCCATAAAAAGAGCCTTTGAAGGAATCAAGCAAAGATAAAGAAGGTGGATTAAAGTATGTCGAGAGAGAAAGAATACATCTTTTTATCATTGATGGTCCCACAAGAAATGGCGGATGAAGTAAAGCGGAACTCGTCTAATAATATGGCAGATGCTGCAAACGCATTGGAACACAATTTGATGGAAGGGTTTACGGCGAATCTCCCCACGCCGCCGAAGGTAATCAATGCACTTCCGATTGGAAGTTATCCGCAGTATTACAAAAAAGCGTTTATAAAGAAGTCAACATTTCAATTGTGTGGTCGTTCAGATCATGAGAATATTGGATTTTGCAATATCAAGTTTATTCGAAACTATTTTATTGAACGCACTGTATATAGGAGTTTGAGGGAGTACTGCGAATCAAAAAACGGCGAAGTTGTTCTTTGCATATATTCGGCATCTGCCGAGTTTCTGTCAGCAGCGGAGAAGATTAAAAAGAAATATCCAAATGTGATGGTATGCGATATAATTGCCGATCTTCCGGGTATGACAAATCTTTCAAGCAAAAAATCTGCCTTACTTCAGTGGTTTATAGATTACAAGGCTAAAAAATCATTGAAGCGACTAGAAGCTGTGGATTGTTTTGTTTTGCTTACGAAACAGATGGCAGATTATCTACATATAAGTAAGCCGTATTGTGTAGTAGAAGGAATCGCATCTAAGTCGCAGCCGATAGAAAGAAAAGAAAATAGCAAAAAGACGATTTTGTATACAGGAACATTGCATCAGAAATTTGGTGTTATGAACCTTGTAAATGCCTTCAGCCAAATAGAAAGTCCGGATTATCGGTTGATGATTTGTGGTATTGGTGACAGCGAAAAAGCAATTAGGGAGGCCGCAGAAAAAGATTCTCGCATTTCCTTCTTAGGGCAGCTCCCAAGAAGTGAAGTTTTGGAGTGGCAGAAACAAGCGACTGTTTTGGTTAATCCAAGGCAGAACAATGAGGAATTTACCAAATACAGTTTTCCATCGAAGACAATGGAATATCTCTCGTCTGGAATCCCTGTAGTAGCGTATAAGTTGGATGGCATTCCGGATGAGTATGATGCGTACATTCAATATGTAGAAGATGATTCAATCGAGAGTTTGAAGAAGAAACTTATTGAAGTGTGCGAACTTTCAGATGAAGAACGCCAGAGCCTCGGAAGTGCAGGGCGGGCTTTCGTTTTGACGGAAAAGAATAGCACAATTCAGGTGAAGAAAATAGTGATGTTAATTAAATCAATTGCCCAAAAGTAATGGAACCAGTTATGTTTATGGAATACCAGAGTAGAAGGGATAATATAGGTCATGCTTGACGAAGAAAAAACAAATGCGAAATCTGGAATAAATATAAGCTATATTATTATAGGCGTAATGTTGCTCGTAGGAGCCTGTTGCACGATTGTGCCCTCTCAGATTACCGCAATTATAGTAGTGGGTATTACCTGCCTTTTATGTCTGCGAGGAAATGGCGTTTTAATCATCCCACTCCTGTTGTTTTATTATAATTATTTTGGTGATATTACGGGCATACGGACATTCTATATTTGTGCTGTCCTAATTGTTGCTTTTGATATAAAATCGGTTCTAAGAGTAAACAAAGACATATCGCTATGGATGGCAGTTCTTGTCTATTTTCTTTACATAATATGTGTTGTATCTTCGCTGAATATTAAGTCGATGATCTATATGGGAATAAGTGTCATTACGATACTATATGCAAAGAAAAAACTGCTGTCAAATGAAGAACTGTTAAGATTATTCTTTGTGATTTTCGGATTGACAGCAGTTGTATCATACTTTAATGGACTGTTTAGCCAAAATATATATGATACTGTGTTGATTTTGGCAGGACATGCTTCTAATGTTGCAAGAACTATGGGAACATTTAACGATCCGAATTATATGGGATTATTCTACTCTGTCGCAGTTTTTTCAATTATTTCATTAGAACTATTCGATAAGAGAGTAAGGGTAATTCTTGTTTGTGCTCTATATGTGATGATTGCGACAACACTGAGTATGACGGCAATTATAGGAAATGTATTGTTCTGGGCCATTTATTTACTTGTGACGAAAAAAATAAATATAAAAACATTCGTGACTGTTTTGATTGTTGCAGCGGTATGCGTGGGAGTTTATTCGTATGGACTAGAACATACAAATATACCATATCTAAGCGATTTGTCAGCCAGAATAAGCGATAAGTTGCAGAATGCAGAAAATATGGATTCACTTACAACAGGAAGATCGGGACATGCCGAGGACCATTGGAACTACTATTGTAAACAAAATTTGTGGCGTATGCTGATAGGAGGAAACTGCGTAAATTCATTAGCCATTGATCCTGCTATCGATACGATAGCGGCGCATAATGAATATGTGGATTTGTTACTTAATGTCGGATTTATCGGAACATTCGTACTAGTTCTATATTTGGGGAAGCGCTTGGTTCAGACGTATCTTGATTATAGATACAACAATAACGATAAGAATGCGCTTTGTGTTTTTATGATTAAGGTTGTGTATGTTTTTTATGCCGCTACATTGACTATGTTTATGGAAAATAGATTTTTACTATTCTATTTTCTGTAAGAAGAAGGAGTTCGAATTTGGTGCAAAAAAATATCCCGAATAAGTCACTTTCGATTAATATGGTGACCTCTGTTTTATCACGTATTGTGGTTTTGATAACAGGTTTAATTGTCCAACATTTCATACTGCAAGCTTATGGTTCGACCTTGAATGGATTGACTTCATCAATAACACAAGTGATGTCGTATCTAGTCCTTTTCGAAGCTGGATTAGGAACAGCATCAATTCAAGCTTTATATGATCCATTGTCAAGAAATGATTGGAAAAAAGTCAGTGGTATTGTCGTTGCAACTGGAGTTGAATATAAGAAGATAACAGCGGCATTTTCGTCGGTGTTACTTTTGGTTTCTTTGGTGTTACCTTTTACGCTGAAAGGACAGGTTGAATTTGCAGTTGCCAGTCTATTGACTGCTGTAACGGGTGGAAGCTATATTGCCTCCTATATTGTTGGCGGAAAATATAAAGCTATACTTAGCGCAGATCGTAAGATGTATGTCTTATATATTTTAGATATGCTAAGTTCTACTTTGTCATGCGTTCTTAGAGTAATGGCGTTAAGAGTTGGTGCTGGAATTGTGTGGGTGCAACTGTTGCACTTGGGGTCGATTCTATTTAAGAATGCTGGATATTTTATTTATGTTAAGATTCGATATAAAAGAATTGATTACAAGGAAACCCCTGATTTACAATCTATCAGCAAAAGATGGAGTGTATTAATTCATAGTATTGCTGGAATTGTGGTCAATCATACTGATGTAATTATCCTTACCTTATTTGCCTCTTTGAAAACGGTAAGTGTTTATAGCGTCTATAATATGGTGTTTGGACAGCTTAGCACGACAATTCAATCGACATTTATTCAGGCTCCGCAAGCACATTTTGGAATTCTTTATTATAAAGACAAAAGAAAATTTGAACAAAGTTTTAGAGTATACGAGACTGTCTTTACTATTTTGCTTTTTTGGATATGTGGAATTGCACTCGTGATGATAACACCGTTTGTTGAAGTGTATACAAAAGGTATTACGGATATTGAGTACATCGATAAATGGCTTCCAATTCTTTTTACGTTAATTCTGCTTTTGAACTTACTAAGATCACCAGCGGTAATGGCCGTTAATGTGTCTGGAGCTTTTAAAGAAACACAAAAAGGCGCCATAATTGAAGCAATTATAAATATAACGGTTTCGCTGATATTGTTTTTTGCGACAAATCTTGGATTGTATGGACTTTTGATAGGAACGGTTTGCTCATATATTTATAGAACAACTGATTTAATTTATTATACATATAAACATATTGTTGGATGTAATATAAGCGATTTCATACGGACTGTAATTGTCAATTTTGCATTACTCGGGCTGATGTATTATTTTGCGTGCATTAAATTTCCGATACAGGCAGCTAGTTTTGTTGGATGGATTGCATCGGCGGTTATAGTAACAATAGTGGTTTCAGTAGAACTGATTGTAGGAAATATCGTCTTAAATCGAGAAAGAGTTAGTGAAATATACTCGGTGATAAAAACAAAACTAGCTGGACAATAATTTGTTGTTAGTTGAAAGGAGGAAGTACATGAAAAAAAGAGTTCTATTTGTATATTCAACGATGATGCTTGGGGGAAGTACAACTAGTTTACTTTCACTTTTGCAAAATTTTGATTATGAAAAGTACCAAGTTGATTTGCTGTTATATAAGGCTGAGGGACCATTTATTGGTTATATACCAGAACAGGTAAATATACTTCCAACGGCACTTGCTCCTGAAATGACACAATTGAAACGTCGTATCAAATCGATTTTTAACGGAAAGTTGCTTGATTCTTTGTTTTGTGGCGTAAAGTACTATGGAAAACCTGTAATGTCACAACAGAAGAACGCATATATGAATGCGGCGTGGTGTAGGATCCCTGAACAGGAATATGATGTTGCTATTGGCTTTTTGGAATTATGGTCTGATGTGATTGTAAATAAATATATAAAGGCTAAGAAAAAGATATCTTGGGTTCATGTGGATTATCAAAAAGCACATTATATCCCTGCACTGGATAGCCATACGTTTGACGAATCTAATTTTATTGTTCATGTGTCAGAAAAGTGTATGCAGAATTTTCAAGAGGCTTTTCCGCAGTATGCCAACAAATGTGTATACATAGAAAATATTTTGACAAAAAGCTTTTTGCAATCTCGCATACAGCGGGCTCCTAAAGTTCATATTGATTTAGAAAATGCTGGATTGAAGTTATTGAGTGTTTGTCGGATTGAATTGGATCATAAGGGATTGGATCGAGGAATCGAGGCAATTCGAACTTTGAAAGACAGGGGTTATAAGATTAATTGGTATGTCATAGGATCTGGACCTGATGAGAGCAAAATGAAAGCATATATTGAAAAATTGGATTTGCAAAATGACATTCATATGCTAGGAAGGATGGAATGTCCGTTTACACTATACGAGAATTTTGATGCTTTTTTTGTTCCATCTAGGTATGAAGGAAAACCGATGGCTGTGACTGAAGCACAAATGTTGGGGCTTCCGCCGATTGTCACAGAATATGAATCTGCACACGAACAAATCGATGACCTAAAAACAGGTATTATTGCAGAAAACAGTTGCGATGGAATTGTTGACATACTAGAGAAAATTCTGAAATCACCACAGATTTTAAATAGTATTCATAATAATTTGCTTCGGTCTGATTTTGATAATGTAGAATGTATAAATCAGATATATGAATTAATGGAGAAAGAGTGAATCTCTATGCAGATTATAAATCGGGCGATAGCTAAGATTGTAAAGCATGCAATAAGGGCAGAAGAAAAAGAACGTTATAGTCGGATGAGTATAGGGCAGGGGAGCAATATTGGTATTGATTGTGATATTAATCCTCCAGGCAATGTTATTATTGGAGACTATTCTTCAATCGGAGCAAGAAGTACGATTTGGTCAACACGCGCAAAGGTGATAATTGGAAATTATGTTATAACGGGTCCGCAGATTACTATTATTTCTGGAAATCATGTTATTGACTGCATAGGTAAGCACATATCTGAATTTAATGATTCGGACAAGGATAAGCTTCCAGGAATATATGATGCGGATATTATCATCGATGATGGTGTATGGATTGGAGCAAATGCAACTATATTATCAGGGGTACATATAGCAGAAGGCTGTGTTATTGCGGCAGGTGCAGTAGTATCAAAAGATACAGTACCTTATGGAGTATATGGCGGTGTTCCTGCAAAATTGATTAAAATGCGCTTTTCAGATGACGAATTAGCCGAACATTTAGAATTACTTAAAATCCATAGAACAAGTAATATATAAATTAATACTTAGAGAGAGGAAAAATCAAAATGTCTGCATTTAATAACGCAACCCTTATGATCACTGGTGGTACTGGTTCTTTTGGTTCTACCGTTCTGAAACACTTCTTGGACTCTGATCTGAAGGAAATCCGTATCTTTTCCCGTGACGAAAAGAAGCAGGATGATATGCGCCATGAGCTTCAGGCCAAGCACCCGGAGACTGCCAAGAAGGTGAAGTTCTACATCGGTGATGTCCGCAATCCTCAGTCCATCCGTGACGCTATGCCCGGTGTTGACTACATCTTCCATGCTGCCGCACTGAAGCAGGTTCCTTCCTGCGAGTTCTTCCCCATGCAGGCTGTTCAGACCAACATCATTGGTACTGACAACGTGCTGCACGCCGCCATTGATGCCGGTGTCAAGCGTGTTGTCTGCCTGTCCACCGACAAGGCAGCTTACCCCATCAACGCCATGGGCATTTCCAAGGCCATGATGGAGCACGTCATCTACGCCAACGCCCGTGTGGCTGCGGAGCGTGGCGGCACTACCATCTGCTGCACCCGTTACGGCAACGTCATGTGTAGCCGTGGCAGTGTTATTCCGCTGTTCATTGACCAGATCAAGGCTGGCAACCCCATCACCATCACTGACCCCAACATGACCCGTTTTCTGATGAACCTGGACGAGGCTGTGGATCTGGTCTTGTTCGCTTTCCAACATGCAAATCCCGGTGATTT
>ULVI01052961.1_pt1 | contig 15822 bp, 14 predicted proteins | sample 1959331 | NCBI WGS metagenome assembly ULVI01 (sample SAMEA4835782, study PRJEB28245) | human gut metagenome | biome: gut microbiome; material: fecal sample | place: Denmark | collected 2008 | reverse complement strand
CTGCCGCTGCTGTGCGCCCCGGAGGGGGAGCCCATCCGCCGCTGGGCGGAGACGGAGCCCCAGACCCTGACAGGCGCCGGAGGCGGATGGCAGGTGCAGGTGTGGGAAAATCCCGTGGCGCCGGCTCTCCGGGAGCGGGACAGCACGCCGGAGGAGGCGCGCGAAAGCGGCCCTGTGGAGGTCCGGGAGCTGGACTATCCCCACCCGGCAGCCTGCCGCATTCCCACCAAGGTTACGGCCACCCAGCTGAAGGGCCGGGAACTGGATGAGGAGATCGCCCAGGGTACCGTCCGCCGGGTGCGTCAGGTGCAGGTGGAAACGCCGCGCTTTCTGATAGGGGAGCGGCCTTTGTCCGCAGCCCAGCGGGGTACGGCCATGCATCTGCTGATGCAGTATCTGGACCTGAGCGGCCCGGAGCCGGAGCAGCAGGTGCAGGCCCTGCTGGCCCGGCATCTGCTGACGCCGGAGCAGGCGGCGTCCCTGGAGCTGGAGCAGGTGCGCCGGTTCCTGGCCTCGCCCCTGGCGGAGCGCATCCGCCGGGCGGGGGAGGTGTACCGGGAGTACCGGTTCTCCCTGCTGCTGCCGGCGTCGCTGTATGATCCGGAGGCGGAGCCGGAGGATGAGCTGATGCTCCAGGGCGTGGTGGACTGCGCCTTCCGGACGGAGCAGGGCTTGGTCATTGTGGACTTCAAAACGGACCGCATCCTGCCCCAGGAGGCCGCCCAGCGGGCGGAGCTGTATCGCCCCCAGCTGACGGCCTACAGTCAGGCCCTGAGCCGGGTGCTGGAAGCACCGGTGGCGGAGCGGGTGCTGTATTTCTTCGGCCCCGGATGCCAGGTGACGCTGTAATGGCTTCATCTCCGCTATTTCCGGCGGCGTGTTCGTAGTGGGCCTGGTGCCGGAGCTGTGTCTGCCCAGGGACCCCAAGCGCTATGAGATCCGATAAAATTTGAAATTTTTTCCGGCTTTGCGCCGCAGACTGCTGTCTGCGGCGCTTTTTTTGCCTGCGGCGGAAATGCATCCTATATTTAGCGGACATGAAAGCCGGGCGATTCGCGCAAAGTAACTCTGTCGCCGGCGACAAAATTCAAAAACAGGGGTGATCGCATGTATGAAACGCAAAAAAAGCGACGCATACGCAGGCCGGCCGCATGGCTGCTGGCCGTGCTGCTCACCGGGGCCCTGTGCTGCCAGACGGTATGGGCCGACCAGCGCACCTTGATCCCTGTGGGGAAGGCGGTGGGCATCAAGCTGTTTGCCGATGGCGTGCTGGTGGTGTCTACCTCCAGCGACGGTCCGTGCCCGGCCCGCGACTGCGGCATACAGGAGGGGGACCTGATCGTCAGCTGCAACGGCGAAAGGATCACGTCTGCCGAGGAGCTGCAGGCCCTGCTGCAGGCCGCCGGCGGAACGCCTGCAGCCGTGGGCCTGCGCCGGGACGGCAAAAGCCTTACCGTCACCGCCGTGCCGGTGCAGGCGGAGGATGGCTCCTGGCGTCTGGGCGCCTGGACACGGGACTCTATGGCGGGCGTGGGGACTCTGACCTTCTATGACCCGGACACCGGCGCCTATGGCGCTCTGGGCCACGGCATCACCGATACGGACACGGCCCAGCTGATGCCGCTGTCCAGCGGTTCCATTATGGAGACTACCGTGAAGGCCGTGAAAAAGGGACAGAAGGGCGACCCGGGACAGCTGAAGGGCGACTTCACCGTGCAGCACGATGTGGGCACCGTGTCCGCCAATACCAGCGGCGGCATTTTCGGCACTGTGGCAGAAGGCGGCTTTGTATCCGGCGCGGCACTGCCGGTGGCCCGGCGCAGCGAGGTGACCACCGGCCCCGCTGTTATTTTGTCCACCATCTCCGGAGATGATACCCAGGAATACACCGTGGAGATCGTGCGGCTGTGCCCCGCAAACCGGGACGGCCGGGACCTGCTGCTGAAGGTCACGGACCCCCGGCTGCTGGAGGCCACCGGGGGCATTGTCCAGGGCATGTGAGTGTGTTATAATTGGGACAACACGGGAAAAGCTTGATTTCAAGCGGGTTTCCGGTGCTTGTCCAACTTTTCATTGACCACGAAAACAGGACCACATTCTGCGCAGATGTGACGGACAAAAATGCTGCGAACTCCCGGATCCGGAGTTTTTCGGCAGTTAACAGCGAACGCAAGCGGAAAGGAGTCATATTCAATTTAATCGCCGCCTGGCGACTGCCGCACGAAGACCGATGGGGTATAAGCTGCCCATCGGTCTTTTTTGTTATTCCAAGGAAGGAGGCGCTGATGCGGAAATGGGGTGCAGTTCAGGATGGCAATTCTTTTCCGGAATTCAACCATGCGAGACTATTGGAAACCTGGAAGCTGCTTTTGCAATTTGTCGGAAAGCAACAAAAAAGCAAAAATTGAAATCCATCGCTTTATATAGCGTTGCGTTTTTGCAAGAGAAATGATAGTATAGTCTAAGATAGACAAGACCGACTGTTCCTATTTTCGGAGTAAATCCTGTTGGTAAATGCACATTCGGAATCATCTTGCCGGGAAACAAATACAATTGCCAAGAAATATTCCTTGATTGCAGGAGAAAGCGAGAGATTTCCCCTATGAAACGGAATACGAAACAGCTGATCCCCATGATCCTGGTTTTTACAATCATTGCGGCGGCCTATTCCTGCCGGATACTGGCCATGCTCGACATCGGCGGCGCTTGGGTGAACTATATCCGCGCGGCGCTGTATTTGCTGCTGTTTTCCCTGTGGGGCTATTCCATTGACCGGCGCATTATACAGAAGCAGGCACTGCACTGCCTGCGCCTGACCGCGGCGCTGATGCTGGTGTGGCTTATTTTGCGCACGCTGAAATATGAGTTTGTCACCGACCTGACAGTGGCACGGTACATTTGGTATCTCTATTATTTGCCCATGCTGTTTATACCGCTGCTGGGAGTGTATGTTGCGCTGACGCTGGGGAAGTCGGAGGAATACCGTCTGACCGAAAGGGCCGGCTTTCTGGTCGCCGTGCCGGGCATACTGTTTTTGCTGGTGATCACCAACGATCTGCACCAGCAGGTGTTTGCATTCAACAGCGGTGTGCCGGGCGTGCCGGACAATTATGGCTATTCCCACGGCATTTTTTACTTCTGCAGCATGGGCTGGATGGTTGCGTGCATGACTTTTTCCCTTGCCCTCCTTTTGAAGAAAAGCCGCGTCCCCAGCGGCAGCAAAAAAAGGATCAGGCCGTTTGTGATAGCCTGCATAACGGTTTTGTATGGGCTTTTGTATCTGTCGGGCCTGCCGGCCATACGCCGGTGGCTCGGGGATATGAATGTGACATTTTGCCTTTTATATGCGGCAATTTATGAAAGCTGTATACGCTGCCGGATGATACCGTCCAATACGGGCTATGTGGAGCTGTTCGAGGCGACAACGCTGGCGGCGTGCATTGCGGATCGCAGCGGGAATATCGTTCTCCGTTCCCGGGCCGCAGGGGAGGATATGGTTTGCCCGAGGGAGGGCGTTCCGCTCATCCGGCCCAACGGAATACGCATCTCCTCGGCGCCCATCAGCGGCGGCTATGCCGTATGGCAGGATAATGTGCGGCCGCTGACGGAGCTGCGCGCAAGACTGAGCGAAAACAAGACCAAAATCAACAGCAACAAAGAGAAGCTGCGGGAGGCCTATATCATACAGAAAAAGCTGCTTGAGCTGACGGAAAAAAACCGTATTTACGATGAGATGGAGGCAAGGTATGGAGATCAGATCACCAGAGTCGGGCAGCTGCTGCGGCAATGCCAGGGGGCCGCACCCGAGGAAATACAAAGCGCACTGAAAAGGATCCTGCTGCTGGGCACTTACATTAAGCGCAGCGCCAACCTGTACTTTCTCAGCCAGGAATATGAGCTTCTGCCGCAGCAGGAGCTTCGGCTGACCATAGACGAGGCGGTGCGGGTGATAAACGTTTGCGGCACGGAATGCAGCGTGGTCTACCACACGACCGGGCCTATGCGCGCGACAGAGGTGGCGCGGCTGCTTGACCTTTTGAAGGTCGTGACGGAAGCGGCGATGGGCGGGCTGTATTCCCTGTTTATTTCCGTGTCCGACGGCGAGATGGATCTGTCGGTGGAGTGTGCTGCCGAGCTGTCCTTTTTGGCTTCTCCGGATGTGACGGTTCAGCAGGAGGACGGCTTGTGGCTTGTGCGCACAAGGATAGGAGGCGGGAGCGGTGCATAGAATAAAACAACTGGGCTTTAATGCCATCAAGGAAAGCTTTGACCGGCTTCCCACAGGCGTGTGTTTTTTTGACCGAACGGGCAGCATCGTCCTGTGCAACCGGCAGATGTATCAGCTGAGCCGATTCCTGCTTGACAGCGATATGCAGTATCTGGGCGAGGTCCAGGAGGCGCTGTCTGCCCCGGGAGGGGGCATTGTGCGGATCCCGGATATAGACAACACCTATCGGTTTCCGGACAAAACCGTGTGGAGGTTTGAAAAAACGGAGGTCACCGACCGGTACGGGACGAGGTATATACAGCTTACCGCCGCCGATGTTACCGACCTGCAGCGCGCCTTGGTACAGCTTACCGCAGACAGCAAGAAGCTGCAGGAGGATGCGGAAAAGCTGAAGCAGCTTTCCGATAATGCCGGGGCTCTGGCCCGGGAGAAGGAGCTGCTGGACGCGAAATCCGCCATGCACGACGGCCTTGCCGCCTGCATTACACTGACGAAGCAGTACATAACAGGGGAATTTGACGGTATGGATCCGGGCGTTGTATGCCATGAATGGGAGAAGGTCATTGCCTTCCGGGATACGATCCGCCTGCCGGCCAGGAAAAGACTGCTGGACAGCGCCAAGGCCAGCGGCGTGACCGTGCGGATAAGAGGTCAGGAGCCCACGGATGGTGAGGCGGAGCTGCTGTATACGGCCATGCAGGTTTGCCTGAACAACGCCATTCAGTATGCCAAGGCCACGGAGATTTCCGCAAATATTTGGGAAAACCAGGACAGCTATACGGTGGTGATACGCAATAACGGCAAGCCGCCGGAAAAGGAGATCACCGAGGGCGGCGGACTTACCAACCTGCGCCACCGGATCGAAAATTCGGGCGGTAAGATGACGGTGCAGAGCCTGCCGAGGTTTTCTCTGGCAATTGAGATACCAAAATCCGGGAATTCGGGGGTGAATAACCTGTGACTATGAGAAAAATACTGATCGTGGAGGATCAGGCGCTGGCGAGAACCTATCTGTGCGCCTGCGTGGAAAAATGCACGGACTGCCAGGTGGCGGGTACGCTGTTCCGGGCCGACGCGGCGCTTCAGCGCTGCGATGAGGGGCCCATCGATCTGATTCTCATGGACATATGCACCGAAAGCGACTCGGACGGACTGGCCGCAGCCGAATCCATCAAGAAGATCTACCCGCAGATAAAAATCGTTATGGTGACCTCTATGCTGGAGGGACGGTTTCTTGATCGGGCCAGAAGGATCGGTGCAGACAGCTTCTGGTATAAGGACTCCCCCTCCGGCGACCTTGTGGGTGTAATCGAGGGAACCCTTTCCGGAAAGCACTTTTGGCCGGACGGCGTGCCCAGTGTCCGGCTCGGCAACACGCTCTCCTGCGACCTGTCTGACCGTGAGATAGAGACTCTGCGCCTGCTCTGCGAGGGAAAAACAAATGCCGAGATCGCCGTAAAGCTGAATGTGGGCGAGTCCTCGGTGCGGACCTATATTAACCGTATGCTGGAAAAAACCGGCTACACAAACCGCAATCGACTGATGATCGCAGCTGTGGGCAAACGGATGGTCGTGCCCGGATGCTGGATCGAGGAGCAGGAAGAAACCAGGTAGGAGCAAATTGAATAAAGCGTCGTGCTGAAAAAACCATTTTTGACACGAAAATACCCAGCTTTCAAAAAGCTGGGTATTTTTTTGCGAAAAACAGACGCTCGTTCACAATTTGTTTACAATTAAAGGGGCGTTTGTCCTCACTTTTGAGGACAGACAGAGCCGGCGTTCCTTGCTACAATAAAGCCATAAAGTAAGACGGAACAGATCCGGTGTATGTATCAGAAAAAAGGAGGAACGGTTCGATGAAGAAAATCGTGGTCGATATGCAGAATTTTCTGTTTGCCGATTCCATAGCGACTGCTTTCAAGAATTCGGATTACGACATTGCTGTGGTTCGTGCGGAGTCCCCGCGAGATACCATTGAACTGTGCCGGGTGTTCAAACCGTTTGTCCTTTTAATGGAGGTTACCGCCTATACTCCATGGCTGCTTTGCGAGAGGATGAAGCTGCGGGATGAGGCAAAGACGGTGTGCCCGGATTGCAAAATTGCCCTCATCGTGGATTCCAACACCGAAAAACAGGCGGCAAAGGACATCCGGGAGGCCAAGAAAAATGGTATCATCGACCAGTTTTTCTACGGCTCGATGACCGCTGAATACCTGATGGATCAGATTTACGCGATGTAAGGACGACACAAGAAAGGTGAGGTGAAGCACAGTGAAGAAAAGAAAATGGCTTAGCCTTCTGCTGGCAGTGATGATGCTCGTATCAGCGGTGCCCTTCTTCCCGGTGACGGCCGATGCAGCAGATGGCACGGTGGTAGAGGTCTCCACCTGGGCGGAGCTGAAAAAAGCGCTGGACTACACGACAAATTGCTCGGTGGTGAAGGTGGTTAAGGACATCGAAACAAAGTCTCTGAACGGAAACACCGGTCTGCATCAGGACAACATCATCTTCATGACGATGGCCATCCCATCCCCTTCCGTGTGGTGGATTCCAAGATCGGTTTGGATGTGGACGTTTCGGTGCGCTGCTCCGGTGTTTATTCGTATAAGATCGCAGACCCTCTGCTCTTTTACACCAATGTCTGCGGAAATGTGGAGAAGGAGTATACCCGGGACGAGCTGGATAGCCAGCTGAAAACCGAGTTTGTCAGCGCTTTGCAGCCGGCCTTCGGTAAGCTGTCCGACCTGGAGCTGCGTCCGAATCAGATCGTCAGCCACAATACAGACCTGGAGGATGCCATGAATGTGGCGCTCTCTGCCAAGTGGGGCGAGCTGCGCGGTCTGAAGGTAGTCAGCATTGCCCTGGGTTCGGTCACGCTGCCGGAAGAGGATGCGGAGATGATCAAGCAGGCCCAGCGCACGGCCATCATGCGGGATCCCACCATGGCGGCAGCCACGCTGGTGGGCGCACAGGCGGATGCCATGAAGACGGCGGCAGGCAACCAGGCAGGCGCTATGACCGGCTTTATGGGCATGGGCATGGCCATGAATGCCGGCGGCGGCATGAACGCACAGAACCTGTTTGCCATGGGACAGCAGCAACAGCAGCAGGCACAGCAGCAGGCTCCGGCGGCACCGGCAGCCCCGGCAGCGGGCGGCTGGAAATGTGCCTGCGGCGCAACCGCCACGGGTAAGTTCTGCCCGGAGTGCGGTGCCAAGAAACCGGAGCCCGTACAGGCCGGCGCATGGAAATGCAAGTGCGGCGCTACGGCCACCGGCAAATTCTGCCCCGAATGCGGCTCTCCCAAGCCGGCGGATTCCGAGGGCTGGACCTGCACCTGCGGCACTTTGAATAAGGGTAAATTCTGCCAGAGCTGCGGCGCCAGAAAACCCGAGGGCGCACCGCTGTACCGCTGCGATAAATGCGGCTGGGAGCCGGAGGATCCGACGAATCCGCCGAAGTTCTGCCCCGAATGCGGAGATATATTCGACGATAACGATAGAAAATAAAACTGCTGCTTAGCGGGAACCGTATTAACGGAAGTGTTGTTTCGGCCAGGTATGAACGGCTTAGACAAAAAGCCGTTCATACCGCCGAAAGGCTTTTGCGCAGCAGGATAAGCTTCCCTGCCGGCGAGACGGCAAAGAATTTTTTGTGTGATTTGTTAAAGAGCGATTTTGCATTTGCTTGCAAAAGGAGATCCTGTTATGAGTAAAAGAAAAAAAGACATTAAAATGACCATATTTATCATGGTCGCCGGCATCGGCTTGATAATTGCGGGTGTAATCGGAATTGTTACAAGCAGAATCGACAGCAGGGAATATAAAAACTCAACCGATATACGGAAAATTCCTGCCGTCATTGTTGACTTCTCAACCAAGGACGATAAGGATGATTCCGGTGATGTTCGTTATACAACATATAAATTTAAAGTTTCATATGTTATTGACGGAAAAACCTATAAGGGAAAATATGAAGAACGTGTCTGGTCAAGGTCGAGCAGCTACACAAAAAAATATACCTATGATAAATTGAGAAAAGACGACACAATAGACGTCGAGGTTTATAAAACCTCAAAAGGTGATTACAAGCTTTCGCCTGAGGGAAGTCCCGTCGATTTTCTGCTCTATTGTGCGGCAATCCCCGTCGGCTTGTTCCTTGTTGTCATAATGATATGTGACGTTGTAAAAGACAACCGAAAAAAGAAAAGCGAAAACGAAATGATCAGCAAGGAATAAATCAGAGGTGCTTTTATGGATTTATCAGTAGCACTGATTATTGCGGCTTCCTTTGCTATTTTATGTACATTCTATATCGGTAAAAGGATACTTACCATAGATTTTTCGGAATACAGCTCCAAAAACTCTAAAAAAGCCAAACTGGAAAGATTGTTTGCGAAAAAGGAAACGCCCCTTCAGAATTCAAAAATCCGAAGAGATATGAGAAACGCCTTTGAAAGAATGCTGATACCGCTGGGGAATGCGGATCAAGACCTTCTTCCGGCAAGAATGGATATGGCATTCCGGAAAAAAACCGTCAGTCAGATCAACAGACTTCATAGGAATAAGCTTTGCCGCAAAATTTACGTCACAGATGTTGTTCCCATTCCTGAAAACAACTTTGAAACATGGAGCGATGACGGCAGAGAATGGCGGGAATCGGTTTTAATGTGCAGCACACTGGAGCGTTTTGAGTCAACCGAAGGCAACATGGTTCAGAGCGAGATATACCGTAAGAATTCATATCTCAGAATACTTCAGTCAAGACACGTTCGCCGCACCGATCAAAAAGAAAATAAGAAAAGCTATTATAACGATATGCTGAGCATAACCTGCCCCTCCTGCGGTGCAAGAGTCAAGCTTGACAGTCAGCAGGTTACCTGTGAATACTGCGGCGCCGTTATAAAAAACGAGTTTTACGATTGGCAGACCGAGTTGTTTGAGATTTATGAATCTATCAGTACAAACCTGAAAAGTTTTTTACAGCTTCTTGTGTCCGGCTCCATACTTTTCTTATGTGTCTTTCTGTGCTTATATCTGATCAAGGACACCGAGATTTCCCTTGCCGCCGGTGTTGGTGCAGCGGTTCTGACTTTCGGGGGAATCGTTACACCGATTATCTGCGGGAAAATCAGGCAAGAAAAGCTTGCCGGAAAAATTGTAAGATATTCCGAGAATTATCTCAGAGCCTGCTTAAACGAACACTTTTGGGAGAATGAAAACGACGAAGACCTGCTTGATTTCAGCGTTGGTACAATTAAGCTTTTAAAAGTTGCCCACACAGAAGAAACAACAACCGTTACGGCTGACATTTTCGGAACAAAAACCTTTCTTCCCGAAAATCAGAAGCCGTATACAGAAAGATTTAAAAAGAGATTGCTCATGCAAAGGGCAAGATATCCCGAAAAGCGAAAAACGGACGGCGAGTTCTTTACCGAAAAGGATTGCCCGTCCTGCGGCGCCAATTTCATGCCTGATGAAAACCACTGCTGTTCGTTCTGCGGGTACGGCTTACAGGTCAACAATGCAAAATGGATCGTACAAAAAAATTAATAAGCGGAGGATCACATTATGGGACTGTTTGACAAAAAATACTGCGACATCTGCGGTGAGAAAATCGGACTTCTCGGAAACCGCAAGCTGGAGGACGGGAATCTCTGTAAGGATTGCGCAAGAAAGCTCTCGCCGTTTTTCAGCGAACGGCGGAGCTCAACGGTGGAGGACATCAAGCGCCAGCTTGCTTACCGTGCGGAAAACGAAAAGAAGCTTGCCGGCTTTGCCCCGTCGATCACCTTTGACGGGAGCAAAAAGGTATACATCGATCCTATAGGGGAGCGGTTCATCGTTACCGGGACCTCTAACTGGCGCAGCAGCAATCCTGACCTCATTGCATTTTCTCAGGTGCTGGGAGTGAACACGGATATCCGGGAGAATAAGGAGGAGATCTTTTACGAGGACTCCGAGGGAAATGAGAAGAGCTATGTGCCGCCCCGCTATGCCTGCGACTATGAGTTCAATGTGACGATTCGGGTGGATTCTCCATGGTTTAGTGAGATCGAACTGGAGCTGAGCGACGGCAACCGACCCGACAGCCCCTATACGGACCTGTACCGCCAATATGAGCAGAGAATGCACGAGCTTGCAGACATTCTGATGCGCCGGGATAACAGAAACCGGGTTTGGGACGGCGGCAGTACGATGAATCGGGTGGATAGCACGGGCATCCGTCAGGAAAGACCTGCTTCCGCGCCCAATGCTATGGGCAGCGAGACATGGGTATGCCCGTCCTGCGGCGCACAAAGCAGCGGAAAATTCTGCGCAAACTGCGGCACCCCCAAGCCTGTAGTCAGCTCCGGCTGTACGAACTGCGGGTGGAGACCCTCGGCGGGACAGGGTATGCCGAAATTCTGCCCGGAGTGCGGCAGGCCGCTTCGGTAAATCATGAAGCGCAAGGCGCGCATTGCTGCAGCGGTTGTGCTTGCATTCCTGCCGATTTTCGGGCTTTTGGGCTGCGGCGAAAGTGAAAAGTTTACTGCTGATGATCTTGTTTTGATCCATACCGTTTATTACGGAACGGAAAGGAACCCGGTGTATTGCTTTGCTTTAAAAAAGGAAGAAAATTGCTGGTTATTCTCTGCGGATTGCCTTGTGGGAGAGCAGAAGGAGCACTATGCCTCCTTCGAATCGTTTCCGGTACCGGCGGAGGATGCAGCGGGATTCCTTCAGATTATTAGCGAGGATGGCGAGATAAAGAAGCTTTACAAGCATCGCAATCCAATACGTTTTTTTCACATATCTGACGTACCGGCACGCAGCCTGGGAATGACTTTCTGTGACGGAAGTACGATGGAGAAGGACGCGGAACTCGGCGACAGGGCACTTGATTATCTCTATGTGCTTGCCGACAGATACTACAAGGACGCTGAAAGTTCAGCAGAGACTCCACCGGATACAGCAACGAGCTGAATATCATTATGCAAAAGCAAGAAAAGCTAAAAACAAACCGACATTGTCAGAAAAAGGAGGAAATTTATGGCTAATCAATGTGCTATCTGTGGTGCGGACATCAATCTGATCCAAACGCAAAAGCTGTCGGACGGCAACTGCATTTGCCGCAAGAACTGCAGGAAAAAGGGCTTCAAGGTATATGACTATGTGCATAGCAATCTTCCGAGTGTCAAGGCGCATCTTGCACAGGTGGAGCGCGGCACCAAGCTGTGGGACCACTATTTCGTTCCGAGGGAGAAAGCAAAGGATAAGAGCAAAAAACTGAAGCGCTTAGGCACCTATCTCTATGTGGCAGCGGATATCGGGCTGATGGCGTATGTGCAGAACGATTACAAGTTTATGATGTTCGGCAAGACCACCCGCGCCTGCGTGTACCGCATTGCCGACCTGCGCAGCTATAAGTATGAGGAGCAGCTCGTTAAAAACGGCGATAAGAGCGAGAAGAAGCCTTTTGCAAGACTCAGCTTTACCAATACGCAGGGCCTTTACGAATTCGTTCTCCCCATGAACAACAGAAAGGATTTTGAAGCGCTCAAAAAATACTTCGATACGCTGTTCGGCGTACAGAATACACTCGGCAACGCCTCGAACGTTTGGAAGCAGCAGATGACCGCAGTTAAGGATATCGCGGCAGGATTTTCTGCCACGGTAAAGGGAGAGGCCGATGCCGGCGACAAGGCAGCGCAGGCAATCGACTCCCTGGATGCTGCAATCTACGGCGACCGCACCGAGTGGATTCAGAAGGCAGATGCGGCCCTTGCGGCATTTAATGGGTGAATTTCTTTAAGAGAGGAGATCTATTCATGCAAACCTTGCAGGAATATAAATGCCCCTGCTGCGGCGGCGCGATAGCCTTTGACAGCACACTCCAGAAAATGAAGTGCCCTTATTGCGACACGGAGTTTGAAATGGAGGCGCTGGAGGGCTACGACGCCGAGCTGCAGAGCGAAAAATCAGACAATATGGAATGGGAAACCACGGCCGGAGGAGACTGGCAGGAGGGAGAAACCGACGGCCTGCGCTCGTATGTGTGCAAGTCCTGCGGCGGCGAGATCGTAGGCGATGCCAACACAGCGGCTACTGCCTGCCCCTTCTGCGGCAATCCCGTGGTGATGATGGGCCAGTTCTCAGGCGCTCTCAAGCCGGATCTTGTGATCCCGTTCAAGCTGGATAAAAAGGCGGCAAAGGCGGGGCTGATGAAGCACCTGACCGGGAAGCGGCTGCTGCCAAAGATTTTCAAGGATCAGAACCATATCGACGAGATCAAGGGGGTCTATGTACCCTTCTGGCTTTTCGACACCGATGTGGATGCGCAGGTGCGTTACCGGGCCACAAAGGTCCATACATGGAGCGACAGTGACTACGATTACACCGAAACCAGCCACTTTATGGTGCATCGGGGCGGCAGCGTCGGCTTTGAGCATGTTCCGGTGGACGGCTCCTCTAAAATGGCGGATGACCTGATGGAATCCATTGAGCCGTACAATATTTCGGATGCGGTGCATTTCCAGACGGCTTATCTTGCCGGCTATGTGGCGGATAAGTATGATGTGACCGCCGAGGAAAGCATTGACCGGGCAAATCAGCGGGTCAAGCGGTCGACTGAGGAGGTATTTGCCGAGACGGTAGAAGGGTATACCACCGTTACACCGGAAAACACCAATGTGCAGTTCCATGGCGGAAAGGCCCGGTATGCGCTTTATCCGGTGTGGCTTTTGAACACCACATGGAACGGCAATCAATATGTCTTTGCTATGAACGGTCAGACCGGGAAATTCGTCGGTGACCTGCCGGTGGATAAGGCTGCGGCCAAGCGCTGGACGTTTTTGCTGGCGGCGATATTCTCAGTGGCTTCCTACGGCGTTGCGTGGGGCCTGCACCTGATAGGGCTGATTTAAGGAGGGGACGGAATGAAAAAGAAAATACTGACACTGTTATTCTCGCTTATTCTGTGCCTTTGTATAGTGACTCCCGCCTTTGCAGCGCAGACGGATGGCTTCGCAAGCGAATATGAGCGCGTGCAGGACTTGGCGGGGCTGCTCTCCGGCAACGAGGAATCGTCGCTTGTGACAAAGCTTAATGAGCTCAGCGAGCGTCAGAAAATGGACATTGTCGTGCTGACCACTGACACGCTGGACGGGAAAACTCCGCGGGACTATGCCGATGATATTTATGATTACGGCAACTTCGGCTACGGCGAAAGCAGGGACGGCGCGCTGCTCCTTATCAGCATCGAGGACAACGACTGGTACATATCCACCTGCGGCTACGGCATTACGGTCTTTACGGACGCGGGCATTGAGTATATCGGCAAGCAGATAAAGGGAGATCTGTCCGACGGTAATTTTGCGGGTGCCTTTGATAAATTCGCCGATCTTTGCGATGACTTCATCACACAGGCAAGAACCGGCGAGCCTTACGATGTAAAGAATCTGCCCAAGGAGCCACTTTCCCTTATCTGGATCCCTATTGCCATCGTTGTGGGCTTCGTCCTATCCCTCATCATAGTGGGCAATATGAAAGCAAAGCTGAAAACGGTCCGCTTCCAGGCGGCTGCGAGCAACTACATAAAGGATAACAGCCTGAACATTAACGAGAGACGTGATCTATTCCTGTATAACACTGTCACACGCACAGAAAAGCCCAAGAACGAAGATTCCGGAGGCGGGAGCAGCACCCACACCTCTTCCTCCGGCACGACCCACGGCGGCGGGGGCGGTAAATTCTGATGCAGCTTTCCCTCTGCAAAAAATACTTTATAAAGGAGAGATAACCCGTGAGTATCTTTGATAAGCTGAAAAGCACAGCCGGGCAGGCGGTAAATGCCGCCGCACAATCCCTGGGCAGTAAGCGGGAGAGATTTACCTTTGCAGCACTGCCGGAGAGCCTTGCCGAAATGCAGGCACTTCCCGAGGCAAGCCTCGACACGCCCTTCAAGACGGCGGCACTTACAGTTCTCGCTTTGTGTGCATATGCGGCAGACAAGAGCATCGGAACGGAGATGCTGAATTGGCTGCGCGGACCCCGTCCGCTGAACGGACAGGAAATTTCTTTCCTGAATGACCGCTTCCGCGATGGCAAGACCTACCTGCCGTTTACCTATTTCGCCGGCTCCACACCGGACAACAACTACACACCCACCCAGCCGTATACGATCACCATTGAGAGCAACCATGTGTCCGGCGAGGAGCAGGGGTATATGAAGCTGTTTATCCCTTGCGGCGGAGCAGACGATCCCCGTCCTATCAAGATGCGCCAGCGGGGCAGCGACGGCAAGTGGTTCTTGTGGGAGCAGTATCTGCTGACGGGTGTGCGCACGCCGAAGGCTGCCGATCCGTGGGCATGATGGCTTGACAAGGAGGGAAAATATGGATATTCGGGGAATTTGGAAGGTCAAGGAGATCCGTGTGCCTACACCGGACGGAGTGAAGGTCTTTACCCCTGACAACCCGCCGCAGGAGGAGCGGTTTGAGGGCAGCGCCGAGCTGATGGGCTATCGGACGGAGTTTGCCGAGGACGGTATGCTCAACACACTTATGTTCGTGCCGGAGGAGATGCGCCAGGAGGCTGCCAAGCAAGGGGTGGAGGTCCGGGAGGACGGCTACGCCGCCATCGAAAGCACCACCTGGAAGGAGGCAGACGGCAAGTTCTATTACGATACCGGGATTCAGGGCGAGACACTGGGGGAGCCGGTGGATCCCTTCATGGAGATCTCCGTCACAGAGGACGGGTGCCTGCTGTATGGGCTGGGAATGATCCTTCTGGAAAGGGCTTGAGTCGAATACGGATGATCCCTATGTACAATTCATAAACGGGAGAGGCTTGCTGCGGCAAGCTTCTTTCCGAAAGGCACCGAAGGGCTTGCGGTGCCTTTCGGAAAGGAAGAATCCATGAAAAAGCTATTATTATGGGGCCTGTGCTTAGGTTTACTGATACTGTTCAGTTCCGCCTGCGCAAAAAAGCAGCATGCGAATGATGACGGCAATGCGTATTACGGAGGGGATCCTATGGATTTCAAAAGCTTTCAGCTGGTGCAAACCGATATGACGGCGCAGCGCCGTGTTTACGAGGGATACAAAACGGAAAGCGGAGTTCATCTGGAGTATTACATCAGCACGGAAATGTGGGATGATAAGACCTCCGGAAATGTGGAATGCCGCAATGTCGTTCGCGCAATTGACGCAGATGAGAGCGTTTTTCAAAAGCTATGCGCATTATTCGGTAATTACAAAATAGCGGAATGGGAAGGCTTTCGAGGCTACGATTCCCATGCCCTTGACGGCGGCGGTATGTGCCTTGAGGTCGTGCTGGCGGACGGGACGGAGATAAACGCCCAGGGAACCAACAGCTTTCCGAAAAACTATTCCTCATTTGCGCAGGAGCTTTGTAAGCTCATAACAACCGAAAGAATAAGCTCGGTGCATTTTAGCGACGGCGCCTATGAGATCACACTGCCGGAAAGCTGGGTGGGTGCCGTTACGGCAAGCTTTTCCGAAAACCAGGTGGCATTTTTCGTTGATAAGACCGGCGGCGGTGAGCTCACCTTTTTTATAATCGACAGCGATACATACGGCTATGCATCGGATG
>ULVI01007460.1_pt1 | contig 15966 bp, 10 predicted proteins | sample 1959331 | NCBI WGS metagenome assembly ULVI01 (sample SAMEA4835782, study PRJEB28245) | human gut metagenome | biome: gut microbiome; material: fecal sample | place: Denmark | collected 2008 | reverse complement strand
TCTTTTTTCTTAATTTTGTCCAATATCTATTGTAGCACTACATCCTTACCGCCTTCCATCGCCCCAATTCTATTGACATTTCCACCTTGTTGTGCTATCATAAAAGTTTACGAGTTAGTCATAACTAGCTGTATGATACCGCAGAATTAAGATAGATAAGAAAGGCGGAACATAATGAAAAGTTCTGCAATAGTAAAAAAGGCACTGCATAAAGCGGACGGCGTTTTGTATCCTGTTGCAGGCAGGAAAGATAAAGTCGTTATTACAATATCAAGTTGCAACGTCATGCAATGAAAGTTTTTTTACTTTATTCAAGCTTTTTTTGTCCACCTAATTTTTTTGAACAATCATGCTTTTTCTGACATATTATAAAAATGAAAATGCAAACGCAGTCACACTGATCTGATGCGTTTGAGATATGGAGGGTAATTTATGTCAGAAAAGTATTTTTTGGGTGCAATGACGCAGAATGGGTTTTCCACGGAATTTGGCAAGATAATGGCTGATAAGGAGTATTTCACATTCATACTCAAAGGAGGTGCAGGCACGGGAAAATCTTCACTTATGAAAAAGATAGCCGCCGAGTTTGAACCGACAGAGGACGTCACTAGATTTTATTGCTCCTCTGATCCTGCTTCCCTTGATGCAATCGTTCTGCATACATCAAAGGCCATAATCTGCGACGGCACTGCGCCACACGTTATGGAATGTTCATATCCAGGAGTTTGTCAGAAAATAATCAACTTAGGAGAGTATTGGGACGAAGAAAAACTGAAGGCCTTCAGATCTGAAATAATCGAGGTCACAGACAAAAACAAGTCGCTTTTGGCAAGAAGCAAAAGGTTTACCACTGCCCTGTCTAACGTTTGCTTTGATACCTACAATTGCGGTGAAGGCTGTCTGCTGGAGGAAAAGCTGAAAAGCTTCACAGAACGATCAGCAAAACGTCTTCTAAACAAAAAAGGCTCTGGCAGCGGCAAAACTGATCTTAGACAGTTGACCGCTTTGACAGAATACGGCTGTATGACGCAGCTTGCCACTCTTGACAGCTACCTTGACGTGTTCGCCATGAACGATGATTATTATGCCGCTTCCCACAAGTTCGTCACCCTCATGGCACAGCAGGCTGTAAAGCGAGGTTATGATGTTATCCTCTGCCCTGCTATCCTATTTGGCAACACCCTTTACGAGCATTTGCTTATCCCGGAGGCTGGCATCGCATTTGTGATAAATTCCCCTATAAGCAAGCTTGACGGCTTTGAAAAAGCTATCAACATGGGCAGATTTTATGACAAGAAAAAGATCTCAGCCCTGAAAACAAGACTGAGATTAGATAAAGTCACCGCCTCCGACCTTGCAGAGGAAGTGTATTCAGGCATCAAGAAAGCCAAGAAAGTCCATGACGAGATAGAAAAGTATTATATCGCCGCAATGGACCACGCCGCCCTTAATAAGGTTTGTGACAGCATTTCAAGGGAAATTCACGAGAGGACTATAAAATAGTTTTCCACATTCCGTCGTAAGGCGCAGGCTCAAAGCCCATTTTCTTATAAAGCGATATGGCTCTGCCGTTTTCAAGCTCGACTTCAAGTCGGATACGGCGGAGCTTTTTGTCGCCATTTTCCTCGATATACTTAAAAAGCTCCCTGCCTAGACCTTTTGAGCGGTATTCCTCCAGCACAAAAAGCTCGTCTATCCATATAGTAATACCGCCTGCTTCAACTGAATATGTTTTCATTGTAACACAGTAGCCAACATTATTGCCGTCACAAACGAGCATATAACCCTGCACATACACGTCAGACCTCATCATTTCATCGAATCCCTGCTCAAAATGCTCTCTTGGAACAGGCTTGTCCACCGCAGAAGAATTATAGAACTCAGTGGAAAATCTGATGTAATCTTCCCTGTCCTCAGGCACAAATTTTCTTATCATTTTTATCTCTCCGTTTCTTTGGTATTAGCCTATTATAGCATTTTATTTACCAAAAGTCAAATGCACAAATTTTGTTGCAAAAGTCCAGATTATGTGATATAATTATCTTGGATAGTTTTAATCATATTTGCGAGGATAGATCATGAAATATACTTTTGATTGCGACCGCTGGGGAAGCAGTTTTTCAGTGCCGTCTAAAGTGGTCGATAAATACATAAAATTAAGTGATGGCGACTTTGTAAAGGTACTTCTCTGCATACTCTGTTCAACGGAACGTGAATGCGACAGTGCAAAGCTTGCGGAAAAGTCCGGGCTTTCTGAGAACACTGTCATTGACGCTGTGACACACTGGGTATCGCTAGGAGTCATCACCACAGAACACAGTGATACGACAAAGCCTGCACAGGTCAAAGCCGTTTCTACACCTGTTTCAGAGCCTGAAACAAAGGCCGAGCCTGTTTCAAAAGTTGAGGCAGTTGCCCCGAAACGTCAGAGCGTTTCAAACAAGCTGTGCATAAGATACAAAAATTCCGAGATACTGGAAAAGCAACAGAAGGACCCTAACCTTGCACATCTCTTTGACGAGATACAAACCGTTTTACAACGCACTATCAATGGAACTGAGCAAGGGGAACTTCTTGCTCTTTATGAATATTACCGATTTGATGCTGCATCTATTCTCTTAGCCGCAGAATACTGTGTGTCACTTGAAAAGCACAACGTGTCTTACCTTGTGACAGTAATGCGTGGGTGGTTTGAACAAGACATCTGTACTTATCAACAAATTGAACAAGAAATAATTAGGCTTTCCAACATAAAAAAGTATGAATTCAAGGTACTGAAAATTTTCGGACAGACAGCAAAGCCGTCAAAGCAGCAGCTTGAGTTTATAGAAAAGTGGCGAACAATGGGCTTCACTGTTGAAATGCTGGAGATAGCCTATAACAAGTGCGTTGACAATACCAACAAACTGAATTACAAATATATAGACACTATACTGTCAAACTGGGCTGGCAAGAGCATCACTACCCCTGAACAGGTCACACACGAGGACGAAAAGTACCACACCTCCAAGAAAAATAAGAATACTAATAAGCAAACTTCCTATAATCTTGATGATTTTGAAAAATTCGCAATGAATTTCGATCTAGAAAAATCAGGAAAGCTATGATAAGGAGTAGAAAATGAAATATTCAATAACCGCATATGACAAGGCTGAAAATGAACTTAAAAGACGGCGTGAAGCTGTCATGAACGAGCATGAGGTTCACGCTCAGGAGATAGCACAGCGACTTCCTGAAATAGAGGTTCTTACAAGATCACTAAAAGCAAATAACTGTGAACTCATGAAGGGCATAGTAGGCAAAAACGCTCATGGAAGAGAATATATACAAAAAATGCGTCAAAACAATGCCAATACTAAACGTGCCATTAAAGGGCTGCTTAAAATGGGAGGTTATCCTGAAGACTACCTTGATTATCACTATTACTGTCCTAAATGCTGTGATTATGGCTATCGTGACGGAGTGAAGTGCCAGTGCTTCACCGACTTGCTGAAAAAATACACCACTGAGGAGCTTAACGAGAATTGCAGTATCCAGCTTCACGATTTCTCTGAGTTCAGAATAGAATTTTATCCTGAAAGTGATGGTAACGGAATGTCACCAAGAGAGAAAATGAGAACGGTGTATTCAAACTGCCGTGCATATGCTGACAAATTTCATGAAAACTCTCCATCACTGTTTTTCATTGGCAAAACAGGTCTTGGCAAGACTTTTCTTTCAGCCTGCATTGCAAATGAACTTATACAAAAGGGCTACAGCGTCATTTTCGCCTCTCTGCTTAAGCTTCTCAGACAGATAGAGGACGAGCATTTCGGCAGAGCTACAGGTCAGACACTTGACATCATAGAGAATGCCGACCTTGTTATCCTTGACGACCTCGGCTCAGAATTTCAAACGAGCTTTACCGATTCCGTGATCTATGAAATAATCAACGAGCGTATCAACCTTGGCAGGTCAACGATAATCTCTACCAATCTCACCAATGACGAATACAATGGAAAATATAATGAGCGTATAGTTTCTAGGCTCACAGGCTGTTTCATGCCTATTATGTTTGTGGGAAACGATATTAGACACGTAAAGTTGAAAAATAATCTTTAAGGGGTAAAAAATGAAAAAAATTAGGGGAACTTTTCTTTCTATACCGGTGCTTCTGCTTGCAAACGCACCTGCGCTGTGGAAACTTATTGACATAAATTCTCTGCTCAAAACGCTTATCATCATACTTTTTGCACTATACACCTTGGTTTTCATGTTCAAATCACATGGATGCAAAGGTTCTCATGGAAAAATCCGACGGCTTGATTCCGGAGCGTTTGTACTTGGCTGCGGTGTTTTGCAAAGCGTTATACAGCTTATAATAGTGATAGTGCTTTGCTTTACAAAGCTGAACGGTTGGCGGCTTCTTGCAAATGCACTTTGCGCTTATGCTATAACAACGCTTTTGTGTCTGAGTGGCATTGTGCGGATAGCGGCTTCGGCACGTCAGGTGAAAATACTGTGGTATGTTATTCTGTTATTCACCTGGTACATACCTCTTGTGAACTGCATCGTGTTCAGAAAATTCTACAAGGCAGCGAGAAGTGAATACTACTTCGAGCAGGCAAAGCTTGACCTTGACGCTGCACGAAAAGAGAACGAGATATGCAAGACAAAGTATCCTATACTTATGGTGCATGGCATATTCTTCCGTGATTGGCAGGTAATAAACTATTGGGGCAGGGTACCTAATGAACTTATTAGAAATGGCGCAGAGGTCTATTACGGCAAGCAACAGTCCGCCAACAAAGTATCCGTCAGTGCCACTGAGGTAGCTGAAAGGATAAAAGAAGTCATTGCAGAAACTGGCGCAGAAAAGGTCAACATAATCGCACACTCAAAGGGTGGGCTTGACTCGAGATACGCTATCTCTCACCTCGGCATGGACAAATATGTGGCAACTCTTACCACCATAAACACGCCACACTATGGCTGTAAATTCGTTGATATGCTTCTTGAGAAGATACCTGAGAGCATACAGGGCTTTGTTGATAGAAAATACAACAAGCTTTTCACTGCTCTGGGTGACAAAGGCCCAAGCTTTTTAGATGGCGTTTATGACCTGACTTACAAAAACTGCTCTGAGCTTAACGCAAGCACCCCTGACAGCCGGTTGGTTTCCTACCGCTCCGTGATGAGTAAAATGAACAGCATACGTTCCGCAGGTTTTCCGTTAAATATCGGCTATCTGCTCAACAAGCCATACGGCAAGGGCAATGACGGGCTAGTAACAGTTGAGTCGGGACTTTATGGTGAAAACGCCAAGATGATAGAACACAAGGGCAAGCGTGGCATTTCTCATGGCGACGTTATCGACCTTTTCAGGGAGAACATCAAAGATTTTGACGTGAGAGAATTTTATGTAGATATAGTAAAAGAACTTAAAGAACAAGGCTTCTGATAAAAAAACACCCGTATCGCACATGATACGGGTGTTTTGCTATTTTCTGGGGCAAATTAAATATTTCATTCTGAAAAGCTGTCTGCCCTTGATAGTTTTGCGATTGAAGTTTGCTATCTTCCCATTAAACGCAGACATCATTCTAAGCTCATGGGTTGGAAGCTCCTCCTCACCATAAAACCGACAGTCTGACAGACTATCGGTCAAAACTCAGTTATCTATTTTTGTCACAGTGTCATAAACTATCTTATATTTTTCGCAGACCTTTTCATAATCCTGCTCATAGCCTGACAGCTCACCGTCCCTAAGATCCTCTGTAAGGTCATAGCTCGCCTTGTAAAGCTCATCAAAGCCAAGATTGCTGCAAATGCCTTTGAGGGTGTGAGCCATACGGAAAGCTTCCTTGGCGTTTTTCTCCTCTAAAGCCTTGCACATATCCTGAAAAGTTGTATCATCAGCAAATCTTTTTGCAAACTTTGTTATCATTTTCTCACTGCCGAAACGTACCAGAACGCTGTCATAACTTGCGCCAATGCTTTCATAAAATTCTCTAGTAGTCATCAGGACACTCCTTACAAATCATATCATCTCTTATTCTACGCCCTTTGCAAGTTCGTTCTGAATATCTTTAAGACATTCGACAAGCACAGGGTTGAATGTACCGCACTCTCCGTTAAGTATCAATGCCATAGCCTTTTCATGAGAATACGCCTTTTTGTAAACTCGCTCGCTGACAAGTGCGTCATAAACGTCGGCGACAGAAACTATCTGAGCCGATATCGGTATCTCGTCGCCTTTTAGTCCGTCAGGATAGCCCCTGCCGTCATAACGCTCATGGTGCCACCTGCATATGTCATGGGCTATCTTCAAGAGTGGCTCGTCACGGAACTGCTCAAGACTTTCAAGCATATTCGCTCCGATAGCGGAGTGAGTTTTCATTATCTCAAACTCCTCTTTGGTTAGCCTGCCGGGCTTATTGAGTATCTTATCGTCAATACCTATCTTGCCGATATCATGGAGTGCCGCAGCCATTGGTATGAGAAGCTGCTCAGTGCCGCTGACAGTATACTTGTTTGTGCGCATAGGAAGCCTATCTAAAAGCAGTTCCGTTATGCGCTTTATGTTCACCACATGGCTTCCACTCTCGCCGTTTCTGAACTCTACTATCTGGCTGAGTATGCTTATCATCATACGGTTGTTTTTATCTTTTTCGTACATCTGGTCGCTGACAAGGGAAATAAGTCTGCGCTGTTTTGCATAAAGCTTAATGGTATTGAAAACACGCTGATACACAACGCGTGAATCAAAGGGTCTGCTGATATAATCAGAAACGCCAAACTCATATGCTTTTCTTATAGAGGACGCAGAATCCTCGCTTGATATCATTATAACAGGGATATCATCTATCCAATGATGTTCCGCCATATAGTCAAGGACTTCAAATCCGTCCATTTCGGGCATGATTATATCTAAAAGCACAAGTGAAATTCCAGTGCCATACTGATTAAGCAGGTCAATACACTCCTCGCCGCTTGCCGCCTCATGTATGATATATTCATTGCCAAGCATTTCAGAGAGTATCTCTCTGTTTATATTTGAATCGTCAACAATAAGTATCTCCTGCTTTTGAGGCTCACCGACAACACTTTCGTGACCATCTGTGACAACTGTATCTTTCTTTGTCTTTGCCTGATACATAAGCTTATCAGCCTTGCTGACAGCTTCGTCAAGGCTATTGCCATCAGAGAAAACGCCGCCGACGCTTGCTGACAGACGTATATTTGAATACCCTGGCACAGTTGCCGCATGGATATTTCGTTTTATCTTCCTGAGCTTATGGGCAAAATCATCCTCCTGAATATCAGGCATGACAAGCAAAAACTCGTCGCCACCATAACGCACAAGCACATCAGATTTTCTAATACAGCGCCTTATAGCATCAACCACTGTCACAAGCACCATATCTCCTGCGTCATGACCGCATGTATCATTATAAACCTTGAAGTCGTCAAGATCTATCATCGCAACGCCCGCAGGCACATGGGACTTTTTAAGCTTATCTTCAAAATATCTTCTGTTGCTCGCACCTGTCAACGCATCAGTATACATTGCCTTATGATATTTTGACAGCTTATTCATTATCTTTTCTCTGTCCTGAACACCCAGCAGAGAGTCCTCATCAAGCTTTTTGATAAGCTCCATAACATACGGCCCTCCGTCAACCTGAACATACTTTGAAAAGACCTGATAAATGTCAGTTCCCATAAATTCAAGCTTAGTTCTCGGCTTTTTATCAATAAAAGTTTTTAAGGATATACAGTTTTCACAAGGCTCGTCCACTTTCCAAAAAGAAAAACACTGACATGGATTTTCAACGCAGCCGCTCACTCCATGAGGACTGTCCGCTTTCAGAAGCCTGACAAAATCAAAAGTTTTCCTGAGAACGTCAATTTCCTTTTCTATCTCCGAAGAGGTAGAACTCAGTTGGCTTTCGCTGTTATCATCGCAGGTCCATAATTTGTACACGTCCATATTCACGTTCTCCTTACGCTTAGTGTAGACTTATTGTTGCTTTTTTTACTTTTTTCGACATTATTAACTGATTTATTATACCACACCTCAATCACATTGTCAACCGAACGATACAAATTACAATATTATTCACAATATTAACTCATTCATATTTCTAACGACTTTGCTCTAGTTTTTTATATACTTATCGTCATTCATAAAGTAAATATGGCACTCCACCTTGGTTTCCTCACTGAGCGAGAGCATTTTTCTGAGTATCTTTTCGTAGAAATCAAGCTGTGAACGATATGTCTTTAAAATTCTCTCCTCAAAAAGCTTTCTGTCGGCTTCTTCCTGTATGTTGGTCTTATAGTCGATTATGATAAAGCTTTTGTCTGACATTTTAAGCACAAGATCCATAACTCCGTTGCTGTATTCATTGCCGTCCATACTGTAGAATGGAAGCTCTGTATACACCGCCTGCGCATTTTTGAGCAATGTTTCGATATCCTTATCTTTCAAAAAGCTGTGAAGCTGATAGTTGATATAGTCCTTATAAAAGCTCTCAGAAGCCTGCGAACTGCACTCGTCCTCAAAGTCGAGATACGCTCTGCTGACAATCTTCTGAATAAGCTCCTTCTGCTGTGGCGTTTCGTTATACGGAAACAGCTTTCCACTCATATTCACCGCAAGCTCAAAGGCACGATGTACCATATGACCGATATCTATGCCCTTTGGACGTTTGTAAGACAGTTTCTCCACTCCACTTGGTATAGTGACTTTTTTGCCGTCCTCAAGGTGGCTAGGAGTGATTTTGCTAACATGTTTCTCACTGAGCTTTTTAACGCTTTCATCAAAAGCATTTCGGCTGTTGTTCACCTCGTCGAATATATCCTTGACGTTTATCTGCGCCGCCTGCACAGCACTTTGCGCTGTGGCATTGTTTATCTGCGGCAGTTCTCTGCCTATTTTGCTCATTGTAAGTTTGTCGATCACAGTTTTTTTCCGTTCAAAAGTATACACAAATATAAAAGCCTGCTTTGCTCTTGTGGCCGCAACATATTCAAGCCTGAGCTGTTCGCCAAAATATTTATCCTCTGCCTGCTTCCTCTCATTAGGGTAGAATGTCAGATAGTCCATATATGAAAAATCGCTTGTTTTCAAAGGTACATAGACCTGTCTTTTAGCCACAAGGTCGGTGTACTTTCCACCGCTGAATTTATGATTTTTAGCCTCCGCCATAATAACGATATTTCCCTCAAGACCCTTTGCCTTGTGAAGATTCATGAGCCTTACGCAGTTCTGCTCACTGCTGTCAAGGATAAGCTCTTTTTCTTTCAGCACAGAAAGCTCGTTTTTCATCATGTCCATAAGCTCATCGCTTCCTGCAAAATCCTGCTTTTCCCACTTTTCAATAAGATAGATAAGATTTGAAAGCTCATATTCTCTGTTGCTGGTATTATCAAAAAGAAGCTCAGGAAAATCAAGAATCTTATAAAGCTTTGCTATAGGCTCATTGACAGTATCGGCAGACGCCTTTACCGCAACAAGCGTGGCGTCATTGCTTTCACAGTTTTGTTCATAATCGTCTACGTCAATTACAGCGTCTTCAAAATCGATGCTGTCAGGCGTACATCTCCAAAGGATAGAATAAGCCTTTTCCTTTGCGGTAGGACTGTAGCTTTCAAAAACGAACTCTGCAAGAGCAATAAATCTTTTCAGCACCAGACTGTTTTTTTGAGGACGTTTGCCCCACATTGTATATGGTATGCCACAATCTGTCAAGACCATTGAATAAAACTCCATTTGAGTTGTGTTCCAAAGAAGCAGAAGAAAATCACTGTATTTTATAGGTCTTTCCATACCCTTGTCGAATATCTTTCCGACCTTCACTAGGTCTGATATTATCTTAGCCACGCTTTCAGCACCTGGATCTTTGACAAAATATGCCCCTCTGATAACATCATCGGAAACAGCCGCAGGCTTATCAGCCTTTGATATCATATCGCTGTATGTCATACCATATTTGCCGTTTATTTCAGGCCGGAACTTTTCATTTACCCAAGCTATAAGCTGCTCATCAGAGCGGAAGTTGTAATCAAGTGAGAAAAACTCGCAGTTTTTCTCATTATTGTTCTGGAATTTGGCTTTCATTTTGTTATAAAGCCTAATATCAGCATCACGGAAGCCGTAGATAGACTGTTTAGGGTCGCCCACCGCAAACAGCGCACCATTACGGAGTGGGCATTGCCATATATCACCGCCTGCTACAAGATTGCTGTCGTCAGCGCAAAGATACAGCAGAAGCTCAGTCTGCATAACATCAGTATCCTGAAACTCGTCTATATAAATGCAGGAATACTTGTCTTTGAAAAACGCTCTTGCCTCACTGCTGTTTTTAAGAAGCTCGTGAGTGTGATACAAAAGCCCGTCATTTGAAACGCTCTCCCCGTCTTCACTATCCTGATAAGCCTTTACAGCCTGCTCTATATACGTTGCCGTCTTGTTGAGTGCATACAGTGCATTTTCTTTCTTTACATTATCAAACCCACTTGGGCTGAAAATGGCCATGTTCTCATTGCTCTTTGGATGATCTTTCTTAATTTTAGTCTTATTAAAAGGCTCAAGGAACTTTTTGCAAGCTTTAAGATTAGCGCAAACCTTTACATAATTATACTTTGGCTCATAGGTCTTCATATCATCAGGTAATTTCTTCGTCACATCATCAACAAGAAAACCTGCTATATCTTCGTATTTTCCACCCAAAGCACCATTATAGAATGCACGCACAAGACTATCCCTATAGTTACACATTTCTTTATAGGCAAGCTTATTTATGGTGTCAAATGTCACACTGTCATAGCTTTTATCCCTAACAAACTCAACATCTCTGTATTCAGCACACTCAAGAAATGTTTCCATAAGAAAGTTTTTCACACGGCTGTCTCTGAGCTTATATTGATTGCTGTTCAGAAAGCCGAAATCTTCTATGTTCGCACCATTTGTGCGGTAATATCTCTCGAAAAAGTCAGCCTGTGCCTGCTTTGTTTCACCGTCCTCGGCAAGTTTTAATCCCAAATGCAGGTCAGCTTCAAAAGGCTGTTCTGACAGCATACTCAAACAAAAGCTGTGTATAGTGCTTATCTTCATGCGCTGTAAATTCATAACAGCGTTCTCATACAGCTTCTTTTCCTCACCGCTGCATTTTGCAATATTCTCCGTAAGCCCTGCCTGTATCCTCTCATAAAGCTCGTTTGCAGCAGCGTTGGTGAAGGTTATAAGGACTATCTTTTCAACAGGTATACCTGCGCCTATCTGACCTATAACACGCTGTATTATAAGCCTTGTCTTACCTGCACCTGCACCTGCTTCAACAAGGATATTCTTATCATAACTGTCTTTGTCTATTATATAGCTTCTTATCTGTTCTTCACTCATTCTGTTGCACCCCCTGAACAAACTTCTTCATAAGCAGGACAAAACGTGCATGGAGTAATTTTATCATTCTTATTCACAATACACTTTTTAAAGCCCTCTTCTACTATTTTCTTAAATGTTATTGTTATCATGTTTTCAATTCCAGAATTATTCTTATTGTTAACTACATGGCAATTCCCTTTTTCAAGAATGAAAACATAATCTGCGGAAACGATATCACTTTCGCTCACTTCTCCCACAGGCGTAAGACCTTTTTCAAGCGCAAGGGCATAAATATGATCCTGTGGGTCTTCTGGAAGCTTCTCCCTGAATTTTTTGATATCCTCCGTCTTGTAGTCAACTATCTGGTATGACACCTTTGTGCCGTCTATTATCTTGTCAAGGCGGTCTATCCTACCCCTTATGGTGACTTTATACTCTCCTATTTTCACATCGCCGACAAATGGATACTCGACCTCAACGACCTCACGTTTGCCTGAGTGTATATCGCCGTGCAGTTCGTCAAGATAAGCTTTGACACAGTTGTAATATTCCTCTCTCTCACTCTGCGCAACAGCCATATCCACAGGGGGATAGTTACGGAGATAGTTTTTAGAAACGCTCTCGAATATCTCATCAAGCGCCGCTGTGTCAACAGTTTCAGACACCTCAGCCGCACTTTTGCCTTTAAGCACAGTCTTGGCATAATTCTCCATTATCTCATGTATATACATTCCCTTGACATTCCCTTTGAGCCATGCACTGCGGTCTATATCCACCTCCTGCGGCTCTTCAACATGGGCGATACGCTCATAGAAAAACCTCAGCGGACACTGAAGCATAGTCGAAAGGCTTGTGGCAGAAATGATAAAATGTTTATTTTCGCACATTTCACGCAATATATCTATACGGCTTTCTCTTTGCTTATCAAGATACTCCGTAAGGCTTTCGCTTTGCTTTGCACCGTCATCATGAAGCCCGATTTTTTCTGCCTTGTTAAGAAAAGCACTGTTTAATGATATCTCAGAACGCACGCTCACCTTGCGTCTGTCAGAAAGATAATCATACACTTCTATTTTGTTTACATCAATGCCCTTTTCAGCCGCAATAACAGTATACACTGCCGACGGGCTTTGCGCTCTTATTTCTACGGTATCATAAACACTACAGCTTACAACAAGGTTCTCTCTCTCAGCCATGAGAACAGTTCTCACAAGGTCAGTGAGCTTTCTGCGCTCGATAGCGTCAGAACAATGGTCACGGTTGCCGAAAAGCTGTTCTCTCTCCTTATCGTTCAGAACAGGCGACTCGTCCTGCATGACAGGAAATCTTCCTGTTGTCAGACCAAGAACATATATGTTTTTCATGAAAAGCGCAGAATACCGCCCCATGAGACAGCAGGTAACAGCGCCTTTTGATGCAGGCAAAGAATACCTTGCGTTCTCTGCAATGTCGGTGATCTCAGTCATTGCTTCCTGCAAGCTAAGACTCTTGTCATAGTCTGCATAAAATCTATATCTGCCTATCAAAGCGTCCTTAACGCTTGATATGGAACTTCTCTGCTCAGCGTTTGTACCTCTCACATAATCATTCACCAATTTCAGCACGCCACCGTAAAACTCTTTTGCGCTGACATAATCTTTTTTAAAGACATCATAAAATTCAGTGAACACCTGACTATTCCTTGTGCTATACCATTCAATGCCCCAGCCGTTTCCAGAGTTCTGTGCTTCAAGGAATATCCTGCCCTTGCTTTTGGTCTTGCCGTCCTCTACTTTCTCCTCATATTGGAAAACAGGCGAAAGCATTACATCTCTGAATAGGTCAAATCTATAGTCATTTTTGCACCATTTGAGCATTGCCCTGAAAAATGCAACAACGTCACTGTGTCTGCATGAAATGCCCTCAGGAAATTCCACAGGGACTTTGTATTGATCGCACATATTCATGAGCAAGTCCATATACTCATCATCGGGACACAGCACAGCGGTATCGCAAAGCTCATAACCACTGTTCACGATATGTAGAACAGTTCTCTCCACCTCGTTTGTTACGCCATAATTTCTCCAAAGCTCCGCCTTTTGTGCTAATTTTCTCAGACCATTCTGATACTGCTCATCGCTCATATCAGCCATGTTATCTATAACCGCAGGATCAGGCAAAAGCCCTATATACTCCGCTGTCAGCTTGTCAGCTTCTATTTCTTTGTCATATGCAAAATGAACGCTGTTCACGTCTGCCTTACCAGCCTTTATAAGACCGCCAGCAATGCTTATGAGCTTTGCACTGTCATATAGTTTACTGTCTGAAAGCTTATTTTCGTACGCTTGAAAGATCGCTCTCAGCGTGTTGATACGTCTGCTGTCCAAGGACAGTGAATCAGGGCCTATACAGTTCATTCTAAGCTCTGATATTGTCTTGAATATCTCCATGCAGGCATTATGGTCGTCGCTTTTGAAATAGCTTATACCGCTTTCATCAATAATACGTTTTACTATCTCACAACCCTCAGCATTTGACAGCGTTATTATCCTGCTGTCCATATACTCGGCACTGGTTTCGATAATATGCTTTGCATGATCTGCGACTGTGTATCTTTCAAGCCTTATAACAATATTTTCACCGCTTGCGTTCTCCAACATTCTCTCAGCGTTGAGATAATCATTACATATGTAAACCTTTTTAGTCAAAGGGTCTGCTTCATTACAGTCTTTGAGCCACTCTATAAAAGTCATTACGCTTTCTCCCCTAACATAAATTATCATAATAACATTTTACCATAGCAGAAAAATCTTGTCAATCTACAATCAGCGTGTTTGTATACTTTTTTGAAACATAATATTAAAGAAAATTTATTGATAAAATCATACCGCTATGTTAAAATATACTTTGTAAAACTTGCGTGGATTTTTCCTGACAGAATGTCACTTTTCGCCACACAGCAAACAGGCTGTGCGGCTTTTTTTCTGCCCACAGACAAAGGAGTGTAAAAAAAATGAACAGTGATTTCATGAAAACAAGACCGATCTTCCCTCTTCTGCTTTCAATGTCCCTGCCAATGGTGATATCAATGCTTGTAAACTCTCTTTACAACATCATTGACAGCTTTTTCGTGGCAAAGATAAGCGAGGACGCAATGACATCGCTTTCACTGGTGTTCCCTGTGCAGAATTTTATAAGTGCCACTGCTATCGGCTTTGGTATCGGCATCAATGCGGTCATTGCCATATATCTTGGTGCAGGCAGAAAGGAAAAGGCTGACATTGCCGCAACTCAGGGGCTTGCCCTTTCAGCGGTGCACGGCATTGTGCTAATGATAATATGTATACTTATAATGCCTGCATTTCTATCTATGTTCACAAGTAATAAAAACGTTATAGATCTTGGCGTGCAGTATTGCAACATTGTATTTACATTCTCTCCTGCATTAATGCTTGCCATTGCATTTGAGAAGATATTCCAGTCTGTCGGCAGAATGAAGATATCAATGTTCAGTATGCTCTGCGGCTGTATTGCAAACATAATCCTTGACCCTCTGCTTATTTTTGGCGTTGGATTTTTTCCTGAGATGGGTATAAAGGGTGCTGCACTCGCCACCGGTATCGGTCAGGTGCTGACCCTTGTCATATACATAATAGCATATCTTCGCTGTGAGCTTCCTGTTAAGCTTTCCGCAAAACACAAGCGTCCTGACGGCATAATAATCGCAAAGATATACTCCATAGGCATTCCTGCAACACTTAATCTTGCACTGCCGTCACTTCTCATATCCGCCCTCAACGGCATACTTGCGGCATATTCACAAAGCTATGTGCTTGTTCTTGGAATTTACTACAAGCTCCAGACCTTTCTTTATCTACCCGCAAACGGTGTTATTCAGGGTATGCGACCAGTTATCAGTTTTAACTACGGAGCAGGCGAGAGGGAGCGTGTGAAGAAAATTTACCGCATTGTTCTTTACATGACAGGTGTGATATTGGCGGCAGGAACTATCATATGCGCACTTTTCCCAGCCAAGCTCATAGGGCTTTTCACGGAAAACGCTGACACTATCGCCATAGGCAAAACAGCACTACGCCTAATTTGTATCGGCTTTGTTATCTCCGCAGTATCCGTCACCTCATCAGGTGCGCTGGAGGGGCTTGGCATGGGCATTCCGTCGCTTATGATATCTCTGTGCAGATTTATTGCGATAATACTGCCACTTGCGTTCTTCCTCTGCAAGCTCACGGGACCAACAGGCGTATGGAACGCATTCTGGATAACAGAAGTCGTCACCGCTTTGATATCTGTATTTATCTACAGATTTTCAGTTTCAAGGCAAAAAGATTTAAAATAAACACTGCCACTATTCTGTCATTACCACTTATTTCCGTTTAACAACTTGTAATTTGCAAAAAAGCGTTGACATTTTGCAAAAAAAGTGTTATAATATATCTTGCATGCCGCTGTGGTGGAATAGGCAGACACAAGGGACTTAAAATCCCTCGGAGTAAAATCCGTACCGGTTCAAGTCCGGTTAGCGGCACCAAGCTATAAAGTTCCGTAAACCCTTGATTTTACTAGGTTTGCGGAACTTTTTTATTGTCTTAATTGTC
>ULVI01087194.1_pt1 | contig 16354 bp, 14 predicted proteins | sample 1959331 | NCBI WGS metagenome assembly ULVI01 (sample SAMEA4835782, study PRJEB28245) | human gut metagenome | biome: gut microbiome; material: fecal sample | place: Denmark | collected 2008 | reverse complement strand
AAATAGCGTCGGGGTTCGCTCCGTCAGGGTTTGAGTCGATGATCCATTCGTCTGAATCGTCCGTTACTCGTTGCGCATCGACGGCTTTGGCGACCCAGTTATCGCCTTCCTTGTGCAGGAGCTTGACGCTGAATACGGAGCTGCCATCTACGTCGCTTCTCGTTACGGTGATGGTCTTTCCGTTCTGTCCGCTCATGAGGACGAAATCCTTATACCACTCCAGCTTCCAATTCTTTGCGAATTCCTCATCGCTGATTGGCTTCGTACCGTACAGGTATGTTGCGGTCAGCGTGGTGCTCTTGTCTGTCGCATTCAGCGTGCTTCGGCTTGTCGTGATGTTGATGCTGTAGCTGTCTGCTCCTGCCTGCTGAATCAGCACATCCTCCGTTCCTGCGATGGAGTCTCGGACGTTGTTGGATATGTAGCTGATTTCATATCCGATGATTTGGTTCGAGATGATGGTGGTGCTTGCTGCGTTGTCAATCAGTCGCAGGTAGCAGTAGCCGTCCACCTCCTTCTTGGCAAACTTGCCATCTGTTGACAGGTTCCAGCCTGTGTAGTTGCCTGTGGTGGCTGCGCTGGTGTTGAATGTCAGCTCCGTGCCTCGGTACGTCCATTTGATGCCTGTAATCGTTACAGGGTTGCCGATTGCACTCTTGATGCCCACCTTCAAGGCTGGCTGGTTGTAGATGTCGGTCTTCCAATCGACGGACAATGTTCCGTTTGTCGGGTCGATTGCCTGGAAGAGCGAGCCTCCGCTTTCCGCTCCTGCCTTGTCAAACTTCACGATGGATTTGCTGACGTAGATCTGGTCGCATGTTCTGATGAAGCGCACCGTGAACGCTCCTTTAATCTTGTTTCCCATTTTTTATTCGTCCCATTTATTAAGTTCATTCTTGAATTCCTGCAGTTCCTGTAGTTTTCCTCCGAGCTCTGCTGCTGCTGTCTCGGGGTTCTCGTTCACCTTCAGCAATTCGTTCTCGTTCACTGCCATCTTCGAACCAGTGTTGTTCGTTCGATGGAGCTTGGCTTTCAGCCCTTTGGCTTCTGCCTTACTTGTCTCTACAATTGCGTATCTCATAAGCTAAAAAATTAAAACCTTACCTTTCTCGTCCGTGAGGACGATGTTTGCGTTCTCGCTTGTCAGAATCGCTGCTGGCTCTCGTTCCTCGATGTCCATCGAAACATCAAACCAGCTAAGGTTCTTCTCGTAGCCGATGCCCAATGAATCAACGCTGCACTCCATCTTTTCGCCTGTCTGTCTGTAGATTTTATCTGCAAACTGATACGCCTTGCTGGTGGCGTTATAAACTCTCGCCTGTGTCCACCATTGAATGTTGTAGTACAACTCTGGGTATTGGATGAGCTGGCTTCCTGCGGCAAAAATTCCGTGGTTGTTGTAGCGTTGCTGTCCTGGGACTACATCGTTGCCTCTCGCCACGTCGTGTTGTGTCAGCAGGCTCATGTCTCGAATGAGAGTGATGCCTGTGCTGGTCTTCACGTTGCCCTTGGCATCGACAAACTGAACCTCGAACTCCTTCTCCCATGTGAATCGCATATCGAATCCGATTGTCGGATATGCTATCGATTTGATTTCTGGGTGCTGGAGCGTTCCTGCTGCAAGTGCAGCCGTCTTTCCTCGTTCCACGAGGCGCATCGTGATTCCTGCTGGCAGTTTCGTCAGCGTAGCGTCTCCCTGGGTGAGCGTAATGGTTACGGTTCGCTCGTAGCTTTTTCCGTTCACGAACTTGGCTCGTTGCCCTGCTGTCTCGATGCCTTCCGCTACCAGGTATTCGTAAAGGAGGAGCTCATCCTTCAGTGGGTCGTAGATGAGCTGTTCGCAATCTACGCAGCATGCCAGCTTGTTTCCTCCCTTGTCTGTCGTGGTGAGTGCCATTCCGCTTCCGCTCACCGAATTGTTCGTTCCTGTTCGGAAATCGTAGAACATGCCCGTGTACGAAAGTGCCGCCACCTCTCCTGGTGTAATGTTTCGCATCACCTTCAAACTGCCGTTGTCATCCGTATCGTCCTTGATGATCTCGTAGTCTGTTCCCTCTTTCCAAACCTTGGCGATTGGTGTGGAATTCACAAACCATGCGTGCTGGTCGCTTGCAAGGTTCCTGTTGTTGATTCCCGACGTGAAGATTCCGTCGGGGTCATTGACCGTCGTCTGCGGTCTGATGATTGTCGGGGTAATCGAGCGGTCTGGCTCGTATTGCCCCAGCGCAGCGTTGGCTGTCTGTGCCGTCGGTGCGTCTGGCGTGATGCAGACCAGCTCGCATGTCAGATTCAATGGCGAAAAGTCGAGCCTTGTGTGCTTGCGCTCAGATTGGAATGTCCTCTTTTTGTTTGCCATTCTGTTTCTCCTCTGCTTTAAAAATTAATATTCTAATGGCTCCGTTATCAGAGTGTCTTTTCCGTCGTCTGCTATAACGTAGAATAGGGTGCTGATTCCGCTGTGGTTCGGGTTGATGTGCAAATCTGAAAACGAAATCTTAAACGATGAGCCGCAGTTTAGGTGCTCGGGCTTGGCGTTCCAGACGGCATCGGATGCCGTGTCTCCTGTATCTCGCTCCACCTTGAAGCTGTATTCGGACGTGTGGTCTTGCATGTATCCGTCCAGGATCTGAATCGTGACGGTCTCCGTTTCATCCGCTGCCATGTGTCCGTCCAGGCTCTGGTCTATGTACATCTTCCTGCCCATGTTCTCGAACTGCTCTATCGTACCGCTCATGTAGATGTTGTTAAGGTAAGCGGAGTAGCCCTTCATATTGAAGCCGAAAATGTTCAGATTCGTCAAGTCTCCGAATTGGGCGGCTATCATGTCCTTGCTGAATTCCCAATTGTTCACGTCCGTCAGGTACCGCTCGTATGTCAGCGTGCTGTAGCGGCTCTTCTGTCTCGTGGTGTCGCTGAAGTTGCCGTATGCCACAAAGTGCATCGCCTCGTGTGGGTGATGCTGCGTCTTCCAGGTATCGCTTGTCGGACGCAATGCGTAGCGCACCATGCTGTTGTGGGTGGTGTCTATGATTTCCGTGATTCGGAAGTATGCGGTATAGAATCCTGCAAACTTGAAGTTGCCGATGCCATCGTCGTAGTCGTCGCTCTCGTTGTCCTCGATGTTCATCCCCTCATGCCAGATGCCCTGGCATATGTCATCAACGGCAATCTTTCCTATCTCTCCGTCCTGGAGGTGGAGGACGATGGTTCCTGTTGCCAGCTGGTTGCCGTCGCTGTCGGTGTCTGGTATCACTTCCTTGATGATGCCTCCTCCTGGAGCTCTCCATCGGTTGCCTATCTGGATTGTCACTCGGTTGCATCTTAATTCGGGAGCCTCTAGGAAATCTCGGAGCGTGAGGTTATGAAGTTCTGCCCTTCCCATCTGGTCGATGTGTCCTCCCTTGCCGAATTGTCCGCTCACGAATTCACCGATCGTCATGCCCTTGTATAGGGTGATGAGCTGCTGGGCGGTGTCCTCGAAGACCTTGCTCAGCTTGGTGTCCATCCGCTTTTCCAGGAATTGCATCTTATTCTGCAGCTCCGTGATGAGTTTGTCGTATGCAGGCAGGTTGCCCTGGGCGGTGGTGTTCTGCAGCTGGTTGTTGTAGTACACGATTTCGTCCACGGTGCTTGCAAGTGTATCGCTCCTGCTTGAATGCTTGCTCTCGCCTATGGTGTATTCGCCCTGCGTCAAGTCTTCAAGGTCTAGCTCCCATCCGATGATGCGGCTCTCCCTTGCGTGGTCTTCTGCATCGAAGTACTCTGGTGCTACGAGCTTCACCTTGCTGCCGTATGTCAGCTCGATTCCCTTCTGTCCGAAAAGGACGGGGTTCTTGGTTCCTGTGTAGGTACCGCTGTCCACCTTCATCTTCTTCATGTCCTTCTCGGCTTCTGCCTTCAGTTCCATTTCCGCTGCCTCCACCAATTCGTCATCGATGAAGGTAATGTCCATGTTGTACATGTAGAGCGTGTCTCCTACGGCTGGCTTCATTGTCTCGTTCGGCAGCTCTAGGGTGTAGGTGTCGTTCCTGGTAATCTCGAAGAGCTGCTTGTCGTCGGTGTCTGCATCTGGGTTGAAGTGTACCTCGAAGTCCATGCCGTTCAGCTTACCGCTCTCGAAATGGATGCTCAGCGGCTTGTTTTCTTCCTGCGTCTCGTAGATGCTGTCGAATACGAATGGTGAGCCGTCCTGGAGCTTCGCCTTGAATCGGTATGCTGTCCAATATGTCACGTTGCCTGTGTCCGTGTCGGTGGTCTTGGCTGCTATCTCCGTGACCTCCGTAATGGTAAGCAGTGCCCTTGGGTAGATGTCCTCGTATGTCTTTACGATGTCCGTGATGTCGTCTGGATCCAGGTTCACGTCGCTGTCGATGTATGGGGTTCCGATTGGCAGCTGTAGGATGGTGTCGCTGACGCCTTGTATCGCTACCTCGCTCTGTCCGTCTATCGGCTCCGTGTAGAGCTTGCTGACGTATGCCATGGCAAGATGGGAGAGGGTGACCTGCTGGCTGCTTCCTGCCAGCTGCTTGGTCTTGTCTGTTAATGCGTAGCAGTCCCTGCCTTGGTTCACGTTGTCTGTTCCGTCGGAGTTTATGCCGACGAACTCGATACCTGTCTCCGTCTTGTCTGCCAGCGTCACCCTGGTGTTTTTGGTGATTGCCTTCTTCTGAAGCTGCAAGTCCTTGAAACTGAAAATAGGGTAGCTGTCTCGCTCCACCTTCACCATCGTAGTCTTGCTGTCCTCTGTCTGCCCACCTGTTTCGTCTCCGATGATGAACTGAACGCCTGTTCCGTTCTGAAAGCCGATTGCATCTACAATGCTGCCCACCTCAATCTCGAAGACTGGGTTATTCCAGGACACCGTCTGTCCTGCTGCTGGGTTGGTGTATGAACCGCTTACGACCTTGAATGTGAATGTCTGCCCTTCGTACTTGCTGTTGCTGGTTATCTTTATTCGCATCTTCTCGCTGTAGAAGGTCTTCGGCTTGTTGGTGGTGAATCTCACCTTGCTGGTGTAGAGGGTGTGGAATCCGTCTATCGTGAATGGGTTCTTCAGCTTACGTCTGTAGTTCTGGTTGAGGTTGCGGCTTGATCCGAATGCGTAGAGGCGAGTGCCATGCTCCTCGCTGTCCTCGCTTCTGCTCAGTCCGTTCAGCTCCTTGCCCTGTTCCAGCGTTATTGTCTGTCCCTGCTCGCATCTGCCGAAATGAATTGTATTCTCGGTTATCCACCATTCGGTCTCGAATGCTTCGGCTATCTTGTCGAGTGCCGATAGCAGGGTGGTGCTGTCGTATGCTATCAGCTTCGCCTCGTTCCTCTTCTCTACGTCATCGTGGATATAAACGAGGTATTCCTTCCCTGCGTAGGTGTAGCCGATGTTGGCAAGGTTGTCCGTCAGAATGCCTGCGTGCGCCTGTAGGGTGTCCGTAAGGCTCCATTTGGCTTCCATTCCGTTCACGCTTCCTCTTCTGAAGAAGATGATGCGGTTCTTGAACTTATACCATGGGCGGTCTAGGCGCAGCTCGTATTCGTAGCCGATGTCCTTGCTTGCCTTGGTTGGTGTAGGCAAGTCCACGACCTCAAATCGTCCGAGGCTTTCTATGTTGGTGTAGAATCCCTTCTTCAATGCCAGGACGGATTCGCTGGAGAAGTTCACGGTGATGTACTCCTCCTCCTGCTTCTTCCATGTGTAGGTGCTTCCGCTGCCTACAGGGATGATGTATGCCTTGACTTGCGCCCTGTTATAAAGCTGTACCTTCATAATCGTCTGAATCTTTGGTTCCTCTGTTGGCTGGGTTCGGTTCGTTCAGCGTGAGGCTGAATGTCGCCATTCCCTTGAAATATGATTTGAATTGCTTGCAGCTCTTGTAATCGCACCTGTACACCACGTCCTTCTCGTACTTGGTTCTGATGTTGATGCGTCGCTTCTTCAATTCCTTCTTGAATGCGATGAGCTTCTTGAACATGTCGTCCCTGCTGGTTGCGTAAAGCTGGACGAATAGTGTGATATCACGTTCGTCCACCTTTGGCTTCGCCTCCTTGCGTATCTGCTTTCCGTCCTCTGTGGAGGATTTGTTGCTGACCGCATCCTTCAGCGGCTCTGGCTCTACCAGGGAGCAAAGGGAGGAGTCGCTTAAGCAAACGCCCCACATGCCGAATGCGTCCATGTCGTTGATGAAAAGTTCGCCTTTCCTGTTCATGCCTCTGTCTCCTTATAACTTTTCTGTGTTCTTTCTTATCTTCTCCAGCTTCTGGTTCATCGATGGCAGCTCGCTGGTATGTCGCTCTATCTTCTCTAGGTACCCGACGGCTTGGATCTGCATCTCCATCATGTCGTCCATGTTGCTGCGGATAATGGCTGCGCTGTTGGCAATGATGGCGTTGTTCTCTACTTGCTGCTGGACGGCATCTGCAACAATGGACAGGCTGTTCTGTATGCTGGTAAGTCTGCCGTTTGTCTCGTCCTGCTGGTCTTGCGTCGCACCGCTGAGAGTTGCGCTGGTGCTGCTCTGCGTGTAGTCTTCCTTTGTGTCGATTCCTGCGGCAGCGTAGGCGTTGTCTCTTGCCTGCTCTCCCTTACGGTATGCTTCCTCGTATTTATTTTGGAGGTCAGCTTTCTCTCCTTGGTCTAGCTTGCCGTCTGACATTGCGCTTGCAAACTGCGTGTACCAATCCTGCAAATCCTTGGCGAGTGTGGTCTTGGTGATGTATGTAAGAACTGCTTCTTCCATGTACTCCTTGACCTTCTTGGTTGCATCCTTCACGCCCTTGGTGGTGTCACTCAGCAGATCTTTCAATCCGTCCCTGGTGTTGTCGAAGGATAGGTTCGTCACTGCATCGTTGTAGTCGTTCTGCAAGTCGATGAGTTTCTTGTAATACTCGATGTACTCATCCATGTTGCTGGCGTTGCTCTTGTAGCCGTCGTTGCTGGCATTCTTAATCTTAGACCAGAGGTCTGTCGCTTCGTCTGCCACCTTCGCCATCTGCTCGCTGGTAAGGTTCCAGAAGTCCGAGGCTGAGCGGACGTTCTCTCCTGTGATTTGGCTGATTCGCTGCCAATCAGCGGAGCTCATGGATTCGTTTATGTGTGCGTTGGAGGAGTGTTTTCCTCCTATGCCGATGAATCCGTTCTTGTATGCGCCACCTGTATCTCGCATGATCTGTTGCTTGTTGGCGGTGGCATCTTCAAGGTTCTTCTTCGCTCGCTGGTAGGTGTCGGTTGCTTCCTGTCCTGCCTTGTCTTTCATGACCTCAGTCAGCCTTGTTACGGCTGATTCCAGGTCTTGGTTGGATTGGGTCAGGTCGCTGATGGTGTCCTCGATGCTGGTGTCGGTACCGAATAGCTTGCTTCCTGTAATGCTTCGGAAAACTCCACCGATCGCTCCGAAGGTTGATTGAAAAACGTTACCTACGAACTTGAAGAGTCCCTGCTTCTGTATTGCATCAAGCAATGAAAGGATGGCACCGATGATGCCTCCTATCTTCGAGCCTGCCTTTCCGAATACGTTTGCTACATTGCTGGCGACGTTGCCAAGTTCTGAAAGGCTCATCTCGCTGGTGCTGCCCAGCTGGGTTATTGCCTGCGATAGCTGGATGAGGTTGTCCGTGGTGGTATCGAAGCTCTTGTCTCGGTTCACCTTGCTGGTGTCCTTGTCTTTCTTCGCATCGTCTGCCTTCTTCTGTGCAGCCTCGACCTTCTTTTTCGCAGCCTCCTTCGCCTCTTCTGGTGCGTCGCTGTCCTCGATGTCGTCAAACTCCGACAGGGCGATGTTCAGCTCTTGCAGGGCGGTGGTGTATCGCTCGTTGGCTTTCTCGTACGCCTTGCAGTTTTCTGCCAGGTTGCCGAATATTCCGCTCCCCTTGATGATGGCATCGTTGAGCTGGTCTATTGCCGTGGAGACTACCTTCTTGTTTTCTGGTGTCGCCTGCTGGTATTCCTTGCTGTTCTTGTATGAGGTGAGCTTGTCTCTCGTTGCCTTCAGCTGTTCGGTGGTCTGTCGGTCGAGGTTGTTGAATACTGCATCCCAATCAATGGATTTTTTCAGCTCCTCGAGGTAAACGCTTTGTATGTTCTCCTCCAGGGCTTGCGCTGCCTGCTGTCTCTTATGCTCGTAGTTCTTGGCGATATCGTTCTGTCCCAGCTTCTCGGCTTCATCTCTCAGCTTTGTGAACTGGGTGATGTCGTCCATGATAGCCTTGCGTGTCTTCTCTGCCTTCTCGTTCTCGTCATCGTATTTATCGAGCGATGCCTTGATGAGCTCGCTCCTCTGCTGGGTCGTCGTAGCGTCCAGCGATTGTTTCTTGGCGGTGATGCCAGCCTTTTCCTCATCGGTTAGCTTGATAGCCTTCTGCTGTCCTGTTGCGTAGAAGCCCTGCTTCTCATGCTTCGGATCTGCATCCCATAGTTTCTTCGCATGGTCTATCTTTGCCTGTAGGAGCGATTGTTCCTCCTTGTCGATGGCTTCTTTCTCTTTCTTGTAGTTGAGGTCGAGCTGGGCGAGCTTCTTCGCCCCTCCCTCCTGCATGGCATCCACGATGGCTTGCGCCTGGAGCAGCTGGTTGGCTTTCTGCTGCTGTTCCTGCTGCTGGCTGTATTTGTAGGTCTCCTCTGCCGTCTTTTCTTCGTTAGCCTTGGCTGCTTTCTCGGCTTCTGTCTGCTGCTTATGCGCTGCCGTTGTTCTCGATTGGTGTGTGGAGACGGTTCTGCTGGCGATGTGGTCTTGCGCTTCCTTAACGAGCGAGACCTGCTGGTTCCACTCCTTGCTTCCCTTCTGGCTGTCTGCCATCTGGTCGAGCTTGGCTTGCGCCTCCTTCTGCTGATTCTCCCAATCTGATTTATTGTATGTTCTTTTTGACCTGGTTCTTGCTGCTGCGATTCCCTGTGCCTTGGTAAGCATGGATAGGATATCGCTTTGGTTATATGCGTAATTGCCGAGACCCTTTAAGTTGAAGCGGACGTTCTTGCCTGTCCTCTTGCCTTTGATGAGCGTGTTAATGACCTGCTGCAGCTGGTGCTTCGTCATGTCCTTGAATGTCTCAGCGAATTTGTCCGCATTCTGCGTTGTCAGCTCCCTGGCGACGTTCTTGTTGGCTTCGACCGCAGAATCTTGTGCAAATTTAATTCGTTCCTCGATGGTGCCTTTGTATGGGTTATACCATTTGATCCCTCGTTTGTTTTCGTACCATTTATTCGCCCAGTCCACCTCGGCTTGCTGCGATCCTGTTAAGAACTGCCTGTATTGGCTGGCTCTCCCTCCTATTCCTGCACTGATAGCCTTGTTTCTTGCCTGCTGTTGCAGCTTGAAGGCTCGTGTGGCTCTGTCTGAGTCGTTCTTTTCCGTTCGGAGGCTCCGTACTCTGTCAAGTCCATCCTGTGCCTCAATCTCTCTCTTTAGTTTTAATATGTCACGGAGGTGTCCTTCTTCGTCTATGTATTTTTTAATGATGGCTGGATATCGCTGAATAAGCAGATTCATTGCCTTCCTGCGTCCGTGGGTTGCATCCTCGTCCTGCTGCGCTCTCTCGATGGCTCGGTCGGTCTCTTCGCTGTATTCCTGCTGCTTTTGTCTTGCGGTCTCCATGGTTGCATTGAGGTCTGCTTGCGCCTTCTCCTCTGCCGTGGTGCTGTCGTGGCAGGCTACCAATACACCGACCAATACACCGAGGGCGGTGGCTGCTAATACGTATGGGTTGGCGAGCATCGTTGCGTTGAGGGCGGCTTGTACCTTCTCTACGACGGCAATTCGCACCTTGGCGATGGTCAGCGTCTCGATGTGGAGCTTCTCGGCTGCAATGGCTGTAACCACCGCTGCCTTGTAGATTCCGTATGTGGTAATCAATCCCATGATAATCTGTCCTACCTGCTGGTAGTTGGCGATTATCTTCTGTGCCATGTCGATGCTGCCTACGATGAGTCCTTCCTGGGCTTCGCCTATGTCGTTGAGCATGTACTGCCAGGCTCCTTCAAGGTTGGATATCGCTCCCTTCAAGGTCTTGCTCTGTGCTTCGAGCATTCCGTTGAACTGACCTCCCTCGCTGGCTGCTGCGTGGAACGCATCTTGCACCATCTTGGTGGAGATTGCGCCTTTCTCCATTTCCTCCTTCAGCTGTCCGATGCTCTTGCCTGTCTGCTCGCTAATCACCTGCAATGGGTTGAAGCCTGCATTAATCATCTGCAATAAGTCCTGTCCCATGAGCTTGCCTGTTGCACTCATCTGGGAGAAGGCAAGGGTGAGGCTCTTGAACTTCTCGCTGTCGCCCATGGAAATGTCGCCAATGGCTTTCAAGTGCTGCATAACGTCCTGGGCAGGAATGTTGAAGGCGAGCATGGTCTGCGCTCCTGATGCGAGGTCTTGCATAGTCATTGGGGTGCGGAGTTCGTATTCCTTTATCTGCTCGAAAAGCTCGCCACCGACCTGTTCTCCTGCGAGGGTCTTGAAGGAGGTCTGCAGGCTTTCCATCTCGCTTCGTATGCTGATGACCTTGCTCTCGAATTGGGTTAGCTGCTGGATTGAAAAGTACGCACCGATTCCTGCAGCAATCTTTTTGAGGCTTGCGTCCATCTTCTTGGTCTCGCTCTTGGTAGCGTTGCCGAGGTCGTGGATTTTATCTTCTGCTGCCTTCGTCTCTTGCTGCAGGGCTTCTGTGCTGACCCCATTGAATGCTGAGTCTATCTTCTGTCCAGCTTGTGTGGCTCGCCTTCCGATGTTGTCGAATTGCTGCACCACCTTCTCAGCGTCCGATTGGAGCTGTGAATCGTCTATGCCTATCGAGAATCCTTCTCTTCCGTTGTCGAAATCTGCCATTTTAATACTCCTTTACGAAGACTTCCTCTTCGTCTTCGTCATCTGTGAAATTATCGGGATTGTTTGCGTCGAGTTTCGCATCCCATTTTGGTGGTTGCTCATCATCAAACTGCGGTGTCGCTGCTGAATATAGCGAAAGGTTGGCGTAGCTGTAATCGTATAGGATCTCCTCTGGTGTGGCTCCTATGTTCTTCGCCCAGCCGATGATTATTGACCAGGGGCTGTCTGTTCCACTTCCTTGGTTCTCGCCAGCGTGTTTATTTCGGATAGGGAAGTGGTAAGCCCGAAAAAATCGCCCAGCTGCATCTCCATGAGTCGCTTGGTGATGGTCTCGTTCAGCGTTGCTGGCGTGATGTCCTCCATGATGCGCATGGCTACAAAGTCCAGCTCGCTCATGGTCTCCTGGTGCTTGGTGAATCTGAAATGTCGCCAGCTCCATTTCTTCGTCTCTGAAATCACGACCTGGCGGTTCTCCCTTATGCGCTTTGCTCCGAGCACCAATATGGCGGCAATGCGTCCGATGGCTTTGCAGTCCCTGGCGGTTCGGAGGGTTTCGAGGAAGATGCTCTTCGTCTCTTTGTTAATTAACGGCATCTTCGAGGTTTCCTCGCTCACCAGCATTATGGTTGCTGGTGTCGGTGCTGGTATCTCGTAGGTGCGTCCGTCTATCTCCAGGGAGGTTGTCTTGCGCTGGAGGATGGTATCGACCACCTGCTGTTCCAATGTCTTTTGTTCTTCCATGTTGTGATTAAAGTGAAAGAGCAGGAGGGTGGCTCTGTCGCTTCCTCCTGCTCTTGGATGAAATTATGGGTTATTTCAAAGCCTCTTTTGTTGTGAAACGGGAGTACCAATAGTTGTTATCAACAGCTTCTGTGTCACCCGATGCTGGTGTCTCTGGTACGCCTGTTGTCTTGAAGATTGAAGCGGTGATCTTGATGGCGTTACCGTTCTGCTCGTCCATCGCTGGTGCTACCTTGATGCGGCAGAGCGGAGCCTTGATGCCTCTCGCTCCCTTGTTGTGTGGGGTAATCTTAATCGATTTGTCTCCTGGCACAATGTGGGTCTTGACCTTCTGTTCGCCATCAGCGTCCTTGTCTGCAATGCCCAGCTTCTCGTAAAGCTCCGCAGTTGGCTCGATGACAGTAGTCTCCACCTCGAGTATTCCTTCGAGGTCTTCCTGCGCCACGACTTCGCCTCCTGTTGCCTTCATCTGCAGCTGGTCGCCATCGTTGGACGTGAGGGTCGTTGTCTGGTCTTTGATGGTACCTACATTGAAGAGTGTAGTTGCGAATGCATCGTTCTCTCCTGTGTCGCCAATCTCGACCTTGCACTTGCCCCATGCCATGATGATTTTCTTTGAATTTTCCATGTGCTTATTCTCCTTGTTTATGAAAATGTTGCTAATCTAAAATGAATCCCGATATTAACGAAGTGCTCGTTCCTCTCTGGTACCGCAATGGTAGCCGTTGCCTGGAACTTGTCGAAGATGTAGGCGGTGCAGGAATCATTAAGGGTCTGCAGCACCTGTTCGTCGATTGCCTCCAGCTCCATCAGTCTGGCTTTGTCGGGTACCAGGCTCGCTCCTCCGTTATTGATGTCGGGGACGTATATGTTGAGCCTAGCCCTGCCTTCCTGGATCTGTCCTGCTGTGGCATTAGAACATGTAAGGACTGCGTCTTCGGTCTTGGCTTCGATAGGTCGCAGCTCGCTGGGGTAGAATGTTCCTCTTATCGTACTTCCCATCAGCTCTTCAAGGGCTGCGTACATGTCCATTTCTATTGTTGTCGTTCCTTTGCTTGCCATTGTCACTTCGTTTTGAATAATCGGTTAAGCATTGCCTTGATTTTGCGTTCTGCCATCTGCTCGCTCGTATCGAGAACGTCGAGGCTCATGGCTTCGACGTATTGGGCGTATGGCATTCCTGCTACCATCAGAAAAACAATACCTTGTGTTGTCTGCTTTGCCGCAAGTTCATGAAGAAAAGCTACGCCTTGTTTCTTTCCCTCTGTTCCGTCGCCCTTGCCTCCATTCACGGCTTTCCATTCTCCCTCGTGTACTATTTCGCCATCCACGAGGACGCAGTAGCCGATAGAGCTGCATAGGTTGCCTGTCTGGTTCAAGTACTTGTGCCCGCTCCTTGCTTGGGTCAGGCATTCCTCCCCAATGTAGAAAAGCTGGGCGATGATGGCTTGCTTCCTGTTCTCTATCATGGCGTTCATCCTTGCTCGGATGTCTGCTTGCGTGAAGTTGGGTTTAATTGGCATGGTGAAATCTTTTAGACGGTGATCTGCAATGCTTCTACTGCTTCGAGGTAGGTGATGTCCTGCACTTCAAACTCTCCGAGATCCACGCCTCGGTTGTCGGTTAGCTTCACTCTTTTGGCGGTGAAGTCCTGCGGTTCGATTAATACCTTGGCTGCAAATTGTTTGAACTTGCCGTCCTGGTACGTGCCTTGGTGGTCGCTCTTGTTTTTTACGATATTGCAAGGGATGCCCTTGTCACTCAGCTTGGTTTCCACCTTTTGGGGGATGCCGTGAAGCATTCCCCCTCCAGTGGTATCGTAAGTAAAAAGAAAGCCGTTCTGTATAATCATCAGAAGTCCTCCCCGATGTAGCCGCATGGGATATCTGTTCCTGCTTCGTCCTCTCCCAGCTCTGCTAGCAGGCTGTTCGATTTCTTGGCAAAGCGTGAGCGTTCGTCCTCGTTGAATGTGTAGCTGATTCCTCCCTGGGTGATGTTCGGAGCTTCGGCAAGAAAGGCGTATGTGAGGGCTTTCGCCTTCTTGAACTCGTTGCTTGCTCGCACCTCCCTGGTGATGTCAGCATCTGCATCCAGCCCAGCTTCATCGATGATGTTCTCAATCGTCGCTGCTGGTATCGGGTAGCTGCTCATTGCTTTAATTGCGTTGCTTGTCTTCATGCTGCTTGTTTATAAAACGTTGTTATGCGCTCGCCTCTCCGTTCGCCCACGTCTGGTTTGCGGTGTTGAAGAAGACGAGAGACTTGCGGTTGATGAGTCCTGGCTGAACGTATGCCTCTGCCATGGTGGTCTCGGTCTGTGGGTTGACCTCGCTGTAGCGTGTCACCTTGTAGAAACCGCCATAAACCTGCAGGGCAGCGGTGTTCTGTACCATTGGGACGTTCTTGTAATAAGTCCAGCCGAGCTGGATGGTTGGTGAAAGTGTAACCACATTCACGTTCCATGGCTTGATGGTCTCTTTGCTGCCGTCCTTGTGTTCGAGGCTTACGTAGGTATCGAGGACGATAATCTGCGGATAGCCTCTGGTTGGGCTTGCGTTGTAGGCGTTGATTTTCTCCAGCGTGATCATGTCCGCTGTAATCATGGACAGGTCGTTGACCTGTGGGTACAAACGCTTGGCGGTCTTCTTCTGTGCTACCAGCTGCTGGAACTTCGCTTTCTCCATGAATGCGTAGCGTGGCTTGGTGAGTCCCTGCTTTGCTATCATGTCCTGTGCGTTGGCGAGGTCGAGGAGTCCGTCTGCATTCTCCTCATCGCTCCACTCGTAGCCCTTCTTCTTAACGACAGTTCCTGCCTTGACCTCCGAAATCTTCACACCGATGAAGTTGTTCTTCGGTACGTTGAAGTCGATGATGTCCTGTGATGCCATGTCGCCTTCAATCTTTTCTGGGAAGGTCTGTACACCGCTTGATGCGATGCGCATGCAGTCCAGCTCTACCTTGTAGTCCATCGCCTTGCGGACGAATGAAACGTCATCGTAAACCATGTTAACGAGTTCCTGCTTTTCCTGCTGGTTCTCGGTTGCTGAGTTTGCGAGTGTCTGTGAATCGAGGTATTCGTTAATCTCGATTTCGTCCTTGTCTCGGCTCACGGAATACTTGGAGAGCTTACCGCTCCATGTGCCGACCTTCTGGCGTGTCTTCTTTGGAGCCTTGGTGTTGAATGCGACACGATCGGCAGCTACAGGGATTCCCTCGTCACCCTCCAAGCCCTTGATATCGAACTTTCGGGTGTATTTCAATGGGAAGAGGGTAGCCCATGCTAGACCTGTACCTGGCTGGAACTTGTTTACGGTTGCCTGCATTCCAGGGATGTCAATGTCGAATAATGGTGCTTCCATTGTTTCTTTTCTCCTTTGTGTTAATTAATTAATCGAGCGTGATGCCCTTCATCAAATCCACGATTTCGGCAGCGACAGGTGCTGTCTCCTTGCGAAGGCTTGCGGCTCTAATCAGTCGAGCCTCGAAGTCACCCTCTCCAGCCTTGCCAAGGTTGCCCATGAAATTGCCGAGAATGTATTCTGGCTTGTGGATTGGTGCAGCCTCTGCTTCAGTTCCGTCCGCTGCGCTGGCTGCCTGGTAGAGGACGGTGTCCTGGGCGATTGCCACGCCCATCGTCACGGTTACAACATCGTAATCGTCACTGGTGGTGGTGTCGACCTCTGTGCAGGCGACACCCACCTTGCCGTGGGCGATTACGTCTCCCTTCTTGATACCGCTACCCTTGGCAATCTTGATAGTGGTGTCAGCTTTTTTGCACTCTGTTACGAGGCGGTATCCCTTGATTGGGACGTAGAGTCCGCTTGCGTCCTGTCCCATTGCGAGACCTGGCTTCAAATCGAACTCTGGGTTCTTGACGAGTCCACCTCCTGGCTTCTCCGATGTGATTGTCTCGAAGATGATAGGGTCGGCTGGAGCTGCGTCCTGGTGCTTGAACATTCTGTTCATGGCTTTTTCCCTTTTAAAAGTTTAACTTGGCTACTGCTGTGGTGCCTGCTGCGCTGGTTGTGCGAGTCCGATGATTACAGGCGATGCCGTCTGTGCCTCTCGGCTTGCCTCTGCATTAAGGTAAGCGGTGACCGCTGGGTCTGCCTCTTCGCCTGGCTTGCGCTTGCCACCGACAGGTGGTGTGGTCTTGGCACCCTGCGCCTTCTCCTCCTTGATGTCGCTCTCGATGAACGGCTTCTGCTGGTCGAGCCAGCCGTTGAAGTCTTCGTCGTCCTTGAAGGTGAGTCGGTCGTAGTTTCGCATGTAGCGTTCCTTCAATTTGTCGGATGCTCCTTCAAATAATGCGCTGAACTTATCCTTGCGCTGGTTGCCGAGTTCCTTGGTTCTCATGCCATTGATTTCGTCTCGCAGCTGCTGGTTGTCCTGCTGGATCTGTTTGAGCATCTTCAACACCTCGCTGTCTTCCCCTCCTGCTGGCGGTGTAGGCGGCTGTGGTGGGTCTTGCTGTGGTGGCTCGATAGGCTTGCCATCCTTCAGCTTGTACTTCTTCTCATAGTTGCTAACGGCTGAACTCTGAACTTCATTCGCTCGTCTGTCGCCTTCGCTGTCTATGATGGATTGGAAGGTCACCCCATCTACGACGGTTTTCACTTCGTCCTCCGTGGTTGTCGTCTCAGCCTTTTTCTTGGCTATCCGCTCTAGAATTTTGGAATCAACCCCAGGAAATTTGGTTTTGAGTCCTGCTAAAATCTTTTCAAACATAAATTTTACGTTTTGGTTATACAAATTTGTAATGGCGCAAATTTACGGCTTTTTTCGTTAAAGCGGTTACGTGGTAATCAC
>ULVI01028445.1_pt1 | contig 16359 bp, 9 predicted proteins | sample 1959331 | NCBI WGS metagenome assembly ULVI01 (sample SAMEA4835782, study PRJEB28245) | human gut metagenome | biome: gut microbiome; material: fecal sample | place: Denmark | collected 2008 | reverse complement strand
AAAGCCACAAGACAGGCTGGCGCAGAGGGTATCGTCGCAGTAATGAGCGGCGATTGCGTGCAGCGTGGCTCAGCGGCTGTTTTCTCAAAATATGACAGAGCGCAGGCGGCGATAAGAAACGGTGCAGACCTTGTTGTAGAACTGCCATGCCCGTTCTCATGCTCAAACAGTGAGGTCTTTGCAAGAAGTGCAGTAAGACTTCTTGCAGGTCTTGGGGAGGACGTGGTAACGACCTTGTCTTTCGGCTGTGAAAGCGGTGATAGGAACGCCCTTGAACAGGCAGCTGAAATATCCGCAATGCTTGAAAATTCACAGCAGGTAAGAGAACTTTTATCTCAGGGAAAGTCCTACCCGCAGGCTATGTATGAAGCCTCCATAGGTCTTTATGGCAGAACCGCCGAAGAGATATTCTCCACACCAAATAACGTTCTTGCAGTGGAGTATATAAAGGCGGCAAAGCGTATAGCCCCATGGCTAGTGCCTTATGCCGTAAAGCGTGAAGCTGTTGCACATGATTCTCAGGCAGAGTCTGGTGATTTTGCTTCGGCTTCTCATATAAGAGAGCTTATAAAAGAGGGCGGTGAGTGGCAGAAATTTGTTCCATATGATTTTGAGGGCTGTAAGCCGTCCTTTACCCGGCAGGCAGGCAGAGAAATGCTTTTCAAGCTCTGCACAGCTTCAAGAGAAGATTTTCTAGCCCTACCTGACTGCGACGAACACCTTGCCAACAGATTTATGTCTGTCGTAAGCTCCTGCCCTGAAACTATGGATATCTTTGAACAGCGTATAAAGTCAAAGAATATCACCATGGCAAGAGTAAGAAGAATGGTCCTGCACCTTGTTCTCGGCATCAGAAAGGACGATATCAGACAAGTGCCATACGGCAGGATCCTTGCCTTTAACCGCACAGGCACACGCATACTTGCGCAGGCTGAGAACAGAACTCTGGAGTATGATACCTCGCTGAAAAAGCTTGAGGATATCTCCGACTATGCAAAGCGTGTTGCTTTCCTTGAAAAGAACGCAGTAAGACTTAGAGAAACAGCGGCATACGGCAGATGTATTTCAAACGAGTATACAAGAAAGATAACCATAACCTGAGATAAACAGGAGGGCGGAAAATGAGAAGAATGAAAGGTGCGGCAGGGCTTTTGACAGCTTTGCTCTTGGCTTTTCAGCTTTCGGCGCAGACTTTTGCACTTGCCAGCGAGGATAACGGCATAAAAGTCGTTCCCGTAAACTTTACCCATAACGGCTATAGCTATGAGATAGAGGGCGTGGCCAAAAGCACAGACGGTGACTATCAGATAAAGTCCCCTGCAAGACTATCCGCCCGAAAGCTCCCATCCACCTATGACCCAAGAAGCTCAGGAGAGATCACAACAGTAAAAGATCAGGCTTCAACAGGTGCTTGCTGGGCATTCTCAGCCCTTGCCTGCGCAGAGCAGGATCTTATCAAAAAGGGGCTTGAAAACCCCTCTGCAGAATTTTCCGTGCCTGCCTTGGTGCTGTCCTCAAATTCAGGCACAGCCACAGGTAAAGACGATTTTTCATCAGGGGGAAACTGGCTCTTTGCGGCCTCCGCCCTTGCAAATGGTCAGGGACTATGCTATGAGGATTACGAGCCGTTTTTAGAATCCGGCACAGAGAATATGATAGTTTCCGAAAATAAGAAAAGCGTCAGCGAATACAGACTGAATTATGTCATGGAGCTTTCAAGCACCACGCAGGTGAAGCGTAAAATAATGGAGCTTGGAGCAGTTTCCGCAAGCTATTTTGCAGGAAATGGCTATATGAATCATAACAATACTGCCTACTATGATCCCGACGCCTCAAAAAACACTATCATAAATCATTCCGTCACAGTGGTGGGCTGGGACGATAACTACAGTAAGGATAATTTCAGATATAAGCCTGCCAATAACGGCGCATGGCTTGTGAAAGGCTCGTGGGGCGCAGATCAGGACAATGACGGCTTCTATTGGGTGTCCTATGACGAAGCAGAGTTCGGACAGTTTTGCTGCTATGACTTTGAAGAAAGCTGTGATAATACATATCACTACAGCAAAATGACAGGCTATGTTGTGAACGCCAGTAACGACGGCTTTGTTTACGGTGCAAATGTTTTCACCGCTAAAGCCGATGAAAAGCTTGATAAAGCAGGCTTTATGTATGTGGGCAAAACGGGCAGTGCGGATTACACCCTAAGCGTATATACCGACGTTTCAGACAGCGACCCTATAGGCGTCCTTGAAACGCAGATAAGCGGCTCGGTGTCCGCAAACGGCTTTTATACAGTTGACTTTCCCGAGGATATCCTCCTTGAAGAGGGCGAGAAATATTCCATTTCAGTAAAATTCAGCGGCGACAGCGGCAGGGGATATCTCCTTGCAGAAAGCGATCGAACATCAAAGGCGCAGTCAGGGCAAAGCTATGTTTCTCTTAACGGCAAATATTGGTCTGACGTTGGAGCAGATAAGACCGACTCCATAGGAAGTCTTTTTATCTATGCTTACACTGACGATACTGCAAAGCCCGATAAAAGTTCACTTGAAACCACCCTTGGGAAGTACGGCACCCTTGCAGGCTGTGAAAGGGAAGCAAACAACGCCCGAACGGTGCTTGCAGATGAAACTGCTTCCAAGAACGATATCTCAAACGCACAAAAGCTCCTTATCTCCGCCGCAGAAGAACAGGACGAAGCCCTTGTTATAACCACAGAAGCCCAGTGGGAAAGCTTTGCAAAGCGTGTCAGCAGTGGTGAAAGCTTCGAGGGCAAGCTAGTCACCCTTGAAGCTGACCTTGACTTTGACGGAAAAACTATCTCACCCGTAGGCGATTCTGAAAACCCATTCATGGGCTATTTTGATGGCAACGGACACCTTATAAAAAACGCAGTTATCTCCTCGGGGGAGTATTCAGGGCTTTTTGCATACATAAAAAATGGTGCAGAGATAAATAACATTTCCCTGAAAAACTGTATAGTGAAAGGCGATTACGCAGGTGGAATAGTGGGTTTTTATCAAGGAACAGCCATAAAAGCCTGCACCTTTGACGGCACAGTGTCAGGAGAAGTCTATTCAGGTGGCGTCATAGGAAGACAATCCTGCGGTATCATAACAGAGTGTTCTTCAAACCTAAAGGAAAACAGCTCCGCCATTACAAATGCCTTTATAGGAGGCAGGGATATTGCCGTTTCCGTTGTGAACGCATACGGCTGTTACAGCAATGACAGCGACAGCCTGGTTTCAAGCCTTTCTGCAAAAAATGCACTTTCTCAAGGGGCATATGCAATGAACACCTACGGTGAAAAGTTCAAAGACAGCGCAAAGTGGACAATGGACGGCACTCTTGTGCGCCAGACCTCATATAGCGAGCAGGCTTCCCATAAGATAACATTCTCCGCTGTGGCACAGACCATAGAAGTCTGCACCGACTATGCAGGCAAAGCCGTGTTCCCGAATGTGAACGTTCAGCAGGGCTACACCCTCGGCTGGTATCGTAAAGGCGAACCTGTGAACAGCAACACAGTTTTCACAGAAAACACCACAGTTTCCGCAAAAGTCACCCCAAGTGACAAAGCAAAGATAGATTATATCCTGAACGGTGGCGAAAACAGCCCCCTCAACCCTGATGAGCTTGGCGAGGGCGAAACCGCACAGCTTTCTGCCCCCACAAAAGAGGGCGCACAGTTCACAGGCTGGTATGCCGACTCACAGCTTGAGAGCGAGCCTATAACGTCCGTGAGCTTTTCAGACGGCTCAAAGACGCTTTATGCAGGCTGGAAAGCCAATACCTGCAAGGTCGATTTCACTGATATAAACGGCACAGTTTTGTCATCTCAGACCGTAGAATACGGCAAAAGTGCCGATCCGCCCAAAGCACCGACCATAAAAGGCAAACGCTTTACAGGCTGGGATAAAGACTTTTCAAAAGTCACAGCCCATATGACAGTGCAGGCGGTCTATACCGACAGAAAGCTTATAAAAGACTGCGAGATATCAGGCTTTAAAACACATATGACATTCACAGGCTATGAGCTTGCTCAAAGCAGTATAACGCTTTCCTATGGCGATACCACTTTGACAAATAATAAAGACTATACCATTGACTATGCCGATAATATAGCTGCAGGCAATGGCAAAATGATAATAACAGGCATTGGCGGATACAGCGGCGCTATAGCCAAAGCATTCGATATTCTTCCAAAGTCCGCCCAATTGACAAGCGTTTATTATGTTGATACGCTCTCCTACACAGGCAAGCCTATAAGACCCGACGTTATGGTAACGGACGGAGGAAAATTTCTTCTTCCTGAACATGATTATACTGTTTCCTATAGCTCAAATACAAAAATAGGCGTTGGAAAAATAATAATAAGCTTCATGGGCAACTATCAGGGTACGATAACAAAAACTTTTACCATTTATCCTGCAAAACAGGAGATACAATCTCTGCAAACAAGATATAAAGGTTTTTTTATCGACTTTGCTCAGAAAGGCTCAGCCACAGGATATGAATTGCAGTACAGTACACGCTCTGACTTCGCAGGTGCAAAAACCTTGATCATATCCTCAAACAAAACGGATAAAAAGACAGTTTCAAACCTGACGGCAGGGAAGAAATATTATGTAAGAGTGCGTTCGTATACAATAGTCAGCGGCAAGCGTTATAACGGCGCATGGTCTGATACAAAGAGCGTGACCACCGCAAAATATGATATTGCCAAAGCTAAGGTCGCAGGCATAAAAAACAAGTCTTTCACAGGCAGGAACATCACCCAAAGCATAACAGTCACATATTCGGGCAAGACCCTTAAAAACGGCACAGACTATATAGTGAAATATTCCTGCAATAAGAATATAGGCACAGCTAAGGTAGCAGTAACAGGAAAAGGCTCGTATGGCGGAGTGATAACGAAGTCTTTTGTCATCACCCCCGCAAGGCAGACCATACAAAAGCTCATGCCAGTGAAAAAAGGCTTTTATATAGACTATGCACAGAAAGGCTCTGCTACAGGCTATGAGATATCCTACGCTGAAAATATATCTTTCAGCGGTGCAAAGACAGTTAAGGTGACCTCAAAAAAGACCGACAAAAAGACCGTAACAGATCTTAAAAGCCAAAAGACATATTTTGTCCGTGTGAGAAGCTATACAGCCACAGGGAACAAGACCTATTTCGGACAGTGGTCTGATATAGCCAAAGTTTATACCAAATAATTATCCATGTTATCGGGAGGGATAGCAATGATCACAAAAACAAAGCTTGTAAAAAGAATATTCTCATCGCTCTTGACAGCCGCACTTGCAGTTCCAATGACGGCTCTCACTGCCCATGCTACAGGGGAGGCTTTCTTCTATCCGCCTAAAAACCCCGTCATGACCGATCAGCAGTTTGAAGTTTCCGTGACATTTTCTGCAGATTCAGAGATAGGAAGCGTTCAGGCAAATATCGCCTATGATGATTCCGTTATAGAATTTGTGTCAAGCGACAATGCCTCAGGCAGTGGAGGAGTCCTTACAGTAAACGGATTTCCTGATACCCCCTCTTCAGAAGTGGATTTCAGCTTTACGTTCAAAGGTCTGTCGGCAGGAAATGCAAATATAAGCCTGCAAAGCTGTCAGATATATTCCCCTGATTCAGAGCTTATCGGCTCGCCTACCGCCTATTGTGTCATAACAGTTGGAGGCGATAAGGTGGAAACCAAGACCGAAACAGAAACCACGACCACCACCGAAAAGACTACCACCACTACCACTAAGACCGCACCTTCAAACGGCATACCCGATAAAGGCGTTCTTACAGCCCTGACAGTGGATAACGGCGAGCTTTCTCCTGCCTTTGCCTATAATGTCTATAACTATACAGTGAACGTTGACAATTCCGTTACCAATGTTGAGATAGAGGGAACAACAGCAAGCCCCTCTGATTATATATGGTATACAGGCACAAGCGAGTGTCAGGTGGGCGAAAATGTACGAACCATAACCGTCACAGACGTTGACGGCAATGCCGCCACCTATACTGTCACCATAATAAGAGCCGCAGGCGGAGATGAACAGCAGACCCAGACCTCCCAAAAGAAAGACGGCTCCGATACTTCATCTGCCGTGTCCAAAAACGCAAATGTTATGGACCAGTATAAAAAGATGCTCAATACCGCCCTTGCTATCGTCCTTATTGTCCTTGTTATCGCACTTGTCGTAATAATTATCTGGATAAGAGGAAAGATCAAAGGTGGCAAAAAGGATAAATAAGTTCTGTGTAAAGAGATGATAAGCAGCCAAAAGTGGCGTATCAACGTGCTTTTGGCTGTTTGTGACAGCATTTATCACTCTGTTTACACGAATACACATTTTTTTTACAAAAATCACACAAAAACAAGTATAATTTCGACACCTGCCAGAGTATAATGTGAATATGCTGATGGTGATTCAGTTTAGAGAGTGGCTCCAATAGGGGCTGCTTTTTTTATGCTCCAAAAACTTTTTTCATGAATTCTTCTGTGGAGATGATCCCGCTGCGATTGTATCTGTAAAGACCAAAAAGGCAGCGCTCATCTTCTTTTTTTATTATATTGATTTTTTCCTCTACTCCAAGACTAGCCTCAAACCCCATGTTCTTTACGAGCCGACTTGCACTTTCGCAGGTTATGCCGAAAGGATAGGTGTAAACGTTTGGCTGAAAACCACAGTGTTCATCGCAAAGCGTTTGAAGCTTCGTGGTGTCGTTAAGAAATACCTTTCGGTAATCCTCGTAGCTTTCTCCCTCCAGCTGACCGACTCCACGCCTGCCTTCAAGATTGTGCATATCGTAAGAGTGATTGCATATCTCCACATGACCGCTGTCACGAAGCACCGAAACGTCCTGCCAGTCAAGATAAGAGTAAGCAGGATCAGGCTCAGCCTCCTCGCAGGCAGCGTCAGTGTAAGCCCCCACAATAGATACAGTGGCTTTCATATCGTATTTTTCAAGAAGCGGCAGAAGATATTCTCTGTAGTTGTAAGTGCCGTCATCAAAGGACAGTATGATAGGCTTCTCAGGCAGCTCGCCCCCACGCTTCACATATCTTATAACGTCATTTACAAAAACAGTAGTGTAGCCGTTCTGCTTCAGATAAAGCAGATCCTTTTCAAGCTCGATAGGCGTTATGACATATTCACCGCTGCGATCTTCGTTTTTTACGATGCTGTGATACATTATGATCGGAAGCTTTATCCCATCTGTTTTTTCTTCTTTTGCAAAGGTCGGCATAACAGCCACCGCCGCCAACATAGAAAGCACAGCTATAACGCAAAGCATCACCCTTTTTCTTATCCTTAGACTTATGTACATATTTTATTTACCCCCTTTTTACCTATTTTTATTCACCTCTATATCATTAATTGCATCATAAGTTCACAAAAAATATGCTTGTGGTACTTGAAATAATTGTGCAATTATGATATAATAAACACGTAATATCGCAGTGTTGTGTGCTGCGTTAAAAACAAGTTCATAAGGGGGAACTGTATATGAAAACGTTGCGTTCAAAGCTGCTTTTGGCAATGCTTTCAATCGCACTTATCATCACGGTGCTGCTCAGCTTGGTTTCCGTGTATTTTATAAACGTTTCTGCAAAGGATACGCTCAAAAGCACCGCTGAACCACTGGCTGTTCAGGCGGCTAAGAATTTTGACTCGACGATCAGCTCTTATACGAATAATATAGTTTCGACCGTAAAGTCTGATTCTTTTTTAGGGGCAAAAACTGACGCTGACAGACTAAAGGCGGTAAAAAGTGGCTTTGCAGACAACACAGGCTTTTATCTGAATTTTACGATTTTTGACGGCAATGGCATTGTGCTTGCAACAGATAATGAAATGGTATCGTCATCAGTTGAAAAGGAGCACATCATAAGCGCTTGCGAAAGAAGCTCGGCTTATATAACCGATATATATACCTTTGGCGGTAAGAATTATTTTTCTATACTTGCTTCAACAAAGTCTGGCAACACAGAACAAAAAGTCGCTTGTATTACAATTCAGAGCGATATGCTTATCAATGCTCTTAATGAATATACCTTCGGAAAATCCGGCTATGTTTATCTTGTTGGTAAAGACGGAGAGATCCTTCTTCATAAGGATACAGATCAGATAGGTAAAAATGCCCTTGAGATCGGTAAGAAAGATGAAGAATATACGGAAGTGACAAATGCCGTTGAGAAAATACTTGCAAATAATAGCGGTACAACAGAGTATAAATTTAAGGATAACAATTATATCGTGGGCTATTATGGTTCGTCATATTTTGACGGTACTGTCGTCATGGTTACAAATGTTGCCGACTTCACCACTGCAAGCTCCAGCGCACTTACTAATATCATTGTAATGGGCGTTGTGCTTATGTGCCTGACGGTGCTGTTCTCTCTGCTTTTTGCAAAGAGGATAACAAAGCCTATCATTTCTACCACAAACAGACTTCGTTCTCTCGCACAGGGCAACCTTACCGACCCTGTTGACGTGTGGTATTCAAAGGACGAGCTTGGTGTCCTTTCAAACTCTCTGGAAGAAACTATCGTCTGCCTCAGACAGTATATCAACCTTATCACAGTGGCTCTTACCCAGATATCCGAGGGTAACCTTTGCCATAGAATGGAAGGCACTTTCAAGGGCGACTTCTATAAGATAAAGAGTACGTTTAACGAGATACTCGACTCACTGTCTGATACCTTTGCTTCTATCAATATGTCAGCCGAGCAGGTGAACTCAGGAGCGGTTCAGGTGTCAAATATCGCACAGTCTGTATCACAGGGTTCTACACAGCAGGCTTCCGCGATCGAGGAGCTTTCCGCTACCCTCAGTGATGTTTCAAAGCAGATAACTCAGAACTCTGAGGACTCTAAGAACGCTTATAATATCGTACTTAAGAATACCGAAGCCGTTGACAACTGCAACAGCGATATGGGCAACATGGTAAATGCCATGAATGCTATCCATACTGCTTCTGACGAGATCTCAAAGATAATCAAGGTCATTGACGAGATCGCATTCCAAACAAATATCCTTGCCCTTAACGCCGCCGTAGAGGCCGCAAGAGAGGGTTCAAAGGGCTTTGGCGTGGTAGCAGACGAGGTAAGACGTCTGGCATCAAGATCAGCCGAAGCCGCAAAGCAGACCGCTTCACTTATCGAAAACCAGTCTGCCGCTGTTTCAAAGGGCTCTAAGATAGCCGAAGAAACTGCTGATTCACTGAACAATATCGTAAGCAATTCAAATACTATAAAGGATCTCGTAAAGAATATCTCAGACGCTTCTGAGGCGCAGGCAGAAGCTATCGTTCAGGTAAATACGGGAGTAGACCAGATATCAGCCGTTGTATCAGCCAATACCTCAACTGCAGTCGGTTCAGCTTCCGCAAGTGAAGAGCTTTCAAGCCAGTCGCTCATACTAAAGAATATGATAGCACGTTTCAAACTCAGCGAGAACAGTGAAAAGGATAAGAAAGAGCATCAGACTTCAAGGTTCACATATATTGACGATGAGCCGGAAAGCGAGGCCACCCCTGAGGAAACTCAGCAGGATATCACTCCTTCCGACGAAGCCGATATAGAAGATTTCAGCACAAGCGATAAGTATTGATATAGTTGATAATGATAGAATTTCATTGAAAGGACTTGGTAAAATGAAGAAAAGAATAGGCATACTCACAAGCGGAGGAGATTGTCCGGGACTTAACGCAACTATCAGAGGCGTTGCAAAGGCTTGCTATGAAAAGTTCGGCGAAGACGTCCAGATAGTAGGTATCGAGGACGGCTATTACGGACTTATCAATAATATGTGCAAAGAAATGAAACAGTCTGACTTTTCTGGTATCCTTACCACAGGCGGAACTATTTTCGGTACAAAGAGAACGCCTTTCAAGAAAATGCAGGTCATCGAAGAAGATAACGTGGATAAAGTAAAGGCTATGAAAGAAACCTATAAAAAGCAGAAGCTCGATTGCCTGCTCACCTTGGGCGGCAACGGCACTCATAAGACCGCTAACCTCCTTTCAACCGAGGGACTTAACGTTATCGGCCTGCCAAAAACTATCGACAACGATATCTGGGGCACAAGCGTAACATTCGGCTTCCATACCGCTGTTGACACAGCCACAGACGTTATCGACAGACTTCATTCCACAGCCAATTCCCACGGAAGAATACTCGTTGCAGAAATAATGGGCAATAAAGCCGGCTGGCTCACCCTCTATTCAGGTATTGCAGGCGGTGCAGATATGATAGTCATTCCTGAAATACCATATGATATAGAAAAGCTTGCCGCTGCCTGCGAAAAGAGAGAATCAAAGGGATTTTCTATTCTCGCCGTAGCTGAGGGTGCTTTTGATAAAGAAGAGGCAAAGCTTAAAAAGAAGGAAAGAGCAAGACTCCGTGCAGAACAGGGTCTTACAACTGCCACACCGAGGATCGCAAAGCAGATAGAAGAGCTTACAGGCAGAGAAACAAGAGTTTGCGTTCCTGGTCATATGCTCAGAGGCGGCAGTCCGTCAGCCTATGACAGAGTGCTTGCCACAAAGTTCGGCGTCCATGCCGCAGAGCTTATCGCAGCCGATAAATACGGCTATGCAGTGGCAATGATAAATGAAGTTGTGTCAGAAAACCCACTTTCAGAAGTCGCAGGCAAAACAAAATTCGTCCCTGCCGACCACCAGCTCGTCAAGACCGCAAAGGCTCTGGGCGTCGCTTTCGGTGACTGATAAATGCAAAACAAAAGCGGTGCAGCCTATGACCGCTTTTTATGTTTGTTTCCGTAGAGGCGATCTGAGGTCGTCCACCTGATCTCCAACAAATCATATGCTTGCCACAAAACCTATAACATAAAAAAAGCTCCGCCTTTCTGCGGAGCTTTTCTTGTATCTATCTTATCCTATAAGCCAGTCATACATTTCCTGATATTTGTTAGCAGAAGCCTGCCATGAGAAATCCTGTGCCATTGCAGATTTGATAAGTCCGTTCCATTCGTCACGTCTGTCATCAAATATGTACTTTGCAAACATAACAGTGTTGTACATCTCGTGTGCATTGTAGTTTGCAAAGCTGAAACCAGTGCCGGTCCTCTCAAACTGATTGAACGGCTGAACAGTATCTCTCAAACCGCCAGTTTCACGAACGATAGGCAGCGTGCCGTAACGCAGTGACATAAGCTGTGAAAGTCCGCATGGTTCGAAAAGGGACGGCATAAGGAATGCGTCAGCGGAAGCGTAAATGCGGTGGCTCATTTCCTCACTGTAGTAAATGTTAGCGGAAACCCTGTCAGGATACTTGCCTGCAAACCAGCGGAACATATCCTCATATTTCTGCTCGCCCGTGCCAAGCACAACGAGCTGTATGCCCTGTTCGCACATTCTTTCCATCATGTATGCAATAAGGTCAAAGCCCTTCTGATCTGTCAAACGGCTAACAATGCCTATCATAAAGCGATTGTCGTCCTGCGCAAGACCAAGCTCAGCCTGAATTGCTCTCTTGTTGTGTATCTTCTTCTCAAGCACGTTGTCATAATTGTATCTTACAACAATGTTCTTGTCCGTGTCAGGGTTGTAATCAACGTAGTCGATACCATTTACGATACCACGAAGATCGTTAGCCCTTGCCCTCATAAGTCCGTCAAGACCCTCGCCGTAGAACTGCGTCTTTATCTCCTCTGCGTATGTGTTGCTGACAGTTGTGATAGCGTCAGCATAAACAAGACCGCCCTTGAGCATATTTCCGTCAACGCCCGTTCTCAGCTTGTCGATAGTGAAGTAGTAGTCAGACAGACCGGATATCCTCTTGAACTGCTCAACTCCGTCATTTCCCTGGAATTTCAGATTGTGTATAGTCATAACAGTCTTTATGCCGCGGAAGAAATCTCCCCCTGCAAAGCTGTCATGAAGATATACAGGTATAAGACCCGTCTGCCAGTCGTGACAGTGTATAACGTCAGGACGGAAATCAAGAAGCGGCAGAGCAGAAAGCACAGCTCTGTCAAAGTACATGAACTTTTCTATATCCCAGTGATGCTCAGTGTAAGGCTTGTCACCTGTGAAATAATGTTCGTTGTCGATAAAATAGAACGTAACGCCATCATAAACGCATTCAAGCACGCCCACATATTGGCTCTGACCTGCAAAGTCCATGTAGAAATGCGTTTTGTACTGCATCATGTCTTTCCACTGCTGTTTCATGCAGGAATATTTAGGAAGAATTACTCTGACATCATAATACCTCTTGTCAAAGCACTTAGGCAGAGAGCCAACAACGTCAGCAAGACCGCCTGTCTTGATAAACGGAACACACTCCGAAGAAGCAAACAAAACTTTTTTCATATTCAAGTTATCCTTTCCAACTTAATTTCTTGAATTTTCAGGGCAATAATTATCGCTATTGCCAATGTGTACATAACAATTATAACACTTTTTGTTGAAAACGTCAAGAGCAAAACCTCTTTTGCACCATAAAAGCGCAGTGATGAAAAATTAATAATTAAAAGTAGACATAAGCCTCTTTGTGTGGTATAATAAAGTGTCAAAGTATAATTATCAGATATAGGAGAGTTAAAATGATAACAGTATCAAACGTAAGCCTTTCATTCGGTGGTCAGCTTCTTTTCAAGGACGTTGACCTTAAATTTACAAACGGCAACTGCTATGGCATAATCGGTGCAAACGGTGCAGGAAAGTCAACATTTCTGAAGATCCTCTGCGGTGAGATAGAGCCTACCACAGGCGAGGTAGTGATCTCAAAAGAGGACAGACTTTCAGTGCTTCGTCAGGATCACTTTGCATTTGACGAGTATACAGTTCTTGAAACTGTAATAATGGGCAATAAGCGACTTTATGAGATAATGAAAGAAAAGGACGAGCTTTACGCCAAGGAGGACTTCACCGAGGAGGACGGCGACAGAGCAGGACAGCTTGAAAGCGAGTTCGCAGAATTAAACGGCTGGGAAGCTGAGTCTGACGCTTCAAAGCTCATTCAGGGTCTTGGTCTTTCCGAGGATATCCTCTATTCACAGATGTCCACCCTCTCAGGTAACGAAAAAGTCAAGGTGCTTCTTGCACAGGCACTTTTCGGCAATCCTGATATTATCATGCTGGACGAGCCTACAAACCACCTTGATATCGACGCTATAAGCTGGCTTGAGGACTTCCTCGCAGACTATTTCGGAACTGTCCTCGTTGTATCTCATGATAGACACTTCCTTAATAATGTTTGTACCCATATCGTGGATATCGACTATACAAAGATAAAAATGTATGTTGGTAACTACGAGTTCTGGTATGAGTCCTCACAGCTCATGCAGAGAATGATAAAGAACCAGAACAAGAAAGCCGAGGAGAAGATCAAGGAACTCCAGGAGTTCATCAACCGCTTCTCTGCAAACAAATCAAAGTCCAAGCAGGCTACCGCAAGAAGAAAGCTTCTTGATAAGCTCACAGTCGAGGAAATGCCTGCCTCATCAAGAAAATATCCTTTCATAGGCTTTAATATGGATAGAGAGCTTGGAAAAGACGTCCTCAAAGTCAACGGCATATCCAAAACAGTTGACGGCGTAAAGCTCCTCAATAATGTTTCCTTTACCCTCAGCCGTACAGATAAGGTCGCTTTCATCGGTGAGTCCGAGCAGGCTATCACAATGCTTTTCAAGATACTTGCAGAGGAAGAAGAGCCAGACGAGGGTACGATAAAATGGGGCGTTTCCACATCACGTTCATATTTCCCTATTGATAACTCAGCCTACTTCAACGATAATGACGAAAGCATAGTTGACTGGATAAGAAAATATTCCACTTCCGAGGTAACAGATACCTACCTCAGAGGTTTCCTCGGCAAAATGCTCTTCTCAGGGGACGAGATATATAAGCCTGTAAAAGTCCTCTCAGGCGGTGAAAAGGTAAGATGTATGTTCAGCCGTATGATGCTCTTCGGCTCAAACGTTATAATGCTTGACAGACCTACCAACCACCTCGATCTTGAGTCTATCACAGCCGTAAATAACGGACTTAGAGATTTCAAAGGCGTCGTAATTTTCGCATCTCATGACCACGAAATAGTTCAGACAGTTGCGAACAGAATAATCGAGATAACCCCCGACGGCTGTATCGACAGACAGGGAACATATGAGGAGTTCCTTGATTGGCGACGTGAGCGTGGCATGAAGTCATTTATAGAATAATTTTATTATGGAGAAGTATCCAAAATGGCAAAAATGAAAAACGTGACCGTAAGAGGTTACAATATTGATGACGTTCCTGCAATGGCAGAGATATGGAACGAAGTTGTAAAAGAGGGCAATGCCTTCCCACAGAAAGAGACCCTCGACTATGAGGGTGCAAAAAAATTCTTTGCATCACAAACATTCTGCGGTGTTGCAGAGTATGAGGGCGAAACTGTAGGAATGTATATCCTCCACCCTAATAACGTTGGCAGATGCGGACATATCGCAAACGCAAGCTATGCCGTAAAAAGCACCTGCCGTGGAAAAGGAGCAGGCAAGGTCATAGTCGAACATTGTCTTTTCATAGCAAAGCAGAAAGGCTTTAAGGTGCTCCAGTTCAATGCCGTTGTTGCATCAAACGTCAAGGCGGTAAAGCTTTACGAAAACCTCGGCTTTGTTAAGATCGGCACTGTACCGAAGGGCTTTGAAAACAAAGAGGGCGTCTTTGAGGATATCATTCTTTTCTACCACACTCTTTGATTAGTGAGGAGTGAGGAATGAAGGTATCGCCTGAGGCGATGATATTTTTTGAATATTGAATTTTTATGGGTATTGAAAGGTGAAAGAAGTATGTTAAAAGTAGCAAATATTTTTTCAAATGATATGGTGCTCCAGCGTGACAAGAACATAACAGTCTGGGGACTTGGGGACGAGGAAAGAACTGTCACAGTTACTCTTAACGGCGTGTCAGTCCAGACGCAGGTCTGCGACGGCAGGTGGACAGCCGTCCTCCCTCCAATGAGTGCAGGCGGAGAGTACGAAATGACAGTTTCAGACGGCTGTACAGAGAAAAAATTCTGCCGTATCATGATAGGCGAAGTGTGGTTCTGCGGCGGTCAGTCAAATATGGAGCTTGAACTTCAAAACGCAAAGGGCGGCAAAGAAGTCCTCGAAAACCTCACCCCTGATTGCAACGTAAGATTTTATTACACTCAAAAGCGTGGCACTCTTGACGAAATGTTCTATGAAGACGAAAACAATACCGCATGGTCGCAGGCTTCAAAGGATAATTCAAGGGCATGGAGTGCAGTCGGCTTCTTCTTTGGAAGAAAGCTTGCCAAAGACCTTGGCGTAACAGTAGGACTTATCGGCTGTAACTGGGGCGGCACATCAGCCTCCGCATGGGTAGACAGACCGACCCTTGAAAACAACGCTGAAATAAGAAGCTACATAGACGAGTATGAAAAACGTATTGAGGGCAAAACTGTCGAGGAGCAGATAAAAGAATACAGAGATTATCAGAAATTTGAGCGTGTGTGGGATAAAAAATACGGGGAGCTTCTGCAAAAAGACCCAACAATGAGCTGGGAGAAAGCAAACGAGATCCTTGGCGATAAGAATTGGCCGGGTCCAATAAACTGCGTAAACCCATTCCGTCCAACAGGACTTTTTGAGACCATGGTGTCAAGAGTTTGTCCTTATACAATAAAAGGCTTCCTCTATTATCAGGGCGAGTCTGACGACCATAAGCCGGACAGCTATTACACCCTCCTCACATCTCTTATCAGGCTTTGGAGAGAGAAGTGGGGCGACGACGAGCTTCCGTTCATAATCGTCCAGCTCCCAATGTTCAAATATGCCGCCGACCCTGATTATAAGCATTGGTGTAAAATAAGAGAAGCACAAATGAGAGCATATAAGACAGTGAAAAATACAGGAATAGCTGTTATCTCAGATTGCGGCGAGTTCAACGAGATCCACCCAAAGAATAAAGTACCCGTTGGCGAAAGACTTTGTTTGCAGGCAGAAAAGCTTTTCTACGGCATGGACGTAAAAGCATTCGGTCCTATCTATAAGTCGCTGGAGTATAAAAATGGCGGTATAGAGCTTAGCTTTGACCATGCCGAAAATGGCTTTGTAGTAAAGGGCGAAGCACAGGGCTTTGAGATAGCAGGCAAGGACGAAGAGTTCGTAAAAGCCGATATCACTATAAATGGCAGCAAAATTTTCATCAAATCAGACGCCGTTGAAAAACCTCTGTATGCAAGATATAACTGGTTCAACTATTGCGAGGTAACTATCTTCAACGAAACAGGCATACCACTCGCACCATTCAGAACAGAAAAATAATACAAGGGCGTTGTAAAAAAACAGCGCTCAAAGAGTCAAGATTTCCTGC
>ULVI01034885.1_pt1 | contig 16530 bp, 14 predicted proteins | sample 1959331 | NCBI WGS metagenome assembly ULVI01 (sample SAMEA4835782, study PRJEB28245) | human gut metagenome | biome: gut microbiome; material: fecal sample | place: Denmark | collected 2008 | reverse complement strand
CTGCAGGCGGCATTATCTACGCGCTCAGGCTGCCGCTGTTTGACGCACGGCATCCGATGTTCGGCTTACACGAAATTTTTCATTTGTTCGTCATGGCCGGCAGCCTGTGTCATTTTGTGTTTATGTTCTGCTATCTTGCGTAAAAATCTCCATTCCGCAGGCGCCTTACACCGAAGGAACCTCGTACGATCAATAGCTGTTTTGTGACGCCTGCGGCACGGACTGTGTATACAAAGCCGGCTGCTCTGCAGACACCAGATTTCCATCTGCATCTGACATTTTTCTTACTCCGTACCTGCTTCGCTCCGCCACCATTGCACCAGCCCCGCCTGACATCAGTGCCGCCGCTGTCATCCCTGTCCCCATCGCAGCTGGCGATGCTCCCCTCAGGCGGGATGTCTGGATAAACTGCAGCGCTGCTGCCGTGCGCCCTGCCTGTGCAAGCTCCCGCGACACCGAATACAACATCAGAAACGTCATATACTGGCGCGCAGTCAGCTTTTCTCCCATCAGATTTACAAGGCCGTTTACCTCCTGCACAGAAAGGCTGACCGCTTCAAATGTTCCTGCCGGAAGTCCCGCCAGCTCCATAATCTGATGCAGCTGTTCCAGCCATTCACTGGAAATCCGCCCTTTTTCATGGATATAAGCAGGGCGCTCCGGATTGCGAAATTTCTGGAACAGCCATCCCATCTTTTCGGTTTCGACAAGCGCGGTGGGATTCGTATCAACGCCCACAGAACGGATTTCTGTACCGCATGCATCTACTGGTTCAACTCCCGATGCCTTTGCAGATTGCTTCGCAGCGATACCATTTGTTCGCAGGCTCTCCTGTGTGAACTGCTGCAGCTTCATAAATCCCACGCAGAGCCGGTCGCGCTCTTCCAGTTCTTTTTTCAGAAGCTGTGCCATCAATAAAAGGATGCCGGACATCGCGCAGTCCATCCGCACAGAATCCTTCCACGGCGCTTTCATTTCTTTCCATTCCTGCACACTCAGCCTGTCGCACTGCTGCATACGCTTCCAGAGAAATCCCCAGCTTCCCTGTAAAAAATGGCAAACCTGATTTTTCCCTTTTTCAAACTCGTCCATGGATTCCTCTTCCAGCTGCTCAAAAATTCCCGCTGCCAGAATCGCGTAGCGCCGCTGTTTCCATCCAAACTGCTCCAAAAATACCGGATATCGGCGCATCCATGCAATCCCCTTCTCATTCCAGAGATCTATTTTCTCCTGCTTCTGCCGGTTCATCCAGCTTCTCGCTCCTTTCTGGTTGGCAGCCGCATAGACCGCCGCAGGCATCAAATAAATCCAGCTATCTTCGGCGCGTTGTTCCATGCAGAGAAGCAATCCTGTCTCCTGTACGTTTAACGTTCCCTGTTTTTCTTTTTCCCGAAAAAGCGTCAACGCATACAGACTGTCCTGCTCTGCGCTGCAAAAATACAGATACTTTCCCCGTCTATTCTTCATGTTCTACCTCCAGAAAATCGCCGTCCATAAGCATTGAAAATGTCTTTTTCTCCTGATTGTAAAGATATACATGATTGGACAGAACCTCCTCCGGTCTGGTACATTCCCGGTTCGTTTCCTGCAAACTGTACTCCACTATTTCCGGAGAAATCATTCCGACGCCATGAATTTGTGCCTCATGAATACTCGTGAACGCAATATAAAAGTCACCGCCCAGATCCTGCGCAATTTTCTCCGCAACACCCGGATAAAAAACGGCAATCGCTCCGTTGATTTCCAGCGTATTTGTCAACAGATAGCTGCGCATGCCCGGCGGGATTTTCTGTTCGTCGTCCTCCCCCATAAAAATGCCGTTCTCGTACCGCTTTCCGTCCCAGCCCATCAGGCACTGGATCGAATACAGCCGCGGCGGATACAAAAAGCTCGTATTGACCAGCGCCGCCCGCATTACCTCCGCTTCGGGGACCATCCATTTCTGAACCTGATCCCGGTACACCTTCGTCGTAAAATAATCTCCTCCCAGATGAGATAAAACGCAGTACAGCACCAGCGCTACATCCCCGATGCGGATATACGGCACGTTTACAAGCTCGCTTCGGTAAAAATCCAGATTGAGCGGACGAAGAATCAGCATATTTTTCATTTTTCCGTACTCACTTTTTTCTGAAAGAGTCGTATTTTCCTGCGCTTCCACTGCTGCCTCAAGAACCCGAAGCACCCGCTCTTTTTCCTGCTTCTGCACCTTTTTATCCCCGCTGCAGAGCTTATTGAGCATCCCTTCTGTCGCCTTTAAACGGGCGCAGCAGTCCCTGCGTCCATTTTTAAAGCAGAATAAAAAACTGTCCTCCTCCGTCAGAATCTGAAACGGGTAAGGAAATTCCGACTCTACCTCCTTTTGCAGAAACGCCCTCGCATATTCCATTTTTTGTGTGTCGTCCATTCTCCCGTTACTGAAAACTTATAAAAAGTTATAAACTTTTATGTTTCATTCCTACTTCAACGAGTATGCTTTTGATGATATAAATATCTATCTACTCACAAGTTCTTGTACTCTCCATAGGCGTAAATTCCGAATTAACGCATCCGTACATATTTGCATTAACATTTAAGTGTTAGCTTGCAAATTGTTCTCCATAAGCTTTTAGGTTTAGTGATGCCTGGAAATCTCTATCTATAACATTTCCACATTCACATTTATATGTTCTATCAGATAATCTCAAATCCTTTTTTATTTTCCCACAGCAACTACAACGTTTTGATGATGGATAAAATCTATCAGCCACAATGAGCTGAATACCTCTATCATTACACTTGTATTCCAACTGTTTACGAAATTCAAAGAATCCCTGATTCTGAACCGCTTTAGATAAATGTCTATTTTTTATCATCCCACTAACGTTTAAATCTTCGATACAGATAAATCTTGGTTTTCGATTTACGATTTCAGATGTGGTCTGATTCAAATAATCTTTTCGGATATTTGCTAATCTGTGATTTACTTTAAGTAAAAGTTTTTCTTTTTTTACTATATTGTTAGTTTTACAGTAACTTCCTCCTTTCTTATTGTGTTCATATTTACGAGATACGCTGCGTTGCAATCTACGCTTGCATTTCTCCAGCTTCTTAACAGTCTGGCTTTTGTTTATATTCTTGTAGGTGTTACCATCAGAACATATCGCCAAATCCTTAATTCCAAGGTCTATACCGATTCCATCATGATTAGACCTGTCCCTGCAGTCTGGGAATTCCACACATACGCTAATCCACCAATTCAATCCATCAAAGGATACTCTCGGATTCCTATATTTAGCATCTGTGGGAATACGTCCATGTTCAGCAAGTTTTACCCAGTTCAGCTTTTGTTTATTAGCTTTCCTGCTGAAAGAAAATCCTTCAAATTTAACATGCGTATCACGAAACTGTATCTTGATAGAATTTAGGCATTGATTTCTTTTTCGCCTTAAACCTTGGGTACCGTTGTAAACCCTTGAAAAAGTTTTTATAGGCTGAGCAGGCATCTTTAATTGCCTGCTTAGTTACATTGTTTGAAACGTTTAGCAGCCATGCATATTCATCAGAATTTCTAAGCCTTGTAAATTCTTTTCTAAGCTCCGTATCTGGAATAAATCTGCCACCTTTTTCATAGTTTTCCATTTCCCTTGCCAAAGCCCAGTTATAAGCAAATCTTGAAGCACCTGCGTACTGAAACAGCTTAGTTTGTTGTACATTATTTGGGATCAACATTACTTTTATGGCTTTTACCATCGGTCTCCTCCTGCATCAATTCTCGGATAAGTTTCTTCGCTTTATTCGCTCGTTTTCCTTGTAACTTGCAGCTAAATACTGTGATTATCTGTACTAAATCTTCAACGAGTTCTTGTTGCTCAGATTCTTCAGTATTGTCAATAATCTCAATCTGTCGTTCTAAATCATCTTTTTGTTTGTGGCTTAAAACACGACAATATCCAATGATAATACGGTTTTTAGGCTTTACATTCATTACCTGGTTGAGCTGTTCATCGGAATAATACCTATAACCACTTGTTGTAGTATGATGCGGATGAAGTTTTCCATTAGAATCCCAATTTCGTAATGTCTGTGCTGATACACCTATAATTTATATACTTTTATAAGCCTTATTCAGCTGTTCAATCACCTCCTTGTGAAAAATTGCGTACATGCCTGGAATCTTGTGTAGAATTGAACTAGAAACATCAGAATAATAAAAGAAATAACAAGATCAAACCAACATGTCAGAATAAACCGGTTATCAGCAACCGGCTTCGCCCTTTGCGATGAACAGCTCGGCTGTCCCCGCTCGCGCTTCTCTCCTTCGATCACGAGCCCGCGCTGGCGCGCTCTATCGCCTGCTTCCGCAGGCTGCTCGTTCTCTAATGGCACGAGAAAAACAAATGCCGCTTTCAGCGTCGCTTGTTTTTCTTTCGTGCTCATTATATAGCACAATCGGCTTGAAAGGGAATACCGTAAACGGTATGACTTTCAAGCCGATCCAAATATGGTACTACAGTTCACTCGTAGCTTCCTGGGAGCAGATTTCGCGCTTGCGGGAAAATCTGCTCCCAGGAAACTACGAAGGGAGCGCCATTTCATGAGCAAAAGGAGCTGCGAAGCAGCGGAAAGCATCGAAGATGCGCTTTTGCGAATGAAATGGCGCGGTGAACTGTTAGAATATTACGCCTGGATTTCCCGCACCAGACAATATTGTTTCAGGGAAAAATGCTTTTCCACGACTCCATACACCTTAAACCCGAACTGCTGATAAAACGCAACGTTACGCGGGTTGTGCGTTTCCAGCGAAATCATCAGATCGTTGCGTTCCGCGTATGCAACTGCCTCTTCCACCAGCGTCGCCGCGATTCCGTGATGCTGCATTTCCGGATCAACCGCCAGATAAATGATATGCAGTCTCCGATCCTGATGCAGCTGATCCGTCCAGCTGGAATTCAGATAATCCCTGCCGAGCACGAAATTAAAAAATGTCTTCAGGCTGTGATCCTCCCGGATCAGATAGCCCTCCGTGCGCAGCGTCGCCTGCACCTCCGTAAAATAACGATGCAGCAGATGGTACGGCTCCGTTTCGTCCGAAACGACCAATATGCCGTTTAATTCCTTACTGTCTGCAAAAATTTCACACGTCTCATAAAATTCCGTCAGGTCGCATTGAAACAGCTCCGGCATCAGTCGTTTCCGCACCTCTTCATCCGGAATCAGCTCCACATACAACGGGTCCGCCGCAAACGAACGGCACAACAGCTCCTCAAGCTTCGACAAATCCTCTTCCTGTACTCGATACAGTTTTTCACTGTCCATAAAATTCCACTCCGGCTTCTCTCAAAAGCCGCTCCATCCTTTCCGTCTGCACGCACAGCGTATCGATTTCTTTCCGGTATAAATCGCTCTGGCGCTCATATGCAGCCTCCAGCTGTGCAATTTCTTCCGTAAAATCACTGCAGTCCGTCTTTTCTTTTTCCAGAAGTCCGGTCACAACCGGGAAAAAGTTTTCAAACCCGATAATTCTTCCGGTTCCCCATTTCAGCCGATCTGCGCTCTGATCCAATGCATACGATGTAAAATGTCGATAAACCTCTTCTTCAAACAAAAATGCGTACCGGTTGCTGTCGATCTCATACAGCTTGCGCAGTGCCGCCGAGAGCCTTCCCTCTTTCAGATTGCGCACCGCACCTTCCAGAAGCTGCAAACGATCCTGCAAAATTCCATGCGGAAACAACACGTTTCCATACCAGTCGATCCGCACATAGGCGTCCTGCTCCTGCTGAAAAACCTGTAAAAGCGATCGTTCCAGCTTCCGGGTGTCTGCCGCAGGTACTTCTGCAGCAGTGTTCGTTCCCTGCACACATGTGATAAAATCTCCGTTCACCGCCCCGGCATCGCCAGTCTCCGCTACGCACAGTCCAGATGCATTTTCCACACCAGCCGCCGATGCGTCAGCGTGCCTCGCGTTCCGGTTCGTTTTCTCTACCTTTGCATACAGCTGTTGCGCCGTCGCCGTTGCCTGCTCCAGCACCCGCAGCAGCCGCTGTCCGTCCGCGCCGGTCTTTTCACACCATTCGCTGTCCAGCCGCTCCTTTGCTTTTCGAAATACTCTGGAAAAATCCAGCGGAACAACAACCGTACGGTCAATCGCCATCAGCAAAAGTCCAAACAGCTCATGGTGCATCCGATAAACATCCTCATCGTAAAAGCCGTCGTTGTCGAACTGTGAATGATAGTTCGTTTCCATAAAGCTTCCGCCCGTAAAATCATTTACCATCGACGGGATTCCGGCAATCGCAATGGAAAAATCGTCCGACCAGGTTTCAATCGGCGCGGTAATCCTCGTTTCCTCCGGATATGCTCCGGTCAGGCTCGGCAGCTCTTCCAGAAATTCTTCCAGAAAAGAAACGTATTCGAACGTGCTCCGAATCCTCGCCCGCGTCCCGTGTGCCAGCGCAGGGAGCTCAAAATTCAGGTCGGCAATCACGCTTCCCCGCCACTCCGGATGCACCGTAAATACCTGTTCATACGCGCCCGTCGACCAGTCGAACTGCGAATCCGCCACGCCCCATTCCTCGGACGCCATGCAGCAGAACATCAGCGTATTTTCGGGCTGATATCCAATTTCCAGCAGCGTTTTTCCCATCGAAAGCATCATCGAAATCGCGGTGTTATCATCCTGAAAACCGTCAAAATAGGAATCGTAATGTGCGGAAAGCATAATTCTGCGCTCCGGGTGCGTTTTTCCGGGAATTTCCCCGACGATGTTATAGGTCGTCTGCGCCGGGATCACCTTTGTCGAAGCGTCAAACAGCACCTTTACCTCACTGCGGCCCTGCAGCATTTTTTTCAATTGATCTGCATCGTGCCGGGCAATCGAAAATGCCGGTGCATTCGACGGTCCCGCGATATCCTGTGCGTTCAGTGCGCGTTCGTCTACCTCTCCGTAGCCGCCCGTCTGTGCGGCAATGACAGCTGCCGCGCCTTTTAAATGCGCCTGATAAACCGGATAATTGATCCACCACTCATCCCGCTGGTTGATATCCACTAATACGAGCTTTCCGGTCACATCCATTCCTTCATAATCCTGCAGAGTTCCTCTGCCTGCATACACAACCGAATAGCACTCCGGTCCGTCCGTCACAAAATTCGTCTGATACGCGCCAAGCTGTATCGTTTCCTCTTCGCCTTTTTCGTTTAAAAAAGTCATTTTCGCGCGTTCAAATTCCCACGCATCTACTGTAATCGCATCCTTATGGATAATCGGAAAACCGATTGTGTGCATCTCCTGCTCCAGCATTTCCCCGGTTGCAAGCTCTGCCTTCGACCCCGCCGTCCGATAGCCGAGTTCTTCGTTGGTGCGGTGTTTTTCCATCCGTTTCGCCAGATGATAGGAATAGGAAATATCCAACTGCTGTCTGTATTTCTCCTGCATGTCCATCGTATACCACTCCTGTCTGTCATCGCTTTTATGCCTGATCCGGTATCATAGGAGACAAAAGACCTTTTTGATCCCGACATCATTTCAGTCCCAGTATATCATTCTTGTAGCAAAAGACAAGAAGGTTTCCGCTGCATAGAGGGCAAAGATTGAAAAATAAAATTTTTCAATCGTGAGATTTGTGTCTGTACTCACTTGACACAAACTCGACATGCGCAAAAAACGTGCGCAGAAAGGAGGAGAAATATGCCGCGCAGAGGCGACCAGTTGTGGCTTTGCGCGGCATATTGTATTTTGCGACGATGTCTGGTTACCCGATTACAAGCTCCCTGCCGCCCATTTTTTCATACAAACGGTGGGAAATGGAAACCACCGTCCGGTTTTCTCCGGCGCGCCTGAGCGCATATAAAACCTCCTGCTCTGTGCCTACATCGAGGTTCGCCGTGATTTCATCCAGCAGCAGAATCGACGGCTTCGCTGCAACCGCCCGGGCAATGGACAAAAGCTGCCACTGTCCCTGTGAAAACAGTGCATCCGTGCAGGGCGTATCATACCCCTGCTCCATTCCGTCAATCACTTCATGCAGTCCTGCCAGCTTCGCCGCTTCGACTGCATCCTCTCTGGAAATCATCGGATCAGAAAGCGTAATCTGCTCCAGAACGGTTCCGGGAACCCGCTTAAAGCTCTGCTCCACGCAGCCAAACAGACGCCGTCTGATACTGTCCGGAAGCAGATAAGCGTCCTGTCCATATATTTTTACACAGCCCTTCTGCGGACGATACAGCCCCAAAAGCAATTTAAAAACTGTGCTCTTTCCTGCGCCGGTGCGCCCGGTCATCGTTACCTGCTCGCCGGTTTTTATCTCGAAGCTCAAATGCTTCAGAACCATCTTTTCCTCTTCATAGCCGAAGCTGACGTCTTCCAGGGAAATGCATGCGACCGCAGGCGATTTTGCCGGCTCAGCGACCGCAGCGCGATCCGAACCAGCGGCCGCAGCATAATCCGAACCAGAGGCCGCGCCGGCTCTGCCAAGTTCTACCATCGCTTTTTCTCCCGCCTCCCCGGAGGTTTCCAGCCGCGTCGGCAGCTCCAGAAATTCTCCGACACGCTTCGCACCTGCCAGCGCCTCCTGGATCGTCTGGATTTCCATGCCAATGCTTTCGATTGGGGAAAAGATTCTCGAAATATAGGAAATTACCGCAACCGCCGTACCGACTGACATGCCGAAAAACATTCTGACTTCCGGGCCGGACGAAGCCGACAGCAGCATAACAACGCCCGTCACCAGCGCATCTGTAATCAAAATAACCGGAGAATACAGTGCATCGTAAAAATTTGTACGCTCCATCGCAGCATATCCCTCCTGCAGCGTACGGTCATAACGTTTGCGCATAAAGCCTTCTTTTCCAAAAACATGGATCATCCGAATGCAATGAATCGTCTCCGGCACAAGACCCGACGTCCGCGCAGCAGCCTTTCTGCTGTCCATCTGCGCAGCCAGCATTTTTTTCTGAACATGTCTTGTAAACAGTGCGATCAGCGGCAGAATCGCCAGCAAAGTAATCGCGAGTCCGCGGTTTTTCTGCCAGAGCACTGCGTAAATACCGATCATCGTGCAAGCGTCTGCAAACATGCTGATGATACCGGAGGTAAACAGCGTTTCCAGCGTATCAACATCTCCGACGAACCGGGATGCGATCGTTCCTGCGTCCATTTTACTCAACGTATCTGCGGACAGCTGCGACAGCTTTTCGCACATCTGACTGCGCAGACCGTGGGTCAGCTTCTGTCCGAATACGATCAAAAGGCTTTCCCGCGTAGATTCCAGCAATCCCGCCAGTGCTACCACGCCGAAATAGGAAAATGCCTGTACAATCGGCATCGAGTTTCCCGCAGTCAGCCCGTCCACGATTTTTTCCAGAATCAGCGGCGGCACAAGTGCAGTGACGACTGCGCCGACTACGGTGATGACCAATGCAATCGGAAGCAGAAGATTCTGTGTGCAGATCAATCCCACCGCAGTGAGAATTTCATGATGCGCCTTTGACGGCATCGTTTTTTTCAAACGCTCACGCATGGTCTGCTCCCTCCTTCCATACCTTGCACAAATTTGCATATTCCGGAACTATCTGCAGCATTTTTTCGTGCGTTCCTGTCTGCGTCTGTCCGTTTTCCATCCAGATGACCTGATCCGTCTGATCAAACAAATACAGGCGGTGCGAAATCAGCAGGATAATCCGATCCTTTGACATCGCTTTTAATTCCCGGAAAATCTCCTCCTCCGTATTCCGATCCAGCGCCGCAAACGGGTCATCCAGAACGATCAACGGCTTTGCATGGGACAGCGTCCGTGCAAGCGCCGTTCTCGCCTGCTGCCCGCCGGAAAGCCGCACGCCGCGGCTGCCGACCAGTGTATCGATGCCGTTTTCCATTTCGGACACTTCCCGGTCCAGGCAGACGCGCGAAAGCTCCCTGCCGACATCGATCTGCTCCTCTCCGAGTGCGACATTGTTTCGGACACTGTCTGCCAAAAGCTCCGGATCGTGTCCCTGCCATCCGACCATGCTCCTGCGTTCTTTGTCTGAATATTCAGATAATTCTTTCCCGTTTAACAAAACATGTCCGGTATAAGGCACTTCTCCCAGAAAAATTTTACCAAGCGTCGATTTGCCGCACGCAACAGGACCCGTGATCCCGATGATCTGTCCAGGCTTTGCACTTATCGTCAATCCGTCAAAAATCTGCTTTCCGCCCGGATATGCGCCGCCCGCCTGATCCAGCTTCAGGCTGACCGCCCCGGCTGTCTTTTCTTCTGTTTCTTCCGGAGGCTCTGTCAGCAGCGGACGGATTCTTTTCCACGAAACGTTCGCTTTCTGTACGGAGTTAAACAGCTTCGCCGCCTTCGAGGACTTGACCGCAAGCTTTCCATAGCAGGATAAAAATGTCGTAAACGCTGCGATGTTCCAAACCGCCCATCCGCTGTTTAACACATTTTTCGAACCGAAATACAAAATCAGCACGGTGCTTCCCATGGAAATCACCTGATACAGCGGAGGCATCGCTACGACCTGCATTCCTGCACGGACTGCTGTTTTTTCGTAATCGTCCAGCTGTTTTTCATACATGCCGCTGCGCTGTTTTTCACAGCCGTAAATCCGATAAGTCACCGCGTTGCCCGCGCGGTCCAGCGTCGCTGTATTCAAGCGTCCGGCGCTCTCCTTATATGCGGCATTGCTGCGCTCTACCACGGTTTTCATCTTTTCCGCCATCAAATAGGAAAACGGCGGGAACAACAGACCCAGCAGTGCAAGCCGCCAGTCGTACCACAACAGCATCGCAGCATAGGCAAGCAGCGCAATACCGGTATCAAAAATCTCCGTCGTGAACTTCCGGATTCCCTCTACGCACGCATCCACGTCAGACACCGCTTTTGTCAGAAGGCTTCCGGCACCCTCTTTTTCCAGCTCCCCTACACTTTTATGTACCAGATTCCCGTAAAGTACCTGCTTCATGTTTCGATTGATATCGTTCGCAAACCGGCGCACATAAAACCGCTTGATGTAGCGCGCGCCCTGCACGAATCCGATCACTGCCACATACGCGCACACCAAAAGCAGCATATCGGTAAAAAATTTTTTCCCTGCAAATACATCCAGCAGGCACTGTGCAAGCCGTCCTTCAAACCACGGTCCCGCGAGCAGCCCGATGTTATAAATCAGGCCGGAAACCGTCACCGCAAGCAGCGGCTTCCACTCCGTCACAAAGTAGCTTCCGATCTGATCCGGTTTTTTCCAGGCAGTCCGGATTCCCGATTCTTTCCTGTCGCACATCGTCGTCCCTTCAGCCATCCTTTTCTCCTCTGTCCATCCGTTCCTTTACCTGCAAAAATCCAGACCGGCTTTCTTTTTTCGATCTCAGATACAGTCGATCCAGCATTTCGCAAAAGTGCTCGGTTTCTGATTCGTCCAGTTCCTCCATCAGCCACTCATAAAACGTCGATTCAATGCTGACCTTGGAGTTTTTCAGCCCTTCCGCCTTTTTTGTCGCATACAAAAGCTGACTTCTTTTGTCCTCCGGATTGTCCCGGCGAATCAGGTAGCCCTTCGCTTCCAGGCTTGCCGCCCGGCGCGCCGCAGCTCCCTTATCGATTTTTAATTCTTCCCGCAGCTGCGCCTGTGTGATGCCGGGATGGTGCCGCACCAGATGGATAAAATCGAACTCCGCCGTCCCGATTCCTTCCTCCTTCATCGTCTGTACCGTCAGCTTATTTAACTCCCGCGCAATTTTCGTCATTTTCCGTTCGGTTGGGTCCATCGCAAGCGTCCTCCTGAATTTAAGTTGCAGGGACTTTCCTGCACGATAGTTTTTCAAAATGGATGTACCTACATCTTTTTTCATCCTAGTTTATCTGCAGAGAACTGTCAACCGTTTTCCTGCGCTTGAATTATCAGGAAAACCGCGCTATGATGTTTTTAACTGACTTATGTATCACACAAAGGAGGGAAATTTGTATGACTTTAGAACCGCTTATTTTAAAAATGATTTCCTACGATCACGGCTGCCCGGGGCGCATTCAGCATTTTCTGAAGGTGTACAGCTTTGCAAAGACGATCGCTGTTTCCGAGCATCTCGATGAAAAAACACTGTTCATTACGGAAGCTGCCGCCATCGTGCACGATATCGGCATCCGGCTGTGTCTGGAAAAATACGGAGACGGAAACGGAAAATTGCAGGAAAAAGAAGGTCCTGCCCTGGCAGAGCAGATGCTCTCCGAGCTGGGATTTGAAAAAGATGTGATAGAGCGCGTCAGCTTTTTAGTCGGTCATCATCATACTTATACCGGCATCGACGGTCTCGATTATCAGATTCTGGTGGAGGCGGATTTTCTGGTCAACCTCTTTGAAGGAAACACGGACACAGCCCATATCCGAGCGACCTATGACAACATTTTCCGCACAGAGACCGGGAAAAAAATCTGCCGCGAAATGTTTGGCTTATAATGTGGAGACATCATCAGCTTTTCTTTCCATTTCGCGGCATTTTGTTAAAAGGATGGGCCTCCCACAAAAACGGCGACGCTGCGCGGTTTCAGGATAAATTCACTGTCAATGACAGTCATCTGTGACTCCTTTTCGGGCATTTCCGGCTGGTCCGTATTGACCGCAAGCCTCCATACAAAGCCGTTTGGAAGCTTCGGCAGAAAAAACTGCTGATCCTCCCAGAAAACATTGACCGCCAGGTACACGAGATCTTCCGTTTCCAATTCCCGGGTTCGCTCCATTTCCAAGCTCCACACAGATTCCCGGCGTCTCTCTGCTTCCTGACTCCACGCGTTTTCCTGATTTCGTCCTGTTTTCTGACTGCTTCCGGCCGGAACCGCCCCCGCAAACATCACGCCCAGGAATTTACTTTCCTGGGTCACATTATTGTCCCAGGGCTGATTCGTATGGACGCTGACCGTCGGGAACCCAAGCCCGGACGAACTGCATTCTCCGCGGATTGCAGAGTGTTTTTTGCGGAATGCAATCATATACCGGAAAAATTCGTAAATTTCTCTATTTTTTTCCAACAGCGACCAGTCCAGCCAGGAAATTTCATTGTCCTGGCAGTAGGCGTTGTTGTTGCCAAACTGCGTATTGCAAAATTCGTCTCCCGCCAGAAACATCGGCGTTCCGCGGCTGCACAGCAACACCGCACAGGCATTTTTGATCATTCTTTTCCGAAGCGCTTCTATTCCGGGGTTGTCGGATTTTCCCTCGTACCCACAGTTCCAGCTCCGGTTATCATCTGCACCATCAGTATTATTCCAGCCGTTTTCCTCGTTATGTTTTTCATTATAAGAATACAGGTCGTACAGCGTAAAGCCGTCGTGACAGGTCAGAAAATTGATTGACGAATTGTAGCCCCGATACTGCCCGCCGTACAGATCCGGAGAGCCGGTAATCCGCTTTGCTGCCTGTGCAGCGAACCAGTACTCTCCTTTTAAAAAGCTGCGCAGCTCGTCCCGGTATTTGCCGTTCCACTCCGCCCACCGGTTCCACGCCGGGAAATTTCCGACCTGATACAAACCGCCCGCATCCCATGCCTCCGCAATCAGGTTGACGTCCTTCAGCACCGGATCTTCCGCCAGATTCCGAAGCAGAGGCGGCTGTAACAGCGGCGTCCCGTCCTCGTTTCGCCCCAAAATGCTCGCAAGGTCAAAGCGAAAACCGTCCACCCGATAATGAATTACCCAATGCCGCAGGCATTCCAGAATCATCTGCTGTACGACTGGATGATTGCAATTTAACGTATTTCCGCATCCGCTGAAATTATAATAGTTTCCCTCCGGCGTCAGCATATAATAAATCCGGTTGTCGATTCCCTTAAATTCAAAAAACGGTCCCTGCTCGTTTCCCTCCGCGGTATGATTGAACACCACGTCTAAAATGACTTCGATTCCGTTCTGGTGAAGCTCCCGGATGAGATTTTTAAACTCCGTCCCTTCCCGGTTATACTCCTGACGCGCCGTGTATCCTGTGTTCGGTGCAAAAAATCCAACCGTGTTGTAGCCCCAGTAATCCAGAAGCGTCCTGCCGCCAATTTCACGTTTTCCCATCGTCTCGTCGAATTCAAACACCGGCATCAGCTCAACCGCAGTGATGCCAAGCGCCTTCAGGTAGGGGATTTTTTCCCGGATACCCTCAAACGTTCCCGGAAACTGCACGCCCGAGGAGGCATGCTTTGTAAAACCGCGCACATGCATCTCATAAATAATCAGCTCCTGCATCGGCTTTTTCGGCTCTCTGGCGTCACCCCAGTCGAAATCGTTGAACACCACCCGCCCATGATAACCCTTCTCCCGGTCGGGCTCTTTTCCCCAGATGCTCTGCTGCGTCACCGCCCGCGCATACGGATCCAAAAGCACTTTTGTTTTATCATAAATCAGCCCTTTTTCCGGGACATTCGGCCCGTCCATCCGATAGGCGTACTCAAAATCGTAAATATCCAGACCGAACACGATCATCGAATATACCCGCCCGATCCTGTAATTTTCCGGAAAAGGGATCGTCCCGTAAGGCTCTTTTTCCCCTCTGTGAAACAGCAGCAGCTCACAGGAAACCGCATTCTGAGAATGAATTGTAAAGTTGACGCAGCTTCCGAAGGAAGTCGCTCCGTTGATTTCATATAGCCCCGGACGGATATCGAATCCGTTGACGCGATCCAATGGGTTTAAAAACTGTTCCTCTGCCGCAAGCGGATTTAAGTTCATGCTGTGTGCCTCCTGTCCCTTTCGATTCTTACTCCCAGTTTATCATCTGTAGGGCAGGATGCAAGCAGGAAAGTCTGGTCATCGCTGTTTTTATCCGGAAAGAAGAGGTATCCACCGCAGCGGTTTGCGCACCCCGGCGGCACGCGCGCCATACTATATAGAAACGGAGCGTTTCAGGTGATCTGCATGGCAGTCTCTTCTCTGGATATTCTGAATCTGTCCCACTCTTTCAAGGACGTGTGCGAAGCGCACGCCAAATCTCCCGAATGTCTCTCCTGCACGCTCCGTCTTTTACTGGAATACAACCTGATTCAGGCAAACCTGGAATATTCCAGACGCTTTTGCTGCACCCCCCAGGCACCGGACGACGCGGCTTCTAAAAACTGCAAAAAGGAATTTCCATCTGCAGAATCGTAGATTGTCAACAAAGCTAAAAAAGTTTTGAAAAGAAAGCAAATTCTGGTAAATTTCAATAACATTTCTTCCTTTTTTTCATTAGAATAATGTCGATTTTATAAAAATTTCCTTTTTTTCTTTCCTTTTTTGTATTACAATGAAATTATCAAAAATCGATCGAAAGAAAGGGGTTTTTCCAATGGCAAACAGAATTATGCTCAACCAGACCTCCTATCACGGAGCTGGCGCAATCGAAGAAATCGCAAACGAAGCAAAGGCTCATGCTTTCCGGAAAGCATTTGTATGTTCCGATCCGGATCTGATCAAGTTCGGCGTAACCGCAAAGGTAACGGATATTTTAGACCGCGAAGGTCTTGCTTATGAAATCTACTCCGATATCAAAGCAAACCCGACCATCGAAAACGTAAAGAACGGCGTTGCAGCGTTCAAGGCTTCCGGCGCTGACTACATCATCGCAATCGGCGGCGGTTCCTCTATGGATACCTCCAAGGCCATCGGCATCATCATCGCCAACCCGGAATTTGAAGACGTCCGCAGCCTCGAAGGCGTTGCTCCCACCAAAAAGCCCTGCGTTCCGATTATCGCTGTTCCTACCACTGCCGGCACCGCTGCAGAGGTTACCATCAACTACGTTATCACCGACGTAGAGCGCAAGCGCAAATTCGTATGCGTTGACCCCCACGACATGCCGATCATCGCAGTCGTTGATCCCGATATGATGTCCTCCATGCCAAAGGGTCTGACCGCTTCTACTGGTATGGATGCTCTGACCCACGCAATCGAAGGCTACACCACCAAGGCTGCATGGGAAATGACCGATATGTTCCACTTAAAGGCAATCGAAATCATTTCCAAATCCCTGCGTAATGCCGTTGCTAACACCAAAGAAGGCCGTGAAGGCATGGCTCTTGGTCAGTATATCGCAGGCATGGGCTTCTCCAATGTCGGTCTCGGCATCGCTCATTCCATGGCACACACCCTGGGCGCTGTTTATGACACCCCTCACGGCGTTGCATGCGCAATGATGCTTCCGATCGTTATGGAATACAACGCAGACTGCACCGGTGAAAAATACCGTGAAATCGCACGCGCAATGGGCGTAGAAGGCGTTGATCAGATGGATCAGGCTGCTTACCGTAAAGCTGCGGTCGATGCTGTCCGCAAGCTTTCCGAGGATGTCGGCATTCCGTCCAAGCTCGAAGCCATCAAGGAAGAGGATCTTCCGTTCCTGGCAGAATCTGCCCATGCAGATGCATGTGCACCCGGCAACCCGAAGGATGCAAGCATCGAAGATCTGACCGCATTATTCCGTAAGCTGATGTAAAAAAGAATGTGCCTTGGCACATTCTCGCGAAGCGTTTTTATTTCATAGGACGCATTTTCCTATGAAACAAAAAACAGCCCCGACAGTTTTTATTCATGACAATAGAATGCTCGC